>Ga0070749_10001070_pt1 | contig 18493 bp, 28 predicted proteins | sample VirMetDEL_Nov_18_FD_75180 | JGI IMG/M metagenome (GOLD analysis project Ga0070749, IMG submission 75180) | Aqueous microbial communities from the Delaware River and Bay under freshwater to marine salinity gradient to study organic matter... | ecosystem: Environmental > Aquatic > Marine >...
ACGCACTAAAGGATACAATGAAATAAGGAATGGCTTGGAGAGTGGTAACAGGAAGCAGATACAACAAGGAGCGGCAACCATAGTTACATTGATGGGAGTGCTAGGCGCTACCAATGCTGGTATCCGTATGGTGAAGGATTTGGCTTTCGGTAGGGATGTTAAGATAGATGAGTTCCCTGACAGGGCTGCTGAGGCTATGCTCAATATGGCTATGATGGATAGATATAGTGATGGAGCAATGGATGCAGCAACCTCCACTCCGATAGTAGATATGTACGGGGAGGATGTTGTCGAGAAGATACTATTGAAGTCCGCTGTGAATCTTTATAGAGAGACCGGTGCAGAGCTACCTAAAGTGTTGAACAGGTTTGGTATGGATACTGCCAAGAAAACAAGGCAAGAGATGAATGAAGAGTGGGCAGAAGTTGTCAAGAGTATGACAGAGTTGGGTAAGTATACCCCAATGGCAGGGCCAGCAATAAACAACTGGCTGTTGGGCGGTAAGGAGAGGTATGAGGAATCACAGCAAAAATACTTAGAAGAAACGAGAGGAGGTAGAGGTGGTGGTACACGTAATACCTCACGTACCTCCTCCCGCACTTCAACTAGGTGATTAGGCTAATGTAATTATCAATCCTAGTATTGAAACACCCAACATAACGGTCAATGGAAGCCCTTCTATTTCTAGGAGGGCTTTTATTTTGTCTATCATTATATACCACACACCCCGGTCAAGCACTGCTCCTCGGAGTTATCTTGGAAGACCACTCCACGCTTTCCGTGGGCTTCTTCGTAGGGTACAGCAGTAATCGGCTGCCCCCCACGACTACCATCAGGATAAAAAGTAAGACCGCGCAAACCAGCAGCGTATTTTGCCACAAGCTTTGCGAACCCTTCCACCTTGTCCTCATTGTTCAACTCACTCCCCCAAGCAGGTAGGTTAAGAGTAGAAGATATACCGTGATCTACATACTTCTGTAACTCCCACTGCATTTTGATCCTCCTCTCTGGATCAGCAGCCAAATCTGCTGCTGTCTCTATCTTGTCTGGTTTTATTCCCCCCTCCTGTATCAACCCCTCCGCTGTTGCATCAATCACGAACTCGTAATGTGAGCGCGTTCCATCTCTGAGGTAACGTCGTTTATAAGCAACCGCGTAGATTGGCTCAATGCCTGAAGTTGTCGCAGCAAGTATGGATATTGTACCAGTGGGAGCAATCGCTCTATATCCTTTAGGTCTTTGTAAATAGAATCTATCGCAGTGCTTATTTGCGGATCGTTCACTCTCTTCCTTGTATACTTCGAGCCACTTCGTGAGTTCCTCGTTGATTTCATATTTGTACCCCCGTTTTAAAAGCCATTCATGTAACCCCATCAAGCCTAAGCCTAGTCGCCTGTTTCGCTCACGTACTTCAGAAACTTTGGGATATGGTAAATCAGCACGAAGCGTACCACACACGAGAAACTTACTACTAACACGTACCACATCTCTGAACTCCTCGATAGTGTCAATAGCAGCAAGGTTAATACTTCCCAGATTGCAAACGTCGCTATCGTCCTCACTGGTGATTTCAGTACATGCGTTACGTAATGTCTCATTCTGTTTATCTCCGAAGTTAAAACTAAATCCCGGCTCTCCGTGCATCAGGGCTTGGTGGCAGTTAGTGATAAAAGTTGTTGGTAAGTTACCTGACTGTATTGCAGTCAGAAAGTTATCATCATAATTCAGGGATATGTTTGTCATATCCAGAGGGGCAGGGTTGTTTATATCCCCACGCTTCAGGTCTGAGAAGGTTAGATCATCTACCCCAACCTTTTGCTCATCCCAATTCTTTACCTTAAGGAATAAATCAGCATCACCATGCTGCCAATTAAGACTCCCATACATAGCACTGCGCCGAGAGCCACCTTGCATGACGTTCCTGCCGACTTCATTGATACAATGTAGAAGTGGTATAGGGCCACTAGATACCCCACCAGTACGACTAAGAGGGCGACCACTAGGCCTTGCGATAGACACATCTGTTCCTATTCCTCCTCCTGTCATAAGACAGGCCATAGCGCGTTGTGTAACTTCACTCCACGCCTCTCTGGTATCCTCCTCTAGCTTCAGGAGGTAGCAGTTGTTGTAGAACTTTGCTGTCCTGCCGGAGTAGTAGATGTACCTACCCCCCGGCATAAACTTTTTCTCACTGATTACTTTAGTCAAGTAATCTCTATCATCCTTTGCCATCAGAGGAGTTGTAGTGCCATTCACTGACCCACACACAGCATCCACTATAGCACCACTCCTCTCCCGCCAAGTCTCATATGGATTGACAGCATACTTAGCTTTGAATATGTTGAAAGCTAATTCGTTCTTAAACTCTTTGTCGATCACAATACCTCCTCCAATAGTTTTAAACACTCTTCTAATTCACTGCGTACATACTCAATGTCCTCTGCTTCCAAAGTTTCTTTTATAGTATCACGCACATACTGTATATCAAGATACCCCAATAGGGGGTGTATATCTTCATCACTCCCCAGCTTTTCGTCTTGTATACTCCACCCCCTACTGCTTAGTCCCACTTCGTCATCCCCCTAAACATCTACAGACGCTCCTCTATAGATACCCCCTCCCAATCATTGTTAACACCAGAGAACAATATAGCCTTACCCCCAGCCTCCTTGAACTGCTTGACCTTCTTCTTATCATCATCAATCAGGAGGGAGTATGGGTCTGCTAACCGCCACTTCTCGTGGATAAAGATAACATCGCTAGTAGTTAGATTCAGGTGGTTATCTAGCCACTCCATCTTGCCTGTTAAACATCCGGGGTCTTTGCTAGGAGAGGTGGCAATCTTAACTGTGTGATCTACACTCTTAATTAACCTGTACAAATCACGTGTCCACGGATATGCTGGTATGTTTACCCAAAACTCGTGAGACATGCACTTAGACCAGAATTGTTTCTTGGTCATACCCCCCTTCCATTTAGCAAAGTAGTCCCAGTGCTGACATGCTTCTGCGTTTACGACATGCCCAACACCATGTGCCTTTATACTAGCCGTAACAAAGTCTGCTATAACGCCATCCATATCTAGGTATACTTTCATACATCCTCCTCCCACATGCCCATAATATACGACAAATAATAATCATCCCAGAAGGGGAATCCACAAGCGGGGCACCTGTCGTCAGACCAATCGGGGTCAGTGTCATCAGACCACTTCACTTCTTCCCCGCACTCAGGACAAAAGCCAGTATCCTCTTTATTATACTTCTCGGCCATTTTTCACTGGAGTATTTTGTAGGTTAAGATCAATCAGGGCGCACAGATTCCACACAGCATGAGATAAGTGTAAACACCCGCTCTCTTCATCATACATATCTTCTGGATTTCTTGATATCATGCTACGCATATGCTTCATTACATGCCGCATAGCAGCAGACAAATACTCTTTGTCGGGTTTGCCCCCCTTAGTCCAATTAAGTTCCTTGTATTTTGTAGCACCAAACTCGAGTACCCTAGCTACACCTTCCGCTGTATGTGGGAATAGTAACCAATACCAAAGCTCTGGCTTACCTTTATTGAACCTCTCAGCTACCTCCGCTCTGTTCTCTTGCGCTTTGGCGAACCCTTCTTTCATATATTTACTTGCGTCTTCTCTTTTCATTGTTATTTTGCAATAGATAATACGTTAATCATTTCGCTTTTAGTAGAATCTGTATACCTAGAAGTAAGGTGTTGGCTACAATCTTTACACTGCCACCTCTGGTACAACCTCCCATTCTGCATGTGCGGGTTATCTTTCTTATGTACCCTAGTGCTCTTACATGTGGGGCAGGTTGGCCTCTCTACTCCAGCCTGTATCATTACCGGATGATTAGTTATCCATCCCCCTTGACGTAAGAACATGTACAATCTCTGCTCAATCTGTACGTCATTGTTGCAGTAGCGTTGCATCTTGGTGATAGCTTTCCTATCCCCGTTCATCCACTGCACCCACATATCAAAACCATCATGCTGTAGCTTGTTGCCTAAATTAAAATACTGGCATAAGAAGTCTAGCTTGTGACTGAACAGAGAGAAGCTTTTTCTGCTAACCTTCAGGGTGTCTACCGTCTTGAAGGGGTCTGGTCTTGATAGACCTAGCCTAGCAAACTCTGTATTCATCTTCTTTACATCAAACCTATCCCCGTTATGGGCTACGATTACCTTAGCCTCTGACATAAGTTCGTGTATACCATGTATCATCTTATCCCTGCCATCATCCCACTCGTTCATGGTGTACAACTCTTTGTTGTTCAGGAATTTAGCAGACCACATAGCCACATAACCCCGCTTTATGTGCCTCTCTATTGGGGTGAAGTTATTGAACTGACTCCACTGGTAGGTAGTGTCAGGCATAGTCTCCGAGTCTAGTATAAGGATATCTCTGCTACTCATTTGTTATTAGTTCTTTTGTTGGTTTAGAGAAGAGCCGCATTATTGGTTCCATAATCTAGCTCTATGATTTGTTTATACTGCTCCACCCTTTCGGCCTGATTTTTACCCACATCTGTAACCCCCAAGTTACTAAGAATAATCCTCTGCTTGGTGGCAGAGTGCTTCTTAAATTGTATTACCTCTATGTCGAGCATAGAGTGTCCTCTGTCTTTCATTGTCTTGTTGTAATGACACTCCTTACACAATACTTGCAAGTTATCAGGAGAACAGAATAATGTTTCTGCAAAGGTAGCTACATCTTCATAAGACTTTATACTACCGCAGGGGGATATGTGGTCTACACTTACCTCTTTAGCTTTGAACACACCCTTACAAGAATTACACTCGTACTCCCCTCTGCCTCTCTTACTACTGGCAAGTGCTTTGTATTTATTAGGATACCGCTTGAACCCACTACGCAGCACACCGCGTATAAAGTTCCAGTACCTACTCTCTGTCCACCCAGATACATTCATTTAGTCGTCATCTCTTTTTGACCTCATCTTGGTGATTACTCCACCACAATTAGAGCATAATGAATCTGTGTTCAAGAGGTAGATGTTTTTATCACAGCATCCCATAGACCAATACCCTGTGTCTTGTTGTTCATATAAGCACCTACCTCCCGGAGCCTGCAAGCTAGGGGTGTTAACAATTACGGGTGCTTCCCCTGCTGTGTATCTTTTCATAATGTTAAATCCCACATTTGTTCTGGTTCTCTACGCATCCACAACAATCTGCCGTTGCGGATTAAGGTCTCTTCCCAATCCTCTGGATACGCGTCTTTGTACGCTCCCACCACGATATCTTTCCACTCATTCCTTCTTTCCTCTGGTAATATCTTTCTAGCAGTCTTAGCTCCGACTCCTTTAATTCCCGGAATATTATCGGTTGCATCTCCGGTGAGGAGTTGGAGGGCGAAGTTGTAATCTGCTTCCTCCGTAGTAATCTCGAATAAAGTTTTCTTATCATAGTTATAATGCCATCCGGGGGTGTTCAACAAGTCTTTGTCTATTGTTACAATACATGTTGGCTCTTGTGCCATACACTGCATGTAACTTACTCGGTCGTCTGCCTCCTCGCCATCAACTACCTCAGCATCCCAATACCTTATCAAGTACTCCCGCAACTCCTTCTCCTGCTTGGGCTTATCGTTGGGGTCTCTATGACCTTTGTATTGTGGGTATATATCATACCTGAAATTACCCTCACCGCTGATGTACAGCGCACGATCCTTGTGCTTTATCTCCGTCATCACATGGCACAAAGACTTTAGGTTAGCAAGGGAGTGGTGAAGAGGGCCTACCTCTTTGTGTTTCTCTACTTCAAATACCGCATCCGGATCTTTTTCACGTGCTTCTTTTAACCAGCTATTAACCTCCTTCATATATTTAAATTCTGCTGCTACAAAATCATCACACAGTATGCGATAACTGCGGGCCTCATTGCTGAGACCCGCTTTGTATATTGCGCTATCGGCGTCAATAAGTAGTTTCACAACATTAGTGGGTGGAGGTTAGGATACTGGTATCACCCATCAATGCCCCGGTATCTTCGCTGTCAGCAAGTTCATGCTTCTCTTGCAACTCAGCAAGGCTGCCGTGAGCATAGAAATACAAGGAGGACATAAACTCTACCACCCCTGTATTTTTGTTTACGATTACATACCTGTCTACCGGAAACACATCCCCCTCTATCTGCGTTTCAGCAACTTCTAACCTATAGTTATTAGTCTCTTTTAGCAGTTGCTTGTCAGTCATATTATGCGTCCTCTCCCGGAGTAGGGTCAACATCTGCCTCTACTCCACCTGCTTCATTAACTTCTTGTAGTTCCAAGTAGAAGTGGTCTGAGAGTTCTTTGATAAGAAGCAGAGTAGCGTCATACTTATCTGCTATCTTTGCTTTCGTCACAGCAGGCACTGCCTCCTGTGCAATAAGGGTTGGGAGCAGAGCTATTGCAGAGTTCCTAGCAGCCTGATACTCTATGCTAACCTGCCTAGCGTTTACCGGCGCTGTACCACCGCCTCCTTGTGCTGCTGCTGGAGCGGAGTCTACTACTGTGATCTTAGCTTTTTTATCAGCCCCCGCTATAATCTGCGGATACCCTCTGTTGTTATTCTCCCAGTCGAATGTTACCACATCCCCTTCTTTTGCGTCTGGTTTGTGGAAACCACACCCATACCACACATCATTAACCGCAATGGAGTATGCAGTACCTTTGCCTACTTTGCGCTCAAAGACTTTCTCTATTGTTCCAGTGATTGTATTACTCATAAGTATTCTCTATGTCTGTTTTGATTTCGTCACCTTCTGACCAGTGACTACCTCTCTTAATACCAACACCTAACGGTGTTTTGAATGTCATTTTATATACCCTCTTAATATAATTATAGCACGATTTCGTGAAGGCCACAAGGAGAATCTCATTCAATTTATCTGTCTCATCCTTTGGACTCTCTAGTATTATGGAGTCGTGTACGGTGTTGACTATGACGCTCCTTAGTTTGTACTCACGCAACATGTGCCACGTATACACTAAAGCTATGGGTATTATATCTGCTGTGGCGAAGCTCTGCACCGGATAGTTACATATCTGTGTGCTGTACTCCTGATAACCACTTCTAGTTATCTTGGTGTGTGGAAAGAAAAACTCCATACCCCAAGGTAGTCTAACCTTCTTTGTTTCTAATGCCTCTCGTTTCCACCTCTCTTGTGTTTCACTAACACCACTGTACCTAGCATTGAATTGCTTGTAGTATTCTACCTCTGCATCTGTACCAGAAGTACCACCATACAAAGGTTTAAACGTATGCGACTTTGCATCTTGTCTAGAAGTCTCTTGACCTGCCCTTGTTAATGTATCTGCTGTGGTCTGGTGTGCGTCGAAATCCGGGTTGCTTATATCCTCTCTTACTTGGTCATCATCTCCTAACTCACCCGCTACCCGAAACTCTAGGTTACTTCCATCACCTTCCACAATATCCCAGTCCTTTTCTTTAGTGGTGAACAGCCGCTTAAACTTTCTCGGTATGTTCTGCCCTTGTAGTTTATAGAAAGTACCGACAGAGGATAATCTGTGAGTAGCTGTTATGTGCTGTCTAAAGGCGAAGTGTAGGATATCATCTGCATCGACACACCTCTTGAAAGCATTCAAGGATTTTGTTAGCTTTGCATTGATAGCACTGTTACGTAGTAGTAGGTTCTTTACATTCTTCTGACGTTTTGTTGTACACTTTAATAGTTTGATTGTATCAACGCCTGTCATTCTACCACCAGCGGGAGTACGCAAGGGCTTGCCATGTCTCTTCAGTTCTTTGAACTTTAGTTTGTCATATAACAATTCTCCTACTTGTTTAGGGGAGTTCCAGTTTATGTTGGCTACTTCCAGTAGCCCGTTCGTTACAATAGCTTGCTGTTCCATAGCCTTATCATACTCCTCCATAACCCTGTCTTTATCCAGCTGCATTCCGTGGCTCTCTATATCAGCAAGTACAGGAGTGAGCAGGCATCTGGTAAGGGCTACACCTAGCTTACCATCTTCATTACACTGCTTCAGTTGTTTCTTGTATATAGCTTCCGTAACTTTTACATCATACACGTTGCGTTTAAGAAGCATAGATGTTGGTATAGTTGACGGGCATACTCCACTCTTCATCCACAAATCTACAAGAGGCTCTTTGCCAGCCATACCATACCGCTTTGCAACTGATCCTAAATCTAGCGGCAGCATTCTAGGGTTGTTACCTAACAAAACTTTTTCCACAACCATAGTATCCCACACTACAACATCATACAAAGACAGCCCATATATAGCTAACCATTGCAGGTCAAACTTTATGTTGTGCCCAACTAGCACAACGTCTTTCTCTAGTGACAGTAGTTTAGTTTCTAGAGCAGCGAGGCCGTCCTTCTCTGTCCATGTTGTTATGGTATCCCCCTCCTTAGTTGTCAAGGATACCAACCTGTTGTGTGGATTTAGAGCACTACCTTTATCAAGGTTAGTAGTCTCTACATCCAGAGTTATAGGAGGTAGTTCGTTGTATATCTCTTCTGTTGGTGCCTTTAAAAACTCTGCTACATTCATTTGCTCCTATCCGAGTACGAAGGGAATTAGTATACCAGTGGCGATCAAAAACGCGCCCCACCGAACAGCATCCCAAAAATGCCACGCCGCCTCGTTGTCGTCGGTGCGCGAGTCGTAGTCGCCGCTGAACCAGTCACTCATTCTTCTTCCTCCGGTCTGATTTCGCCGCTACCACCACAAACATGACATGGATCTAAATCTATGTCCATATCTGGATTGCCACAACATTCGCCCGATGGGGTTGGGCGATTGCAGCAAACCTGTATAGGTGTTTCTGTCGCGCCACATCCGCCGCACTCTTGGCAGATTAGTTTTTCGTTTACTTTGACCTTGCGGCCACAATATGGGCAGTAGTTAATTAGGTCGGCCTGTTTGGCAAGGTGATTTCCACAAGCGGCGCGGGCAATACCGTTAGGTTCTTCTGTCCACTCGCACACCCTGCCGAGCTCGGCTTCCAGTTCTTTAACTTCACCAAATAACTTTTCAAGCAATTCACCCATCTTCCACCTCCGGTTGTTGGATGGGCCTGCCGGTTGCATCGCAAAGCCCCATGATTTGATCCTTGTGTGCTTTCCAGAATTTCAACGCGGAACTGCCGTCCATTTCCAAAATTCGGGCATCATCAAATTTGCGCCAGTCCTCTATGCTGTGAAACTCACACCCAATTTGGATGTGATCATCAATGATCAGCACCGGATAGTGCAGGCCGGATATCTGAAGTAGCTCTTTCGTGATCGGCGCTCCGTTTGTATATGTGGCATTGCGCAAGCAGGTACCGCGCAAGTCAGCTCCGCGCAAGTAGGCATCGCTCAAGTCAGCTCCGCGCAAGTTGGCATTGCGCAAGTTGGCACCACACAAGTCGACATTGCGTAAGTCGGCATCGTGCAAGTAGGCACCACTCAAGTTGACCCCGCGCAAGTTGGCATCGCATAAGTAGGCCCCGCTCAAGTCAGCTCCGCGCAAGTTGGCATCGCGCAAGCAGGTACCGCGCAAGTCGGCATCGTGCAAGTAGGCACCATATAAGTCAGCCTCCCTCAAGTCGACCTCGCTCAAGTCAGCCCCGCTCAAGTCGGCATTGTGCAAGTTGGCACCACACAAGTCGGCGCCGGCTTTGATCGCCGTGGTTAATGCGGCTTTGATGTTGTCAGCTTCGCCGCTCCATAGAACTTCGCCGCTTAATCGGGACTTGATTTCATAGTTGATCATTTCAGTTTCCTGTATGGCGATATAGTTTTTACTCATCTTTCACCTCCACAGTCTTGCCGCACCCCTGACAATGTTTGCCCATAGAGCCAGCGTCCCAGTGCTCACCGCAATGAGTAAAATATGTGGGCTTGTTTGTTGTTGTGCAAAGTGTCCACTTGCACGTACCCCGACCCCGATCTGCGCGGGCTTCTTTTAGTTCGGCTTTCAGCCGCAACATCTCGTTCCCGCGTGCAGCATAATCCCGCTCTAGTTGTTGGTAGCTAGTCGGCATCTTCCACCTCCTCTATCCAATAATCTTCATCCAAGTTTTCCATCTCATCAAGTATCCTATTAAGTTCTTCATCTGTAGGCTCCGGTTCTGGAGATAGGATATCTAACAACCCATCTCTCTTCTTGCTTGTTAATCGTGTACGTATCTTTGTCATAGCCTCTTCGTATATTTGTCTAGCCCTTTCAGCAGAGACCCCTATCTCCTCTCCTATCTCCGCGAAAGTCTTCTGCTTGGGGGATAGCTGTATTATCTGCTCTCTCAGTCTGCTTTGTTTTCTTAGTAGGTCAAGGTACTCCTTAGCATCTTCTGGTAATATGTTGCGGAATATACTCATTGTTCTATTATGCTACTCAGTTGTTCGTTTATTACCACAGGGAATGGCTCATGTATACCTGTGATTTTATTTTTAGTTAGTGTGAACATCCTCTTGCTTTGGTTCTCGAAGTTCTGATCCATACCAACCCCTATCATTACATCCATCTGACCTTGCACCCCTACGTTGGTGTAATACATATGATTCTTTTCTAACACCAGCTTACCATAAGCATCATCAGATGCTTGGTGCAATATAACAGACACAAACATATACTTCTTTGCCAGCGAGCGTAGCCTGCTTGCCAGCCATTCATTTTTCTCTACCTTGTTGACATCGTTGCCGTCCATGTTAGCCATCTGGTCAGTGAACACCACATCTGGTTTGTATTTCTCAACAGCAGTACGTATCTCAGCAACAGTTCCGGGAGTCATATCCAGAAACACAAGATTATTGTAACCATTTTCTGTTGCTCTAACCTCTGCCTCCACAGGGTTCTTGATTATCTCATGCTTATTCATGCCGCTGAGGTTGTTGTATACCCGCAGTAGCATAGCTTTTGCAGGGTCTTCGTTGCCACAGTACAATACTTTCCTGCCATCACGAAGCAGACCACAGGCCATGTTAATTGCTACCAAACTTTTACCAACCTCAGTTGGTGCATAGATAGCTATTTGGTGGCCGGGAAGCACACCGCCATCAAGCCTGCTTGATAAGGATTCTGGTGCTAACTTAATTACGTTGTCGGGGTGTACACTGGCTAACAGTTCATCAACACCCATACCAACGATAGCATCCATACCACCAGTCTCTTCAACACTTACAACATTCTGGAATTTTTCCATCAACTCCGTAACAGCTTCGTCGTTAGTGTTTTCCAAACACAACTGCGCTAGATGATTCTTTATCCCCTCTTTTTTGAGAGAGTAATATTCTTTTAGCGTGTTAGGTATTGATACACCATCCAAATCCTCAATGATGGCGCACAACATCTGCGCCTGTCTCGGGTATTTGTTCTTGATTCCATCGCACAACAATGGTATATCAACAGATGTGGCAGTTTCATCATTCTCGTAGTACTCTGATACCTCCTGATATATTGCCCACCCTTGCCGGGTGAAGTCTTCTTGTTCTCCTACAGAGGCTATGCTGCCGTAAGCCTCCCGGTCATATATTATTGCAGCCAGTAATCTCTCTTCTCGTGTCATTAAGTTCTTCTACTGTTAATTCAAACTCCTCTTCGCTCATATCCTTTACGTCGTTATGCAAGGTTATAACCCTCTTGACCATAAAATAATCAAGCATATATTTAACAGCCTTGTTTGTTGCATCATTATCCAACATCATTATGATAGACTTTATCCCATGATTCAACAAGTAGAGTGCCTTCTCGTTATTGAATACTGTGCCTAACAAAGCAGCACAAGGGAACTCTCTCGATAACCTGTTGGCACTGTATATATCCTCAACCAGTGCTATTGTATCTCCTATCGGAACTTTGGGGAAGTGTAAGAGGGGGGCTGCTGGGTGATCCATATGTATCAAAGCTTTGGGCTGTAGGTTGGGATAATGTTTGTTCCTGTACCACACATCTCCCACCTGCCTGCCACGAATATCCCTTATTGGTAGGGCAACCCTGCGAATAGTGTCAGGTACGAAGGGGGTTTTAGGTTGGGGGGATGCGGTGTTTTTATTAACACCTCCCCCTTGACTAATTCCCATCTCATTACACGAAGCACGGAAGCAGTACCACTTTATTTTGTTACCCTCAATGGTAACAGACAAAGTTCTTTCCCCTGTAAAACCTCCTCTGCATGTTGGGCAGAGGAGTCCGTTGTGTGTGCCTTCAGGATATTGTATATAGTCTAGTGTATTAATCATATTATATACCTATATCTGATATTATTATATATATATTATATATATCTATATATATATCTATATCTATATATATATCTTTATTATAACATACCTTTTGTTATAACACAAGGTCAATGTTAGTTAAACTTTTATATCTTTGCTAATAAACCACTTACACGCATAGTTTGTAGTACATTATGAGATACCACCTGTAAACTACTTACGATATCCAACCCCTTTGGAGGTGCCGGGGTAGGGGTAGGGGGTTTAATGATAATAGCTTCACGTAAGCTTTCAGCAAACCCATCTCTATCAATAAGCCTTTGTCCTACCTGTAAGCACCACCAGCCGCCATCAGCGGGGCGAGACAGGTCATAGTTGGGGGTGTAGTATACAACCACACCATCCTCATCATGTACTAATACTAAACTAAACCCCTCCCCGGTAAATCTTGTGGGGGCTGCCTCTAATATTATATCATCCTCATCTATCTCCTCCATACCGTATTCGGTTATCACAAGATCATACACCATCTGCCACAGATAGTTATATAACTTCCTTTGGTTGTATATACCGGGGTACTCAATCACTATTGCTTGCATCGTCTTATTTCTCCTGTCTTGTAAAATTACCAGACGTATTCTCTACACCACCAGCAGGTGTATGTGGAAATACATACACAAATACGTCATCTATTCCCCAAACAATACCCTCATCCTCTAACAGCATGACAGATAGTTTCTTTCTTTCATACAGATATGGGTGTCCTTCCACCCTATCCAGAATATCCATGATATTATCACTGACTTTATACAACTCAGCCTTAACATCATATCCCTTCTCATTATCCAACACTAACCACGGCGCAGTTGGTGCTTCATACAGCCGAGCAAAAGGTATATAACATTCTCCGATAAACTTTGCTCCGTCCATGAGGCGACCACCGGATTCTCCTCTCTTTAATATACCATACACAGCTAGTAGGTGTTTGTTTTCATTACGATCTTTCATTACAATAGCTCCGCTTTGTCTGTGAGTGCAGGGTGTATGAACTTTTTCCACCCACCCCTCTCTGGTTTACGTTTTATGTTCTCGGCACCGTTTCTCTTAACTATCCAATCAAATGCCTTAGCCATACACTCTTGCCTGTAAGGTGATGTAAGAGATGGGGCAGAGTTTATCTCTAACACATAAACCATACCCCCCTCATCTACCATTACATCAACACCGCCGAAGTCTAGGCCACTAATATCAAAAGCTTCACAAGCTACACGCACTGCCTTTAGCGGCCAATCCTCCCACCTGACATTCTCAAACCGCCCGCCTTTAGCCACATTCCATGCCACCGCATGAGGGTTAGCAGGGATTTTATTAGCAACCCATACTACCCTGCCACTAACTACACAAACCCTGTACTCTGCCACCTTATCTACAAGGTGTGAAGCATACCACTCCCTTCCCGGCTTAACCATTATGGCTGGTAGGGGTTGTCCCGGAGCTACCAACCACATACCTCTACCCCGCGAGTGTTTTGCTGTCCTAACAACCACAGATTTCCCATCAATATCCAGCCAATGGTACACCCTCTTCCTGTCAGTAGTTGTTGGTTGACATAAGTGGTAATTAGCAAGTGTCATTCTAAAGCCTAGCTTATCACTAACCCTGTGTATAGCTTTGGAGGAGTTGACGATCTTACCTCCATCTATTGTAGAGGTACACCCCCAACGAAACACCCAACCCAAATCCTCTGGCATATTGTCCCGCCAGTTTCTAATCTCTTTGATACCAGTAGTGCTGTACTTTTCAATACCCTTACCACTACTTATACCAAGTTTACGTCGTCGTAATATTATGTTATTCATTTCTTCTTGCCTCTCAATGTTTGTGTGTATTTTCTGCCCACTCGCCCGCACTCTCTATACAATCTACATGGAAGTAGTGCCCTGCATTCTCGTGGTGTTCAACTTGGTTACCCTCGTAAAAGGGGTATGCACAAATCTCACACAACTCCTCTTCTAATCCCTTCTGTATTCCCTTGATTCTACTACGTCCGGTGCCCATCAACGAGCAGTTATATGATACATATTTACCAGCAACAGTTACTTTGTCCACTACAACCTGTAATATTCTGGAGAGGGTGGCAGGATCGTGTAACATATCCTCAACAGAATCTCTTAGAGATGGGTGAACCCACACAAGTACATCAGCATTCTGCTCTGTAGAATATGACCAACACCTGTACTGTGGAACCTTATTAGCATCCATAAAATAATCATAAGGGAAGCACTCGAAAGCATCTCCTTTACCAAAGACAGGTGTTACATCAGAAGAACCAGCGTTTCCAGTAGTTGATTGTGTCCCATCCTTGGGCCAAGCTTTTCCCGAGTACACATCCGTATTGCTTGCATACACAACGACTTCCTTTTTCTTTGGGGTGAACTTGGTTGAGGCAACCTCCATCTCCTTCAAGTCAATAGCCATATGTGTACCCTCCGGCACACTCTCTATCTTAACCAGCTTGCTACGTTTACTTCTCTTTATAGCAAGTTGTAGCATAAGCTCCTCGCTACCCCAGAACATAGCATTCTCAGTAGAGGCCAAGAACAGAGGCCTGTCAGAGTTTCTAGCAAAGTTCATGGTATGTTCCTTCTCGTTGTACCACACGAGAGCATAGCTACCTTGCGCACTTTCAATAACTTCAAGGGGATTATTCTTCGACATGGCATGAGCAAGTACATCACTATCAGAAGCGAAGTTGCTGTAAGCTTTCTCAGCACCAAGCAAGTCTGTGCGGTGATTACTCAGGGTGCCATTATGAAATACCACCAAATCCCCATAACAGAAGGGGTGTGCTGCATTACAGTCCTTATCCCCTATTGTAGCATACCTGTTATGACCAGCCAACACTACATCTCCTTTGAATATTACATCCTTGGCTGGTTGTAGCCTCATAAAATCAGATGCTTCCAGTGCCCTCTTGTATACAAAAGGTTTACCCCCTTTGTTTACACTGAGTACACCAGTAGCGTGAGGCCCTCTGAGTTGGTCAATGAATAACAGAGTAGAGAATATCTCCCTTTCCTCTACTCCTAACGATTTACCTAGTACACCTACATGGCCGCACATTATAGCACCTCCATGATGTTATCTATTTCTTCACCTTCTTCGACAAGTCTGAAGTTCTTGTTGTTTATTAAAATATCTCTCATAAGTTGTATGTGTCTTACATTCCTAGTGCTGTGTTCCCAATAAGTATCAAGTGCTGGACAAAATACATACTCCTGCAATGATTCCGGGAATACTTGTTTTATAGCTTGTAACATACCGATATCCGCTAGACTCATTATCTCGTTTGTTGTTTTATTTTTGCTGTATACAGTTATACAGTTGAGCAGTCTAGCCCACAGTATGATGTCGTCTGCGTTGAGAGTACCTTGATGTGTACGTATCTCAACACTACCTTGCTGTGATATGGGGGCAAAATTGAACCCCGTATATTTGAACCAACCATTTACCATCTTGAGGAAAGAGTGGATGTTATCGCTGTATAACACTTCTCCCACACTATATAAGAGGTTAGGTTGATGAGTGAAGCCAACACAGAATGTGTTGTGATACCGATCTTTGTTGCCCACTGTGTATAAAGCAGGCTCAAACAATAAGAATAACATGAACAGATTTATTGCCTCGTTTGCTGTCATGTCACTCACGTTGATGTGTATGTGCATACTACAACGGGTAGTTAGAACTGGCTTGATGTTAGCAGCCTCCACCATATCATTGAACAGTTCTATAGCGTGCATAAAATTCCTTCCACTCTTTGGAGCAAGGAATACAAACTCCTTTCCATTGTTTCTTAAAGAAGGATCATCCTTTATTCCCCAGTATGCTGATGATTCCTCAGTCAACCGCACACCTGTAGCATTTTCAATCTCTATCTCAACACCCATACCAACAGGGTCTGGAAACTGCGGACATGCGGCGGCCTCAGCATCCAAGATTATGTTCTGTATTGGTATGAAATCCGCGAGCTTGTGGTTAAGGCTCATAATACTCTACCTCTGTTTAACATTAATAGTAAGATCACCAATAGAATTACCCAACCATTGTACTCCGGTTAGAGATGTTAATACTTGCTTATTCTCCTTGTCAACTTTCCCTACCGGCAACAGCCTGAAGTATAAAACATCATCAACTATACACAAATCCTTATCCAATACACTAGGACTTTTTATGTCTCTATTTTTGTATTTGTATAGGGCGTGTGTAAATGTCATAAATGGTATGGGGTTTACTATTCTGGGGATTGGGTTGAATATCCACCCCTGTCTGCTGTTATACAGGAGAGACCTGTGGTATTCTTTCCTCTTGTTGTACTTTGTTATGTACCATACACTTCCTTCGTGTTCTATCATACCAATATCAGGAAGTTCCATATCAAACTCCCCATCAGGAATCTCCTCACCCTCACTTATACATTCTTCTGAATCGTACACATCTCCTATCAAAGAGTGTCTAGTGCAGTCTGTTATGTGTACGGGCAGGTATTTCTCATTTCTCCTGACGAACAGCCACCCGCCGCATATACGACCCCGGCGGAAATCTACGTTACAATCATGTAATACGTTCATATGTACCCTCTGTTTTCAAAAGCTGTAACAGCATTTTCTGCTGCGCCCATATCATATTCATTTATGATACGCTGTGTCTCGTCGTCACTTACGATGTTCATTATATCCAGTATGATTTCCTCCCCGGATTCTGCCGAAGTTTTGGCAGCGTCATACACCTGCCCTATTGTTTCCTCCGAATTTATCCATGCGTTACTCAACGCCCGGCACTCTACCCCGTAAGGTTTTGGTCTGAAAGAGCCAGCCTTACCATATAACTTGCGCCGCACCCTATCTGGATCATTCAACATCTGGCGCATCACTCCTAACCTGTCAAACACACGAACAGTACATTGCCGTGTCATATCTGTAACATTTTCCAGAGCAATATGCACGTGCCCACCAGAAGAACGCATACCATTCTCAGATTCTGTGGTATCAATCTCATTTTGTGTCATTGTATACACACAAAAATCTGGATCACACCCCAGAGTTAAGGCCTGCTCTCCCCACAAGTACAAAGATTTGGGCGAGTAATAGTAGTGACTACGCTTGGCAGGGATCAGGTTATGTTCATGCAAAACCTTTGACATCTGCTTTTCCAGAGACAGTATGTTGGATATGAAATCTTCCTTACTGTTACTTGGATTGCAGGCGGCTTCGGCAAGGACATTATCCTCTTGCAGATTACCATTTTCAACCCACAAGGGCTGCTCTTTGCTACCACCGATCACACCAATAGCGGAAGTGAACTCCCCTTCAGGGGTTTTTACTAACCGCTCCCAGTCTGATCCTATTGACAACATTTTGTTACCCATCTTTCAAGCTCCTCGGAACACCGGCATTGTATTCAGTTCCAATTGCATAGTACATATCATGGAGGTAGGTCTTTGGAATATACCTCAAAAATATACCAGCATCATGTTTCCAGCTTTCTCTTTTATAATGTTGGTAGTAACAGTTTGTTCTACTATATACCCTCACATTACATGCCCTGTCATTGTAGTGATTCCTCATGGATGCCCTGCTTTCGCATTTTACAAAAGGTTTTGTATACTTTCTTTGTATAACCTTGTCAAGATAATTCATTAGCATCATAGTATTCCCTAGATCATTACCACCTACACCGGAAAAGATATGCCGCTTTGTGCCGTACATATTACTCGGGTCAAGGTAGAATATCCTGTTTAAGAGTGCCAGCATAAGATATTCCCTTTGGTCACCGTTGACGAGATCAATATGACAAGAGGAATACACCCACCCGGCACAGTCACCGGGTATTTTGACTTGTCTTATACTAGCTTCAATGGATAACATTTTACCACCCTCAGTGAGATTTTTAACTGCTACCCACGGGGCGGGAGCTGTCAGAGTGCCCACATTGATTGTCATGTATGTTGCCATTGCTTGTTACCCCACTACTGGTATTTCAAGAGAGCCAGACACTTGTTCGCGAGCAGCCATGCTCATTACTGTTTGCCTGTCCAACGTGGGGTATAGCCTACTGAAATAGGCTATTAGGTTCTGTCCACCCTGCGCGGATTGCTGTCGGTGGCTGTGGATTTTCTCTTTGAGAAATACTATGTTTTCAGTTTTCATTTTCATACCTATGCTTAGTGCAGTGACGCTTTGATTTATGGGGGTGACTCTTACCCATTACCTTTGGGGAAAACCCCAAC
>Ga0070749_10001074_pt1 | contig 18462 bp, 27 predicted proteins | sample VirMetDEL_Nov_18_FD_75180 | JGI IMG/M metagenome (GOLD analysis project Ga0070749, IMG submission 75180) | Aqueous microbial communities from the Delaware River and Bay under freshwater to marine salinity gradient to study organic matter... | ecosystem: Environmental > Aquatic > Marine >...
AGACAGAACGAGGAACGGTTATCCGCGTGGTTGTAAGACCGAAGAAGGTATGACCCTCGCATCTCTCCTCATAGGCGTATTCATCGGGATGGTGATAGGCGAGTGTATCTGGCGAGCGAAGTTATAGACGTAACTAGTATGAGCAAAGAAGAGTACCAAAAAATCATATTATTCAGGGTGCTGATATCGTCGCTATACTTCTGCGCGGGAGAGCTAGTAGGCACTCCGTGGATCATTTCGGCGATAGTCCTCCTCTTAGGCACTATTGTAGAGCTTGCGTACGGCGAACACTTTGTAGATTGGATACTCGCTAAGACACGCAAAAACTAACCATATGCCAGAAGAAACAGTTAATATAGACGGGATAGACTTCGTGTTTACCTGCCAGCCAGTAAATCCAGGAATAATTATGCTCTGTGCGGAAGAGAGTACAGATTCCGCAATCGAGCGATTTGTAGAAGGCATGAACGAAGAACTTAGCAAGCGCAAATAGACCCCCCGCACTACTCATCATGCCGAAGAACGTTCTCCCTCACCGCACACCACGGAGAGGCTAGATACGCGAAGACGGATGCGCGGTGCATAACGAGGGTCTTATCTACTCATTCGTTCCTTATACCTTACACATATGCAAATCAAAACTTCCGTGGTCGTAACAATCCTCGCCAACCTCTCGCCTATCGACCGCCTCTCACGCAAGAAGAACCTCACGGGAGAAGAAGCGGTACAGGTCAGTAAAGACGCTATCCGTGGTATTCGTAGCGTGCTGACGACCCTACGACGCGCCATGCCGAAGAAGGCGGTAGCGAAGAAAGCGACGAAAAAGTCGAAGTAGTTGACACACTCACGAATCGCCGTTCTCGCGGTATCATAAAAGAGGAGCCGAAAGTCTCCCCATGTGAGATGTGAGTAAAGACGGGCATTGGCGAGTGTCCCTCGCCTCTCGCTCGCACCCTATAAAGCGATTTAAACGAGCGCGTTGTATGGTGCGAGTGGGACTCTTCCCACATAGGAGGTCAACATGGACGTTCTCGTTGTGTTCTTGCTCGGTATGGCGTCAGTTGCGCTCGTCGCGTGGGTGCTCCAGTGATGGACATCCATCACTGGCTCCCTCGCTCTCGCTTCCCCGAGTACAAGTGGAAGGAGTGGAATCGAAAGGTCGTTCAGAAGAAGCGTCATGTTCTCATCCACGCCCTGTGGGGGAACATGACCATCTGCGAGATGGCTCTCGCGCTCCTGCAAGAGTTTGGGCCTACCAAGGCTCGCGCTCTCGTAGAAGACCCTGCTCACGAGGCTCTCATCCAGTACCTTGGAGGACAACATGAACGCTGAAATGCGCGAGATGCACGTCGAGTTTTACGACAAGCACGAGACGACGTGGATTCGCATCTACGGCATCACGGTTACGGGTGAACACATCACCCTCGCCGATACGGAATGCGACTTCGTGCACATGAAGATTGTGCACCGTCGTGACCCGAACACGGAGACCAACTGATGAAGCTCCGCACGACCACGCATGGCGAACTGGACTTCGTTCATCTGAACAAGTCTGGCATCCCTGCCCTGCGCCTTCTCTCGTGGCATTGCCCCGAGATGCGCATCAATGGATGGACGGGGGATGGTTGGATTCATATCCCCCTGAAGCACATCATCTTCGGTACTATCGAGGAGGTGAACGACAAGGCTCAGCTCTCAAAGCTCGGCTGGTGGGACGGCAACGGTTCCCCCGCCTAACCCACAACCACTGGTAACGTCGAAAGACGACCACGCCAAACGGCAAGAAAGGAACAGGTTTACAAACACTCACCCCCCGTTGTCTGCGGGGGGTGCTCACTCACACATGGTTTTTATGCAAAATACACCCCAACCCTGCGACCGTTGCGGTCTCGTCGAAGAGATGCCTACTCGTCTCGTAGGAGATGAGACGTATACGCTCTGCGAGGATTGTTTTAAGGATCAAACTTTAACTAAGAATTAAGCGTAGTAAAGATATGCACATACTCTTAATCGCTTTCGGGACAGCTATCGGGTTGGCAATCGTGCTTTTTCTAGCAATAGGCTTCTCCTTCCTTTGTGTTAGGTTTCTTGCCGATGATGACCCTCAGATGGCTGTATTCAGTGGTATCATCAGCGTATCGTTGGTGGTTATCTCTCTTGTTCTTTTTCTCTATTGGGTTTTCCTCAGATAAATATGCTCACACCATTCGAAGCAGGAAAAACAGCGAAGGAATTGGGGATTGATACGACGAGGGAGTTTGTTGTGGTAAGCGAAAATACAAAATCGAGGTTTTCTATCGGCGACGTTCTCACATTCGATAGGCAAGATGGGTACGAAGAGCATCACCCTAGAGCGTACTTGTTCCGACACAAAGACAGCAATCTTAGACAACTCATAAGTCTCGAACACCTCGCCTACGCTCCCCAGTCGGACGTGTCTCCAGAGAAACACGCTCTACGGGAGGATGCTACGCCCCCGCAAGTACGTACAGAAGCCCCGCTCTCTTCCCCTACGGAAGAATACAAACCGCAAGAAGGAGATATTGTTTCCGTTCAGTTCGATGTAGAACAAAACCCAAACTTATTCAACTACGTAGACTTGGTGCTCGACGATGGACTTGGTAGAACGTACGCATTCGCATTACCAAAAGAAGTGTTAGCGAAAAAAGCCACCCTCATCTCGCGCAAGGCGGAGCGTCGTGTGACCATGGAAGATATCCGTAAGTTACTCGGTGAAGATGTGGAGATAGTATGACCACAAACGAAGCAAAAGCGAGACTCTCCAATGCTCACGTGTATCCATGGCAACTTACGCCAGAAGAACACGCCGCTATGTTCCGTGGCGATACAATCCTCATAAATGCGAAGAAAAAACTTATCGAGAAGCTCGAAAGCGAGATAGCGGATAAGCAAAAAGCCATTGATATTATAAAAGGATTATGACCATCCAAGAACTACTAAATAACCTAGACGAATTGTTGGAGGCTGGTATCCCACCGAACAAAGACCAAGCAATGCTCGCTATCGCTCTCCGCAATGCCTACCCCTCACTCCGCGCGGAAATCAAACGCCTACAAGAAGAGGTGGAGAAGCTCAAAAACCCTCTACCAACACAGCAGGAAGAACGCGAAATCTACAAAAAAATATACCATAACTCATGCAATACTGGATGCTCAATCCCTTGCACGAACAAGGTATGACCCTCTCACCCCTCAACGCCCTCGGTATAGCTGGTCTCGTGTGGTGCGTGCTGGTATTCGGCATGGGGATTCTTGTTGGGAAGCCAGCCAAATCTCACCTGCTCTTTGCCTTCATCCCTGCTCTATTCACTTTTCTCGCTCTTCTATGAAAACCCTTACCCTTGCATCCCTTGAACCTAAAAACGACACGGTGAGTCTCGAAGTATACAGAGGTAGAAAATGTAACTTTTGCGGGGAGGTGGTTGACGAAAAAACGGTAGAAGGTGTGGTCAAACTTTCTCTCGATGTTCCGAAGATCCGCCCAAAAGAAGTCATTACTGATTGGAAGACGTGCTCCCCCCTATTGGGTAGGGTGTATAAAAAGGCTATGACAACTGAGTATGTCCAAATCATAGAAGATTGGCACACGGTAGAAAGTACCGCCGACATCTGCTTCTCGTGCATCCGCCAGCTAGCGAAGCTTATTCCGAAGGTATGACCACGAAACAACACGCGAGCAAGTGCGCGCAAGAGCCGTGTACCTGTGACGGCTACCACACGTTTGATGAGCTGTATGACCATCGGTTCACGCTGTTTATCGCGCTGTGCCGCCTTATCGAAGACAGGATCAGTGAGAACCAGCAGGCTATGCTTGGCCGTGAAGTCGAGCATCCGCATCGTCCTTGGCGTTCTAAAGCACACCACGACGGCTCCGCTTGGGAGGGTTGGTTTATCATTGGCATCGGAAAAGATACTGGATCGCAGATTAGTTACCATCTTCCGCTCTCACGTTGGGAAGAAACAAGCTTCGCAGAAACTTTAGACCGCGCACCAGAGTGGGACGGCCACACGTCTGACGATGTCTTGCAAAGACTCAAAAATCTATGACCGACGCTCTTCTGCTGGTTGCTTCCATCGCCTTATGTTTTACTCTCCCCTATGTTTGGCGACTACAGAATGAGAAGTGGGCATGGCTGTGGCTCGCCTTAGGCATCCTGTGGTATATCGCTGTTTTAGCAAACATCTAACATATCCCCCACCGCATAGCGGTTGACCTGATATATGCCCTTTCCCGTACCTTACCGCATCAAGCAATTAGAATCACACATAGACCGCCTCAAGCTCTGTATGGATGAAGAGATACGCAGATATGACGGGTCGAAGCAACCGCAGAACAGGAACGAAAGCCTGAACAAACTCGACAAGCTCGCAGGAAAACTGCTGACCGCTGAGAAGGAGTTGGTTGATATAAGCGAAAAGACATAATATGGATACGAACACTACTCAACAAAAAATCCGCGAAGAGCGAAAGCAACGTGGTTTAACTCAGGGGCAAGTAGCGAATGCATTAGGTATCTCTAGGGTGTCGTATTTGGCCATTGAACAAGGTAAGAGAGAATTGCGCTTGACGGAAAAGCAAAAGCTGGAAGAGCTTTTTGGTGATTCTGTACAAGGTAGTATAGATAATCAGAGGGAGTATAAACAAATGATTCTTGAGTTTTTGTCTTTACCTGAGCTCAAAGAAGTGCCAAAGGCAAAACTCGCGGGACTTCTGTATCTAGCGGACTTTGGTTGGTACTACGAAAGTTTAGAGAGCATGAGCAAGTTGCTATACCGTAAGACGATACTTGGCCCTATCCCTGATTACTATTTCAGAGCTATAGATGAGATGTACGAGGTCGGCCTTATAGATATCAAAGCTAAGGAGACGAAAGATGGTCACACCGCGCTCATGATTTCATCAACGCGTGCAGGGGAGCTTAAGGATCGTGAGCTGCTCAATCAGTCAGAAAAAGCTTTTATCAAGAAGGTTGCTCAAAAATGGAAAGATGCGCCGACACGTGAAGTTGCCGCCTTCACTCGTGGACAGCTTCCGTATCAGATTTGCAGAGACGATGAAATCATTCCGTATTCTCTTATCACGCAAGAAGAACCACCAAGGATTGTGTAGTTGGTTGATATTCAGGATGGAGATGTAAACTAACTGCAAATATAAAATCCCTTGTTTACACATAACCTTCCCCGTAGAGTACAGATTGACACCATCTGCACCCTACGGGTAAAATAGCTGAGCCTTGTGTGGGGAGCGTCCACGCGCTCCATGGTGTAACAGCCTAAACCGCACGAGAAACACATACCACTGGCAACACGCTCGTGGTTTTTGTGTTGCGTTTATTTTTTTATGGTATACTTTCTACGAAAAGAGGAATGGAGTACACGCTTGCTATTTGCCAATTTCACTTTTCGAGTCAACGCGTAGTCTTCTCGTCTCGGCACACGAACGAGACGGACTGACGGATATATCCTGTCGCAAGCCCTACGGGGCTTTTGGCTTCTATGCACCCTCCAAAAGAATCCGAGATACAAAAAGCCATCCTCCAGCTACTCCTTGCGAAGCGGATCTTCGTGTGGCGACAAAACACGGGCACCGTGGAAGTTGAAGACCGCTACGTCTCCTTCGGCGCACGAGGAACAAGCGACATTCTCGGCATATATCCCGGTGGTCGCTTCCTCGCGATAGAAGTAAAACGTCCGAAGACGGGTAAGCTCTCGCCAGAACAGGTGACTTTCCTCCAGAAAGTACGCAAAGCAGGCGGTATCGCGATGGTCGCCGACTGCGTTGAGGACGTGGAACGTCTCCTCGCTGACCCTGACGCTAAATCCTCGGATAAATACGAAGCTCTTTTATGCCCAAGCCTAAAAACGATACCTGCTCCAGTTGCCGCACCCCCGTTCATCCCGTCCCAGAAACCTCTCTCGCTAAAGGATTTCTACCCCTCTGTACCGTGTGCTGTCTCAAAAAAGGGACGGTGAAGAACGTTGCTATCGCCTATCGAAAAACAGCCCCATGAGGGCTATTTTTTGAACAGTTTGGAAGGAATCACGACCGAGGAACCAATCGCTGCCTTACCATCCCAGCGGAGCTTGTTGACGTACTTTTTGGGAGTCATGCCTGTCGCGTTGTGGCGAGCGTCGAACGCTTTTGCCGTAGCCGTACCACGGGCTTTAGGCCCTACGGCCGTACCCTTCTGACCGCCTTGGATGGTCATCTGCTTGCCCGTAGATGGATTCGTGCCTACCGCCTTCCATGTCTTGCCTTGCGCCGTCCCTCGCATGATTTTGAATGTTGGCATATGCAGGCAGTATAGCAGGTGGTATACTCCTCTCATATGCCACGCGCAAAAAAACCCATCCTCGAAGCTATCGAGCCAGCGACACCTGTAGAACAAGCTCCTGAACCAGCCGTCCTGAAAACCCCATACTACCGCGATATGGTAGCGACTATCATCCGTGAACACGCTGATGGTCACGTTGACCTCACCGTATCCTACGATGGCAAGACGCAAGTCCCAAAGAACCGCGTCGCACCTGAAGGCGTCGAGTACCGTTAGAACGCGTTGAAGTAATTCGCGATTCCTTTCGCAGCGGCAAGAGGGGAGACCTTCATGTCTTCCGCATTCGTGACGAATCCTGCTTCGATAAGAAGCGCGAGAGGGTTGGTATCTCTACACATAGCTATTCTTGCGAAGCGAGCGTTTCTATCGTCAAACGCGCCACCATTCCAGACAGGGACACCTGTCTCTTTTGCGTACGCTTTGGAGAGCTTGACCGCTTCACGTCGCGCATACTCGCTTCCTCCCATGTAGCAGGTCGTGACACCACGGGCTTTCACGTTAATCGCGGCATTGCCGTGAATAGAGAGCAGAATATCCGTGACTTTACTGTTTTTGTTTATCCAGTTGATACGGTTTACCAGCTGGCGATTCGCATTCCAGTCCGTGAGATAGTCCGTAGGGACTTCCAGAATACGGTACTTTTTCGTGTTGAGAAGCGGTTTCAGCTCTTTCCATATAGCGCGACTCCACGCTACCTCGGACTTGATACCGACTGCGCCTGCGAACCGTACAGAATGCCCAAGATCGACAAGAAGGTTTCTCATATGACCCCATCATAACACAAAACCATCCTCGCTAGGGATGGCTTGTGGCTATTCTAGAGCAGTACGCACGTCATGCGCGCCTTAATGTACGGCGGATAGAACGGCAGGGGAGGGACTACTCGGTGGCAGAATCTTCCGAAGGCAATTTTGAAGCCTCTTCGGATACAGGGGCAACTTCTTCCACGACAGGAGCTTCTACTACCTGTGCCTTTGCCTTAGCGTCCAATACCGCAGCGATAGAGACCTCTACCGTAGCGGTTGGGTGCTTTTCCATCTCAAGAACAAGCTCGTCCTTGGTTACGCCGTTCGCGTTCAGGTACTCCTGCAATTCAGTACCTACGCCATGAGCGGATACGTCAGCGAATTGCCACTGCACAAAAGAAAGGTTTTCCATAGTTTATAGTTTATGGTTAAGAGTAAACCATCTCCATCATACCACGGTCAAGGACACTTCACGAAACGGCCTGTTTTCTTATCTCGGCAACGGATGTTCGGTTCGAGCATGATCGTGGACGTTGGGATGTTACTTTTTGGCGTCTCGGATAGCGGAGACGTCTCTTTTGATGTCAGAGAGCGTCGTCAGCACTTGGGAGATGGTCGCCTCCTGTCGTGCGGATTGCTCTCGTAGACTTGAAATAACTTCGGTCTGATAAGAGACCGTGGCGTCTAGCTTGTCCACTTTGTTAGACATGACGCCGAACGTCACACCAGCCACGGCGATGGTGATAACCAAGCTAAGAGGCATCAAAACATCCTTATCTATAATGTGTTTCGCTTCTTCCGGCATAGCCCTAGATACCCTTAACGTACTCGCGTACTGCATTGATGAGTCCCGTGGAGAATGCACCCCACGAGGTTAGAAGGACGTTGCGCCAGTTGATAGGGTCGCTCGTCGCAATATAATCGGACACCTCAGGCGCGAGCATCACGAACCCTGCGAGGAGCGCACCACCGAGGGAGATAGCGAATCCTTTGGCAATCTTTTGGATGGTTTCGTGGTCGAGGGAGAAGGCTTTTTGTGTCATATAGAGAACATTATACCACGGCGCCACGAAGAAGCGCTGTGGAATACGCATGGAAGTCAGCAAACCACGCCGTCATTATCAACGTTGCTGCGCCTGTGTTACCCGTTACCGCAGGGCGTAGCGTGATAAAACACGTCGTTGCTGCGGTGGTGAACGGCACGGTATACACCGTCCAGTCCTGCGTGACTTTTACCGCGGTGATAGCATTCACAATCACCTGTGCGCCTTCACTTGTTCGTTCCACGATAGAGACGATGGCTCCGTCATTGGAGTCTCCGCTCGTAACGTTTGTCTTCATCGCGAACGTCACGGTGTACGCCGTAGAAGGAAGGACGGGTATCGCCTGAAGCATCCCTGCTCGCGTAGCGGAGAGGATATTCTGCGCGGTTACACGGCTGTTTACGTCGGTTGTGGCGAGCTTCAGCGTGGCTTTACCGTTGTACGTTTCTGTCGCGTCAATTTCTGCCGTTATGGAGTTGTTGATGCCAAAGACCGCCCAGTTCGAGCCAGCGATAGGTACAGCGCTTCCTGTTGCCGTACCGTCGATATAGCCCGTGGTCGTTTGTGGAGCGACAAGTGTCGGTACGGTCGTGAAGTCACCGTTCAGGACGAATGCTTCGCCAACGGCTGGTCGTGGGGTAGAGACAGCCGTTCTAGCCGTAGAGATCGCCGTACGGAGTTTTGTCGGTGCATAGGAGCTATTCCACGTCGTGATGGTGCTAAGACCGCCAAGCGTACCGTTAGTTCCAAACGTAGAGCTGTCGGCAAGCGTGCTTCCACTTCCTTCCGTCATGCGCAAGTCCAAAAGCGTGCCAGCGATGAACGCATCAGACATGATGCCGTTGAAGTAGCGGTTTTGGTGTTCGGCAAGCGTAGGGAGCGTGGTGTTGAGAATAGGGCGGTAGATATAGCCATTCATGGTCAACCCCGTTGCGCCCGTAAAGTAGCCACCAATACGAAGGGCTTGTGTGGTTACGCCCATGGTTCCAGAGATACCCGTGATGGTTTCGGATAGCTGTTCGCCGTTGAGGAATATCTTGACGGCGGAGCCGTCATATCCAGTCTCTAACAGGTTCCACCGGTTCCAGATTACTCGCTTGCTTTTACCGTTCGCGCTGAGGTTGCGAACGATACCGCCAATAATCGAAAACCATTTTGGCGAACCTTCGGCACCAACCGAGACGAAGTAGGAGTTCGTTGCGCCTGTTTGCGTTTTATCGAAGAGAACAAACTCCTTAGGCGTGCCGACAGGATACACCCACACAGAACAGCAGATGCTCGCCGTGGAGTTGAGGTTCGCGGCGTTGGCCACCGCGATAGGAACCGCCCCATCCGCTCCACTGATTCGGATGGAATACGGTATGTCCCGAAGAGTGAAGCGTGGCATAGGCTATTCTTTCTCTACTACCACCATGTCGGCAGAAGACAGGTCTTTGCCGAGAAGAACGGATTTATCGAGCGCGATAGGCTCTAAAGCGGGAGCCATGTCTGTACGAGCGACGGATTCGAGGTACTCAACGAATTGCTTTTCCGATTCGAAGTCACCAAGACCCTCGATTGTTTTGGTTTGACCGTTTGCCTGAAACGTGACCGTGCGAGCATCGAGGTCAAGAGCGGTAATTTTGATCATATTATTATGCGTCAGTATTAACGACTAAGCGGTCGGCAGCAGAAGTCACACACACCACACCGTTGGACATCGTTGCCCCGCGAAACTCGTGCCAACCAGCGACGGTTCCGATCGGAAGAATCCAAGGCGTTGTACCAGACGCAGATGAGGCGTTATCGTAGAACGTTGCCGTACCCGTGAGCGCAACTTCCACATATACACCGTTGAGGCGACCAGTCGTGTTGCGACAGACGGTTGTTGTTGCGGTGGTGATGCGCGTAGACGTACCGCCGTCCACGACGAGCATACGGTCGCGGGCTTGACTTTCACCTGAGATGAGCGAGCCTTGCGTGACACGGAGACCCTTCAGCCCTTCTACCTTGAGCGACGAGTAATCGCCGTCTGCTTCTGTTGTGGCTGGCGTGTCTTGGCGAACCGCGAGAGCCATCACGCCTACGTCACCAGAAGTATGAGCGGAGTCTTCTGCTTTCCCGAGGTTCGTTGCGCCTGTGCCGGGGACGATGGACGTGATAGCGCCACCACCTCCGCTAACAGCGGTTACTTCGCCTGTTTCGGCGGATCCGACTTGGAGAGAACAGGATACCGTACCAGACGTGGCAATCACGCGGATATCCTTCAGCGGAAAGAACCGCAAGCAGAACGTCGCGCCTTGTTTAATGAGAAATCCTTTTGTGGTTGTTGGTACAACAGGGGTAGCACTTGGGTCAATCACGATACGAATATCGCCGTTTTCAGGGGTAATATCAAGCGCATCGAGGTTTGTTCGCCATGCGTGGCGCGTACTACCTGCGGTGTCGATAAGCGTAAGAATCGGCGTCGCTGTGGACGTAGCCGATATGACGCTTGCATTGGCGTTTGCTAGTGGGAAGATAAGCATAGGGGGAAGTTAATCTAACGGGATAAGTATACCATGCTCTTGACATTTTTACCGTTCTGTGCGTTTAATGGGGGTATGACTTTTATTTTGAGCGTTGCAGCGGGCGTTACTCTCGGTATTTTCCTTTTTAATTGGATAAACCTCTTTTTTGCTTGGTTGAAGGAAGTTGACGAATCCTAGTCCTTACGGCTAGGGAGTTTCGCTGCGGTTATTTCTGCCGCGCGTTTCGCTGCCTGTAGCAATGGCTTCGATATTCTAGAGGCTTTTCGTTTTACGTTTCCTGGGATTTTGAAGCTCTTAGCCTGATCTCGCGTGAGCTTAGAAAAAGCTCTGGCGACTTTTGCGTCTGCCTCTTCCATACCTTTTGCAAACGTAGCGACGGCGTAGTCTCCTAGGTTACCGACCGCGGAACCAAAGTTCCCCGTTGCGACAGAGCCTAGGACGTTTCCAGCCGTTCGCGCTGCGCTTATCTGCTCGGCAAGGCTCATAATATTCTGTCGTTCGCTCACAGGGATTCTATCGTCGACGGCTCTTTTCACGGAGGACACGTCTCCCCACTTTTTCTTCAGCGCGCCGAAGCCAGAGATGAGTTCGTCCAGCTCGCTACGGATACTATCAGCGACCGCGAGTTCTTTCGCGAGCATAGGGTCGGCTCTTTCAGCCTGTGACCTGCTCGTCATGTTCTTCTTATAATAAGAGGACTCACGTGCGTTCAGTATCTCTAGGATATCCTCCGCCTCCTCTGGCGAGAGCCTTATCTCTCTTAGCCTCTGCGCCTCTGCCAGCAAGCGTGATTTTTCCGCCTCGTCTCCCAAACGGTAGATAGGCGAATTTGCTAGAGCCTCGATCTTGTCAGCAGCTTTATTGAGCGAAACGGTTTGTTCCTTTCCTGCTTCGGAGAGCTTTTGCTTGACCTCTGACCAGATGCGTGTCTTAGCACGTCCAAGCGCATCTTTGAATGACCTCAAATCCGTGATGTCTTTCGCTTCTGGGGCAACTTCTTTCACGGCATTCTCAAGCGAGACATCGAAGTTTTGCATATTCTTCGGCGCTTTAATAGCGCTCTTCAGGCTACTTTGCACATTAGGGGAAATGACCCCCTTTATGGATGAAGCCACCTTACCTATCGCTGGCAAACCTCCACCGACCACACTTCCGAAGAGTGTCCCCGTGACTCCCGAAGCAATCAAGTCTCTTGTAGTCCCTTTTTCATTCTTCAAACCCTCACCTACGCCAGCGAGAAGACCCGACTTCGCGCCAGCTTTCAATCCGCCGAGAATACCTTTACCGCCAGATACCGCCGTAGAAGCGATATCAAAAGCCTGCCCGAGCGTTTCTTTTGGCGATGCTACGAGTTCTTGTGCTTCTGGTGTAGCTCCTCTCCCTAAAGCCTTTACCTCGCCAAGAAATGGCACATTAACGGGGCGAGCATACCTAGTCGCCGCTTCTTGGTTACCAGAAAGGGCCGCTGTATTTGAAGCGATCGTACGCACGAACTGGACAGGGAGCTGGGCGATAGGCTTGATGACCGAGCGAGCCATATCTCCGAGGAAAGAGCCCTCCTTTTTTGGCGCGGAGACGGGCGCTGTAGGCGCAGCTGGAATAGCTTGCGCTTGTTTTTGACGGGCGCGAGCATCGAGCCTTGCACGCTGCTCAGCCGTAAGTCCTCCCGCCGCTTGTACGGCTGCGGGAGCTGGTGGCTGGCTAGGCATACCCTGTGCTTCTTGCATCTGCTTCTGTCTCGCGCGTGCCTCCAATCTTGCGCGTTGTTCTGGGGTGAGAGCCATATTAGACCATTACTTTATCCAGCATTTTTTTAATTTCGCGGGGTGGGATGTAGTTTCCGTTTTTATCCTTCACTGTGAGGTCAAGGTGTGAACCGTCGCCACCTCCCGTGGGAATCACGCTTCCCGTGTTGCCACCTTTTCCGATAACCTGCCCCACCTTGATTCTTGCGCCAGCGTTTACGTCGAACCCGTCGAGGTGACTGAACCAGTATTCGTTGCCGTCGTCACCCTTCACACGAACCTGCTTGCCGAATCCTTTAGGCGACGTTCTCGTGGCAAGTACCGTCCCCGAGACAGGGCTTTTCACTGGGTCGCCTATCTTGAGGTCGATATCGAGTCCATGTTTCCATAGCGGACTGCCATCGATCCCTGTGATAGCCCCGAGTGTCTTTAGATAGGGCGTGTTCCCTCCTGTGGCTGGTTTTGTGTCGCCACCAACGGAGTTAAAACCGAGGTCCTCCATGATTTCCTCATCAGAAAGGTTTGGATAGAGCTTTTTTGCCTCATCAAAACCACGTTGTGCCTCCGACGAGAGCGTAGAACGGGTTGGGGATGGCGTATCCAAGTAGGAGCTTTGGCCTCTAACCACAAGACTGGAAGGAACGCCAAACTGCCGCGACCGCTCCTCGAAGGTTTGGTCAACCTGTCGCTGCTGGGAGAGCGCGGACTGGTAGAGTTTGTTCGCTTGGTTGACGAAGTCCGTTCTCTGCTCTGGGGTGAGTCTTGTACCTTGGACTGCCTTGTTCCAGATGTTCTGGATGGATGTTGGGATACTGCCAGCGTTTTGTGCCGTCGCAAACTCTCCTTCACGAACAACCGAAGTAGGGTCAAGCATTTTCATATACGCGAAGATAAGCGAAATATCGCCCGCAGGTGTTGGGTCTTGAGCGGCTGCAGCCACGCTGTTGTAGTTAGAGATAACCTTTGGCAGCACGCCAGATGCTTTTTCGTAGTCATCAGCGAGCTTAAAGGCTGCGCTTTGCTGTGCGCTGTTCAATCCGCCTGCGGTGATAGCGGCAGCTCGCGCCTTACGGTTCGCGTCAAGCGTCTGATATTCGTTGAAAGATACAGGCGTTCTTCCTGCCGCCTCTTCTTGGCGCTTGTAGTATTCGTATTCGTTAACGGTTGCCCCGAGAGACGTAGGCGCCGCTGTCTGTTTTTTGAAGTCTAGGTAGGCTTCCTGCTGTTCTGGTGTAAGCGAGCTGTAGTAGGCGAACTCTGCTGCATCTCCCGTTTGTTTCGGCGTCTCTGGGCGGAACTGCAACGACATAGCCTTCACTTGGTCGATATCCACGCCCATTTCTGCGGCGATATTCGCATAGTCCTCTTCGGTCATCTCACGACCATCCGCAAGAAACGCCGCGAGACGGTTTGAGACGCGCTGTTCTACCTCTTTAAGAGCCTTCTGCCTAAGCTCTTCCGCCTTAGCGATACTCTCATCAAGGCGTGCGCGTGCTTTGTCGATCGCTTCTTCCGCCGCTTTTGTCGCTGCACCACGCATCTGAAGCTCTTGGAAGAGACGCTCCTTCTGGTTGAGGTTGTAAATATTGTTTTCAATCTGCTGGTTGTACCGTACGACATCTTCGCGAGCAGTATCGCCAAAATCACCGCCAAGCATCCCACGGCGTGCGCTAATAGCGGTACGTGTACCCACACGACCACGACCTGCCTCTTGCGCTACACCAAGCTCTTGCTGGGTCTTTTCCGCGTAGTAGCGGTTCATCGCGTCAATTTCCGCTTGAAAACGGTCCATCGTCCGCTGACGGATTTCATCCTCGTTTATCGTTTGTGTCCCGTACTGTTCGCCAATCGTCCCATTTTTACGGTTCAAAAGAGCGCGGAGCGTCCTCTCGTCCGTGTTATAGAGCGCATTCGCACTCCCTAGACCGTATTTCTCCCATGGACGGTCTGTCTCCATGTTTCCCTCGACGTACTTTCCGATACCAGGGTCCCAGTAGGTGTTCTTAAACGCTGGCTGCGTTGTTGTTGACACGATAGTTGATGGCTGTACCTGCCTAAGCATAGCTTCCACACTTCCTCCAACGTTCGCTTGCGGTGTGAGCGCGTCCTGCGAGAAGTCGTAGGTTTGTTGTGGCGCTGTTTGCGTAGGCGTAGTCGTTGCTACGGGTGTTGGTTGCGTCGTTCGAGGCGCTTGATACGCCTGCGAGATGGTCGGTGCTACCCGTACAGGTGCTGGGCTAGCCTGCGCGATTTGTGGGCTTGTCCACGAACCGCCACCGCCACCGCCGCCGCTAACAGGAGGGATGGGACGCGTGAGGGTGGTAGATGTCGTCGCACCAGAAGATGCGCCTGATGGCATCATGCTCTGTCCGAGGATATCTTCCGACGTTGGCTTGAGAAGAGGATTTGTTGCCATAGATTAGAAGGATTCGGCGGTATAGTTGACCGTAGTATTCAGCGTGGAGTATGTAGCCGTATTGAATGTGAACCCTGTGGAAGAACGAGCTGAGATTGTTGCCTCTATGTAGGTTATCGCATCAGTTTTACACCTAGCGCAATGCGAGTTACTGGTAGAACCGCCGATATTTATGTTCCCACAAGCGGTAAATGCACACCTATTGGTTTCGTCGCCGATAGACAAAACTCCGTTCGCGCTCGCAGGAGCGGCGATGATTTGGATCTTAGCTGGGTAAAAGCCCGTTGTGACTGACGTGTTGCCCGTTCCTGACACCGTAAAAGACCCGCTGACAACGTACTTCGGCAATACCACCTGCATCTGCGTTGTGGAGATAGCAAAACCAACACGAGCGAAGCGCGTACCTGGCGTTGTGCCGAGCGTCCCTGCTGTTCCAGTAATGAAGTAGTATGCACCCGCCGTAAGACCCGTTAGGCCACTCACAACGTGCCCAGGAGGCGCATATTCTACGGCAAGGCCTGCACCTGCAACCGTAGTGAGAGCAATACCAACGAAGGAGAACGTGCTTTCGTCTGCGTCCGCGTCAGTTTTGTAGAGCTTTTCGTCCGACGCTTTTAGGTACAGACCATCACCTGCTGTGATTGCTTCACCAGATGTACGAGAAACCGTCCCTTTAGGCACTTCCGCCGTAAGCTGCGCATCGAGGTATGAGCTTCGCACCGCATCGTTCGCACTATCTGGGTCTGTGGTGATTTGGAGGCTGTCCGCGGTGAACGAGTAGACCGCTTCGATGGTTCTATCGCTATTGAGAAAACTTTGATGGAATGTGCCGTCCGCGCTTAGAACCGCGAGCTTGTTTTTGTCGCCTGCGCCTGCCGATGTTTTTACGAGGTTTGCGTTTGCCACGACTAAACGCGCGCCAGTGCCTCCTATCGCTGCTGCCGTCCCTTGTTCAGCCACGGTTGCCTCCTCGAAAATACCCTTCTGCATGGTGGAACCGTTCGGCGCTCCTGCGAAGGTGAGTGCATCCGCATATTCTACGGTACAAAGCTCGTTACTGCCCGGAGTGAGCGTTGCTACGCCGTCGTAGGCGAGAGGCACGCTTGCGTTGAGATCCGTCGTACCGTCAAGCAAATCAAGCATGTACTTGATATGCGCGAAGTTTGTAATCTGTACCATGGCGCCGATACGGTGCTTGCGAACCGTTCCGCTAGCCTGTACGCCTTTGCGTGACACGGTGCGGATATTTGAGAGCGCAGTTCCTGTGAGCGTACACTTGATATGCTCTTTTGCCGTGCCGTCTCCATCGAGCGTGAAGTAGTACGTTCCGTTGGCGAGGGTGTTGCCGTCCGCATCCGTGATGGACTGGAGTGTACCTGACGTTCCGCCTATCGCGATTTCCGTTGCGAGAGTGGTGCGGAAGTCTGCGACCATTGTTGCGAGTTCAGTTGCCATAAGTTAGGGGTAGTATATCAGTTAAACATCCGTCTGTAACCCGTCGAGTGACACGTTTTGCTTCGAGCGGAACGCGGAAGGAATACGAGGCTCGAACGTGAGAATGTCGGGAATCATCACCATCTCCGCATCGAAGTAGCCAATGCCCGTTGGTACGAGGCGAAGCGAGAGCGAGCGGTACTTCCCTGTACGCATCCGTAGTTCGAGGAAGTACTTGCCCACCTCATCTTCCGTCTCGCCTCCAATCTCACCTTCACCGATTTCTGGTCCGCCAATCGCTTGGGAGCCGGGACTGGCAACGTAGCTTCCCGTCCCCACAATCGTTCCGATAAGCGCATCTCCCTGCTCATCCGTGTTGATATACACCTGCACGGCTTGGTCTGGGTCTATCCTTCCCTTAAACCGTATCTTGCGAGCTTTTTTGAGGTCTTCTGTGCCTTGTACGTCATTTTTACTTACCCAATACGCATCTATCGCGCTCCCTAGGTCATCGAATCCGCTAAACGTGGAGTAGACGCTGTAGGACGCGCTATCCGCAACATAGAGCGTTTCGCCCTCCTGTATCGAGGCGTTACCTGTGTAAGCGACGATATCCACCGTGTTTTTCTCGATATCGCACATCAGCATCCGATTATTCACGAGGGAGTCTGGCGTACGACAGAACACAATCATCCAACGGTCGTAACTTCCAAAGGATGAATGATCGTAGACGTAATCCGAGAAGCGAAAGTGTTTGAACAGAACCTTCGGCAAGAGCGTAAGCGACACCGTGTTCTGCTCAAGAAGCGTCATCTCTGGCTTCGTTGGGTTAAACGTATTCATGAACAGGATACCTTTGTTCGTGGACGTAGACCCGCGAAAGTACGCAATACCAATATCCTTGCGAAACACTTTGTTATCTGCGCCGAGGTCGTCTGCATCAATTGAAAGCGAGTACACGCTATCCGATTTCATCGAGTAGTACACGCCGTCTTGCCCGATTTCTACCTTCAGAATCGCGTCGCCGCCTTCATCCTGCGGGAATACGAATCCTTCGCCTGCAAGACGGGTCGGGGACTTCGTAAAGTCTGCGATACCGCCCACGGTGGAATCCTCCCACTGGTAATCCGACTGCACAGCACCCGTCGTAACGTCTGAAAACGTCACGCTATACGCGCCTGTGGCGTAATTGATGGTACCTGTACCCCCAAAGTTCGACGTTAGCACGCCGTTGAAGTTATCCGTGAACGTTTCTGTCCCTGCGGCAACCGTTGCATCAAAAGCTACGCCAAAACAGGTACGCGCTGCGCCTCCTGCCTTGAACGCAAGCGTTCCTGTATAGGTTGTGGACCCAAGAGCACCAATCGCCTCGTTTGAGACCGTCGTATACACCGTTGCGTCCTGTGGGTCGATTTTCGAGCCGTAAAGACCCGTCTTGTCGCGGTCGCGGTTCCATAAAAGACACCGTCCACGGTCGATAATGATATAGCCCTTGAAGTTTTTCGTGGAAGAATACACGTCTACGGGAGAACCAGGGTTCGCGTTGACGATCTTCCAGAATCCGCCAGGTCCGTTGACGTACGTAAACGCCCCAGCAAGGGATGAATAGTTCGCAAACGTATAGTCATCCGTCGCGGAAAGCCCTGTGATGCTGTTTTGCCACGCGCCCCCATCCCAATACATGATTGCCGTGCCTCGCTTGCAATAAATCACGCTATCGCCGTTGACTTTATACCCCTTGTGGAGACCCGTTGTGCCGCCTACTGTCCCCGCTGCGCCGAGAAGCTCGCGTCCGCCTACCAAAATAATCTTCCCGTCTTGTGTGAGGAAGTTTTGCGCGTCCTGCGCGGCATCTTTCGGGATGTTTTCGGGTTCTAATAGGTTGTGCGTGCCTGCGAGAAACGTAGGGATAACGTGGTCCATATTACATCATTTGAAGATTCGCGTTCCACATCGCCATCTGCGCGAGATAGCTCGTATACATCGCTTGGTTTTCTGGCGCGTACGAGCGAGCCTTGCCGAAGAGCTGAATAATCATGTCATCCACCGCCATGCCGTGAACAAGAATGTCGTGGAACCGAGCAGGGAATACAGGCGTGGAGCTGATAATCAGCGCGGAAGGCACGGCTTTATAGTCGAGCGAGTATGTTGCGCCAGAGGGTTGCGCGTACGTTGTGGTGATAGTGTTGTTTGCCGCGTCGTAGTAGGCATAC
>Ga0070749_10001076_pt1 | contig 18449 bp, 32 predicted proteins | sample VirMetDEL_Nov_18_FD_75180 | JGI IMG/M metagenome (GOLD analysis project Ga0070749, IMG submission 75180) | Aqueous microbial communities from the Delaware River and Bay under freshwater to marine salinity gradient to study organic matter... | ecosystem: Environmental > Aquatic > Marine >...
ATTGCCCAAAAATTTTTTTATCCCAAAAAATAGTATTATATTTAAATATAACAAAAAACAATTAAAAACGGAACAATGGTAAACTACTCTGACAAACCCCAACTCGCACAGGACCTTAACGAAACCAATGACTGCTTCGTTCGTGCCCTGGCTCTCTCTGCTAACATCTCATACAACGAAAGCCACGGTATCGCCGAGGAACTGTTTAACCGTAAGACTGGTGAAGGTACGGAGAACGCGGAATCTACCATCCGCTCTAAGAAAGGCCGCAATTACTTCCAACACCGTAACATTCAATTGGAGGACGTTAACCATACCTATGTCCGCCGAGACAAAAAGGTACATGCCCTGAACATCCGAGGATTCTACAACCGCTACGGTAAAGGAAGCTACCTGGTATTGGTCAACAAACATGCCTTGGCCATCGTGGACGGAGTAATCCAGGACTGGGAGAACGCTAAGAAACATATTGGCCGTACGGTGGAAGCTGCCTACCGCGTAAAGAATAACCGTCAACTCTCAATCTTTGCCTAATGGAAATCTCAATACTCATTATCATTCTGGTAGTACTGTGGCAAACCTACGCAATAGACAAGAACCCGTATGGAGAGTAAAATTGTTAATAACTTTTCCTAGAAAAATTTTCAATTCCCAAAAAATTGTTTTATATTTATACTATAATTAATTAAACGGATATGGTACAATACACTAACAAGTTTCAGGTCGAACTCAAAAATGACCTACTGATGATTAAGGACCTCAACGGTAATCTGCTAAAAGCTACAACAGTTCCTGTATGGAATGCCGTAGAGCGATTCAAGGAAATGGTCCAAAAGGTAAAAGAATACGAATCTAAAAAGTAAGACATGGCAAAAACGGAAAAATTGGCAAACCGCCTTACTCAAATCTCAAACGTCAAATATGCTGAAGGTCTATTTGATGCTCACAAAACGGCTACTCCACTCGACGGTCTATTCAGTATTGACGGTGGTGTTCCTAAGGCAACTAACTGGATGGTCGTTGGAGATCCTGGAGTTGGTAAGTCTACAGTAACCCTTGATATTATTGCAAACGCTAAGAAAAGCGGATCTAAGGTACTATTCATTAGTGCCGAGATGAACCAGGTGGATCTGTACCTCTACGTTAAAAGGTACCCTAAGTTTGGGGAATTGGATATCTTCTTCCCACAGGATATACAGGACCATGAAGATCCCAGGAAGGTACTTAACGAAATCCTGGATGAAGGGTACGACATTGTACTAATTGACTCATTCATTGAACTACAAGAAACCATCCGCGAACACGCTAAGATGACAAGGAATGGTTCAGAGAAGTGGTTATTGGATATGATGTACAAACAAAACCTTGGACAGAACAAGGCAAAGACCTATACCTCATTCCTTAATATACAACAGGTTAATAAAGGAGGTACATTCGTTGGATCCAATAAACTGAAGCATATGACTACAGGGATGATGGAGATCCGATTTGTGGATGAACGGTCTCAGGATGAAAGGTATGTTGTATTTAGTAAGAACCGCCGTGGACATGTTGGAAAACAAATGTTCTTTGATCTGTCTGCTGCTGGAGATGTTACATACGATACTGAAAGATTTAAGAAAGCTGAATCTCTAAAGCAATTGGCAAAGAAAGAAAAGGAATTGGTCAAAAAGGATGGCCTTGAATTTGATAAGTTATTTGGATTGGCAGGCGATGAGGTTGCTGAATAAATAAACAGGAGAGAAAAAAGAGAGAGACCAAGAAAAAAGTCCTAGAAAAATTTTCAATTCCCAAAACTATTGATTATATTTACAATATAATAATTAAACGGAAAACAAAAAAACCTATTATGGCAAATTTAACAACATTATCGCAATCTGCCTTCGACGCGAAGAAAAAGGAGGCCATCGGAAATGAACTGATGCGTAAAGAAATTACCCTATCTGAATTTAATGTGGTGGACAACAACCATATTGATATTGATGGTGTAAAGATTGAAGTAACTGATAAGGCATTCGGCAAACTACTTGGCCGCCTTCGTATTCCTAAGGCATTCGCTAAACGATTCTCGGAAGGCTTCGGTAATGACGGACTACGCCAATTGATTACCATGATGAAATCAATGAAGTCAAGCCACAACGACCAAACGGTTACTCTGTTGGTAGACCCTAATACTCGTAAGATTACTGATATCCTACCTGCAGGGTATGCCGCTATCTCAAACGAAAGTTTCATTGATTTTGCATCCCGTTACATCGACCAATATAACCTTGGAGTAACGCATATGGGATCAAGCCAATATGGTGGTACTCAGATTAACTGTATATCTCCAAATGGTATATTCCATGTACCAGGAATGCAGAACGAGGTATTCCATACTGGAGTTACCTTCCGCAATACACCAACACGTGGATTGGAAGTAAGCCCATACCTCAGCCGTCTAATCTGTACCAATGGTATGACCTCAACGGCATTCGCTGAAAACTATGGTCTTCATAACCTCAACGATAAAAACATCAATGAGTTTAATGAACATATGATCCGAATGGCTTCCACAGGATTCCAACCAGTAGGATTGGCCGATAACATTAAAAAGGCCCATAATACAGACGCGAGTTTGGCTGAAATGCAAAAGGCTGCTTCTGCAATCATGAGTACCGATAAGGCTGTAGATTACGATTACATCCAACGGTATATCCCTGTAGAACGAGCACTAAAGGCTTACTCTAATCTGGGTGCAGAACCAACCACCTTTACTCAGGCTCAAATGAAGAATGCCAAAAGCGGTATGTCTGTCTGGGATGTAGTAAATGGTATGACCAATTTTGCCTCTAACGATACACGATACAATATCGACGATAGCCGTATGGGGAATCTAATGGTTACCGCCGGTAATATACTGACTAAACGCCAATACGATACTGAAGGAGTATTGGATATCAACCCATTCGCTAACCGCGGATTGCTGACGGAAGCTGAAGGAGCTCGCGTCCGTGGTGAAGCATAAACTCTAAATCCGGGTTTTTCCGTTTACCCCCGGTAGGGACCACTGTAATGGTGGTCCCTTTTTTAGCTCTATAAACCGGGTAAAACTCACACCCTCTAGAGTGGGTCTAGCAGGACTAGGAAAAAATGCCTATTTCAAGGGCAAAAAAGCCCATATTTTAGGCATATTTGGGCCCATTCTAGCCGTATATAGCCCTGGATAGCCCTCTAGAGCCCATATATACCGCTCTAGAACACATAATAGCTCTAAAATAGCACTCTAGAAGCACCTCTAGACACACAAAATAGCCCAAATATGGGAATATACGGCTCTAGAGCCCAATAGTGCCATACCTCAGCTATCTCACCCAACCACCCAGCTCCCGCTAAAAACAACTAAAAGGGCATAATCCCTGTAGTAGTCCCTGTAGCGGCGGTAATAGCGGTCTACAAGGAAATACCCTATTATAGCCTGTAGGGGGCCTGTACAAGCGGTTTAACGGTTATAGCCAGTAGTAGGGTGGTTGTGGTCTAGTCCTAGTGGTCCTTCTATTGTAGCTTAGCAAGGTCTATTAGCTCTGGTTGTCCTTGTAGTACTTAGCTTAGCCATTGCTGTCTACTAGTCTAGTGGTGGAGCTCAAAGCAAGGCCAGAGAATTATTCCCTTCAAGGGTATTTTTCGCATGTCATCTGGATGTGCCACCGGGCTCATGAGTTTGGGCCCACATAAAAATTCCAGCCGGAAATTTTGCATAGTTCTGGAATGTGACTAGTAACTCAAAGTCTAGTAGGGTCATGTCTAGTCTGGAAAAATTTCTGTCCTGTAAAAAATCCCTAGCCAGAAACTTTCAGAAAGGAGGTCCACTTGTTATAGTTATACTGTAATTAACAAATACTAACAACATGAATCAATTCTTAAGTGATCATACAAACCAAGCCGAGGCCCTCGCCTCCATCGCGGATTCCCTAGCCGCGATCAGTACCGGTATAGTAACCATTGCCGGGTGTGTCCTAATCCTAACTCTGGTCCACTTGGCCACTAAGATGATCTCAAACGACTAACATGAAACTACTATTCTGTAACTCTTGCAACGATACCTTCCGGCTATTCGTAGACTCTCCCAAAACCTGCCAGTGCGGCGCGACCCAGGGACAGTACGAGGAAGACGGACTACACGCATGGTACTCTGGTCCTGCCACCCCTCTTGGTTTCGCTAACGGGTCTTTCATTACGGCTCTCGGTAACCAGCCAGTGGAGGGACCCGGACGGACCTTCACGGCCTTTGTTATTGAAAAGGATTGTCCTACGTTTACTAAGAGGGACTGAAACTATTAGGTAATGGATGTATATAATAATAAATCTAACTACGGCAATGTATTTAAATGGAATGGTGAATATGAAGACTAAAAAGCTAACCGAAAAGGCTATATGGTTTTTGATGAACACGGTATGTGTTGGCTTAGGTGCTACACTGGTCTGGGGGATAATCCTGGCAATCGGAAACGTCTCCGAGGCTGACTGGGTACAATGGCTTCTACCGTAACTAGTGGGACTATGTGCTGCAATGTGCGACCGCCACTAGAAAAATGTGCTGAACTTCGGAATACTTAGAATAAACTCAACTCTTTTTTACAAACCTTTTAATTTTACAAACCATGTCAAGAAACTTGAATGACTGGATGGCTAAAGACCCCGTTAAGGGTAACCGTTATAAGCTTTGGAAACTCTTCCCTGGCTCCGTGTTTACTATCTCTACTCCGCTTGGACCCATACCGCTTAAGGTGATGGAACAAAAGGGTACTCTTACAAAGTGCGATAAGGGAGATGGAACGACATTCCTTGATTCTTCGGTGGAAGTAGTCTATATAGCTACCGAGGAAACGGTCACGGAATAAACTCACACATACTTTCGAGTTCTGCACCTCTACATAGGTCATAGGTGCTATCAATCTGGGGATGTAGCTCAGTTGGTTAGAGCAGGACTCTTATACAGTCAAGGTCATGGGTTCAAGTCCCGTCATCCCTACAACTCGTGTGTGAGAGTAATTAATGTTACTGTTATGTTACATTAAACCATGGGGATCTCAGAAGTTTTTTCAATAGATAAAGAAAAAGCCTATGAGATCCCTTTTATTTTGTTTACTATCGTTACTATACTTTACCTCATCGGCGCAATCCAAAGATACCTCAGAAAGTTGGGGTGTAGAGATGGCCGCTAACATATCATACTACAATTCCCTATCAGTAAGTATAGAGAAATCATTTAATTACGGTAAGTGGGTTTTTGGTCCTAGGGTAGAGTTACTTAATATCTTTGGATCCGAAACATACCAGGGTGATGATTCAACTTATGCTATGACCAGTCAAGTAAGAATAAGACTTGCCCAAGTAGAGTATAAGATTAACCCATCTGTTAGAATTGGCATTGCTCCTTTTTGGATGCTAGGGCCACTACCGCGAAACAGTTTCTACAAAACACCAACATCGGTGTATGCACATATACAACTTAGAGAAAATCTATCATTGGAAACTTCATTTACTTCTTCACAAAAAGAAGCAGTACAAATCTCTGTTAGAAAAATGCTTTAAACCAAAAAAGGTTCTTCCATATAATAATAAACAAAGTTATGGCAAAACTACTAAAGAAAAAATACCGCAGAGAAAAAGATGAGTTAGTTAAGGCTCTTTTTAAGGATGGGCGAAGAACTGTTGTTCTATGTATTGAAGTTTTAGAAACATCTAAGTTAAAAGGGTACCTCATCTATGAGTGCACATACCTAGATAACGGTAAGGAAAAGGTTATCAACATTATTGCACAAGACATTACTGATGCTATGTCAAAGTTGGATGGGATGGTAGATTCAGGCATTCCTCAACAAACTGCTAACCTTATCTTAGGTAGTGAGTCATTTGTACAAAACAGATTAACCGATGAATAAAATGACACAAGAAGATTTGAATGGCCCACGGGTATTAGTTGACTTTTGGGCATCATGGTGCGGACCATGTAAAATGATGAAACCTAGAATGGAAAAATTTGCAGAAGAACAATCCGAAGTAGAGGTAGTCTTTGTAAATGTAGACCAAGAAACTGAATTGGCTCAAAAGTATGGAATCAGATCTATTCCTACTACGGTCTATATGGAAAATGGCGAGGTTAAAGGTAAGAAGATTGGTAACCTTAGTGATGCACAAATTAAAGAATTAGCTCAAGTATGAACCTCATCCAAATAGCCATGCTATATTCCCTAGTTGGAATAGCCTGTGCCTTTTCTTTTGAGAACATTTATTCACGAATGGAAATGGAACCTCCTTCAGTAGGAGAAAGGGTTATGTGGATTTTCCTATGGCCTTTCTTTGTATTAGTTTTCATTTGGGGAATGTTTTTTAAAGATGACGACTAAAACTCTTTCAGAAAACTATTCTACCTGTTATAATTATACTGTAACAAACAAATTAAAAAATGGATAAAGTATTCGCCCCCCTTGGAACTGCATTTCTACTCCTAGTAGGTGTAGCCATATTGGCCCTCATCGCGGCGTGGCCTGTTCAATTACTGTGGAACTCATGTTTAGTGCCTGCAGTAAATCCTATCAATGAAATCACCTTTTGGCAGGCTTTAGGTATTAACCTTTTGGCAAGCCTAATGTTTAACTCAGGTGTACGATCCAAAAGCAGTGAATAATAATGAATGCCGCTGTGGTGAAATTGGTAGACACGAGGGACTTAAAATCCCTTTCGCCGAACGGTGAGTGCCGGTTCGAATCCGGCCAGCGGTACCAATCTTTTAAACAACTATTATGACAGAAACACAATTTAAATCTGGAGAGAAGGTAATGTACCTTAAGAAAATGGCAATTGTTCCACATCCTGAAGGTAAGACTGACCGCAACGGAGAAGTACTTCCTGTATTCAGGGATACTTGGAAAGAAGGAGTTATCCTTTCGTACAGTAGCCATAACAACAAATACTGGGTTCGTCCTGCCAACTGGGAAAGTTATAAAGATGCAATCTGCGGAGAACGTTATTATGACTTCCAAGCCGATGCTGAAGATATTAAGCCTATCTAATAATGACTATTAAGGTTAAAGAAACTCACGAATACGAAATGCCAATGAATATTGAAGTTTTAGAATCAAAAGAAGTTTGGTGGGCGACCACTATAGAGTATGATATTCGTACTGATGATGGCGAAGAGCTAACCTTCCGAGTAGCTGAAACGCCTAAAGGGACAGACTTCTATGTTCTTACCGACGACGGTTGGGAAAGTCTTGAAGATGATAATCCGATCCATGACGCCTTCTATGAAGAATGGTGTGAAGGTACACTGGATTAAATAACTTGGAAAGGGTAGTGAAGCTGTTAGGTTGGTACCATTGAAAAAGGGTTCATAGTAAAGCCAACAAACCAGGAACCCCGAAAGACCCGAAGCCCTTTCCTCTATCATGGACCAGTAGCTCAGTTGGATAGAGCATCTGCCTTCTAAGCAGACGGTCACAGGTTCGAATCCTGTCTGGTTCACACTAAAAAAATCGTAGTACCGCAAGGGAACAAGGTGAAAGGTACACTCACCGCAGGTTAAGCGATATCCTGCATATGCGGAAGTAGCTCAGTTGGTAGAGCGATAGCCTTCCAAGCTATAGGTCGCGGGTTCGAACCCCGTCTTCCGCTCCAAGTAAATATATAAATCAAATTAATTAAAGATATGATAAACATTTATGGAACTGGCGAATGGGCCAAGAAAATTACCTCACTTCTTAATGTGGGAGAATATGGTCAATATGATTCTACTAATTATGACCAAGCACAAGCAGACTTACCTTGGGTGATTGCATTAGAAGAAGGGAATGACCGTCTTACTGTTGCTAATGGAATATTGGATGGATCTACCTTTTATGAGCTTTTTGATGGATGTAAAAACCTCAACGACGTAACAGTTGGTGAAGGCTTAGTTGTTGGTTGCTGTTCTTTAGTTAGACCGGGTACTGTTATTGGTGACCAGGTTTACATTGGTGCTAATTCAGTAATTGATATTAATTGTACCATTGAGGATGGTGTAACCATTGGAGATAATGTAACCGTGTATGAGGGTGTTACTATTCCTGCTAATACTGAGGTACCTTCTGGTTCGGTTGTGAAAAATTCCTAATCCTTCGAGGTTCTATTCTCTTAGGTTAAGACCGGTTTATCCGGTCTTTTTTAGTCTGTAAACAATACTAAGAAATTGCATATAATAATAAATGGTGCTGTTCACATCATAAAAATAAAACAAAAGAAATATGGAAACACTTTATTTTACTTTAGGTATACTTACGGTCCTGGTCATCATCGGGGTTGTGGGTGTTGTTAAGGTTTGGAACAAAGTTTCGGCTTTAAGCTTAATTGAGAGAGATCTCACAGATCACATCAACGAGATAGCGGATGATGTAAATGATGAACTAGGAAAAATGCACGATGAATTGCATAACAGAATGGATCAATTAGAACGCGACTTCCAAGGAGAAGCCAGTGAAATTGTAAGTATGATGGATTCACGATTTGATAAATTTGAAAACAAAGTCAATATAAGACTAGAGAAGGTTGACGCCACTATAGGAAATCTCTTAGTCAAATTCAATAAATAACAAACCGTGAACAGTACCTTGTCCCTTGGTGTAATTGGCAACACGTCTGATTTTGGTTCAGAAGAGTGTAGGTTCGAGCCCTGCAGGGACAACATACGGGATGTGGCCTAGTCCGGTTACGGCGCCTGGTTTGGGACCAGGAGATCGCAGGTTCGAATCCTGCCATCCCGACAAATATATAAAGTATGATAATAATTAAAAGAAACGAAAAAGACTCTATTGACAAAATGCTTAAACAGTATAAGCGTAAGACCAAGAGAATTAAACAGGTACAGTCGATTAGAGATAGGAAGGAATACGAAAAGCCTTCATCTGTTAAAAGAAAACAAAAGCTTAAGGCTATTTACAAACAGAAGCTTAGATCCGAACAAGAAAAAAATTCATAAAAAGTTTTCAGATCCCAATTATTTGTATTATATTTAAACTATAAACAAATTCTATTATGGATAAAGACATTGTAATTTTTGACCTTGACGGAACTCTTGCCGATATTGATACTCGGAGAAGTTTTTCTACTAAGGACAATGGAAAAATGGATTGGGATAAATTCTTTGATCCCGCTAACATCAGTATGGACCAGCCTAATGTACCTGTTATTGCAACTGCACAGGCTCTCCATGACAAAGGCTTTCAAATCGTAATCTTTTCTGGTAGGAGTAAAGCTACCAAAGATGCCACTAAAGATTGGCTTAATCAATTTAAAGTACCGTTTAGTATTCTTAAGATGAGACCTACTGGTGGTAACTTCAAATTTATGGCCGATGACAAGCTAAAGAAGATGTGGTTGGATGATCTGTTTCCTGGAGATAAAAAAGACAGGATCCTTTGTGTATTTGATGATAGGCAAAAGGTCGTGGATATGTGGAGGGATAACGGTATAGATTGTTTTCAAGTTGCACCTGGTGATTTTTAATTATGGCAAAGCTTACCAAACAACAGTTGAGACTACTTAAGGTTTATAAAAACCAATACGTAGGTCATGGGTTAAGAGAAGGTCAATCATATATGAATGCCTTATATGATATTAGCCCAACCGTACATGATAGCATTTTGGCAACAGATGCCGATTGCTTTTATAATGACAATAAAATAACAAAGTTTTTTAAAGAACTTACAAATGATGAACAAGAAACTGTATAGAAGAAAAGGGTACATTGGTGGTGTATGTGCGGGGTTAGGTGAATGGAGTGGATTGCCTTCTATCTTATGGAGGATTCTTTTCCTATTTACCGCCGGATCATTCTGGGCATATTTATTAATCTGGATATTTACTGAAGAAAAAGAATAAGTTATGTTTTTTAAATACAATAAAGACAAGCTTCTATTTGATGAGGTTTGTTTAAAGACATGGACACTTTACCTAGCAGCTATTTTAATTGCAATCGGATCTCTTGGCTACTTTATAGGTAAGTCAAAAGCAAAAGAAGTTGTAGTTGAACAATTGCGAGAGGGTGAGGTTGAAATTATTATTGCGGAAGTGGATAGCTTTAGCGTTGAATCTTTTACACAGATGTTAAAAGATCTTAATGTACAATACCCACACATAGTTATGGCGCAGTCAATTGTTGAAACCGGTCGCTGGAAAAGTCATATCTTTTTAGAGAACCATAATCTCTTTGGTATGAAACAAGCAAGACGTAGGATCACTACTGCCGAAGGCACCTCAAGAAATCACGCATACTATAATCATTGGAGGGAATCCGTGTATGACTATGCATTTTACCAATGTAGGTATTTAAGTAAGATTAATTCTGAGGAAGAGTATTTTGAATATCTAGGAGCGAGTTATGCAGAAGCCCCTAACTATGTAAGTGTGCTGAAGTCCACAATTGAAAAAGAGAACCTTAAGGCTCTCTTTAATTAAACTGAAAAGGAACCTTGCGGTTCCTTTTTTTATTTCTCTAATTCAGCTCTTAAGTAATGCTTAGCCTTGACTAAGTATTCTTTGGCTAGGATAACTTTTGATTGCCACCAATGAGGTAAATCTACTTCACCTTGCATTTCTAATTGCTTCATCATTTCACCTAGTTCTTTGGCGTATCTTTCAATTACACTAAGGTCATTGGCTAACATACCAGGTTCATTATCAACATGACCTACATCAGTGTCTTCTGTTACGTTTGAAGTTTTCCAGTGTTCACTATCATTAGCACCACGAGTTGGGTGTACATCATTAAAGCCTTGGTATTCAGGAGTACCAAATGCATTGGTTTCTGTACCTGCCATTTCATCCCAGTAATTCTTAAAGTCTTTTACTGTTCCTTTATAGTGGCGGATTTTACTTAAATCGTCTCTTTCTTGATTATCCATTATTTGCCGTATTTGTTTTTAAGATCATGTATTGCAGTTTGAACCTTAAGTCTTTCAAGGTCCATTTTATCTAGCTTAACCCTAAGACTATACAGTTCAATTGCAAAGTTATCCCCGCGATCTTGAGCTGCACGATATCTTTGAATGTTTTCCTTTTCTCTTTTCTTAAGCCTTGCCGCAGCTTCACTAGGATTAAATTCATAGTCTTCTGCTTCGGTTAAGTATTCGTTAAATTTAGGTATGCTCATCCTTTTTGTTTTAGTTTTGTTTTGATTCTATTATAGATGGTGTTTGCATTTTTTGAAAATGATCTAAAAAAGTTTTGACCGTTTAGATCATTCATAACTTCAGTAGCTTGTATGGCTTGTATACTTCTAACTTCATTAGTTCCACCGGCTGACCATGCTACTATTTGCCCACCATCTCTTAACGCAAATTCCATTTCCTTAAGCGGTAATGTAGTACTTGTGTTTTGATAATCAAGAAAATCCCAAAGAATAATATCATATGCACCAGGTTCACCTGCATAATTGAAAGTATAGGGATCTGTGACTTGAACCGTATAAGGACTCAGATCCTGTGTTGCAAGATCTATCACCTCTTGGTACTTCTCCATGATTGTTAGAGTACACTCATTAGCTGCAATTGTATCTACCGGGTTACCAATACCGTAACCAATTAACAAAACACTTAAACCGGGTGATAGCGAGTTATAGAAATCTTGATACTTATTTAGAACTAAATCCGAGTTTGTATTAATTAAGGTGTTGGCGGTATCTTCATATAAAATTTCATACCTCCCACCCTCAGAAGATTCAGAAAAGTAGTATGCCCAGTTTTCGTTGATTAATGGGTCTCCGTTTGTATATGATATTCTTCTAAATGCCATACTTTAAATTACACTTTATAATTTTTAAGAAGTTCTTTTAGTTCTACAATATCTGCTGGGTTTAATTGTACATAGCTTCTCCCTACATTTATTTGCATACATTTTCTGCCTAAGCCAAAATCTTCAATATCTTTAGGGCCAGCAAAAGTAGTTACTAAAACATTTTCGTTACCTCTAACTCCACCTTGATTCCAAGAACCAATATCAGTACCTTCATTAATAGTACCTTCATTAGTTGCACTATAGTTTTCACATGCTTCATCAATCTTATCGTTAATGTGTTTCTTTGCTTCTTTAATGTAAGCTTCTGCTGTATGATCTGGGTTATCATTTGTTTCATACATATTTGCCTGTTCAGCTACATGGCTACAGCATTGATCCACAGGACCTACGATGGCATCCATGTTATATCCGGTCTCTACATTGTTTACACCGCCTAAAGAAAACGATGCAGCATTATCTCCACCAAATCCTACCGGTACAAAATCTTCAAATAATGGTACTTTTTTCATATGATAGTTATTTTGATTATATATTCATGAAACTAAGTCATGAAATAACATATAAAAATAAACAACTTATTATGTCAGATTTTTTTAGAACCTCAATGGGTCGAAAATACTATGAATCGGATATTCCTAAACTCGTGTCTGTTTTGGAAAAGATTAGTGCTCAGATGGAAAAGGCTAACCTATTAGAAGAAAAGAAGTTTAAGCTTGATGAAAAGCTTAAAACATTACAAATGAAAAAGCTCAATGAAGAAAGACAGTCCGATAAGTAAGGAGGAATTTCTTAAAGCTTTAGATGAAGGTAAAAAATGCTACCTAAAGAAACCTAGATCTTGGCAAAGGGTGTGGTATTGGTGGGAGATAGATAAAAAGGATCCTGATGAAAGATGGTTTATGAACATCTATAGGTCAGAGAAAAAAGGAGATAACGATTTTAGTAACTCAAGTTGGATAACTGCCAAAGACTTAGATATGTGGTTAAGTCATGCGGAACGTGACGGCTACAAATATTACACTAATGAATAACTTAATACTTGCATTTATTCTTTTCTTTATTGGACAATGTCTAATTTGGTTTCAATCTAATGGTCAATTTGTGTGGCCTTGGTTTAAAGAAAACCCATGGACTATCTCAATCATATTTGGGACTTTGGCTAGTTACATTTTTATTAAAGCAACAGCAGCTGTAGTTACTCATTTTGGTGGGGTGCTTTGGCCAGGTAGGTTTATTGGGTTCTCAAGTGGAATAGTTGTCTTTGCTTTATGCACTTACATTTTTCTAGGTGAAGGTATTAACTTAAAAACAATAGTGTCTCTACTTTTAGCGGTGGCTTTAGTCTGTGTACAGATATTTTGGAAATGAAAGATCCTTACCAAATACTAGGAATTAGCAGAGATGCATCAGATGCAGATATTAAAAAAGCATATAGGCAATTAGCAAAAGAGCATCACCCTGATAGAGGCGGTGACGAGTCTAAGTTTAAAGATATAGCTGAGGCGTATGACGTATTAACTGATCCTAAGAAAAAGGCAAGATTTAATTCAAACCCTTTTAGCAGTTTTGATGATGCGTTCTTTGATGAGTTTGTTAGAAATGCAAACGGCGGTGGATTTTCTGATATGTTTAATCAAAGGTATGGCTTTAATGGTAAAGGAGGTAATGTAAATGCTCAGGTCTATATTACATTGGAAGAAGCTTATTTAGGTACTAGGAGAGAAATAAGACTAGGAACAAAAACAGTAAGTGTTAATATTAATCGTGGGGTTAAACCAGGCCAAAAGATGAGGCTTAAGGGATTAGGACAAAGAGGAATGACAGAAGAGCAGAACGGGGATCTTATCCTAACTGTTCTTATCCAAGATGATCCAAATTTCTACTTAGATCAAAAAGGGCTACATACAATAAAGCGTGTAAATCTTTATGATGCTTTACTAGGAACGAAAGACGAGATTAAAGTATTTGACAAAACCATAAGCTATACTATACCTAAGTGTGTAAGGAATGGAACAATGCTAAGAATTAAAGGTAAAGGTTTTCCTAGTTATCATAATCCTAACATATATGGTGACTTCTTTGTTAATGTTTTAGTTGATATACCACAAAGTTTAACAGAAGAACAGGAGGAGTTAGTTAAAAGAATGAAAGATATACAAGATGGCGTTTAATGATGATGAATTTCTAAAAGCCCTATTGGCTCAACTTGAACATGGAGACTGGGACCATTATATGATCTTATGTTATAATGTAATTACTATGTTTCCTGATCAAGTATTACACTATGATGAAAAAACTGCCAAGCATAAGATCCATAGCTTAGATAGAATCTTAAAACATTTTGAAGAAAAGGAAGACTATGAAAGATGCGCTAAGATAAAAGAGATACAAGACCAACTAAAAAATTGTTAATAACTTTTTGAAAAAAGTCCTAGAAAAATTTTCAATTCCCAATTATTTGTATTATATTTATAATATACAAATTTAAACGGAATATGACTGAATACACAAATCTCAATTATCTGCAATCCTTCCTAGAAGAAATGCAATCATCTTCTTCAGGGAATCATAAAATTGCAACCCTCAAAAAATATGCTGACAACTCTGAGGAGAATGAGGATAGGGAATTTCTCCAAAAGGTTTTCTTCTATACCTACAATCCTTACTATAAGTACAATGTTACTCCAAAGAACTGTAGAAAGAATTCAGATCTTCTAGGACATCGCTTTACTTACGGTAGCATCTTCACATTATTAGACGATCTTAGAAACCGGGTCTGTACTGGTCACTCTGCAATTGCTAATGTAAACCGCTTCATTCAAGAATGGCCAGAATGGGAGACCGTTATTTATTCAATTCTTAACCGGGATCTGAATATGGGCTGTGGCACTACCTCTATCAATAAGGCAATCCACCCAGAACTTATTCCTACCTTTAAGGTGGCTTTGGCAAATGCCTACAACCCAAACAGAGTGGATTTTCAAAGTGGAGAATGGTACGGTTCTAGAAAATTGGATGGTGTCCGTTGTATCTGCCGTAAGGAAATGAACACAGTTACATTCTTCTCAAGGAACGGAAAAGAATTTGAAACTCTAGGTAAACTTGCCGATGAAATTTCTAAGATAGGTGGAGACTTTATCCTAGATGGAGAAATCTGTATGGTTGATAAAGATGGTAATGAAGACTTCCAAGGAATTATGAAACAGATCCGAAAGAAGAATCATCAAATTGAAAATCCTAAGTTCTTTGTATTTGATTACTTAACCTTAGATGAATTTGATGATAAGGTTGGTACCACACCTCTTACTGAAAGACTCCGCAACGGATATGACCGCCTACCAGAAAATATTAACTCTGATATGTTGGAATTCTTACCGCAGGTTCAATTGACTACCGAAGAACAGTTTACCGAAATGGTCAAAGAAGCCGAAGAGGCTGGGTTTGAAGGTATCATGGTTCGTAAGGATATCGGTTATGAAGGTAAGAGAAGCCACAACCTACTGAAAGTTAAGAAATTCCATGATGCTGAATACACGGTATTGGAATGTGCTAACGGCACAATGAGATGGACTGAAAATGGTCAACAGATTGAAAAGGAAGGTCTGAGTAATATCATTATTGAACATAAAGGTTACCGGGTATCAGTAGGATCTGGGTTCTCAAAGGAACAACGAGAATACTATCTTACTCGCCATGATGAACTTATCGGTAAGACTGTAACTGTTCAATACTTTGAGGAATCTCAAAATCAGATGGGAGGCTACTCACTCCGCTTCCCGGTAGTGAAACACATATACGAGAATGGTAGAGACTGTTAACTGGTCTATACCATATCTCACCTCTGGTGGGAGAACACTTACGCACTAATAAATATATTGTATGAAACTATATGAAGGATATATGAACAATAAAGACATCACTATATTTGATGTTGATGATACTCTTGTTGTAACTAAGAGCAAGATTAAAGTTCATAATCCTAAAACTGGTTTTTCTACAGAGCTTACACCACAAGAATTCAATACATTTCAGCAGAGACCTAATGATAAGATGGATTTTTCTGATTTTCAAAATCCTAATATACTTAAAGGTGGCATGATTATTGAATGGGTGTTCAATATTTTAAAAAGGACAATAGCAAAAGGTAAGCCAGTAGGTATTATTACAGCAAGAGATAGTGCTGACCTTATCTATGATTTCTTATCTCATCATGGAATTAAGATTAACCCAGATTACATATTTGCTATTAATGATCCTAAGCTAGGCTTTACTGGATCTACTGCTCAAAAGAAAAAAGAAGCCTTTATGAAATTTGTCCAAATGGGCTTTAGGAACTTTAAGTTCTTTGATGATGATAAGGAAAATGTCAATATTGCAAAAAAATTGGCAAGAGAGAATAAAGACATTAAAATGGACGCCACTCTAATCAAGCAGAAATGGATACCAAAATTCAGCGACTTCAAATAAAGATAGAAGCATTTACCGATATTCTTAAAAGTATAAGAAACTTATCTAATTCATCCACTACAAAGGTTGGGTGTATGGCTTTAAGAAAAGACTTTAGTAAAATTGCTAGCTTTGGTTATAATGGATCTTATAGCGGAGCTGGCATTAATGATGTAACAGGAACAGAAGAAGAGTCTCTCACACCTGGTGAAAGTGGGTTTATCCATGCTGAGGTAAATATGATTGCTAAGTTTAAGGAATATGATCCTGAAAACTATATCATTCTGCTTACCCTCTCACCGTGTAAGATGTGTACAAAGATACTAGTGAATGCCGGCTTTAAACATGTATATTGGATTGATGATTACCGAGACATGGATCATTTAGTAATTTTCGATAGATGCGACATCACACACGGAAATATTTCTAAACTTATAAACGACTACCATTCTATAAAGGGCTGAATATATACAAAAAATAGTATGTCCTCTTGGTCGTTGAAGCATTAACTTTTAAATTAACCCTAGACTTTTTTGTTTACTTAAAGAAGAATAGGATCAATATGTCAAAGACTAGACTAGGCTTTTATGATGAGGCTAGTCAAAAAACAGAATACACTGACTTTAATAGTGTGGAGGAATTGGATGCTTTCTACCAAGAGCATTATATCCCTTTTGATAACTGTTTTGTTGGTGATATAGTTTCAATTGAGTTATTTTTAGCTGCTAGTGATTTATATGACTTTGTTACAGAGTACAGAGCCTCTGATTTAACAGGTGACTTTAGACTTACTACAGGTTCAGACTTTGATTTACAGAGAAATACACAAAGAGCAGTTTTAACTAAGAGACAAAAATCTTTCATTGATAAAGCAGTACAGGACTATAGGAAGTACTATAATGAAATTTATAGGATATATAAAACTGGGATTTATTCACCGTGTTATGCCGAGCCTGGTTGGTCGGAAGGTACATGGTATCTCAACCAATTAAGGTTAGCGTTAACTTCTAATAATAATGTAGCAGAATTTCCTTATGATGATGCTAACATTATTAATGAACCGCCAGAATAAATAAAAAAAGACTAAAGTAAATGGCATTCAATTTAAAAGAATATATCATCTATAGAACAGAAGTTAAAAGAGAACTTTTTAACGGTGAAGTAGATAATAATTTTAAAGCAGTAGCAAACCCGTGGGTTGACGATAGAACCTATGAAGAGGGTCATATTGTATATCACCCGGTGGAGGTCATTGAACCTACTGGCGGTACGAGTGTATCATCGGAGGCTTTAGTTTGGTGGAGAGCCAATAAGAGAACTACGAGAGGTGTATTTGATCAAAATGAATGGGATATCATTGGAGGTATTGGATCTGGTGATATTACAGTAGGTGCTAGTCCAGGGTTTGGAAAAGTTGTACTTAACTATACCGGTGCAACTGGGACTTTCCAAACAACTGATGATGGTACTCTTTTTTCAACTACACCTAATGATACGTTCAGATTGATCGCTGGGCCTGGTATGAGTTTGCAGTATGATACCTCAACAAATTCTATAAAGTTAGTAAATACTGGTGCAAGCGGTGAAGTTAATCAAGGTACTAATATTGGAGTAGGAGGTAATAATCTTTTTGCTGGGATGTCCGGCACTACACTAACCTTTAGAGGGTTAACTGCTACTAATACAACAGGGACTCCACTAACCGCTAATGTAGATGGGGTTAATAATAATGTAGTTTATAACTTTGATGAAGGTGAAGTAGACTTAGCTAATCTTAACAGCGGATCTCCTACTATAAGTATGCTTTCTAATGTTAATGCACCGAGTCCGTCAAATTCAGATATTTTACAATGGAATGGAAGTAATTGGGTAAACGTATCGCCTGCTGCTGCCGGCTTAACTGGTGATACTGGTGCTACTGGGCCACAAGGACCTACTGGTGCGACTGGGCCAGTTGGTGCTACTGGGCTTGGCGCTACTGGTGTTCAAGGACCACAAGGTCCACAAGGTCCACAAGGACCACAAGGTTCACCTGGTCCATCTGGCGCAACAGGGGTCACTGGTGTTGCTGGTCAGCAAGGTTTTCAAGGACGCCAAGGCGCTCAAGGTCCACAAGGACCACAAGGTCGGCAGGGTTCACCTGGTTCATCTGGCGCAACAGGGGTCACTGGTGTAACTGGTTTCCAAGGTCG
>Ga0070749_10001078_pt1 | contig 18424 bp, 18 predicted proteins | sample VirMetDEL_Nov_18_FD_75180 | JGI IMG/M metagenome (GOLD analysis project Ga0070749, IMG submission 75180) | Aqueous microbial communities from the Delaware River and Bay under freshwater to marine salinity gradient to study organic matter... | ecosystem: Environmental > Aquatic > Marine >...
AAAAAAAAAAAAAAAAAAAATAAACTCTTAATAAAAAAGAAAAATGGGAGAGCCATATCCGAAACTCAAAACCGAAAGTTTTGAGCCATATCCGACCGGAAAATCGAGTCGCGTTTCGCGCGACAAAAAAGCCGCCCCCGAGAATTTCCCAGAGGCGGCTTTTGATTTCCGAAACGTTACTGCAGGGATCAATCGAACGCGATTGCGAGCGCGATTGCATCTTCCAAAACGTAGCGATACTCGCACGTCAGATTGACGTCAGCCCATTCGGTCAGGCGATCATGCTCACTGTCCGAAAGACAATCAACGGCTGCCTTTGCCATGCGTCTAACCAGCGCGCGCCTCTCATCTTTCGTCATTTTGCAACTCCTTATGTGGACTCATCAGCGCCGGCCTAACCGGCGGACTAGCGGGCCGATATTTCGGTCCCGCCAGTTTCGTCCTACATATCGAACGTGACGGCCGACGCCAGTTCGGCGCGCTTCGCCCGCGACGCGGCCAGTTCGGCCATCTTTTCCTCGACGGCCGGGGCGAACGTCGCCTCGTTCGCGGCGAACCATTCGTCGAGTTTCGCGTTCTGCGCCGCATCGTCGAGGCCGGTGAACCGCGCCCATTCCGGCGACTTCGCGCCGAACTTGGCCTTCACCGCGCCGCGCACGATAACCCGCGCCACGCGAGTCCGTTCGTCCGCACCGTCGCCAGTGCCACGCGTCCCGATCGTGCCGTTGAGCAGTTTATCCAGCTTGCCGTTGAACGCGCCCAACGCCTCGTCCGTGGACTTCGCACCGGCATAGGCGTCCTGCAGGGTCTGCAGTGCGAACGTCATGAGGTGCGCCACGCTGGCGTCCGGCAACACCTGTCCGTTCAACTTGAACGTGCCCTTCGGAACGTCGAACGTCACGGAGCCGATGGCGCCGAACGTCTTGTGATTGTATGACCGTGCATATTCCATGATGACAACTCCTAACCGCGTGATTGCGGTGCGTCCAACATAATCGAGCCGCGATATGTGTCAACACCATATCACGCCCATATCAATCAACTCGTCGCATTTTTGTTGCCATTCCGTTCCAGCTAGCAACAACTCGTGCGCGCGGGCGAGACCCCCTTTCGCCGATGGGGAGGGGGCCGCGTGTATACCTCCCCGTCCGCAAAATATGCGTGCTTCAGCACATATGGCTCGCATACATATTGCATCAGCGCGCCGGTTGTGGTAGGATCGCAACTGCGATGAACGATATCTTTCGAGTGAACGGACGAGCCTCTAGGCCGCTCTCGGCGGTGCAGGTGCGGGAGCTGGATGACTGCGACATGGCGCTGCTTACGGAGGAGAAGGGCAGCGTAGCGCCGCCGCTCAAGCGCCTCAGTGAGCGCCATCACGCACTAGCCCGGTGCCTCGCCTCGGGTATGGAGGACGGCGATGCTGCGATAACGTGCGGGTACGTCGCCTCGCGCGTCAGCATTCTGAAGGCCGATCCGGCGTTCCAGGAACTCCTCGTCTTCTATCGACAGGACGTGAACAGCAAATATCTTGATATGCACGGCGTCCTTGCCGGCCTGTCGCTCGACGCGGCGATGGAACTGCGCGAACGGCTTGAGGCCGATATTTCCGCCGAGGAAAAGTCGATTAGTGTCGGCCAGCTCATGGAGCTTACGAAGCTCGGCGCGGACCGGACCGGCTTCGGCCCACAGTCGTCGCAACTGAACGTCACTGTAGATTTGGCAGGGCGGCTGGAGGCCGCGCGTAAACGAGTGGAACAACGTCGGATCGGGAGTCAGGCCAATGACGGTTAAGACGGTAGCGCAACTTCGCGCCGCGATAAACGATAACTTTCGGAGCACTCACACTTACAACGAGTCGGTCGGCTCACGGCTTAACACCGCGCTCACTGACATAGTTGATAGTTTCGAGTCGGTTGATAGTGATAAGGCGCCGCTAGCCAGCCCCGCCTTCACCGGAACGCCGACAGCTCCGACGGCCGCGCTCGGCACAAACACGACGCAGCTCGCCACCACCGCCTTCACCCAGGCTGCGGTCGCAGCGCTGGTTGACTCGTCACCCGCAGCGCTCGACACGCTGAACGAACTTGCAGCGGCACTAGGCGACGATGCGAACTACGCTACTACAATCAATAATGCCCTTGCCTTGAAAGCTCCGCTCGCCAGTCCAGTATTCACCACCTCATTCTCCTATACCGGAGCGGACGCTTACTTCGGTGATGCCGGCGCTTACAACGTTGTTCATATCAGAGCAAGCAGCGCCGCTGCAGCAAGAGTCGCCGGTCGTCCCGGCAATATGGACCTTGGCGGCGACACCATCAATTTTGAGAACACTGCCGGCAACGTGGCCTATGGTTCGCTATCCGCAACAGCGCTTAACCTCACAACCGGACGAGTGTTTAGCATCGACGGAACGCAGGTAGTCGGCCCGCAGGGCGCTGCCATCGCCGACGCAACCGACGCGGCTTCCGCAATCACCCAACTCAACCTAGCCCTTGCGGCCCTTCGCACTCACGGACTTATCGACACGTAGTATGAACCTCATCGAGGAACTCGCCCAATACTCTTCGGACCCGTACGGGTTCGTTCTCTTCGCCTTTCCTTGGGGCGAGGCCGGAACCGAACTTGAGAATTACACTGGGCCGCTCGATTGGCAGGTCACCGTCTTAGAGGACCTCGGCAACGGTCTCATCAGCATTGAGCAGGCTATTCAGATAGCCCGCACCAGCGGCCACGGTATCGGCAAGTCCGCCCTCGTTGCCTGGATCATCCTTTGGGCCATCAGCACCTACGAGGACACGAAAGGTGTTGTTACGGCGAACACCGAGAACCAGCTGAAAACAAAGACCTGGGCCGAGGTCGCTAAATGGCACCGCTTGTTCATCGCTCGCGAATACTTCAACATGACGGCGACCGCGCTGTTCGCGCGCGACCCGCTGCATGAGCGGACGTGGCGCATCGACATGGTGCCTTGGTCGGAGCGGAACACGGAAGCGTTCGCTGGCCTTCACAATCACGGTAAGCGCATTCTCGTTATCTTCGACGAAGGCTCCGCCATCCCCGACGTGATTTGGGAGGTTACTGAGGGAGCGCTCACTGACGAGGACACGCAGATTATTTGGTGTGTCTTTGGTAACCCGACGAGGAACAAGGGCCGGTTCCGTGAATGCTTCGGAGGCGGCCGGTTCGCGCACCGCTGGTCAACGGCCGCGATCGACTCCCGCACCGTGCCGATCTCCAACAAAACTCAAATCCAACGCTGGATTGATGACTATGGCGAAGATAGCGACTTCGTGCGCGTTCGCGTTCGCGGCCTGTTCCCTCGTGTGGATGCTGAGTCGTTCATCCCACATTACCTCGCCGCGCAGGCGATCGAACGCGAAATCCTTTCGCAGGGCGGTGCCGTCGTTATCGGAGCCGACATTGGCCGCTTCGGCGACGATCCCTCAGTCATCTATCCTCGCTGCGGCCGGGATGCAATAACTCGTCCGCCCGAAATCCTTTACGGCTTAGACACGATGACCGTCGCAGGTAAGATAGCGGCAGCCTACCTGCGCTACGGAGCGTCCATCTGCATGGTGGACGAAGGCGGTGTCGGAGGCGGCGTGGTTGATCGCCTCCGACAGCTCCGCATCCCCGTCATCGGCGTTGACTTCGGCTCCGGCGCTGACGGCTACGCGAACAATGGAGTTAAGTACGCAAACAAGCGCGCTGAGATTTGGGGTGCGCTGCGCGACTGGCTCGAGGACGGCTCCATCCCGAATATCGTAACAGGCGAGAATGTCACGCTCACTGATGAGCTAACCGCGCCGACCTACACGATGACTAAGAAGGAAGAGATACAACTGGAAAGTAAGAAGGAAATGCGGACTCGCGGAGTGCCATCACCAAACGTGGCTGACGCGCTCGCCTGCACTTTCGCCTATCCGACCTACGAGTACCAAGCCACTTCACCTTCACAGACCGTTCAGAAGCCTGCGGTCGCACCTGACTACGATCCGTTTGCACACATTTATGAAGGAGCCTGATATGGGGTTCGTAAGAAACCTTGCGAAAGTAGGAACATTCGGCCTAGCCGGAATGGCTATGGCGAAGGACAAGAAACGGGAGCCTATGATGAGGTCGCCCTCGATGATAAGCAATATGCCGATGGAGCGTCCGACCTCCATGATCGGCCCACGTAAAGGAGGTTAACAATGGGATTTCTGAGACCGAAGGTTCCTACACCTCCGCCAGCGCCGAACCCGGCTCTTGCTGCTTCAGACCCCTCCAACCCCGAGATAGACGGAGACAGTGGCGTGTATGCGTCCGCTCGCTCTCTTATCAGCACCTCGTCTCAGGGGCTAAAGCGGCGCGCCTCGGTGCAGCGAACCTCGTTGATCGGAGGCTGATGTGAGGATTGATGCGAAAGAGCAGAAGCGTCTGCAAGGCATCATTGCTGAGCTTCGCTCGGATCGCCTCCCCTTTTGGAACCTGTGGCGCGAAATCGCCAACTACTTTCTGCCGAAGCGTTACGTTTGGCTTCAGTCGGATAAGGAAGCCCGCATCCGCAACGCCAAGAACCCGTACATCTTAGATAGCACCGGCACGACCGCAGGACGTATCCTCGCCAGCGGTATGATGAACGGCATCACCTCCCCTTCCCGTCCGTGGTTTAGGGGTCGCATCGCTGGCTTCGAACATGAAGGCGACGCAGTTGCTCTTTGGGCCGATGAGGTGGTGCGGCGGATACTCTTCGTGATGAGCGAAAGCAACTTCTACAACGCGATGGCGGTGCTATACCTCGACCTAGTGAACTTCGGCACCGCTGCCATGCTCATCTACGAGGACGACGATACAGTCATTCGCTGTTACAACCCGGCGCTCGGTGAGTTCTACCTTAGTCAGGGCTTTCGTCTTTCCGTCGATACGTTCGCTCGTGAGTTCAAGCAGTCTGTAAAGCAGCTCGCGAAGAACTTCGGTGAGGAAAACCTGTCTGAGACGCTGCGTAATAAGTATAGAACAGGCGGCCAGCAGTGCCTGCACCTGTACGACGTGACGCACCTCATCGAGCCAAACTACTCTGGCAGCGACGTGCCAAGCAAGTTTGCATACATCGAGACGTATTGGGAAACCGGCGCGATTTCACAAGGTCAGGTACTGGCGCGGCGCGGGTTCAACGAACTTCCCGGCATCTTTCCGCGGTGGGAGCTAACTGCGAACGATAGCTACGGCACCAGCCCGGCGATGGACGCCCTGCCTGACGTTATCCAGCTACAGCACGAAACGAAGCGCAAAGCGCAGGGCCTCGACAAGATGATTAACCCGCCGATTGTGGCGGATATTCAGCTTGAGCATCGGCCTACCGCCCTGATGCCCAACGGCATCACCTTCGTAGCCGGCAACAACAACGTCGGTGCAAAGCCCCTCTATCAAATCCAAGCCCCGCTTCAGGAAATGACTGAGGACATTCGCGAAATCCAGCTTCGTATCCGCGAAACTTTCCACAACAACCTGTTCAACATGATCAGCCAGCTCGACACCGTGCGCTCCGCTACGGAGATTGATGCGCGTCGGGAAGAAAAGCTGGTTATGCTCGGCAGTGTCCTCGATCGCTTTGAGAGCGAGGCGCTTGAACCGGCCATCAATCGTATATTCTCCATCATGGAACGGCAGGGAATGCTGCCTGACCCGCCTCCTGAGATCGAGGGCACAGACATTGAATGGCAATATATGTCGATCCTTTCGACTGCACAGAGCGCTGTTGCGGCCGCGCCGGTTGAGCGGTGGGCAGCATTCATTGGCAATCTTTCGCCGGTGGCACCGGAGGTATTGCAGGTACCGGACTGGCCAGAACTGGTCCGCAACTACGGTTCCGACATTGGTGTTCTCGCGAAGAACATGAAGAGTCGGGAGGCGGTTGCGGAATTGACCGAAACCGAGCAGGCGCGACTTGACGCACAGGAAGCGGGCATTGCCGGTAAGGAACTGGTCGATGCCGGCAAGGTACTCAGCGAGACTGATGTTGGCGGCGGCGCTAATGCTCTTCAACAGCTATTGGCACAGGGGTAGGTATGGTCGTGTGCGAAAGGCACGGATATGGCTCCTTTACACCTCACGCGATCCGTGATAGGGTGACGCCGTGACCGAGCACCGCCTACGCACGAAATGGAAGCAGGAGGATGAGACTGCGATCAATGCCGCTTTCGAAGCCCTGTTTCAACATTATCAGGGCCGCAAAGCTGTTTGGTGGCTGTTGCAGATCGGGCAGATCGGCCGCCAGCCCTTCGCCAACAATGCGCTGCAAACAGCTTTCAGTTGCGGGGAATTGAATGTAGGTCAACAGATTTTAGACCGGATAACCTCCATCAGCCCGGACGGTTATCTTGAGATGATGAAGGAGATGGCTGATGAACGTAGACGACGGGACGGAGAACTTGCAGCAGCAAGAGCAGAACAACGAGCAGACGCAGGACTCGGAACAGAAACAGAATAACGAGCAGGAGTCTGACGAACAGAAATCTCTCGTCAATGGCGAGCAGAAGAACGAACAGCAAGAGTTCGTCCCCCTCACCGCCGAGGACATTACCATCCCCGAGGGCCTTGAGGTCAACGACGAAGCGCGCGACGCGGCCCTCGCCATCATTAATAATCGGGAGCTATCCCCGAAAGAACAACTGCAAGAGCTGGTCAACTTGCAGGGTAAAATGGCCAAGGAAGCATCGGAGTCGATTAGCGAGACTTGGGCGACCACGCAGAAGACTTGGCAGGATGAAGTCAAGGCTGATCCTACGATCGGCGGCGACAAGCTTCCTGCTACGCTCGCTGCGGTTAATAAGCTTGTCACCGAATATGGCGATGACAAGCTCGTCGAGGCGTTTGCTCTGACCGGCGCGGGCAACCACGTCAGTGTTATCAAGTTCCTCAATACGCTTGCCGGAAAGCTTCTTGAGGGCGGTCCCGTTACAGCGACCAGCCCGACCAACCAAGATAGCACCGCGGCGGAGCGTTTGTTCCCAAGCATGAAGAAAGGATAAGGTATGGCAACGCTTGCCACGACTCATCCGACACTTCTCGATCTCGCTCGACGGACTGATCCTGACGGCAACATCGCAGATATTGTCGAAATCCTCAATCAGACCAACGAAATCCTTGATGATATGGTCTGGATGGAGGGCAACCTCACGACAGGTCACCGGACCACCATCCGGACCGGCCTGCCGACTCCTACCTGGCGCAAGATGTATGGCGGCGTCCAGCCCACGAAGTCGACGACCGCGCAGGTCACCGACAACACTGGTATGCTGGAGGCTTACGCCGAGGTTGATAAGGCCTTGGCCGATCTCAACGGCAACACCGCTGCATGGCGGCTGTCGGAAGAGACTCCGCACATCGAGGGCATGTCGCAGGAAATCGCTCAGACGATCTTCTACGGCAACGAGGGTACCGAACCGGAGGCCTTCACCGGCCTGTCACCCCGCTTCAACTCGCTCACCACGGCAGCTAATGCTGACAACGTGATCGACGGCGGCGGTTCTGGCACCGACAACGCGAGCATCTGGCTTGCTGTTTGGGGTCCGCAGTCGGGCTTCGGCATCACGCCGAAGGGCTCGAAGGCTGGTCTCCAGATGGAGGACAAGGGCCAGGTGACCATCGAGAGCATCGACGGCGCGGGCGGACGCATGGAAGCGTATCGCACGCACTATCGGTGGGACGCTGGTCTGACGATCCGTGATTGGAGGTACTTCGTTCGTATCGCCAACATTGATCGCAGCGCGTTGACAACTGACGCCTCCTCCGGCGCACACTTGCCAAACCTTATGATGGAGGCGTTCGAACGAGTGCCGAACATCAACGGTCGAGCCGTATGGTACATGGATCGAGGCCTCAAGACTAAGCTCGGTCAGCAGGATGCAGCGTTGACAAAGCAGTCCACGCTTCAGACTGGCGACACCGGAGGAAAGATTGTCACTAGTTGGCACGGCATCCCGATCCGGCGCGTTGATGTGCTGTCGCCTGATGAAGCGCTGGTTCCGGCTTAAGGAGAATTAACATGGCAATTATGGACGAACGACTTGAGTTCGCCGATGCCGTGTCTGTCGCTGCGGCGGCGGGTACAGCACTCATCGGTGACGTTATCGACTCGCAGGTGGTGCGAGACATGGGAATGGGCGAGCCTGTTTGGCTTATCATTTCCATCGACACTGGCATCATCACCGGTGGGGCAGCCGGAACGATCCAGTTCAAGCTTGTTTCTGATGCTCAGGCAGCAATCGCGACAGACGGTTCGGCATCAGAACACTTTACGAGCAAGGCATTCGTCACCGACGATGACGCGCTCAATGATCTGGACGCCGGTGAGATTGCGGTCGCGGTGCCGCTCCCTGTTGAGGGTGTGGCCTACGAGCGTTATCTCGGCATTCTTGCTGTCATCGCTACGACCACGGTCACGGCAGGTAAGATCAATGCTTACCTGACCCTGAACCCGCCGACGACGAACAAGGTCTATGCGGAAGGAGCTAACTAATGGCTAATGGAACAGTGTTGGTCCGACTTAAGAGGGACTGGTTCGCGCCTGATGGTTCGCTCTATCAGGTGCGAGATAATCCGCATGAGTTTCCAGCTCATTATGCGGATAAACCGAAGCAGCGGAAAGACGAAAGTGCCGAGAAGTTTGAAGCCCGTAAGAAGGCTTCGAAGTTCGAAGTGCTTCCGACGACCGCCGAAGTTGTGGAAGGAGGCAAGACGGTTGCTGTTCTTCAGCAGACCGCCAGCGGTGATGTTGTTGAAGTGCCGACGGCTGTTGAGGGTGACGTCAAGTCTCTTGGCGGGGCTCTCAACGATAAGGGACAGGAAGAGCCTGACCAGCCGACCGCGAAGGCGGAGAAGGCTGCTGAGGACCTGAACCTCGAGGTTGGGGGCAAGCCGCGTGAAAGTGGCCCGCTTCCTGCTGGCTCTCGTCCACGCAGGTAAGGAGTCTGGTCGGTGGCGATATCGAGCGAAGTGCAGGTCTACAACCTGGCTCTCAACGCTGTTGGGACACGGAGCAACATATCGTCACCGACTGAACAATCTCGGGAGGCGGAGGTCTGCAACCTTTGGTATAGTCCAGTTAGGGATCAGATATTATCGGCTGCGCCCTGGCCCGAAGCTACCAAGATTGCATACCCCGCCCTCCTTGCTGAAGCCGATGATGAGGCCGCATGGCTGGAAACAGAGCCGCGCCTTGGTTATCAGTACGTATATGCGATGCCGAGCGATGCGCTGCGGCCGCGCTATATGAGCGATTTCAGTCGCTTCCTTTTTTCAAACTATGACGGCCAGCGCGCTCTGCATAGCAACACGGAAGATGCGATCCTCGCCTACACCAGTCGGCTTGAGAACGTCGCGCTGTGGGACTCCGAATTGCAGATGGCCGTAGTCTACGGCCTCGCCGCAAACATCTGTATGCCGCTTACCGGCAAGCCTTCTCGCGCCAAGATGCTCGCTGAGAAGGCCAACGAACTTATCATCAACGCGCGAGTAGCTGCGGCTAACGCCAACAACGAGTCTTACGAGTCCATACCTGATTGGATCGTCGCTCGTGGCTTCAACACCGCTAGCGCACAGCGTTACTTTCATCCCTATGGCAGCTTGTTGAGCCTGACTAGTGTCGGTTGATGTAGTCAAGTTTGCGTTTATCGCGGGGGAAATATCCCCGACGCTTTACGGCCGTACCGATCTGACGAAGTTCGATCTTGGTATGGCGGAGGCGAAGAACTTCTTTGTTGACTATCGTGGCGGTCTTAGCAGCCGGCCCGGTACCCAGTTCAAAGAACATGTTTATAAAGACACGCTGCAGACGCGAAAGGTGCCATTCACATTTGCGCCCGATGAAGAGGACACATATATTATCCTGTTTGGGGATGATTATATCCGCTTTTTGCAGGGCGGAAATTACGTTCTCGAGGCATCGAAAGCAATCACTGGTGTAACAAAAGCCAACCCGGGTGTTGTTACGTCAGCAGGACACGGACTGGCCGCCGGCCGCTGGGTGAAGATCAGTGGCGTTGTTGGAATGACGCAGCTGAATGGTAAGACTTATGAAGTAAGGAGTCCGGCCGCTAACACGTTCCAGCTTTACTCCGTGCCCGACGGTCAGCCGCTCGACACTACGAACTTCACTACGTATAGCAGCGGCGGGATCATTGAACCAGTCTATGAGGTGGCTTCGCCTTATGGAGCCGAGGACTTGGACGGATTGTACTTCGACCAGTATCGTGACCGCATTCGCATCACGTCGCTTGACTTCGCTCCGCGCGATCTGACGCGTAACGATCACGCCAGTTGGACACTCGCGGAAGCTGATATCAGCCCGTACTACGACGGACCCACAATCACCTCGTCCTCGACTAGCGCTGCTGGAAGCGCGCAGACGATCTTTGCGGTAACGAAGGTTTTAGCTGACGGCACTGAGAGTGTTGTGGGCAATCTGATAAAGCTTTCCAACATCGTCAATTATCCGGTCACTGAGGGAAGCGTTAGTATTCTCTGGACTGCTGAAACTGATGCGGTATACTATAACGTGTATCGCTCGATCGTCAGCGTTAGCGAGGTGCTGTCTTTTGGCGCGGAGCTTGGCTATGTCGGCCGGACGAAGGGCACAAAGTTCACTGACCCAAATATCATCCCTAACTTCGGCCGAGTTCCTCCGACAAACTATAATCCGTTTGAGCCGGGTGCCATTACCTCGATCACCATAACAGCCGATGGTGCGGGTTATACCGAAACCAGCACGGTTAGCGTCTCGGGTGCGGGAGCAACGGGTAGTGGCTTCGCCGGTCGAGTTGTGGTGGACGACACTGGGCAGATTGTTAATGTTGAGATATTGAGCGGCGGCTCTGGCTACGTGGAGCCAGTCACGGTGACCTTTGCCGGTGGCGGTGCTGGTGCAACTGCGACAGCCGAAGCCCGTGCAATGACCGGCACCTATCCGGCCCTCAGTGCCATATTCCAACAGCGGCAGGTGTTCGCGGCTAGTGAGATTGAGCCTATTACCGTTTGGGGTAGTCAGTACAAGCGGTTCAACAATTTCAACTCTAGCGATTTGGTGCTTGACAGCGACTCTTATGAAATGGCGCTTGACACAGCAGCAATCGCGCCGATACGACACCTGCTGTCCACGCGCGGCGGTCTGCTCGCTATGACGCAGGAGACGGTCTGGCTGTTGAATGGAGGTGGAGCGGACAAGCCGCTTACTCCAACGAACGCGCTGGCCGATCCGCAAACTTACACAGGTGTTAGCGACCTGCTCCCGCTTCGTATAGGCTCCGGCATTCTCTATACCGAAGGTAAGGGATACGCTGTTCGGATGCTAGAATACAATGAGATTTCACGCGTCTATAGTGGAGTCGATCGGAGCATTCTCGCAAACCATCTGTTCGGAGCGGGTAAGGAAATCACTCGTTGGGGATTTCAAGAAAGCCCGTTCAAGACAGTGTGGTGTACGAGAGCGGACGGGGTTGTGCTCGCTTTCACGATCGTCACTGAGGAAGAGGTGTTTGCTTGGACGCCGTGTGAGACTCGCGGTAAGGTTACGGACCTGCTCGTTGTGAGAGAAAGCAACGAGGACGTTGTTTATCTGACGGTTGAGCGGTTCGTTAACGATCGCTGGAGTAAGTTCATCGAGCGAATGGACCTGCGCCAGTTCCGTAATGTAGAGGACGCTTGGTGCGTAGACTGCGGACTGTCACTCGATGGCACCACGCAGGCAGGCTCCGTCACTATTTATCGCGACGAGGATGATAATTACACAGCGGTTCGTACCAGCGGCTCGTTTACAGGAACTGAGGATCGTGTTCTGCGTGTCGCTAATGGCATCTTCAGGGTGGACACTGTCACATCCGCCACTGAGGTAACGCTAGAAATGTGGGCCGAGCCGGATAATTGGGTTCCGCAAACTGACCGAGCGTACACTTACGTTGAAAGCGATTGGACGCTTGACACACCAGTTACTACATTAAGTGGCCTTCATCATCTTGAGGGCGAGGAAGTTGCTATCCTTGGTGACGGTAACGTGTTCCCGCGGCAGACGGTGGTTGATGGAGCGGTTACGCTACCCAACGCTGTAACGAGGGCGATCGTCGGTTTACCATTTTCTTGTCAGGGTAAGACGCTTCCGCTCATCGTACCGGACGCCGGAATTGAGGCGAAGCGGAAGCGTATTGTTGCAGTCTCTACCAGGCTGATCAATAGCCGTGCGCTTAAGGTTGGGGATAGTTACGAGCGCGCTTATCCGATGAAGGAACGTACGACTGAAACCATGGGACGGCCGACGGCGCTGCAAGATGGAATACATCACCAGCCAGTTGGCACGTTTTGGGACGAAGATGGCTTTACGTATTTTAAGCTGGATGACCCCCTTCCGGTGACGCTCCTTTCCCTTGTACAAGATGTGGAAGTTGGCGATGAACCCGATTGATAACCTCCCCGATCTGGATTGGAATGAGATCGCTAAGCGGGAGATTATTGTCACCGGCGCGAACCTTGTCGCTAGGAGTGACTTCGCGTACCAGATTGGGAGGGTTGCGATTGCCGGCCTCATATATTATAGCTATATCGGCCCGCCCTGGTTTTGGTTTGCGCTCGCGAAAGGCGTTACGTTGCGTGACCTGATAGACTTTCGAGCGTTGCGAGAGCAGATACCGGCTGGTGCGTTGACGGCTGTTTGTGAAGAGTGGCCGAACGCCATTCGCTTCGCTGAGTTTTATGGCTTTGAAGATACTGGAAATGTTCGGCCTAATGAGGGTCGAGTGTACAAGATTTACCGGAGGATATAAATGGCCTTTCTTCCTCCTCTTTTAGCAACGGCCGGGACGTTTCTCGCGTCAAGCGGCGGTGCCGCTGCTCTTACTGGCCTCAGCGCTGGTATCGCGGGGTTGTCGGCGATCCAGTCTGGAAACTATCAGGCCGCCGTTGCGAAGAACAACGCTCGCATTGCGGAAGAAAACGCCGCGAGGCAGAGTGAAGCAGCGCAACGTGAGGCACTTCGATCCGACCAAGACTATCGTGCGCTGTTGGCGGAACAGCTGGCTGCGCAAGGAGCGAGTGGGTTCGACATTCTCGGCCGGTCGCAGCAAAGCGCACGGCTACTTACTCGGCGCGTTGGTCGTAGGGCTGCAAGGGATATTACTGAGGAAGGTGAAGCCGCGGCTCGGCGTTCGTTGCAAGAGGCGGCTAACTTCCGGGGTGAGGGGCGGCAGGCAAAGCTGCAGGGTTATTTGACGGGCGGGAGTGCGCTGTTGCGCGGGGCATCTGAGATGAACACCCTTATTCGAGGTCGTGTACCTCGGTCATTTGAGCGGCGGAGGCGCGGGCTATGAGAGTACCAGTTCGACGGCTCCCGCAAACGCGCGTTAGTGAGCAACAGCAGGCCTTTGCGCGGCCTGCGCAGCCGCTTAACACGGCACCGCTCACTGATGTTATTGAGGGTTTCCGGGACCAGCTCCTGTCAGAGCAGGAGGATCGGCAGCGGGTTGAGCTGAACCGGCGCCTCCTTCAGGAGACGAACGAGTTGCAGACTGATTTTGCTGCTCGTCGCACTAATCCAGAAATCTCTCTAATCGACTTTGCGGCAACCACCAATAGCGCTTACACCGAACGACACTCAACATTGTTGGAACAGCTTCGTCAAGGCGGTTATCGGGAAGACTTGATTGATGACTTTGATCATCGTCTTGGAGTCATTCGCCAGGGTTTCTTTGAACGAGGCCTTGGACATCAATTACAGCAGCTTGACTCACGAGCTGGAGAAGAGATTGAAGAAACCACTCGACAGTCATCGCAATATGCTGCAACCGATTATCGTAATTATGCAACCGCTCGTGATACGCTGTTGGATAGTATTAGAAGACATCCTGATTTAACGGAAGCTCGAAGAGCTGAACTAGAGGATCAGCAGCTTGCCGTTGTACGTGACGCGGCCGGAAGAGCGTTTGCTATTCAAAATCCTCAAGAGATTATTCGTCTACTTGATCCTCAAGGATTGACCGCGCCTAACCGCAGCGCCGTGCCGAGTGCTACGTCCGTTCCGACCGGACCTGTTGCCGCAAACAGCCCCTACAATACAGTGCTAGGCAACGGCCGCTTCGGTACCCCGTCCCGTCCAATAACTGAGATGACGTTAGGCGAGGTTTACGACTTCGGACGGAATACGTTAATCCCGAACAGCCGGGCGGCTGGCATTGGAAGGGATAGTCGCGGACTGGTTGGATCGAGCGCTGTCGGCGCTTATCAGATCACTAGCAGCACATTGGAGGATATTGCTCCGACTGTCCTTGGAGCTAATTGGCGAGAGCAGCGTTTCACTCCTGACGTTCAGGATAGGCTTGCCGAACACCTGTTCAACCTTAGCCGCGGTTCAGCGCAGGCTATGCGAAACCGTTGGGAAGGTTTGCGGAGTCTATCTACTGCGGAAGTGAACCGGGTACGGCAATTGCCTTGGGCGGAAGCTCGGGCGGTGATCGCAAGAGTTGAAAGCTCGGCGACGCCGGAACAGCTGGCCAGTGTAAGGGTTGGCGAGTCCACGACTGGTGCATCCCCGCTGCAAGCGGTTGAGACTATAGACCTGCCAGCGAGTCAGTCCGAACAGGGCGTGACTGTTCCGGAACGGCAAGCACCGACGAATGATATTTCGAGCATTGTAACAGGCAATGCACTGCTCGACGACCTCAACGGCGTCGAGCGTCTGCAGTTGTTGGGCCTCGCGCGTGAGCAGCTTAATCGGGTCGCCGCAACAGCGCGCGCTCAGATGGACGTTACGCTCGGCAATATCAATGCTGAGGCAATGAACAATGGCGGCGAGATTGCCACGCCAATTCCTTCGGAACAGGAAGTGCTGCAGGTATATGGACCGGTCGAAGGTCCGCAGCGCTGGGCGCAGGTTCAGCAGGCGCGAGCCACTGGCCGCGCTATCACTACCTTCCGTACTCAGTCGGCGACTGACATTCAACAGGCATTGGACACGCTTCGCCCCCGACCAGGTTCGCCTACATATAACACACAACTGGAGGTTTATCAGAACGCAGAACGTGCCGCGCAGGCAATTCTTACCGAGCGCGAGCGCGATCCTGCTGCATATGCCATGCGGTATTTCCCGGCAGTTCGGGAAGCTGCACAGCGTGGCACGAATTATTACTATGCCGAGCTAGATCGTGTTTACGAAACGCTCGGTATCAATCCCGCTAACGCGCCGGTTATGACGGCTGATGCTGCGCGACAGATGACTGAACAGTATCGCTCAATGTCACCGAGCCAGCGCCGTGAGTTCATGCGTCAGAACATGGCGCAAATGGGTGAGGATCGCTTTCGTCGCTTCGCGCGGGGCATGGAGGGAACGACTGTTGAGAGCGATGCTCGCATCTTCGCGCTGCTCCGAACGTATCCGGGGCAGACCGGGCAGGTCGCGAACCTGTATCATGAGATACTTGAAGGACGAGAGATCATTGCGCAGGACCCGGCACGGAGGCCTCGGGCTGAACAAGTAACCGCCATGTTTCGGGAACACGGACTCAGCTCAATCCTAGTCTTAATGCTGAGGCTAGTCGGGCTATTCAGGATGCAGCTGAAGGATTATACGTTAGACGAGGTGGTGATCCCGTTAACATTAATTCCAATCTTTATAGAGAAGCGCTAGCACAGACATTAGGCGGAAGCCTGCCTGTTGATATGCGCCACGGTGAGGTTCGTGAATATACGATACTCCCACCACGAGTTACTCGTGAGCAGTTCGAGAATTGGATTGAACGCCAAACAACTTACAGCCTGTCACGCGCTGGCGGCGGGCATGGTCCTTACTACGGCGACCTTCGAACAGCTGTCCCAATGACGGATATTATTGACGAGGGTGTGTTTGTTATGACCTCACCGGGCCGGTACATGATTAGGATGGGGAGCGACGGACGACCGCTGATGCGTGATAATGGTCAGCCCTTTATCGTAAACATTGATCCTCGCGAAGTTGTAAGATGACCCAATCATTCTTCGACGACAGCCACGTAACGGACATTGGACTGCAGGGCAGCCTCGGCCCTTCTGTCGGCCTGTTCGATATGGTGCAACAGGGCTTTCGTCAGCAATATCGTGTTGACAGCGCGTTCGCGCTTGATGCCGAGTTAGACAGTCGCTGGAGAGAAAGTCTTCGTGCGCTTAGCGACGCCGGACAGCAGTTTAATTTTCGTGGCGGCAATCCGTATGTCATGCGCGATTTCGCTCGCTACATCAGGGAAGGAACTGTTCCACAAGGTCAGCGAGTAGTGCTTAGCCAAGAAGCTGAGACTATGGGTGAGGCTCGCCTCGAAAGTGCGAACGACGACTTTGAGGAAATGCGCCGCGCTAATGAGGCCATCAGGCAGCTGAACAATCCTAACATCAGAACGTTTGAGCAGATACTTGAAGAAGTCTCTGCTATGCAAAGAGACGTTGAGCAAGAAACTGCCTCAATGTCCGAGCGTGGAGGATGGTCAGGATTTTTCGGAGAATTGTTCGGCGCGATTGGAGGCTCGTTTACCGTCCGCGATCCACTGAACCTTTTTACCGCAGGGTTCGGGGCTGGTCGAACAGTGGCTACTCGGATCGCTGCTGAAATGGGAATAGCGGGAGGCATTACTGCTGTTACGGAATATGGTGATGTTGCTCCGAACCGGGCGCTCGCGGAGTTGCCGGAGCGAAGCTCGATCTTTAATATCACGGCTGCTGCCTTGGGCGCTGGTATTATTCGTGGAGGCTTTGAGGCGATTGGCGCGGGCATCCGTGCGACCCCCGCATTTCAGCAGCGCGCCGCTCTGCGCGAACTTGAAAGCTTAGACTTTGATGCTCGCGACACGTCGCTTCGCGCGCTGTTGGAAACGCTGCCGGAGTCACCGCGGGCGCGGGCGGCGGCTTCGGCTCTTGATGATACAATCTTTATTGAGCGCAACAATCCTTATGGTGAAGGGCAAGCGGCAAGTGTTCGCTTCCTTGCCGAACTACAGGACGTGCAGAGGGCGATGAATGGTGAGCCAATGACGGCTATCGCTCGAGCGTTGCCTCCAATGCCGTTTGAGTTTATTCAACGGCAAGGCGACTTTGTTCTTGTAAAAGAACAGCAGCCCTTGCTGTACGCTCGAATGGAGCAGGCGCAGGCGCGGTTGCAGGACTTAACGCAACAGGTCAATCGGCTCGTTGAGCAAGACGCGCCTGATATTATAGAGACGGTTCGTCTTATTGACAACGAGGCGGCTGACCAGCTCCAGCAGCTTAGTGTTAGGGTGAATGATGAAGCTGCTCCGGAAGCCGCACGTGTAGCGGCTGACATAGAGGCACAAGCGATCATCCAGCGCATTGGCGTTGAGCGGATTATGAAGGCTGCGGACGCTGCTGATACGCAACGGCGCGCTGATGTTCGCAACCTGCGCGCGTCTCGTCGGGCGGCTAACAAGGAATATCGTGAAGTGTATCGGCAGGTTGAGAATGAAGCGGTTCGCCTTCGAGAGGAACAGACTCGTATCGAGGCAGCTCAGCAGAGGGAAGCTGTTGGTATCTTTGCTGACGCTACACAGGGACGGCCGTTCAACTGGTCTGTGTTGCAGTACGATCATGTTCAAGCGCGGATTGATGCTATCAACGCTTTAAGTGATACATTGGATAACAGAGCTGCTGAGACCTTTGTGAGAACAGAAGCTGTTTCTGTCCCGCAGCCTATAAAGACTGCAGGAATGGTTACAGTCTATCGGGCGGGGACTGGTGTCAAAGGTGGGTGGTTTACCACCTCGCGAGAATATGCTGAGCAGATAGCAGAACGTGATGGTGTTCCTCTTTGGGAAGCTGAGGTTAGCAGAGATCATGAAATATTCAGTTCGGCAGAAGAGGTAGGCGACCCAAATCTTCAGAAAACCTATCAGGCAGATTTCTCTCCTAATGAGATCAGTAATGCTAGACAGATTGCCGGAGCAAGTTATTTTACAGAGGACGGTCGCATCGACATTGGCCTGCGGGAGCCAGTCGATCCAGAGTTCCGCGTCGCAACCGATGACGGAGAAATGTCGATTGCCGACATTATGCGCGATCTGCAGGACGACGCCGATCTTGATGAAGCTATGAGGATTTGTCTGCGATGAGCTGGCGAGATTGCATCCAATCGGCGATTGACTCGGGACGCATCAGCGCGGCGAAGGGTGCTCGGGCGTTTGAGACGTTCGATGAAAAGTTTGATGAGGCTATAGCTGACGGTGCAACCGAAGGCGAAGCGGTGCTTCGCGCTGCCGACGCGGCGGTTGAGGAAATCACTGAGCTTAACAAAGGTAAGCGTTGGGCACGTATCAATGAAATGCAGCGTCAGCATGACATTTATCAACGGCTCATGAAGGCAACCGATCCGCGCCGTGAGCTTGAGCGTATTATGGTTGACACAGAGCTGTCCTACGAAACC
>Ga0070749_10001082_pt1 | contig 18404 bp, 18 predicted proteins | sample VirMetDEL_Nov_18_FD_75180 | JGI IMG/M metagenome (GOLD analysis project Ga0070749, IMG submission 75180) | Aqueous microbial communities from the Delaware River and Bay under freshwater to marine salinity gradient to study organic matter... | ecosystem: Environmental > Aquatic > Marine >...
ATCAGCCATAGATTCAATTGAATCCTTTGACTATTTAATCCTTTCCATCCTAATCATCGTTATTTTGTTTGGAGTGGTGGGAATGGTCATGCCCCACAAAGTAAAATGCGAGAACAAAAATAAGGGTGTGAAAGAGTGTGATTGTAAATGTAGCCCACGCTTCTTCTTGATATGCCGAAAATAATTCTAATCCATGCAATAAACCATCAAAACCTAAAAAAAACTGAACCAATCTCGTCAAGTATTTTCTAAGTCCAAATCTATCCAATAGGGATTTTCCCACCATTCTCACTCCAAAAGTCTTTGAATGAGTTCAGCCTTCCTTCCACTAACGGGGAGGTTTCTTTCCTTTAGCATCTCTCTCAATGCTGATACTGTCATGTTGCCTAATGTTTCCTCAAGATTTTCATTCAAATCCTCAACAATATCATCAACCAAATCTTCGGTTGCATCTTGAACCTCCTCCTTGACTTCTTCAATTACAGAATCAAGACGACCCTCCTCAAGTTTTCCATCTTCGGCAAAATCTTCAGCCAATTTTTCAACGCTTTCAATCGCCTCTTCCATGACTTCTTCAACTACATCGGAAAGTTCAACATCAAGACCTGTCGCCTCTTCAATAGCATCCTCTAAATCATCCAACCCTTCGGAAACCCGCTTAAGGATTTTTGATTTGTATTTCATCCAAATGGGGAGTGCTAAGGCTACAACGGTTGCTAAGGCAATCAATAGGACTTCATTCATTTCAGTCATGCTTAGAGGTTTTGCGTATGACCCATATAAATCTTCCTATGCAAAGGTTTAATAGGGTGTTTGAATCAACCTTAATCCATGTCGGGAATAAACGATTTTTTGGGAGATTTAGCATACAAGTGCGGAAAACTATCTGTTAAAACTGCAAAAGAACCTCAAAAGTCAATCATTGAAGAAGCACAACTTGAAGAGGATTTGCTTGAGTTGATGGCTGAACTTTGGGGCAAAATTGAATCCCGATATGAAACCTATCTTTATGGTGCTGAAAGAACCGATGAAGATAATCAAATCCTTAACCGATTTAGGGATTTTTGGGCGAATGGATTCCTTGATGAAGTTTTCCCATTGAGAGCCTTAGCCTAATCAATTCGGATAGTGTTTTTTGGCTCATCATCATCCTTAAGATAAACGGTGAGGAGAGAAACATTGTCAAAATCATCTTCAATGAAAGTTAGAACAAAGTAATACCCCGATTCGGTTCTCATATTAAACTTGACATTTTGTGATTTGATTGCCTCTTCCTCACTAAGCCCTTCTAACCGTATGGGGTTGCTATTCTTTTGTATCAAGTAGGAGGCATACTTCAAATCATAGATTTCATTTTCGCTCATGGACTGATACTTTTCAACCATCAAACTTCGCTTTTGTCGGATGGTTTCAAAAATCTCAAAAATCAATTTGACTGTCCCTAACCCATAGTTCATATAAGGTCGCTCTTTGGTTTTCCTTAAGTTTCTTTCATCGTCAATCTTTCCAATGAAGTCCAAGAATCGCAACTGTTCCGCATAAGGCAAATGTGGGTATTCATTAAAATCAAAATGTTGCGATTGAGTTTCATCAACTCTCCGCCTCGCAGTTGAGAGTGCGTGAGCCGAAACCAAAATTAAGTTTCCATCCTCATCATTGAAGTTGAACATTCCAAAAGGCATACCCTCAACAAAATGGCGAATCAATTCCTTTTCTTTGAAACCTTGTGCGGTTCGCAAATAGAAGTAGGGTTTTGTTGTTTCTTGAATCACAGTATCAAGCCTCAATGTATTCCCAATAGATGTATTCTTCAGTTTCAATTTTAATTTTCAAGTTGTGTGCATTCAAATCACTCATCTTAATCTCCTCCTTAACCCCTACTATGTGGGGGGAGTATTTAAGATTATTGTGTCGTTGCTTCTTGGATAGGCTCGGAAAGTTCACAAACACCACTCGGACAGTCGCTTTGTGCAGTTCCAATAATCAAATCATTGGCTTCAATGTATTCAACCGCCTCCTTTGCTGAAAGGGGAACTAAGGGTTCATTCCCTCTTGAACCCGACCTATAAACAGTTGTTCCCTTGAGTTGAGGTGCATATTTCAACAACAATTCACTATACTTTTCAATATCATAGTCGTTGGGGATGTTGATAGTTTTTGAAACCGCATTGTCAATGTGCTTTTGAACCGCTACTTGAATCTTCAAGTGGTCCTCAACTGAAATCTCATGGGCTGAAACGAATGCTGAAACATCAATTCCTTGTTGATACAAAGACTCAAAAAGAGGGTCAATAACGACTTCCTCTTTCAATACTCTTTCGTTGCTATCTTCGGAATTAGCGTAATACCTTCGCTTATACCCTGCGGCAAAAACAGGCTCAATACCGCTTGAAGTTCCCGCCACGATGGAGGTTGTTCCTGTGGGTGCAATCGTCAAAACCGCACAATTCCTCATTCCATATTCCCGAATCTTTGCTCTTGTCCCTTTGTTGAGGGTTTTACAGAATCCCGATTGAAGAAACTTTTCAGCATCAAAGCGAGCAAACGGTCCTCTTTCAACTGCGAGATAGGTGGATGCCTCATAAGACTTCTTTTTCAAGAAGTTGAAGAGTTGTTCAACCTTTCTTCGCCCTTCAGCCGAATTGTATTTCAAACCCAATTGGATGAGGCTATGACCAAGACCCATAATTCCAAGCCCGATTCTCCTCACATCTTGACAGTTTGCTTCAATCTCCTTTGTTGGATAGGTGTTCACATCAAGAACATCATCAAGGAATCTCACACCTACAAGCGTTGTGTCGGCTAATTTGTCCCAATCATAATCCGAACCATCCTCACGAATATGATTGGCGAGATTGATAGCCCCCAAATCGCAACATCCGTATTCTTCAAGCCAAATCTCTCCACATGGATTGGTGCTGATAAGAGGCTTATGATACCAAATGTTGTTCATTTCATTCGCCAAACCCTCATTCAAAACACCCGGCTCTCCCGATGTATAGGAGTTAAGAACAATCATGTCCCAAATCTCTCTCGCAGGGATTGAGCCTATCTCTTTGTTTCTCCACATGAACTCAATGTTCTTATCTTCTTTCACCATGTCAAAGAACTCATTATCAACAAGGACTGAAACATTTGCATTCTTTAATCGCATATCAAGTTCATGCTTAATAAGGTTTTTGTAAATGGTTTCATTGTCGGCTGAAAAGAGTTCAGTCAATGCGTTCAATTCATCAAAAGGAAGGTTAGGGAAAGCATCTTGGAGAGATTCTTTCACATTCTCCTCATTCAAGTCCAATCGGTTAAACTTCCGATTCATGAACTCTAAAATGTCAGCATGGTCATACCGAAGGCACATCATGAGGGCAGTTCTTCGCCCTCCACCTGCTTTGATAACTTCTCCTGTTTGATTGATAACCTCCATAAGTGAAACTGCACCTGTGGCTTCACCGCCTGTTCCTTGAATTGGCGTTCCTCTTGGTCGGATAGGGCTAAAGTTCATTCCAACTCCACCGCCTGTTCCCGAAATAATCAACATATCGGAAACTGCCTTCGCCCATCCTTCCCTACTATCAGCAGTTGGGACTACAAAACAGTTAAGCAATTGTCCTTTTGCTCTCCCCGAACCATACCAAATCCGACCACCCGGAATAAATCGGTTATGACTCATAACTTCGGTGAATCTTTCAGCCCACTTCTCTCTTTTTCCATTTTCGGCTTGAGCAACATGGTTCGCAACTCTTTGACAGGCTTGGAGGTATGTTTCGCTATCATTGATTGCATACCGTTGTTTGAAAATCGTTTCAGCAAAGCCTGTTGGTTCATAAATCTCATCCATGTTAATCACGGATTTTCTATCGGTGTGAACTACTATTTAATTGAATCGGTTGCCGTTGATAGAAAAACATCATGGAGTCTTTGCGATTCTCCGCATAAACTCAAAACCATAGCCCGAATCATCGTTTTCATCAACTATTCTAAATCCGAACTTTTGATAGAACCGAATCAATTCCGATTCGGTCAATCCCTCCGCATCAAGAGGGTCAGCATCCAACTCCATGTTCACACCCCACTTGTCAGCCAAGTCAGCAATAATTTGCATAACCATAGAGGCATAACCCTTCCCTCTCACACTCTTTTCAGTTTTGATAAGGTCTAAGTTCATATAAGGGTCAAAATGATGAAACTCTAAAATCACTTCAACTTTCTTCTCAAAAAAATGAACAACTACTCTTTCGCTTGAGCCGACATATTGTTTATCGTGAGAGTCAGCAAACCGAATCAAGTCGGAAGCCATGCCCTCATATCTTTCCTCAAGTGTGAGGTAATCCATAAAATCAGCCTCTTTGGTCGTTTCCAATAGCGTTTCCATAAGGGGTCGCCACCTTCAAAAGAGTTCTAATCGGAAGATTGATTTGAAGAGTTAGCACCCTTAAGCCGGGATTCACCAAAACGATTTGACCGTATCGGTGGTGTCCGTCAAGGATATATCCATCCGAACTGATGGCGAGAGTCTTATCAACAATCATAGAATCTTGACTGTATGCCCCCGAACCATCCTCTTGAGGGTTTCCAAATTGAATGATGTTGCTAATCAACTTCTCAAGCCATATTTGTGATTGAGTAGGTCGCAAAAGACCCACCGAGTTTCTAACCATTCGGGCTTCCACTATATCATCAGTAATGATTCCATCTTGAAGTCCAAGATAGAGATATTGCATGGCTCTTTCAGTATCACCAAACAAATCCTTCGCAGAGTAAAGTTCAGTTCTCCCCTTAGCATAAGGTCTGTTCACATCCAATTGACCCGCCATAAGGGACTTTTGAAATAGATTCAATTGTTCGGGGTCAATCACAGGCATCTCAATTCTCGGAACATCAATCGCAGTTTTACAGGATTCTTGAAGCGACTCATAACTCTCATAGAAGTGAGGGATATAATCTTCCATTCTCTTTCCACGCTTTTCAAACTCTCCCTTTGCATAGGCATAAGCCTCATCCACAGGAGTTGTCGCCACATTCAGTTTGAATCCACCTTCGGATGCTTCAAAGGTTTCAGCACTCCCCCACCATTCCGATTCTTCAACTACATAGTCGGGGCATTTTGGATTGACACAAGAGGGAGGAACTAAATCTCCGAGAGGTGAAACTTTCATCTCACCACAAGAAGAACACTTCGTTTCTTCAGCCTCCTTGACTTCAGCCTCATCAGCCTCAATAAGCGGAGTCAAATCAACATACCTATCAACTTGAAGTTTCTTTCCTTTGATTCCATAAATCGGGTGATACTTCGCAACGATTGGGGCTACACTCACAGTTGCCGTTGAACTTGTTCTCCAATCATAACCTCCTCCCATGTAGCCTTCTTGAGCCATAAAGTCAAATCTATCTTCAGTCTTTGAAGCCTTCCTAAGAGTGTATTTTTCGCTATAAATCCTTTCTAATTCCTCATCAGTATAAACTCTTGAAGAATCATCACGCTCACCAAAATCCATGAGAGTCTTTTGACCCTTACTCATAGGAACAACAGGACTTCGGATAGGCTTCGCCAAAGTTGAGCCACCCTGCTTCGGTGAGGTGCTTCCCACAGTTTTACCCGTAATCGGTTTGTTTGTAGTTGTTGGTTTAGTGGTTGAAGTAGTAGTTCTCGGTAAAGGTTTCCATGTTGGTTTGTTGTAGTTGTAGGTTGAGGTTGTTCTCGCAGGTCGTTTGAACTTTCCATAGGCAATCGCTAATCCTTTAAGCCCTTTCAATGAAGCGGTCAAATCGGCAACGGACATACCTCCCTCACGACCCTCTCCCACTTCACACTTGATAATTTGACCATCAATTTCAGTAATGGTTGAGGTTTGAAGTTCACACATATCCAAAACTTTGATGTTGTCCTCTTGAGCATAGTAGCCAAGAGCATCCACCAAATCCTCATAGTGCATCTCCTGTTCACAAAAGTTCAACTCATACATCATGAAATCAATTTCAGCATAGGCTTCAGCCGTAAAGAGAATAAGGTGGTGATTTGTGCTTTCAACTAAATGGTGCTTTGCACCTTCGGGAAGCAAATCTTTGATTTTTTCCCAATCCGATTCAAGAACTCTAATCACACCATCCTCATAGTTTGGGAAAATACTTTCATCAATTCGGGTAAAGGTGTCCTTTCTTGTTCCTTTTGCCCTATTCCCTGCCGTTTGTGGCTTTTTCTTCGTTGAGGTTTCGGTTTTTTGGTCATTTAAGGTTGAAAAAACTTGAATAAATCCTGTGTGTCTTGGAGTTTGTTTCTTTTGGTGTTTTTTCAGTTTGTTTTTAGAAACATACTTGTTTCCACAAGTTGCACATTGATAATTTACACCACTCATAATTCATCAATCCTTTTTCACATATTTAAGGGTTGCCCTCAAGGTCCATCTCCTTGATTCAACCTCAACATCTCACTCGCCTCAAGCCACAATTTAAAGTATTGACTTCTAAATTGAAGAATCCTTGATTTGAGGTTTTCAAATATCTCATTATTCATATATCCCATGAACCATGAAGGAAAAATCAACCTGCTCAAGACGACACCTAACAAAAAGTCATTTGCTTCTAATTTTTCCATACCGTTGATATACATGACATATCCTTGATAAAGTGTAGCCAATAGCCCTACAAGCAATTTTTCCTTAATAAAATTGTTGAAATAACCTGCCCGTATTTCACGGTCAGTTGAGCCACTACCTTCAAGTCCATCTTTAAATCTCACATAGTTCACATTTAATTTAAACCAATCATTCATTTGAGAACCCAATAATTTATTCAACTTTCCGACCCATTCCTCTTCTGTCAATCCCTCCGAAGGACTAATTTTGAGCAAAAGGTCAATAATTTGCTCACTCAACTCTTCATCGGAATCAAATAAATACTGTTTTTGACTTTGGCTAACTCCTACTCCCCAAAAGATGTTTTGCATCATAGATAGAATCCAACCATTCATATTTTTGTTGGGTGAATCATCCCAATATCTTTCTCTTTGAAGGGCTAAATCTCTCTTCAATGAACTTCCGATTGTTCTTCTTTGGTTTCTAAGGCCGACATAACTTGAACCTCCAACTAAATAGGTTGAGGGTTCACAAAGATATTTCATGATTTTTGTAGCAAAATCAAAGGTTTCTTCGTATGAGTATTTTTCGGAGGTCGTGTAATTTTTGAAGATTAAACTCAATTGCCCTTCAGTTAGGTTCAATCTCCAATCAGCAACAGGAATCTGTTCAACATCCTCTTCAATGTAGGGTTGGTTATTGGTTGAAGCCACCAAATAAACGGCATCATAGTTGAAAATTGATGCCGAATCTTTAGAAACATAGATTTGGTTTCTTGGTTCGTTATCTTCAAATCCGAAGTTTTCCAAAGTTCTGTTTTCAACAGGATTCCAACCCCACATCTCTTCAAGGTTTTGAACTCCGTTCCGAACTATGAACATCAAATCACTTCCTCTCGCAAGTCCCTCTTGAATCATCGGGAGATTTTCAAGGAAGGTTCTTTTCCACTCTCCCAAAGTTATCCCTGTCGTTTCATCTATGACTTCGGCATCATCAGTTGTATCAAACATCAAATCAATTTTAGGACCGTAATTGTTTCCATCTTCATCATATCCAAAATAAAACTTGATGGTTGTTCCATCTCGCATCAATTTAAGGTTGTTGATAAATCTTGATTTTTGGTCTTTTCGGGTGAAGCCATTCCAAAGAGAGTTTGCGAAAGCCGTTCTTGTTTCCCTATAACATTCCCAATAAAGAGAAATATCAGTCATGATGTTTTCAATTCCCAACATATAGGCATCCCTGTGAATCGGTAAATCATCTCGGAACTTAGGTGAAGAAGTATCATAATTTGCCTCATAGATGATTGCATTTGAAGCCATCCTATATCCAAGACTCACTCCCTCATTCACCATTAAAATCCAATCATCTTTTGTTTGTTCTCCGTTTGGATTCCAAGCAGGGATAAGGTTGTTTTTGTATGCTTGATAAACCTTATCGGGATTAAACTCATAGGTTCTAAAGTCAAAATCATGAGCCGCTTGATTGTTTTCAACCCGATAGGAGAATGACCTAAACATCATGAACGGCTTTCCTTCAAAGATTTGAGGATATTCGGGAATACTGCCTGTCATTGAAGCATTGAATTGAGTCGCCCCATCGGAGGCAGTAGGTAATCCTGTGTTCCACCTTAGCCTCCCTGCTCTAACGAATTGTGCATCATTCGTGCTTCCGCCTGTTAGGTTTGAAATGGTTGTTGAAAATGCCTTGAAAAAGTTGTCATTCTGCATATAACTTCGGTATTGATTCGCTACTGCATCAAAATTATGCCCCGCCTCAACAGGCATTTGTTTGAACAATTCATTAGCGACAAAGTTCATGTGCCTTTTGTATGACCTATCGGGAAGTTTTTGATTGTTGAGAACTTGAATTGGGAATTGTTTAGAAACTTCCTTGAAGATTCTTGCATCAACAAGATTTGGATTCATCATCAAGGCAGAATGGTCGTAGTTTCCATCATTCCAAAGCCATCTCAATAGCCTTCCTTTAATTCCCTCATTATTTTGAAGCAATTCGGAGAACTTTCTATTCTTCTGTTCCGAAAGGCTTGTAAAGGTTGTTCCCATGCCCGAACTCAAGTAATCAATCATTCTTTGATAACCAACAGAATCAATCGTTGAAGGTTGGATGATTCTCTCTAAAATCTCATCGGGGGTGTTGTTTGAACTACAAAATCCTTCCAACATTTGATAAATGGTCGGGATTGCATAACTCATCCGAGTTTGAATATCATAATCGGAAAACTCTTCGGGTTCAAGATTCCTATAAGGTCTATCACCATCGGGAGTGAAAATATCCCCAAGTTGAGAGTCTAAAACGATTGTTTCAACCGCATAAAACAAATCGGGTTCATCGGGCAATCCGTTGATGAATCTATTCAAATCTCCAATGTAGTTTGTTAATTCATCCCCTGTTGAGTAAAAATCATTTTGCTCATCCGAAAGGTATGTTTTTCCATATTTTGAAATCAAAGCCCAACAAAATGAAGCAGGTAAAAAGTAGGAAACTTCTTCATTTTTCACCCGATTATCTCCAATCTCCCTGCGGAAAATAAGGTTTGTTATTTTTCCCATTGAACTTCCTACGAATTGAATTGGTTCAGTTCCCATCCGTTCCCAATCCATGCCTAAGAGTTCTAATGACATATCTTCAGTTGAATCAACAACGATGTTTCCAATGATAGAGAATGCCCCTTCGGGAAGCATTCTTGGTTGAGATTTGTATGCGTTGATTTTCATTTGTTGAGGGAACACTAAAAATGACAAGGCAAACTTAGCCTTAGTTGGATTGAGGGGTAATTGAGTCATGAAATCAAAATAGAACTTCAAATCCTCCATATTCAGCGTAGTTCCAACGATAAATCTAAAGAGTTTGCGAGAGGTAATTGGTTTATCTAAAGTTAATCTTAGATAGTTGAGAACCTTGACTACATTCATTGGAGTTCTAAGGCTAAATCCAAGATTGCATCTTTGGGATGCAGGTGAGGCAAAGAGTTGTTCCCAACCTATGTCGTCATAATCGTTTGGATAATAGCCAATGAAATACATAACAGGATTAAAATAAAGTTTTCCTCCCCCAACACATTTCTCTATGAATGTTCGGGATGATGCTCTTTCTCTTCTTTTAACGCCCACAATGATTCCATCTTCTTTTGCTTTGCTATAAATACTCAATACAAAGTCTAACATTTTGTCAAGATTTTCTTGGCCTATATTCTTTTGCATCATCAAACTCAAAGTGTGTGAAATGTAGTATGCACACATACTCAAACTCGGAACTTCTTCACCCCAACTTTCCATCAAATCATCCATCATGCGGGTCAAATACTTTTGAGGTATGTTTGTTGGAGGGATGCCTAAGTTTGCCCCTTGAATGTCTATTGAGCCTTGAGGTGTGAACATCCAATCCAAACACATAGACTCCCAATTTAGCAAACCTTCAGTTTCAATGATGGATTGGATTTGATTAAAGGATTCTTCAAAAGATTCAAGTTCATCATTGTATGGATTCAAAATGATTTGCCGATACATTCCCAATATATCATCCGAACTCGCATCCACCAAGTATTGAGGCAAAACCTTGAGGTGTTCCATAATCCATTCGTATTTTGCATGATTGTGCGATAGCAACATACTCATAACTTGGTTTCTATTGTCCGAATCTTGAATACTCCAAAACCTTCGGTTCATGCGACTCATAATTCTGCTACTACTCCAAATCATAGGATTTTCAGCCAAACCCACCAAGACTCTTTCATCAGTCGTTGATTGAATCAAGTCCCTTAATGTTTGAAAAGTGTAAAGGTCGGGGTTTGAATAGTCAATATCTTCCACTCCACCCGCAATTTCAGTATCTCCAATTGATTGACCAAAAACTCTTCTTGAATAATTGATTCGGGTATTTGAAGTTCCCATTTCATCGGAATATCCCTTATACACATAAGGAGTATTGATAGTGTTAAAATCCCATAGTCCTTCATTCGTTAAGAGGCTGGCTACACACCTTGAAACAGGAAGTCGCCATGTTGGGCTTTTTGTTCCGTAAAACTCACCAATGTTCCTTCCATAAACTGATTTTTCAACACCAATTCTTGAACCTATCTCATTCCCATTAGAATCTTTTCCGATACCCCACCTAAACATGAATCTTCCTAAGCAAACTTTCATGGTGTTCTCATCAACAACTAATTCTCCCGCATCATTGATAAGGTCTTTGCTTTGATAAAGGAAACCAATTCCGTTTCCCCATTCAATGTCCGAAAAAGGACCGTTGCTTGAATAACTGCTTGATAATTTCTCACAACTCTCGCTTCCCCATGTTCTGTTTGTTGATTTAGTCAAAACTTGAATAGGGTCGTTTGTAATGTGAAAAATATAATCCCCTGCACCCGATTTAGGAAAGAGGATTCCTTCTTGAACTCCTTGACATTTAGGTGCATTACTGATAAACCATTCGGAAAGGTTTCTATCATCCGTGATAAGAGGCAAACCAAGAAGTGTTGAGTATGAAATGTCATTTACCTTTGATTCTAAACCCTCATTCCCAATAAATTGTGCTTCTTCAACTTCAAAAGAATCGTTGAGTTGTTCTAATTCTTCGGAACTCAAAGCACCCAATTCACGAATAATCTCGTTGATTCTATTACTCCAAAAACCTGCGTTTGTTCTAAATAGTTTGAAAACTTCATCGGTATTACCCTTTGACATAAAATTGATAAAGATGGTTCTTTGACTTTTCGGATTTTCTCTTTCACGCTCACTCATCTCTATAAAAGATTCCAAAACGAATCCATAGCATTGAGATTCAAGTAGGGTATCAGTTAATTGAACTTCTTTATCCTTTGGTGCGAGAACAGAATACCTAATCAATGAAGGGTCATTCATTCCCTTCGGAAAGTAATAGGCAATTCTATCCCCTGCTTCAGTATCAATAATTGCTTCTTCACCCGTTAGTGGGTCAATAAGCCCATAAGGGCTTGAGGTAATTTTTTGAGCAATCAAATCTAAATGCTGATTTCTTTGAGTGGTGATGGAGTCATTGATGATTTTGATTCGGTAATACCCCGAAACTTGATTAAAAATCAAACTTCCGTTCTTTTGAACCGAACTGCTTCTTTCATTATTCATTCGGTTTTTCAATGCACCCATGAGTGCATCCTTGAATGTTTTATGACCTCCTCCACCGCCTATGTAGGTGTAATTAGAAGGATTCCATTTAAACCCTCCTTTTCCGCTTTTTGAAAAGTATTCGGGGGCGTTTTCTTGGATGGGGAAACTTTCAAACTCCTCAACCACTTTATCATACCAATGAGCAACCAACTCATCATCACTTGGGAGTTCTCCCGATTCCCAATACTCAATTTCATTAGGTTGGATTTCCCTCACCTTTTGAATCACTTCAACCTCATAGGAATCAGCCATATCTTTTATTTGGGTGCTTTGATACTTAATGTTTATGGTTATCGCTCTTTGATGAAAATAGTTGGCTCTCTTCCTTTTTTCAAAACTCTTATATCGGGGTCAGTTTTGAACTTCACCGCTATTGCCTTTTTTGTGGGAATCTCCCTTCTTCCAATATCAAGCAACCTGCATATAATTTGGTCAGCCGTCAATCGCTCTCCAATCGGCATAACAGATTTTGCCGCTTCAAAGTTTGTAGGTTTTGTCCTCATAAGAATCAAACTCTCGGTGCAACCCACGCCTTCATGTTAATTCCCGATTTAGAAGTCCAAGAAAACTCAACTGCTGAATCCTGTTTTCCTCTAATCACTAAATCTCCCTCACCCAAACTCAATGCTTTTTCCAAGTGTTCAACAGAATAGGTGGTGATAGAAACATAATCAGTCGGATTCAAATGACACTCTTCAACTTCTTTTGAGATTCTAACTGAACCCTCATCTGTTTCGGAAGCGAGAATCAACTTTCCATCAGTAATCACATCAAACAAATGACCCTTTCCGTTGGATGCTTTGATAAATTGCTGAACTGTTGCGTAATCAATTTGAGCCTCAAAATTAGGGGCAATTGAAATTACGGGAACTTCAGTTAGCAATTCCGACCTAATCAGCCGAATATCCCGATTCAAAATACCTGCGGTTGTTTCTAATTTGTTAGAGCCTTGATTATACACCAAAATGAGAGAGTTTTCTTTTCGGAGAGTCTTTGTAATATCCTTTAGCCTTGAAATCACAATCCCTACCCTAATTTGGTCGGTGCTATCTTCTTCATCCTGTTCAAAGTGATAACTGATGAAGGATTCACTTGGGATGTTCAACTCCACAACTCTCGCTCGGTATGGGTCGCTCACCCGAACAAACATTTGGTTAGGATAGAAAATGAAAATAGCCTGTTCATCCGTATTTTCAATCCCTTTTACAATCTCCTTCGCCATTTCAGCACTAATTTCAACTCTTAAGTTTCCACTCATACTTCACGATTCGGTTTTGAAGTATTTAAACTTTTTCATTCCTGTCCCGAATCAACTCTCTTTCATCACTTGTTTCTCCCCATGATTCATGGATAAACTGATGAATCTTCCCGGTTGCATTAACCCACCTTTTATTCTCGGAATCAAGTTCACCTAATTTTTCAGCATTCAAAACAAAGTCATAGAGGCTTGAATATGAATCATATATTTGTTTAGACCTATCTATGCTGATGTTCGGAATCATGCTCAAAATGTTATGATAACTGTTTCTTGAAGAGTTCATCAATTTGGTTTTTCTCACCATTGTTTTGAAATCTCCCGATGATACTCTCTTCTCAAGATATTCAAAATATGACACAGTTTTCTTCTTTGAGGAGGTATAGACCACAGGAATGACTTCAAGACTCATCCGATTCAAGAATGTTTGTAGCCCCTCTAATTGAGAGTATTTTTTGGTTCTAAAGAGTCTTGAACCCGATTTACTGCCTTCAATCAACAGGATATAATCATCATACTTTTCAACCATTTGAGAGATTTGAAGTTCTAACCTTTTACTCATCCAAGAGTTGTAGGCATCATCCCATGTTTTTCTTTCAATGACGATAACTCTTCCATCTTCAAAAACTAAATGAAAGTCGCCAACCCCTAAAGGCTTTACAATAGAGTCTTGAATGTTCTCTTGAAAAAATGAAGGCTCATAGGTATCAATGAAAACCTTCATAGTATTCAAATCGCAACACAACTACTTAAATGATTGGGATTCAAAAGGGAGGAACACTTAAATACTATGGATTACTCGCAAAAATCATGTCAAAGGTTATGTCCGACCATCAAGAATCCGAACTCTTTACCTATGATAGAACATGGGAAGAGATTGAGTTGATGTTGGATAAGGCCGAAAAAAAGCGAAACCAATGGTTAATGAAATTGCATACCCTCCCTAAAGAGAAAAACAAACAATCAATCCAATGCCTTAGAAACATTAAGGCACTTGAGGGAGTAATCAAAACTCTTAGGTGGGTTCTTGGTTCAAAGGATATTGAACATCCTTTGGATTAACCTTGAATTAAACTTTCACAACTTTCAACAATCAACCCTTCGGAATCAAATAGGGTCAAACCTCTTTTTCCGAATCCGTGAACAAACAATTCATCAATCGGGCGACCCTCAATTCCGCAAAAATCAAAAAACAAATTGGGAGTCCAATTTTTGTTTTTCACCTCAAGGAAGTTTAAAGTGTCGGAATAAATGTAGCGAAAGTTAGGATTCTCACTATTGAAATCCCAAACAACAACTCCATCCTCATCAACTAATTTCAAGTTGCACAAACCCATGATGAGTCCTTTCAATTCTAAATCATCCATGTGATTTAGTTCATCTAAGTGAGGCTCAAGAATATCAATCAAAACAGATTGAAAATCAATTTTCTCATTCTTCTCCACCCTTAACAACCTCCTCATCATCTTCAGTCGGATTCATGGCCTCCCAACTCCTATCTTCAACTCCCGATGCTTTCATGTCAAGGTATCGGTCATAATCATCATCGTATTCAGCACGAACTTCTCCATTCGTCAAGACGATTTTGTGTTCATCTCGGAACAAATATCCAAGCATAGCGATTTGTTTAAAAAAGGCATTCATCCCCCTATGTTCCATATCTCCTCCGAATGCCGTCAAATCAATGTATTCATTAAGCACCTGTTCATCAATAATCCATTCCATTTTCCATCCCTCCTAATTAGGGTATAATCTTTAATTTTCTTTGACCTATTTAAGTGATGTGGTATGGGACTCTTGAGATTCGCTTCCACAATTCAACATCTTCCTTTTGTTCACTACTCAAAATATCTTCGGGAATGTTATCTATTGAGCCATATTCCCTCAACAACTTAGCCCCCTTTTTAATTCCGATTCCTTTGATACCGGGAATGTTATCGGAGGGGTCGCCCGCCAAAGCCTTCAAATCAAGATATTGATTAGGTTCAACTCCAAAATCATTTTTGAAATCTTCAACAGTATAGAACTTAGTGAAATCATGTATTTTCACATGAGGAAACTCTAACAACTGAAACAAATCTTTGTCCTTTGTCATGACAACTATTTCATCATCGGGAGGACAATCAAGACATATTTGGGCAATAATGTCGTCAGCCTCCATCATTTCATCATACTCAAAACTCCAATACTCCTGTATGGTGTGAGGGTCATAACCGCATTGTCTTATCCTCTCCCTCACATCAATTCCCTTATGTGTATTAGCCAAAACATCTCCTCTCCGATTCATCTTATATTCGGGATAGCGTGAACCTCTTGGTCGCCTTCCATAAATCCCATCATAACAAACGACAACTTTGCGAGGAAAAAACATCTCCTCTATCCGCATATTCAAATATGCAATATCATAGGATAAGATTCGCTTCAAATGTTCCAAGAGTTCATCCTTCGTTATGTGTCTTTCTTTGCCTTGATTCCACCAATATCTCATATTCTTTTTATTGGAGTATTTTGACCAATGCTTTTCAAATCTCCCTACAAAATATCCCCCATCAATAAGGATTAACGGCATATCGGAAACTTTGTGTTTCCGCCACATAAGAGTTTCCATTTATCCGAATGTTGGTTTTTTGATTTCAAATCCGCAACCACATGAATAAACTTGATTTTTGAGAGTCATGCTAATTTGACACCACTTAGTAGTGCAACAAGGACAAAGAACTTCAACATTCTGTTGATTTGTCATAATCTTCATCATCCTTCTTTTCAACAAATTGGATTGAGATAATTTCATCATCATCCTTCTTGATAGAGTCGGTAATGTCTTTGATTTGAACTTCATAGTATCTATCGCCCTTTCTCAATGTGATGGTGGCTTCAATCCCCTCTTTCATGTCGGATTCATCCAATCCTTCAAAAGCCCGATTCATAATGTCCTTAACGACATTTTTCTTAGTTCTAAAAGGCTTGTATGGGGGGTCATATTCAGTATAAGGGTTGTTGTAAAGTCCACCAAACAAATCAAAAATATCAAATGGGTTTTTGCTACTCATTTTTCTCACCTGCAAACTATCTTAGTTCAAGGAACTATTTAAAGTTTAGTATGAAAAAGAGCCGTTTGGAGATTTGACGGACAAAAGCCTCACCGCCACATTGTTTCCTTCGGCCTCAATTGCGGGATTTTTTGCATTCGCAACTAATGTTCGGGTTTCTCCCGATTGTAAATCCTTGACTCTCACTTTGATTTGAGAATCGTTATTGACCACCACATAGAAGCCATCTCCTTCTTGAAGAATCACAACATTCCCATCGGGATTCCAACTGCCTCCGATTGAGAAGTTAGCATTTAACATTCCCAATGGGTCGGAATCAAGGATTTGTTTGAGGGTTGGTTTTTCTTCAGCCCCGAAGTTGAGTAAATGATGGTCAAAAGCACCATGTCCGAAAACCATATCATTCACCCAACTTTGCGATTTTCTTTTTCAGTCCTTTGAATCTCATTCGGTAATAGAGAGCCATAAGGCTAACTGCACCGAAAGCATAGAGCGTCATATCTTCAACTTTCACACCTGCAATCTCTTTTGTCATTTTTTCCGACCTCCTAATTTTAAAGCAACTTGAAGGGCAACAATACCTCCAACAACTAAGCCAATCTCTCTTAGGGGAAGGCTTTGAATCTCTTGACCAACTGAATCTCCAAAAGATGCCTTGACACACTTTCCTTCATTAGCATCCATGACATATCCTTTAACACATTCGTTGGTGCATCTTCCCAATCCATCGGTGATTCTTTTTGCATCCGAACATGAGTATTTGCATGATGCGGTGGAGATATAATCACCCATTCCATCTTCGGAATAGTTGTCAGCCGTTGAATCAAGGCAAACAAAATCATAAGAATCCAAAGTTTCAAAATAAATCGGCTTAGAGGTTGGGCGAGCCGAGTTGTAGCCGAAGAGGGGTGTGAAATAACGAACAACATCATTCAAGGATGCCCCATCACGGACTGTCTTTTGCTTATAACTCCACTTCATGTTGCGGGCAATATCATCTCCATCATCATCAACAAACTCGGAAGGAGTCTTAATGTAGTATTCTCCTCCTGTTTGACCGATTTTGAAAACCCAATAATCAACATTCCGTTCTCCTTGAACATTAGCGGGAACATTCGTCAAATGGTCGCCCTCAACCCATGACCAACCCGAAGGAACTTCAGTCGCTAAACCTTCGCTTCTAAACTCGGCTCTATATTTGGGGATTTTAGTTGGAGAAAAAATCCCAATAAGGCGTTGATTCCATTGAGAATTACCCAACATAATGCTAATTCCTTCTTCTTGATACATAAAGATTTGGGTTCACTTCAGCGTGATAAGGGCTAACAAGAACATCCCCCCAACTAAAACGCCCGGATGAACTTTTGATAAATCAAGAGATGATGCAGTTGAAGAAACTACTTGAGCCTCAACGCATTCATCCTTATCGGAATCATAGGTATAACCTTCTAAGCATCCCACTCCGCAGTTTCCTTTAGCGGTCTTGACTCTATTTTCATCTCCACATGAATAGGTGCATAGGGAATCATCCCTGTAATCAGCATCAGCATCATAGTTGTCAGCCTCCACATCACCACACCCCGATGAATACCTCTCGGTTTCATCAACCCAATAATGACTCTTCGTGGTTGTGCAATACTGATTCCAATATCTCGTTTCTAATCCTTCAATAATTCCTTGAACTGATGTGGCTCTATAACCGTTTGCATCTCGCTTATAGCGATTACCTGCACAACCTGTTCGCCCATGTTCATCTTCAAAATCCGAATCCATAATGGCTTTGTAGTATGTATCGCCATCCTTTTGAATCTTGAAAACCCAATAATCCTTATCTTGACTCCTTTCAAGAACAGGTTCATTCGTCAAATATCCCGAATCCGTCAATCTAAGCCCTGCGGGAATGGATTTCAGTTTCGCCTCCTCTTCGGATTCTTCCCGAAACTCCCTTCTATGAGATACCTTCGGAGTGTGGGTGTTGATTCCTAATCGTGAGTTAGACCACCCTTGATTGCCGAACATACCTATGCACTTTCCCTGCCGATAGTTAAATGTTTCCCTTATCTCCCTATGTTTTCAAAGCCTCCCTCCCCCTTCAACGATTCTCGCTTCTTGACTATCGGTTAAGCCTGTTGCACCTATAAAGTTAGCCTCCTCAAGCATAGCACCCTCAAGGTCAGCAAAAGGAAGGTTAGCATCCCGAAGGTCAGCGTTCCGAAGGTCAGCACCTTGAAGGATAGCACCATAAAGGTTAGCATTCCGAAGGTTAGCATTCCGAAGGTCAGCATCCCGAAGGTTAGGACTCCGAAGGTTAGCATCCCGAAGGTCAGCATCCCGAAGGTCAGCAATACTAAGGTTAGCA
>Ga0070749_10001083_pt1 | contig 18398 bp, 13 predicted proteins | sample VirMetDEL_Nov_18_FD_75180 | JGI IMG/M metagenome (GOLD analysis project Ga0070749, IMG submission 75180) | Aqueous microbial communities from the Delaware River and Bay under freshwater to marine salinity gradient to study organic matter... | ecosystem: Environmental > Aquatic > Marine >...
AATAGGGAATGGAGCATTTATTAATTTTGAATACCGAATGAATAAGTATAAAGATTTGCCACTATTGTATACTGGATCACGCAAAGTAGGTATAACTCTTGGTGGTATGAGATTGCCATCCGTTAGTATAAACAAGGAACCTCAAAGACCATGGGAGCATTATGTTTATGAGCTATACGAAAAACACTTCAAGAGCAAAGTTCAACAAAGCAAAGTTCGATAAGGCACGCAATGCTGATTACGGGGATGGGGAAATTGGAGGATGTGATGAGAGTATCGAGGCATGCAATAAAAAGATGGAAGGAGTTTGTGTGTCACACAATGACACCAAGACAGATTGTAAATAGAATTAAAAGCATTTGTAAAGTAACAGACCCAGTAAGAATGGGGGATCATACAAGACACAGTGATGGGTGGGTAACTGTTGTCGTAAAGAACGATACAGCAGTCACACTGTGGGGTAAGCCATATGTTAAGGGTAACTATAAGCACAGGAGGAGGTGAGATGTGAAGAACATTAAGTCCATGATGATAAAGATTATCTTGAAGCATTTAATGACATGCGAAGTATCACTGGATTACGAGAAGTCACTCTTTAAGAGAATAAACAAACCATCATGTCACATCATGATAGACAAAACGAGAAGCCTTACATATTCTATCTATTTAAAGTGCCAAGATGCAGAGTCTGGCTTCCGTTGTGCGTTCTATATTAAAAGAAAATTATTCGATCAGGAATTTTTGGGTAATAAGGGAGGTGAGATGTGAGACATAAGTCGATAATGTTAGCGGCTATAATGCAATGTGCGCGTGATGATTTACGGCGAAATCATTTAAGTAGATTCTTAATTCGCATAAACAAACCATCATGTCACATCATGATAGATGAGTCGGGGAGTTTAAAAGATTACGCTAGACTTTTGTGTAATGATGGTGTGAATAAATACAATGGTGGTATCTATGTTAGAAGATCATTTCTTGGAGAGGGGAGGTAAAAAATGCAAATGCAATCTCGAATCATGCGCGGCATATTATTACAGATGAATGATGAGGGTATAGATTATAAATGGGAAGATGGTTTGAATGAAAGTATGTGGAGAAGGATGCTCACTAATATAAATAAAAAGACGAGTACCCTTATAGCATCTAACGATGTAACGTTATCTGGACACAGGAAAGTGACTGCTGTTGGGGTACCACAGCTTGGACACAGGGGGTTCTTTCTTGTAAAGGAGAAATTCTTATGAGATGTTCGGAATACTTAGAACAGATACTGAAGTCGAAGCCACGTAACATAGAGAAGATATTACAATCGGCATCATTTGGTAGAAGGGAGGATGGTAAATCTGGATACAAGTATACAGTCATACCGTTCAGTACAGTTGATGAATTGGTTCGGTTAATATCAGATGGTAAGTATGAAACAATAAAGTTGTATGGTAACACATACAACTTGCCATATCATTTAGAAGGAGGATGACATCGTGATGACATCAGAACGATTGGCAAAGATACGAAAAACACTCAAAGCCGTGAAGTGTGGCGAATGTCTCCACCATTACCAGTCTTACATATTAGACGTAACGGATTGTATTGCCCACATCAAAGCACAGGACAAGCGCATCAAGGAGTTGGAAGTGGATAATGCGAGGGGTGCTTTGAAATTATTTAATACTCATAGACGACATCAAATGAATGGGCACGATATTTATAAAATTGCAGGACAGTGCGAGAAGTTTTTTCCATACCTTGTGTGCTTTATGGCACGAGAAGAAATTGTATATGTATTAGAATTTTGCAATTCATGTAATGATGCAATGGATTTTTATGATACATACTTAAACGTAATGGATGTTTGCGTATTGGAAATGTCAGGCAATGAAGGGTTTATATTGGAATTTTGAAATAAAAAAGCGCACCAATTACGGTGCGCTTTTTTATTGGTGAACCTTACAGGCCGAACATTGTCTCTAAGAATTTGGCCACCTTGTCATCCTTAACGCGTAGGAATATTTCCTCCTTCTGCTTGCGGTCTATCTTTCGACGTGCTGTTTGTACTGCCCTGCTAAGCGAGATGCTATTGCTTATCGCTTCCCTCTTGCCACTGGGTATCTTTGATAGCATGACGTTGATAGCTTGTATCCTTCTCGAAGCATCATCATACTTACCAAGACCCTTATCCACAAGGGCACTCGATAGTGCTTGCTGAACGAATAGGCGTATGTCATCTGCTGGTGCCCGACCAGCAAACAGATCAGCATTGCGTGCAAGTATCTCTTCGATCAATCCAGAACCAACCAATGTGTCAGCGTAATACTTCTCCGCCCTATCAAGGTCGCTTCTTTCTTTCGGTGTCATCGCACGCATAAGCTCGCGCTTCTGACTACCAGAAAGTGAGGCAAGAGGTGCCATGCTTTCAATAGAAGACTTCAATCCTGCAATGCTACCTGCCATGATATCGTTATCGTGGAACAAATACTCCTGCAAGAAGTGTCTGACACCATCGCCATCCCCCATCTTGATTGCACGCTTCATACCATACAGTGCATTGGTTCTGGGATTCCATGATAGCATGTTGCGTTGTAATCCCCTGTCTTTCAAATACTTCTGCGACATATCGAACACTCTATGGTATGCAGATTCAAGCGGGTCTTTGACATAGGCAAATGTTTTAATAAGTGTACCATCTGTCTCTGCATTTCTTGGCGATACCATCTGTGGCATAACCTTACTTAAAAGGTCTGTGCCGACATCAAATGGCAGTTGAAGTCCTAAGATATTGGAAACATATTGCTTAGGATCACGTATGGTACGTGGCTTAAAGAAGTCAGGAAAGTATGACGTCTCTGTTATATACTCAACAAACGCCTTAGCATCTGGACGAATAGATTGGATAGCCTTATTGACACCCTCTCTGAAGTTATCACTCATTATCTGAGAGGCACTACGCTTACCGTTCATGAAGTCCTTTGCATCAGACAATATATTATCCAAACCAAACCATTCCAACACATCAGACAAAGCACCGATACGTGTGAAGTATATCACCTTGCCATCAGGAGTTCTGAAAGGTGCTACCAGAAATGGACGGTCAGTGATATGTTCTTCGAGATCATCCACTTCATCTGGGAAGAATTTGTGGTTGAACAACATCAATGCCGCGCTCATTGCAAGTGCTCGTGTTCCAAACTTTGCCGCACCATAGTATGCAACAGGCGACTTAAGTGCTCGGAATGCAAGTTGCCCAAACGATAACTGGTCTGCTGGGTTTGGATTAATATCGTTCATCAGCATCTGAGAGAATCGTCGTGCATTCGTCTCTTGCCACGACCAGAACCATGCTACATTTCTGCGCACCCACTGGCCATAGTCAGACACTTCATCGTACGCACCCATCAAGTCATCTGATAAGCGATACGCCCTATCCTCAATGCTCTCTAATCCTTCAATACGGCGTGGGTCTGATGCACCAAAGTTCTCTGGCACGCCACCATTATTAAGCATCTGTTCTTTGTAGTCAAGGTAGTTTGCATATCTTAATATAGTCTCACGAAGGTCAGATGCTTTCTGTGCTTGCTTAAAGTACTCAATGAATCCAGTCTTTATACCAGAAGCTACCTTCCTAGGTACGCTATCTGGAGAATCATCTCGCATGAACTGGCCAAGCTCTTTAAGCTCTCTTGTTAGTGCCGAGTCAGACTCGAACTCTTGCGCTGTGAGTACGTTATCAAATCCACCGCGTTCCATGTAGGCAAGTAAGTCCTCAGACATCTCGCCCTTCTTGTAGTATACATTGTATAATTCTTTCATGGCCTTCTGTATATTGCTTCGGCCACGCTTAGAAGTAAACAGTTTGCGATTGCCAATGAATACAGCGTCGGCATCACCTGTTATATTCCGCAAGTTATACTTGATGATACGGAATGGATTCAGTAACATGTTCGTCTTGGCAAGTGAAACAAATCTACGGTATGCACGGAATGGCCCAAGCTCTTGTTTCTTGTCGAGATTGTACAGGGAAAGTGCTATCTCTGTAGGGATGACCATGCCCTGCTTGCGACCACCAAGCCCAATGATATCGTTGCCAAGTGAGTCGAGGTCTGGAGCCAGACCATTGGCCGCTTGGTTCATGATATCTCTGAGCTGATTGTCCGTGATTGATCTGGCCAAGAAGTACATGTTACCCTTCTCTGGCTGGTAGAATGTATACCCTTCAGGCACATAATCCTTAAAGTCTACGCCCATTTGCCGTGCTTGTGATGCCATCTCTTTCTGTTTACTTACAGGCAGTGCATACTTTTTTCTAATGTGCAGTAATGCATCGGCAGTTCTCTCACCCATCAACAACGAGTGAAGCAACTCACCCTCTGCAATAAAGTAGTTTGTCACGTAGTCCTTTAAGTATCCGCGCCGACGCTTTAATATATCCATCTTGCTTGGAGTCATGAGCTTGCCTTTGTACTCTGACTCTGCGCTAACCTGAGAATATTCAATAACTTGTCGCCGCCAGAACCAATCATCGTTAAACTTATTATCAACTGGTAAGCCCAGCTCTTCCCACTTCTTAGCATATTCCGATCGGATATTGCCGATCATCTCGACACGATCCTGTATCATCTTGGCCAGCCGTGGATTAGAGTTGACGATGTTCTCGTAAAACTTATAGCCATCTTGTATTTCTTTTGATGTCAAGCCGAACGCTGTGACCTGCTTACCATCGACATCTGTATAAGCAATGCTATTGGAATCTGCTTGAGCCTTCAGGTCTTTGAATATCATGTAATAAGATGCATCTTTAATCTGATCCTTAGTCATACCCTTCGTTATCTCTGTCAGCTTCTTCAAGCTGTGGTATGATGCCGCCGATCTAGACCCAACGATCTTACGTAATGATACGCGGGCTTCCTCAAAGTTAAACTTACCACTCTTGTCAACTCTCGGCAAGCCTTTGAACTCTGTCGTAAACCCTTCATTAACGCGTCGCCACATTGCCGCCAATGAATCCTTCAGCTTAATAGGATCGCCATGCGAAGCATCTTGCATACGTCTTTGCGCCTCTTCGCTGATGGGAGCAGTCTTCAATGAGCCAGATGCTGGCTCTCCAAAGACTTCCTTTGGCATGCTACGTGAGATTCTGCCTTGCATCTTTTGGCTAAAGTTGCGACGGTCTTTCTTGATCACATATGATTGAGGACTCTTGTAACTTGGAGATACTTCATATCCATCAAATGCATTTGTTTCAATATCACCCTCTGCATCCATAACAGTTGTTGAATCAAGAAGACCATCAGCGAGCAATGATTGGGTGAGTTTCCATCCACCACCGTCACGTGATCCATTCACAAATGCTGAAAGGTATGCCGTACCAGTCTTCATTCTAAATGCTTTAATGCGTTCTGATATCTCATCTCTACTAAGATTCATTACGCTTGACGTATCTATTCTATGTATTGCATTGATACGACCACTTGCGTCTCGGCCAGCAAGGATGATACCACTTTGACGACGTGCCAAATGATGTGCATACTTAGCTATGTCATCTGGTGATGTCGATGCGTTGCGTTCATCAGAGAATAATAAGGTAGTATTCTCTGCGATAGCAAGGCCAGCGATATCAGACTGATGCATCGAGTCTGGATTGAGGCGATACAGGTCACCAGCTACCACTCTGCGAGCATCGTTGATGTTGCGTATATAAGGATCAACACCCTCTGCTCTCAGCTTGGCCGCATTAGCAAGCTCTTCTACTGCCTCTGCTTCTGCGTATGGTGTGAGCAATGGCATATCAAATGGATCTAATCGTAAGTCACCAGACCCAGGTGTGCCTTCTGGTATCATGTTCTTAGTGAATGTATCACCATCGCCAAACGTATACTCGTTGCTATCAAGGATGATCTCGCCCTTCCAAATATCACCAAGGTGCTCCTTGTCAAATCGAATCATATCCCTGTCAGCATCTGATGGATCTGTTACGCTGTTTGGATGGTTGTGTACTGTATACACAGCATCAATACCATTAGCCTTAAAGTATTCATTGGCTTTGCGGAGGCCATCTATATATGCTATAGCACGCATCTCTTCTGCGCCACGCTTATCTCCAGCGGACTCTACTTCCTCAGCCACATTCCTTATTGCCGCAGTATCTGCATCCCACATACCGAACGGTGATTCAACAGAGTCTGGACTGAACTGTGTTGCTTGCTTAACATCGAAGACCTTACCATCCTTCATCATAACGACAGATGCTACTTCAATGAATGGGTTGCGTAACATCTGCAATGCAATGGCAAGCTCTGCCTCATTAGAGAACTCTCGGCCAAGCAAGTTTATCTTTGCTCCATCGCCAGTGTTCCACTCAGGTGTTACTGTGCTCAGTGTTTCACCATTGATCGGATTCTGATTTACACCCATGGCCGCAGACATATTAGAAAGATAGTTAAACCACTTACGGCGCATCTCTGGATTAGAATTATCTTCTCTGTTTACGATTTGGCCAATGCTACGTATATCTACACCTTCGTCAAGGAGACGTCCGATCACCTGCCAGTTCTCATTGACAATTCGACGCATACTTTCGATACCCATGTAAGTATCCATGCGAGCACGCTGTGCTCCACCCGTTTCTGGATGAGAGAAGTTAACCCATGGTGTTCCTACGTATGCACCATAATTAAAGATCGCATTCATGCCCCTGTATGTGTGCATGCTCTCGGCCTTCATATTTCCAAAGGTCATATTCTCTGCTGATTCTGGATCACCAACAAGTGGTGTTAATCCATTGGCTCCTTCTGTGACATCTGCTTCTGTTTTGATGCCAAGGATTTGGCGGTTGCCACCGACGTATACATACAGATCTACGCCACTCGGTGCTGTGTTTAGCACAAGCTCTGCTAAGTCTTGTGCCATAGTCTCAGCGGCATCAATGGCCAAGGGCTGGCTATAGTCAAGGACGGACTTGGTTGTGTTGCTTGCACCAGTCTTGTTGGCAAGTTCTTTGAGTCGCTTATTCGCATTATTCTGCCACTCTCTCAGTTTTTCCTTCAGGTTCCCCTTGTTTACTCCCTTGATATAGAAACCCCAATCACCATCAACATCTTCGTCGGTGTCATACAACCCCGCAACAAAAGCGTCATCTGTAAACTCAGGCGAGTTCAGTAGATCTGTTGCGACTTTATACTTGGCGATAAAGTTCGATATCTTTGTCTCAAGCTGGTTCTTTCTGTCCGTCTTCTTTATCCCTGGAACACCAGCAGAGGTGGCAAAGTTGAACATATCTTCAGTGGATGACCACTGTAACCTATCAGCAAGATCACCAACAGCTTCTTTTGTTGTTGAGGTTTGATTCTCTGGGGCTTGCTTATCAGCTTTCTTTCTCTTTACGGTAACAACTTCGTTACCAACTTCAATGTCTTGCTTTACCCTATTCTCTAGATCCGAGATCCATTCCTCAAGCAAGCCAACACCACCAACTATGTTGTTATATTTATGTCGGGCCTTACTTGCAAGCTCGGTATTGCCAGAGCTTTCCAACTCCAGCATCTTTGCTTCAATGGATCGCAGTGTATTACCAAGGGCACGTCGTGCGTCATTGATATGCGAAAGCACCGCCGCTCGACTATTTTGTGTTTTTATTAACTTCTTATCACTAGACACACCCTGAACTACATTGACGATATCATTAGATATAGCATCAGCTTGCATAAGCAACGAATCAAGATCAGTATCTGGCATTGGATCTTGTCGCTTAATGTTTTCAACTTCCTCACGGATCTCTTGCACTGCTTGCTTTGGGGTCTTATTCTTTACTGGCTCCACCTCGACGGGTGGTGGTACGTCTTGTGCCAGATCAGATAATGATACACCGCCAGCTTCAGGAGATTCTGGGAGTGGAGGCTGTTCACCCTGAGATAACTCTTCTAAGCTTACAGACCGTAAGAACTCTGGCTCAGATATTGTATTGGCAAGCTCTTCATCTGAGAGATACATCTCTTCTGGTTGCTGAGATAATCCCTGAGCCGCGGCAATATCATTCATGCTGATCCCAGATCTGGGATTCACATCTGTATTAATATCATCGTACTGGGGAAGAGCTTCTTCTCTACTTGCCAGCCCCCTGATGGTATCACGCAAGCGCATATCAAGCTGTGCAGGAGATAATGTGGCACGAGTCCTACTGGATTTCTCTTGTCCAACATTCTTTGTATGTGCTATGCCAGGAGATAAACGGACAAGCAACTGGTGCTTCTGCTCATCAGTCATGTTATCTATTTGGCGTGGATCTATGTTACGAGCAAGGTCTTGATATAAGTTCCTGATGTCTGGATTTGCAAGCCATGTCTTATCTGGTTTTGTTCCGTAAGTCTCTGTATATGCTTGAGTTAGCATATAGTCACGGAGATCGTACATCTTGTTTGCGATGAGCTTTCGGGCCGCGGCAATCTTACCACCACTATTACCCTTAGCTGACATGATCTTTTCCACTTGGGGAGTAAGATTTAATACATCGGCATACTCCTGCATCTGCTTCCATGTCACCTTCATCCCAGTCTTCTGGTTCTTGTGAGCACTGAGCCAGTCAGCACGAGACATGTTTGCCGCTTGCATTGCCTTGTTCTTAACCCGTCTATGTTCTACGATCTCGTCATTCAATCCCTTGATCTGTGTAGCTTTCTCGAAAGATGAGCCACCCTTCTTAAGCTGTTGAGATCCCATCACTTTTTTACTTGACGTCTTTGTTTCTTGTTCTTGCTTGGGGATGGTGTAGTATCCAGCAAACTTCCCTTCATTATCTACACGTACTGAGATATTGCCATAGCCCAGGTTATTATAGAGAACCTTCCTTGCACCCTTAAGGCTACGTACTGTACCTGGCTTACCAGTGGCCATCTCCATAATCTTATTAGCAGATCGCACGGCAAGTGCTGTCTTGTTCTTTGGGATATTATTAATCACGGAAACTTGCTGTTTAAACGTAGAGCTTCCCTTGTTTACTTTACCCTTACTATCAATGAATGCTGGTATCCGCTGGATAATACTACCATCTTCTGCTTGTGGTGCTGGCTGTGTTGCTGGCTCACTCTCGCTGGCCAGATCAGACAAGCTGGTACCGCCACTAGCTGGCTGTGCTTGTGATGTGGCGGGCGCACCTTCTTCAGCGAGGTCTGCCAAATTGACAGTATTCGCTGTGGACTCGCTCGCTGGAACAGATGCGGGTGTACCCGCTGGGACAACAAGTCGGCCACCAGCACCCGCTGTTTTCTTTGTGGCCTTCTTAGCTGGTTTCTGTTTGCCACCTGCAAGTTCTGAAAGGCTTACAGTTTTAACACCGCCCTTACCATCGGACACCTCTTCCGTGTCTCCGCCAAGGTATGCTGGTGTCTCTGCTCTGGCCTTGGCCTTAGCGTCACCCTCTAATCTCTTCTGCTCTGCCTCGTTTTCTTTTTCAATCTTCTCTTGCTCAAGTGCGTCAAGTACTTCTTTTTCTGACATGCCCTCGATTGTTACTTGTGGGTATCCTTGTTCTGCTAGTCGTCCCAGTTTGTTTTGGATAGCCATACGTGCAGGAAGGTTGAGCAACTCATCTTCTTTGAGGATGCGCAGATTACCAGACACGCCCAAATCCTTGGCCACATCAACCAACTCTTCTTGGTTCATATAGTTCAGGTCATACGTACCCAACCGACCCTTGGATGCCATATCCTGTAAACGTTTGACGCCTTCATCAAATCTCTTGAGCGAGGTAATCTTTGCTCGGATGCCTTTCTTATTAGGCAGTCCACGCTCGGACAACATAGAGACAAGCTTGCGTTCGTAGTCCTTGCCAAACCTGCTCTCAAGGTCAGCCCTCACCTCGCTGTCTGTGGCGGCCACAGTCGTCCTTTTATCGTTAGCCCACCCATAACCCCCGATAACAGTGCGAAGCTCTTCTGGGGCTATAGGATTTGCTTGAGCGGAAGGCTGTGTGATGGGAGGCTGTTGCTTTGGCCCAGACGTAATACTACCATCAGCTTCTAGAGTAAGCTCTTGAGCATCAGAGCCAAGATCTTCCTGAGAAGTTACTGGCATGGACACAGACATAGGTGCATCTGGTGTCGTTCCAATAGCAGTCTGTTCAATCGTGGATCTTAAGTTAGGTGGTATGCCTCCACCTTGTTCAAGTTCGCGCAATTTCTGTCTTGCATAGAAGTTAATCTCTCCAAGGGCATTGCGCGTCTTGGCATTTACTGAACTACGAAGCGTAAACGATTGCCCATCTTCAGTTTGGAATGTTTGCTTATCGCCAAAGTATCCTTCTTGCGCCAGCTTGTTCGCCAGGTTGAGGGTAATAAAGTCTTCCAGTAATTGGCGTTGGTCTTCCGATAATTCAATCTCAGGGTTCGTGGTGAATTGATCTATTGTATGCTTGAGATAATCCTTCTGCTCTTCTACGTCTCTTGTAATACGTGCTGATGCTTCGGCTACCTTCTCCCTGAATGCATCTGGCGTAACATAGCCAGCATTACGAAGCTTCTCATTGTCAAGGTTTGCCTGTTCATGGATAGCATCAATGCTTTTGAGTTCCTTGATCATAGCCTTGAATGTATAATCACCAGCTTTGATATCACCAAATCCAAAAGCTAAGGACAATAAGGCGGCATCTGCTACGCCTTCCGATAATGGCTTACCTGTAACAAAGTTAGACCACGCTTGCTGGGATGACTCTTCGGGTGGCTCGGCCAATGCAACACGACCCGCTGTCCACTTTAATCCCTTCTTACCAGCCAACCCAAACATGGCCAGACCAGTAAAGGATGTGGTCAATACGCTACTACCCAATGCAACAGCACTGGCTTTCTTTGCGGCTTCCTTCGGATCAACGCCCTCATCAATCATTTGTCGGTATGCTGATCCACCCTCAATAAACCCTGAGTACAGACCAGCAGTTCCAGCGGCGGCTATGCGTGCTGTGATTGCCTGATTTACTGCGGCAGACATGCCAAGCTGAACACCCTTCTCTGCGAGCTTACCGATACCAGCACCACCAACCATCATGGTTGCGGCACCTGGAGCCATACGAGCACTGTTAAGTATAAACCACGTCCAAGCTTCTTCGGCTGATACATTATCGCTCGCACCAACAAAGCCAAGCAACTTATCAGTGAAGTCTTCTGATTGAAACTCAGCTCGCATCTCTCGTGGAAGTGCCCTATCTAACTGTTCCAGCTCATCAACGGTCAACTGCCCGATAGATTCTTTTTGTAATAGCTCATCAAAGTTATCTGGTAATCCCAGAATCTTATCTTGTAACGAGACAAGCTCTCTGGTCATTGTGCCAGTAGCTTCGTCACTGATACCTAATAACACGCCAAGATAGTCCACTGTGGATGTAAAGCCAAGTGGCACATCAACAATACCAGCACCCAGTTGCCGAACAGCCGCCTCACCAAAGCCCATCTGCTCACCGTCATAGGTATAGCTCTCTGGCTTAATCGAGGAGAAGTCTATCTCTTCGACAGTATACTGTCCTGGCCCTGTAGTAGCTGGTAATGACACGGCAGTTTGTTGCTCGCGTTCGTCCTCATCCATCATCCACCACGGTGTATTGTCTGCCATTTACAATCCTTTATGTATTTCGTGAACTACCATAAACGCTGGTTTTTATCAAAGTACTCTTGGAGTGGATCGTTTTCCGTGTCCTTTGTGTACCTTGGTTTCTTTGGTGCTGTAATATTCGAGGTGTCTTTCTTTGTTACTGTACTACTGCCTATGCCATACTTAGCGTATAAGTTCTTCCTGAGTTTAAGCTTATCGGGATCAGAAAGGTTCTTCTGTTCTGACACCGCCACCTCGATAGCACCCCTAATAAATGAATTGTATTGTGCTTTCTGTGTGGTACTCATCTTTGACTTTTCTTCTGGAAGCCCCTGTATGTTCTGCCGTGCTCCGTTTTCTATTTGAGTGATGAGATTTTTTGTGACTTCTTCAAGGCTGGAAACGACTACCTGATCCATGCCCATCTCTTTACGTGCTTCCTTTACGATCTCTGGCGATACGTTCAGTGCAGGATACAAATCTTCAAAGCGTAGCTGGCCGCCACCCTCAAGCTCTAACATTGATGGGGCCACCTTCAGCATGTTCAAGTATCCAATGACTGCGGCCTTCTTAAGTTTGTTCCCATTGGCCATTCCATCTGATTCAAATTGAGAAATAAGCTCTTTCATGAATTGATCGTTCTGGTCTGGACTGCCATTCAGTTCCATGGTATTCACATCGAGAAGCTTAGCCAAATTAGGCATACTACCCAAAGCAGCTCCCCAACTGGCCCCACTGGATGCTCCAACTGACAGGCCAGATATCCGCATGGCAAGAAGAATAGCATTCTGTGCCGCTTTTTTCTTTTGATCTACAGTGAATGTCCGCTCAGCTTGCTCTGCCTTTTTCGCTTTAAGTGTTTCTTCCCAGCGTTTCCGCATTAACTCGGCTTTTTTTGCCGCTAATTGGTTTTCGCGTACGATTGGATCTTTGCCAAATACTAAGTCATCAGAGGCTTGGATTTGTTCCAGCTCGGCTTTGTCTTTGTCTGCTAGCGACCTATAATATGCGGCATCTCTTTCGCTGAGTAATCGCTCAATTGTTTTATTTGACATTGCCCCTGGATACAACTTCTTATACTTTTCTGTGAGCATTAGATCAATGCGGGTAGATTCGTCAGCCATATCCCACTGCTTTTGAAATAAGCCCCTCTCTTTTTCATTGCGCATATCTTCGATCATGGCCATCGCATCTTGTTCTGGAAGGTTGATGCCCATAGATGAGGCCCAGAATTTCTGCATCAACTTTGCGGCCCCAGTGGGATTAACCTGTGCAACATTCTCGATCTGATTCTTCAGCTCTTCATTGCGCTTCTCTTGTACGTCCATATTAAACCTGCGCCATAGCCGCTGTTGCTCAACCTTCTTCATGTTCTGTTGCATGACCATTTGCTGGCCTTTCATAAAGCCTTGGCCGATATCAACAAACCTATTAAAAGATTTCGCGGCATCACGCCCAGTCATCTTGGCCGCACCAGCCGCAATAAGTGGGGCTGTAAGTGCAAGCCAGTTTACCTTGTTGTCACTTGTTATAAACGCAGACGGATCAACATACCCCTGCGGATCAGATGTCATGGCCAAGATAGGGTATTCATCATAGATGGATCTTGGATCTGATATATCCACAGGAATTGCTGGACTCGACTTGCCTCCCGAATTGGGAAGGAATGGAATGTTTCTTTTATCTTGGCTCATTGTTTTCCTCTATGCTATATTCGGCACAGTAATTCCACTAAATGGTGAATCAATAAACCCATCTGTCTGTGTGTTTTTCGGCTTGCCTTTACCAGATCCAGATGGAAATAGACCGCTCAATACATTAACGCCACCAGCCTGAGCAACTAGAGTAGCCCACCCAAGCCAGTCAAAACCTTCACCAGCGGGTTGTTGTCCATACCCTGCCGCAGATTGTCCTGCGGCGGAACCACCATACTGAATGCTTGTTACTGTACTTGCTATACCAAGCAAAGAGTATGGATCAAGATCCTCGATATCTTTAGATGTCATCCCAGCATTCTTAAGGAATGTGTTTAGATTAAAATTCATTCGAGTGTTCTGTTCTCTTAAGCCTTGCACGAATGAATCTCGCTGAACTGACGCTACCTTCTCGTCAACACTCATCATAATCGGAACTTTACCTTGGTATGTTACACCACCCTCTATAATTTCATAGTCTACATACTCAGTTTTGTTGCCAGGCTGTGTCTGTATCGTTCCATCATCGTTATATAGGAAACCAGTCAATGTGCTGTTATACTGACGCTTCTCTTCTACGAGTGCTTCCTTTGTGGTCTCTTTGGCAAACTCAAGCTGATCTCTTTGCAGTCCAAGCTGACCAGCAGTATTTGCGATGTCAAAGTCTAATCGCTGTGCGCTTAATGTCCTTGGCCCTTCTGGTACATACTGGAATACTCCAGGACTAATCTCCTTAGAATTGGATGCAACCTTTGCGAAGTCTGTCATGTTAATAACACCATCGCCATCAATGTCGAAGGATGGTTTGTATCCAGCTTCGCCACGCGTCTTACCAAATGAACTTTCCCAGTCAGATTGCGAGTACGAGACTGATGGCGTACCACCATACATCTCAGTGTAGCGATACTTCAGTTCTTCATTATACTGGCGAACCGTTTCATCGTATTCTTTATTTCTGAACGTAGCCTGATCGTTATACTGGCGCACCGCTTCATCAAATTGTTTTTGACTTAAGCCAAGATTTCCTGCATACTCTACCATAGACTGCGCCATCTGTGTATTGAATTGGCGCATATTCTCTTTGAACTTTGCCTCATCGAGACCGTGTGTTTTAGCAAACTGTTGTGCCATCTGGAGTGTCTGAGTATCAAACTTCCACATTTCCATATCCGTCGCAAGCTTTATCTCTCTAAGCCTGTTTCTGTTCTGGAGCTTCTGTTGATTTGCTGAAGCATTCAGCTCCTCAAACTTATCAATGGCACCGCCCTGATTTTGGCCCCCAGGTGTCAGATTAAATTGGCGAACGAGATTCTTTGCGCTCTCACTGTACAATAAGTCTATCTCACTATCAGAAGCAGAGATAGCCTCATCTAAGTTAAAGTCTGGACGGGATTTAGACGGGTCAATTCCCTCAATGAATGAATCAAAGCTAGAGTATCCCGAATCAGCCAGAGCGGTTACTGGCTGTGCTTGTTTTAAGTTTTCTGATGCCTTAGTGAAATCCATTGTATCCCAGTCGATCTCGCCACCAGTAACCTCTGGCCCTGGGCTGGGGGTTTGAGCGTCTCCTCCTGGCTGTGGAGTAGGAGCTTTTGGTTGCTGACCGCCTGATTGCCCATCACCCTGCTTGAAGCTATTTACATAATCCAAGAACGACTGAAACCCACCATTATCAAATGCTCCTTGAGCACCTTCTTGTGTGGGCTGTCCCTGTGCAGGTGGCTGTTGTACAGGTGGCTGTTTTTCATCCTGCAAGGCTTGTTGTTCTTTTTGAAACCTATTAATATAATCGAGATATGATTGAAACCCGCCACTATCAAATGCTGATTGCGCATCCGTTTGGTTTGGTTGTTGCTGGGTGGGTGGTTGCGTTGGTGGATTCTGTACTGGTGGCTCTGGCTGTGTAGGTTGTGTGGGTTCTGGTTGTGTGGGTTGTGTGGGTTCTGGCTGTGTAGGCTGAGTTGTTGGCTGGCCACCCTGCTGTCCCTCATTGATATGCTCAAGATACGCCTCAAACCCACCACTATTAAATGCCTCCTGAGCATTCTCCTGCGTAACAGTAGCAGGTGGCTGTGTAGGTTGTATAGGTTCTGGTTGTGTGGGTTGTGTGGGTTCTGGTTGTGTGGGTTGTATAGGTGGTTGTTGCACTAAGCCAGCACCTTCATACTCCTTACCCACTGCGTTCATTGCGTCCTGCATGGACATGCCAGACTCACGCTTTGCACGGTATGAATTGGCCGCATTAAATGCAACACCAGAATCGCCATACGCATCCATAGAGCTTTGCCATACCTGCTTCATCTCAGCTTCTAATTGCTGTTCACTTACTGTTTGTGTCGGCTGAACTGGCGCAGATGTATCTGCTTCTGGATTAAAAAATTTATTAACGGACTGATCTCCACCAGCGATAGCTTCAGCGAATCCAGTAATGTCAGAATTTATCTTTTCAGCAGAGCTTGGATCGGAGAGTAATGATGGCCTACTAGATGCATAACTACGAATGGCATCGCTTTGTTCTTGGGGTAGTTTCTCTATTTCTTCAATGAGCTTTGCTTCTGGAAATAGATTGGACATAGCAGATGACATAGCTTTAAATGCTCTTTGTTCATCACCGCCAAATCTATTCAATTGGTCTAGTATAAAACGACCACCCTCCTGGCCGCGCAACCAAGACATTACGCGATTACCAGCAGGGGAATACCTTGCTTCCAGTTGACCCTTAACAGAGTCCACAGAATATCCCTGTGGTGCTTGTTCTGGTTCTGGTTCAGGTTCTGGTTCGGCCTGTCCGCCAGTGACTTGATATATCTACGATGGACTGACATATACATCTGGCACTTCACCACCAGCACGAGAAGCCAGATTTTCAAAATCGTCATCTGATAAACTGTCGATTCTGTCCAGGTTGATACTGTGATATTTAAGCAGTTTAATTTTATCTTCTACTGAGTAGGCCATCTATCTCTCTCTTATAGTGCAAGTTCTGGGATGATTTCAAGCTTGACCTTGCCATGACTTGGCGTTCTCTGGAACCTTGTCCAAAAAGAACCTGGAGCGACAGGGCCAAACCCCTTCTCTATTTCCCATCCAAGCCCCGTAGCATTCCTGTATGGGTCTTTGTATGTTGACATTTGTAAATGCCACTGTATGTCTGTGTACTGTCTGCCCTGACTGGTGATTCTAACGCGTGGCTCTGGAACTGCCCAGTACTTATGTGTGTGTCCTTGTAATACTATATCAGCATCTGGGTGCGAGGCCGCGATCTGTAATGTTTTAGTTACACCCTTTGACACCCTACCACCACCACCGCTACCATGATTAAAGAATACTTTCTTCTTTCCTCCATCAATTGCGCGACCATCAGCTCTGGTAAAGTTGAGCAGGATATATCCCTCATACCCCATTGGCTCTATGAGTTCACCAGTCTCATAACGTATCTTGTCGATTGTTCTCTTTACGAGATTGGTTTCATGATGCAAGAGTACGGATGTTTCGTGATTGCCAAGTGACCATCCAGCTATGTTTGAAGCGTATGGGGCCAGCCATTCAGCGGCCTCATCTACCAAATCATCAAAGTATGATATAGATTGAAACTCTTTGCGGACGTCAGACTTGCTTCCACGCCTGTCTGACCTTCCCTGCATTGCATCAAACCAGTCACCGAAAAAGAAAATAGGCGCATCGCACTCCATGGCTTCGCTGAGATGCCTCTTGAGTAAATCACGCCTCGTTTTTTTTGAATCCCAATGCTGATCTGATTGCCACAGAAATCTTTTATTCCAGCCAAGAGCCTCGTCCACTCCTGGTATAGTTAACTGCACAACATAATCATTTAGTCTCTCAACTTGATATCCCATTTTGCTCTCCCGTTAGAATGATGTGTTTTATAATATAATACATATACCACATTTATTCTATCCGATAAGTTCAAAGTGGGATAGATCATCAAAGTCATTATCTTTTACTTCTGTATCCCTGTCCCAATCACCGCCCCACTTTATCTCTATACCCTTCATCTTCGCAATGCCCTGAATGAGGCCAGCTAAGTATGTGAATCGCTCCCTATCTTCCCAGTCAATTGGATATGGTACTATGTCAACACCTTTTGATGGGTATGAGTTATGTGCTGAATGCGGGTATTTAGCTTTTGATCTTTTTGGTACTGCATTGTATAAAGCGTTCTGCTCTTCTTCGCCCCTGTGCCCAGATACGATCGAGAAATCAAAATGTTTTATCGCTTCCTGTAAGACTTCTTGCAATTCCAATTCTAATGTCAGTAAGCTTGACAGGCTCTTCCTCCCAAATCTTGGCATTGCTCGCTCCTATTGGGTGATGCATTTTAACCATGGTTTCTATAACAACAAGCCGCTTATCTATCTGGTCTATCTTTAGATACGTAAATGCAACCAGGCTAAATGTTGCTGTTAATAGAACGGTAAATGCCGCAATAATTATATTCTCCCAGAACTGCCTCATTACAATCACCATCTCCTATTACAATCTCTTTGCGATAACCACAACAACTTCACCGATAAACTCAATGGCTTCTTTCGTGGTGAAGTCCGATGTCCCATCACCATCACTGTCCAATTTCTGCTTGAATGACTTGAACAAATCTTCTATCTCATTCTTACTACCACTCACAGCACCTACCACTTTCTTTACGCCACCAATAATTGGCCCTGCCTGTTTCGCTATACCGATAACTGCTCCAAGTGCTCCAAACATTATTTACCTGCTTTCTTGGGTTCGTCTGCAACTTCAGCCTTTTGTGATTCTTCGATGCCATCAATTCTACCCTTGAGATATGCCCATTGAGGATCAGATCCAAGTAATTGATTTGCTCGTTCTTGCAACTGTTTCTTTAAACCATCTACCACAGATGTATCATTATTCATTTACTACCTCCCATGTAAGGTTAATTATTCTACTACCGTTTTAATGTTCGTTGCGCCAATAGCGGTTAATCGTGCCACCATCTGAACCTCTGCATCTGCTAATGGCGAGAGAGTGAAGTCTGGTGTGTCGCTCGATACTGTCTCCCATCCAGTGTCACCTTGCACACTACCATCTGGCATCGTGACGGTGCATCTGTAAACAAGAACTGATTTGTCTGCTGATTCTATGTGTTCT
>Ga0070749_10001085_pt1 | contig 18383 bp, 18 predicted proteins | sample VirMetDEL_Nov_18_FD_75180 | JGI IMG/M metagenome (GOLD analysis project Ga0070749, IMG submission 75180) | Aqueous microbial communities from the Delaware River and Bay under freshwater to marine salinity gradient to study organic matter... | ecosystem: Environmental > Aquatic > Marine >...
ATGATTGAAAAGGGAGAAACACCTTATGAATGTATCTTAAGAGAATTAGACGAAGAAATAGGATTTGTTCCTGAACTACAAAAATTAAATCCCATAGATGTTTATCAAAGCAAAGATAAAAACTTTTACTATTACAGTTTTGTATATGTGGTAGAGGAAGAGTTTCTACCTACATTGAATAACGAAAGTTGTGGTTATGCCTGGGTTAATATTGGGCAATGGCCTAAGCCTCTTCACAATGGTTCCAGAATCACACTTTATAAAAATGGTGGCACAGAAAAACTTCATACTATACTAGAAATCAATTCTTAGATAAATACTACTATGAGCAAAGGCGAAATCATAGATTTTAATGTCTTGCGAATACAGAACGACTTAGACCAGTTTCAGAGAACCAAAACAATTCCACACTCACTACTTGAAGGTACATACGATATAGAAGAAATTAAATATGTGTACTACAATAAATTACCTGCAAAATATCAAAAAATAGCAGATAAAATATACAAAGAGTACCATGAAAAAATAGATGAAAGTTTGGAAACTCTTAAACAGGCTATGAAAAAGGACTATGCCAGAGTTGTAAAGAATATGGCCACAGAACACGAAAGTTTTTATTTTAAAGAAATAATGAACTCATACAGACCCACAATGAATCCTATAAGAGCTCTGTATTACCAGACACGTGATGTGATCAGGAGATATAATCCTGAGCACCCTTACCACTATTGGTTACTAGATCTTGTTAAAGATTTAGAATTTAATAATATTATCTTAGACGCCTTAAAAAAAGATATTGGTAAGTTAGAACGTGTTATAAAAAGATATTATTTTCCATTAGTAAAGAAAACTGAAGGGATACCTTTAGAAATGTTTCACGCCAAACAACAACTAAAAGATTTTAGACATTATTATCAATTTTTTAGAGGTATAAAGGATTGGCAACCAGATGAATAATCTATTTAAAACTATGTATTTTGGTTAAAAAAAGCACTATGTTCTTCTACATTTACTGCTCTAAAAGAAACAATTATTCTATGGGATTTATTTTCTGTATTTAGAGCACTATGCCAACTTTTATCAGATACTCTAAATAAAAATAATGTTCCTGGTTGGCCGCCCACTGTTTGTATACTATCTGGAATGCACTCATTGTTTTCATCATGATCATATATGTTAGTGCCAAATGTGTATTCAGGATTACAGTAAACTATGCCTCTAACAGGAGGCACATACATATCATCTTCTGGTGGATAATAGTCATTATGTATTGTTAAATTTTGGCCCTTGGATATCATGTTATTTACAGCACGAATTTCATCTACATTTACATTCCAAACATTGTTTATTGCCTGGCATATTAAATCTTGTTTTTCTGTAATAAGTTCATTAACATTGTAATAATTGGTTACATATCTAGGACCATCTGGTGGGTAATTTTGATCTGAAATATCTTTACAGGTGCTTAAATAATTTTCAAACATAGTTTTGTTATCCAATCCAGTAATAAAATTTTCCACAATGATATGATCGAAAGGTTTTGTCTTTAAATTACTGTGGTTAATTTTGTCTATGTTTTGTAAAATCATTTGCTTGTTTTCCTTTCAACTCCGTCCCAATCACCTACAGGCATTGGTTGTTTAATTCTATTTGCATATAAATCTGCTAATGTGTCGTTCCATTTATGATCTTTAATTATCTCAATTTGATTTGAACAAGTTGCCCATTCTCTATTTTGATATGCATCTACCATTCTGTTTACTACTCTTGCATATTTATGATCTTCTAAAATAGTATAAATTAATACTGGTGCTGTTTGCCCTTTAACTGCAATTTTATCCAGCATAACTAAATTTTCTGGCGTTGATATTTGTTTTAATGTATGCTCTGTAAACATAAAAAACACACCATACTCTTTTGTTTGTGCTTCTAATCTGGCCGCTAAATTTACACTATCACCTAATACTGTATAATCAAAACGTTGGTTACTACCCATGTTACCTACTACAGCATCACCTGTATTGATACCTATACCAACACCCAATTCCATTAAGCCATCTTCTTTAAGTTCCTTATTAAGATTTTTAAGTTCCACTTCCATTTCTTGTGCTGTTTCTATTGCCAACTGAGCATGATTATCTACATCAAGTGGAGCATTCCATATTGCCATTAAGGCATCACCTATATATTTGTCTATTGTTCCTTCTTTACGCATCACTAGATCAGTCATTGGTGTCATATATCTGTTTATAAGTTTACCTAAACCTTGTGGATCTGTTTTAAACTGTTCCGATATTGGCGTAAATCCACGAATGTCTGAGAACAAATATGTCATTGTTCTTGTGTCTCCACCTAAACGTAATAGACTTGGATCTTTTTGTAACTTTTTAACCATTGCTGGTGCAAGGTAGTGTTCAAATTGTTTTTTAATTTGTTCACGTAATTTAAACTGTTTGTAAAAGTTATTAAATGCGGCCTGTGTAAATACTAAAAAGCCACTTAGAACAGGAAATGTTGCGTCTACTAGTACTAAACTACTTGTGTATTGTCTTACACTATAATATGCTATACCGCCTAATATAATTAAACTAATAGGTGCTGTCCAAAGCAATGGCAGTCTATAAACTGCTAATGCTACTAGAACCATTGTGAGAAGTGCTGTCAGAAGCTCGAAGAACGCGGCTGTTTGGCTTCGTGTTATGTTACTACCACTTATAAAGTTCTGTAGCATATGAGCTTGTATCTGCTGTGGATATAAGTTTCCTCTAGGTGTAGGTACCGGGTTTGCAATACCTTCTGCTGTAACACCCACTATAACCATTTTACCTGCTAGATCTGGTATGCTGTCTGCTCCAGTATATTCTATAGTTTCAAAATTGTTATTAAATCTTATATATGCTGTGCCATCAGGTTGAGTAACAATAGGTTCAAATCCTTTAACAGCAATTTCCTGTATACCTATTTCACTTGTTTTAACTATATAACTTTTATTGCCGGTTTTAACTCTCAACATTTCCACAGCAAAACTAGGATAAATTTTTTCACCTACTGTGATTGCTAGTGGGTAAGTTCTTGTTTGGTTATCTGGTTGTGGCGCAGAAGCATTTACTCCTTTTCCATTTGCCATTACTTCCAGCATAGGTACGTTAGTTACTAAGTTAGGCCATTTTAACAAATAGTCTTTTGCTGGTACAGGACCAATAGTGCCTGTGCCTATATGAGGGCCTGATGTTTTGATACCTTTAACACTAGGCGTTTGACTTAACACATTATAATTTACAGGGTTTCGTCTTGCTCCAGGAACATTTACTTTATTCTGTTCTAAAAAACTAGCAAAGGCTGGATCTCCACCAAAACGATCTTCTTCTGGAAACATTATTGTCCAACCCACAACTCCACTATTTTTACTAGCAACATCTACAATTAGTTGAGCATAGTATTGTCTTGGAAAAGGATATTGTCCATAAGTTGCTAAAGTATTTTCACCAAAGTTTAACAATACAACATCTTCACTTTGTACTATTTCATCTAATTGTTGGTAACTGTCAAAAACTTGACCACGTAAACTTTGTAATGGTGTAGGGTCAATTACCCTTAGTGCGAGTAGTAAAACAATTGATACTGCTACGGCATACCCGCTATATAACCATTTCATAGTAATATTTATCATAAAAAACCCTGCTATTTCTAGCAGGGCATTCTAATCTGCCTTGTTTTGGAAGTCTCAGGCGTCTGACTCGCAACTTTTGGTTATGTGATTAAAGTGGTATAACCTGCCGCAAATGGCGAAGACACACTAAAAATTATGCTACTTCTATCATGCTCAATGGCACATTGTAACTACTACCTTGCATGTCAACAATAGCACGTTTGATATTTACTTTTTTAATAATACCAGGTGTTCTTTTTGTTTTCTGTACAACAAAAACATTATCGCCAACATTTAATGTGGCTTTTGTTTGTGTTTCCATAACAGTTCTTGTATAAGACATTAAAGACTGTAAATCTGAAGTAGAAAAGTTACCTCTCAGTACTGCTTGTTTGATTTCTGACATATTCATAAGTTACTCCTAATTTCTAAATATACATATATTATACAATATATCTATTATTTGTCAAGTACTTTATAAAATTATTTTCAGTCTACAAAGGCACGTTCCAGCATGAAATCTCCCATTTCACCAGTGTTTCCCTCTTCCCATTTTAAATGTCTAAAGGTCTCTCTACACTCTTTGTTTAAGGAGGGAGAGCCGCACACCATTATGGAATCTTGAGTTTTATCAAAATTTCTGCCTAATACAGGTTCTATGTGATTCCAAAATCTTCCCTGTCTAAAATATTGTTCTCTTGTTACTGAGGGTATGTAAGTAACGTTCATATACTTTTCTAATTCTACTATTTGTTTTTTATATGTTATTTCAGCAACTTCTCTTACAGTATGAAATAGATAAACATTTTCAAATCTATCATAAGTAGCAGGATCTTTTGCTATACTAACAAATGGTGCTATTCCTGTGCCAGTTGCTAACATGATTAAATTTTTCTTAGGTGTTAAATAATCTACAACTAAACTTCCTGTACATTTTGGATTTACTAATACTTCATCTCCAATCTGTATGTTTTGCAACTTGCTTGTTAAAGGACCATTTTTAACTTTTATACTAAGAAATTCTAAATAGTCATCATAATTAGTGCTAACAATACTGTATGCTCTCATAATTTTTTTAGGTTCTAATTCTAGACCGATCATACAGAATTCGCCATTTTTAAACCTAAATGTTTTATCACGTGTGGTTTTAAAACTGAACAGTCTATCTGAATAATGTGTAACTTCTATAACTCTTTCTTTTAGCATCTGTATATTTATTTTTAATGAATTTTGTTACAACTATCTTTGGCTTGATTTAATAATCTGAAATTATTTCCAACAACTGCCGCATAAAACATATTAGTATCGTCTAATTCCTCAGGTGTTACCTGTGTCCAGTAATCATTGTACAGTAAGCCTGGTAGTAATAAAAAACTTTTTGTTAGTACTAGTCTAGCATCATTAGGATTTTCTGTAAAAAGTGGATTTATTTCTTTTACACAATCATACTTTAATGCTCGTGATGTTGAATAAACATCTAATAACTGAAATGTCCAAAATGCTAACCATTGTCCATTAGTGGCACGTGGTGTCATATCAAATATTGGAATATTACTGGTTGCTATCTTTTCACAAATTTCAGGATTTTTATCGCAATAATAAGGATCTAGTGGGAGATTATAAGTAAGATCTAATACTCTACCTTCCGGTAAGTATGCTGGACTAATAACAATTTCCTCTGCTGTTAAAAACAGAGGAAATGTTAATAATAAAATAATAAAATAGTTAAGTTTCACAATAATAAGTAATTTTTATATACTTATCATTATTCACACTCTTTAGGGTTCTTAGAACAATACTCCATCACCTTGTTAAGCATTTTAATTTGCTTTATAAGTTCTTTGATGTCCTCGTCAACCTGAAGCTCATCCTCTTTTGAGGATTCTGCTTTAACGTCTTTTTCACATTTTGTGATCAGACATTTCACAGAGAATGAGCGGCTACTTCTTTTCTTCTGGCTTTGCTTCTTCTTGAACTGCGTCTGTAGATTCATTTACAGAATCAGCAACAACTTCAACTGAACCAGCAACTATGTCACCAGCACCTTGGACAATTCCAACGCCTAGTTCAGCACCAGTTTGAAGTACGCCACCGGCTTCAGTTACAACTGCTCCTGTGACTTTTGCCGCACCAGTAAAAACTGTATCAGTTGTGTCTGCTACGCCTTCAATTACTGCATCAGATATGGTACCAACTGTAGCACATCCTTGAGCGAAGATAACAAAAAATATACCAAAGAACATGTTTTTAAATTTGTTCATATTTTTTCTCCTTATATATAAGTGTTATAAAACCATCTGTTCTTATAACATAATATATTTATCTAATGTGAAACAGTTTATCAAGAATACTGTACAACTCTTTGTAATGTTTAGACGAATCTTTAAATGTATTATAATGATCCCTATTGTGCTCTACAATATCATACATTTCATATAAAATATTTGCTAACTGGCTGTGAGATGTTTTTGACAAATCATAATAAAGTTTATATAACATGTTTTTTCTTTCAGTATGATTTTTTTCAGTATCATAACTTTCGTCCCACCATTTATCAAAAGTTTTGAATCCACAGTCTTTGAGATAACCTAATGCTCCAGGCTGAGCATGAAGTATAAAAGGATTTGCCATTACTATTGCTTTGGCACATTTGTCTGTCATATCTAATTCATAATTATTATAATCATCTGATGTATGTTCAAAGTATGTCTCACTTACAAAATGAATGTAAGTATCTAAAAATGCTTGTTTTTCTGTATCACTTGACAGCCTGGGTAAAAATGGATCACTTGAATCTTTGTCTTGTAAGTCGTAAATCCAGGGCAAACTTTCTAAAAATTCTTTACTTAAATTAAGATCATCTTTATATTTGTCTATAGACATATCTTTAAATGGTGTGTAACAAGTTACTAGATTTGTTTTATGAAAATTGTTTTCAAAAATAAACTTACACATTTCTGCTCTGTGTTTGTAAGGTTTACCCATAAACGTCAATAACTTTTTGGGCCTGAATACTTTATTTTTAATTTGATTATACTGTTTGTTTATAATATCTTCAGATTGACATAAAGGCATAAAAATCTGATACGCTAAACTTACCACATGATATTCTTTTGGTTCGAAAGGTTTAATATTTCCACATAATAAAATTACATCATTTTTATTTAAATTATATTTTTGCATAGTATTACAAATTATCTGATGAGAATAATCTTTGCCGCCAAAATATTTGTAAGTAATATCATAACTTTCACTAGTAAAGTCAAACAGCAATTTACAATGATTGTTTTTAATATCCTGAATTACTTCAAAAGGCACAGAATATCTAAAAGATTTTGCTTCTGATATTTTTATATGATCTTTAACTGGAGGACATGTTTTACTCATTTCTATCTGAATAGGATAAACATATTTTTGATTGTTTTTAGTTTTTAATGGAAGGCGTAATAAATCTTCTACAGAACTATTCATTTGTCCATTATGAGTAAATAACATACAAATATTTAGTTTTGTTTTAAATTAAGAAAGTTTCTTTTGAATCCATTTGAAACCAGCATATATGCTTAATCCATATACTGCAAATATTGTAAGCGGAATGGCCAGATAGGCAATAGTCCAAAAATCTAAAAACAGTAGTTGTGTTGTAAAGTCTAATACTGCTTCGGCATCTCCCATAGGTTCAACTGTATGTGATTCTGTGTTGTACACCATATCAGATTCTGCAAGAAGTTGATTAAATCCTTCTTCAGTTAAACAAATCATATCTTGAGGGCAACCTTCTTCGCCCGGATATGTTGTTCCTGTTGGGTTTCCGAAAACGTCTAACTCTTGCATTAGTTACCTTGTGTTACAGAGATTGAACAGCCGCCTATTGTTGCACAGGATTGTGAAAGCGAATATGATTGTGCTGTTGTTCCTTGCTGAAGTAAATCCAGTGTTGTTGAGTAACTGCCGTTCAAAACTACTGTGCCAGTATGGGCCGCATTATCTTTTTGCACAATACTTACAACATTGCTGTCATTATATGTTGTTAAGTTAAGAGTCTTATTGCCATTGCCACGTTGTTCTATGTATGCCGCATTACTATCGCTGTATAGGTATACTGTAGCACTATGAGTACCTGCACCGGAAGATGCTTGCCAACCCGCTAATGAATTGCTATCACCGTGTATGTCTATTATAGCAGTTTTGCCACCTTCTTCCGATCCGTCATAATAAAAAGAAGTATCTGCACTATTATCTAATTTAACGCCTTGACCCCATCTTACATTGTTACTATTACCCTGAATATGATATCCTATAAAACTTCGCTGGCAAGTGGTATACGAGCATCGTTGATCGTAATGCAAGTTATTATTATTGCCGTCTAAGTCTCCGCCCCAACCAAGTCCACTTCCCCAAGAATCTGTCCAACCGATATCGTTGTTGTTGCCTACTTGTATCAACTGCATATTGTTATTATTTCCACCTACACTAAAAAAGATATCGTTATTAAATCCTTCTTGTTCTACTTCAAATTTGTTTGTGGTATCAAACCCACCTAATCCTAAATCAACATCTATACTGTTATCATATCCTTCTTGTAATATGTTGATAACTACATTATCACCTGTTTGATCAAGTAAAACTTCATTGTCTTGTGCATTTGCTGTAGCAGGTATTAATAAAAACATACCCAATATGATATAACCTAATACTAATAGAGGAGTATCTTTTGGTCTCATTTCATTTAATTTTTTGTCTATGTTCATAATACTATTTATTACTGTTGTGTTATTGTTATTCTAATTCCTTCGCAATTATTTAAACACATCACAGTATCTCCTAAGTCTTTATCTCTTACTTCTATAATTCCTGCTGAACCTTTTTTAATTTTTAGACTGGTGTAATTAGTACCTACTCTTAAGAAAAATACTTTGCCATCAACATCTGGAATTATATTAAACTGGTTGTCGCCCTGTACACCAAATCCTCTGTCTACTAATCTATCACTGCCTGAACTTTCCTCTTCTTCTCCTAGAGCATCTGCTTCTTCCATTATCTCTAAAAGGTCTCTCAAAAAGTCAACATCTAAAAAGTTTATGTCTAATTCTGTGAATTCTAATTCTCGTTCTGCGGCTTTACCTAAATCTTCACTTTCTAAAAAGTCTTTGTCTAAACCGTCGAAATCTAATAGTCCGCCATCTCCTTTGAGTGCTTCTTGCTGTTCTTCTTCTGCTTTAACAATTTCCTCTGGCTTACTCACAATAAACATATTGTCTATCTGATTTAAATCCAAATCTACTAATGTTACAGGTTGCGTTGGTGATTGTTCAAACGTACTCACCATTACAGCCTGAAAGGCTTCTTCTAATGTTACTGTTCCGCCATCATTAGTAACTGTTATACTTCCACTAGGCCTACAACCTTCCTCTAATTTTATTTTATCATTACAATTTGCATCTGGTAATAATATTACCAAACTTCTACCCAGTTCATCTACTGTGGTAGTAAAATCTGTTCCACGAATACCAATTGTTGCTGTAGGTGTTTGTATTTGTATGTTTTCTTTTGGAACTAGACCCAATCCACCAGTTGCAAATCTGGCTGTACCTTGTACAAAATTTAGTGCCATTTTACTTTTACTGGGATCTGGGTCATACACATATTCATCTATTTCCATATATGTATGTTCTGTTAAACTGACTTGTGTTTCGTCCACAAACTGTATTTTAAGTCTGCCATTTTCTGTTTCAACTTCGTCAAAACTAACTATATCTGTTTGTAAGTTTGCTATTAATTCTTCTCCTGAAAGCCTTACAATACTTCCAGCCTTTCCACTTTGCTCAATTACGCCGCCAATTGGCTCGGCGGCGTATGAGTTTCCTATTGCAATTAGTAAAACTGCGACTAATAAATTAGTCGGTTTGTTTAATACTAACTGAAGCATTTTCGCTGTCTATTTCAACGTTGATAGTACCTGTACAAGCAGGTGTACAAGTTGTAGTCATATTCTGAGTGAACTGGAAATCTCCATCACTACCGTCTATGTCTGCTGTAAGACTTGCACCACTATTTCCGCTCTGTAATGTTGCTAAAGCATTATCATCACCGGTGATGTCGAAGTTCCACACAACATTGTCTGCATCAACTAAGATACCTACCATTGTGCTTGTTCCAGTGTTATTTGTGCCGACACCGGCCGTCCAAACATTACTGTTAGTAAAACTTGTATCAAAATCATTTCTGCTACCTAGTATTACTAAATCAAAGTTTAAATATTCTGCACTAGCACTTTCGCCTATGCCTATGTCAAATATGTTACCGTCACCCTGTATGCTTGAAAGCATATCAGCAAAGTCGGCACTACCTGTTGATCCTGCATCAATGTCAAAGATGTTACCACTACCTAAGTTGTAAAAATCTAAAACACTGGAGCCACTACCGTCTAAAACTATAGATCCAAAAAAGTCATTGTTATCACCGTCTTGTATGAGGTCTAGTATTATACTACTACCACTTAGTAATAAGTCTGAACTTTCTGTTGCGTCTCCCGACACAGTATTACCTGTACCAGCCTGTAGGATGGTTAAAACTAAGTTATCACCGTCTTGATCAAGTAAAACTTCGTTATCATCTGCAAGTACTGGGTTGGACATAAGTCCGATTAAAGCGAAGACACCAACCGCTAAGTTTTTAAATATCTTCATTATTTTTCTCCAATATTGGTTTTTGTTCATTCTTTAAAAGAATGCGTTTCCATAAAGGTAAATCATTTGGGTCTTTTGAAAATTGTTCCAAATCTTTCTCGTCAGTAAGATTGCCGTTTTCCTTGAGACTCATCCAGTAGGCTTGCTCTTGCTCCTCTACCTGTTCGTCCCAATCTTCCGGATAAACAATCTTCCAGTATCCTCTTTCATCACCTTGCTTAATAAGTTCTAACACCGCGGCCTCAATCGCTGATCGGACTGCAAATGTTACACTTTCGTTTTGTGTCATACCACTTTCCAGTTCTAGCAGTTTTGTGTCCATATCTACAAATCTAAATACGTCTCCTGCCTGCCCTGAACTTAACACGGTTTTCTGTGTCTGCACGTTTAATATAACTTCACCTGTAAGTGTGCTTACTGCACGAAGTGATATCACTATGCTATCTCTTCGATATTGGTTTGTTGTCCCAATACCTAAATATCTTGCCCCTGTACCTCCTGTTTCAATATTAGTGTCGTATCCTATAACACCACCTTCTAATATCATTCCAGCAAATAACATTGGCTGTAGTTCTTGGAACTCTTCTAATCCGTTCTGCTTGGCAGTTTCGGATCGAGTGCTTCGAACTATTTGTCTTTCTCTAACTAGGTTATCTAAACCTAGTCCTCTTTCAACTACTCTAAACCAAGTTCCTTTGGCATCACTACCTGAACCTGCCGCCTTTAGAGCGTCTACTAATAAACTTTTTGCGTCCTGCGTAACTGCTGTACTAAAACTAGCAACTCCGTCTTGACTTTTTCTTTGTCCTGTTCCATCACCAAAATTGTATATGGCAACCACAGGCATAACTTCTGCCGGTGGCAAGTATCTTAATTTTCTATATGTGGGTAGTTCTACTTTTTGTGGCTCTTCAACACATTCAAGAAAGTCTGTCTGGCACATTTCATCGCCCGGAATAGCAACACTGGCACAACTACTTAATAAAATTACACCTACTAGTGCTATTAAGACATGTTTAGTCATTAACCACCTGCAATTTGACCAATACCAATTGGTATTTCTATTGTTGTAATTGTTCCATCTGGATCGACAATAGTAAGTTTAATTACTTCCAAACCATCTGCATTTGTAACCACTTCATATGTAACTGTATTGCCTTCAATATCAAATGCTCCACTGGTTGAACCTGTACAACTAATTACAGTTGCAGGGTCACAAAACATACTGTCAACTAATCCTTTAGAAATTTGTGAATAAATTCTACTTTCCAAGTTTCTAATAAACTTGTTAATTGTGCTGTTTTGGTCTTCTCGTTCCGCTTGTTTTAAGGCCGCTTCTATATCTGATTTAATTTTATCACGTCTTGATTTTTCTTGGTTCTCAATAGTCAAATAATGAGCACCTGTTCCTGAACCACTAAAACTTGGATTTTTAAACTTAAACTTTATTTCATCTGCTGATAAACTAAAACTAAAAATTGCTAATAAGAATGTTATAGGTAATACTATTTTCATTTCTTTTTCTTCTCCTGTTCTAATTTTTCTAGAGCTTCTTTTTCTTTGGCATCATTCAAGAGTTCTTGTCTTGCTCGATACTCTAATACAACATTTACTTTTTGTTGTAATCTAATTAAGTCTTGATCTAGCATTCTAAACTGATCAATAACCCTTATTAATTGCATGTGCATTTCGCCTAGTGCAGGTTTTATTTCTGAATTTATATATTTCCAAACGAAATATATAAAATAACCTAATCCTACCACTGCTACCACAGGGAAACCAAACTCGGATATTAAACCTGCTATATCCATCAGTCTCTCCTTGCGTCTACTTTACCATCCTCTACCCAATTTTCTGCTCGGGCAACTCTATCGATGTCTGGTCTTAAGTCTAATGCACTACTTACTAATAAATCAATTTTAACCATTTCATTACTCATTACCTGACCACGAGTTTGTAGGGATTTGCAGAAAGATGTTAAGGTATTTACTTGGCCCACAACTCCTGCCATAAGTTGTTTTATGATTATAAAGATGAAGGCACCCATTGCCAGGGCTCCAGCAATAGGCAGACCAACCTCTGCGATTAATTTAAAAAATTCTTCCATTGCACACTCTTGTCTGTTTGTTATTATTTTTTAAGTGTGTATGTGTCTATGTTATACTAGTATTTATCATTGCTCAAAAAAAAGGAGGCAACCAAGCCTCCTCTTTTAAATTAATTTTTTGTTACATCATGTTTACAAGAACTTCAATAACTGCTTCTCCACCTTCGCTAGAACCAATTGCTTTACCAATAATTCTACCTGCTGAAGCACCGTTATCTGCTTTTGCATGTCCTTTTACACTTGAGCTAACCATTAAGTCACCTTTAGCAACTGGTCCTGTAACTTTACAAGGAACCCTTCCTGCTAATGCAACATAGTGTCCATCGGCTTCGCTGTTCATCATGAATGCTGGATCTGTACTTATAACACCTGCTACTGCATGATGTGAATCTTCTTCACATGCTATAATTTCCTGATCGCCACCAAACATAACAACGTCACCTGGTACTAGATCTTCTGGTCCTGAGTATTTCTCAGCCAAGTCAGCATATCTGGCCGATGTTGCTGTACCTTGGAAAAGGTTTGCAAAAATATCACCACTGCCGTCTCTAGCAACAACTTTACTTGCTGTTGCGGCTGTTGTGGCATCTACTGCAACTGTATCTGCGGCTACTGTGATGTATGATCCTGCACCAACATTTAATGTTGGAGTACCGGAACTACCACCACCTGTAAGACCATTACCTGCTGTAACACCTGTTATGTCACCAACATTAGTTGTATATCCATAACTTAGGATTTTATCTTGAACTGCGGCCGCTGTCATCAATACTGTGTCACTATCACTAAATGATTCTGATCCAGTTTGAATTGCTGAGCCACCAAAGTCTGATACTGCTAAGTCTGGTAGTCTAGCACTTGCTAGTGTACCTGAACTGATGTTACTTGCACTTGTAGTATCTGTGGTTGCTGAACTGGCTAATCCACTAACTTGTGAACTGGTAATTGATATGTCAGTACTACTTGCGGCTGTTAATTGTCCTTGTGCATTTACTGTAAATGTTGCTACTGCTGAAGCATTACCATAACTTGAGGCACTTACGCCTGTGTTAGTAATACTAATTGCACCTGAATTTGCTGTAATACCTGTTGAGCCAGTAATTAATCCTTGAATATCACTGTTTGAAACTGCAACTGCATCTGCAGATACACTAATACCATATCCGCCTGCAACGTTTAATGTAACTGCACCTGAAGTACCACCACCTGTTAAACCGTTACCAGCACCAACACTTTCTATGTCACCTGCGTCATTTGTAAAACTAATAACACCAGTTGAACTGTTATAACTTAAATCACCATCTACACTGATAGCCGCTCTGGCTCTTGCATCTGTAAAGTACTCGTTATCTCCTTCTGATATATCAGTAGTTGTAATACTTGCATTTACATAAGCATCAACTCTGGCATTTGAATAGTAAAGGTTAGTTGAACCTTCTGATAAATCATCAGTATCCATACTTGCATTTACATAAGCATCAACTCTGGCATTCGTATAGTAAAGGTTAGTTGAACCTTCTGAAACATCATCAGTATCTACACTTGCATTTATATAAGCATCAACTCTAGCATTTGTGTAGTAAAGGTTATTTCCTTCTGCTACATCAGTAGTACTTGTTGCTATTGGATAATATGTTGATCCATCATTAGTAAACTGCCATTCGTCTGAAGTTTCGTTAAACTTAAGAAATACATCAGCACTTGAACCTCTGTTTACTTGTAAACCTGAGTCTTCGGTAGGGGAACCTGAAGCATCACTGTTTAATATCATTAAATTATCTGCTATACTTAAAGAAGTTGTATTAACAATAGTTTGTGTACCTGAAACCGTTAAGTTACCACTCACAGTCATATCATTAAATGTTACATCACTTGAAGTAGCAACTGCCTGTCCAATACTAAATTCACCTGATGAATATGTTACACCAGTACCACCACTTAGATAAGCATCCATGGCACTATTTGATCTAGCATCTGTATAGTATAAATTTGTTGAACCTTCTGATAAGTTATCAGTTGTATTATTACCAATTGCTGTGTTGGCATCTGCTTGTGCTCTTGCACTTGTATAGTATAAATTTGTTGAACCTTCTGATACGTCATCTGTATCACCACTTAATTCGCTTAATGCGTCTTTGGTTTGTACTTGAGAATCTACGTAACTTTTACTTGCGGCATCACCTGATGCTACAGGAGTACCCAAATTATTAATTTGATTACTGTTCATGTCTAAGTTACCAGCCTGTTGTGTTGCACCACCACCTGCTGTACTGATTGTTCTGCCTGCTGTCATTTGGACATTAGATTTCATTTCAATTACACCAGAACCTGAGGTAAGTTCAACACTACCTGCACCTGTTGTTACAATCGAAATGTTTTGTCCTGTTTCTGCACTAATTTGGATAGTACCTGAATTGTCTGAAAGTACTTGTTGTCCATTAACATAAAGTGAACCTGGACCAATAAATACGTCTTTCCAAACATTATCATTAGCACCTAAACTGTATGTGTTATTTGCACTTGGTTCAAAGTTAGCACCAAAACCTGTTCCACCTGCTGTCTTATCATAATAAGCAGGATCGACAGCAACCGTTACTGTTCCTGATGTTCCGCCGCCAGTTAAACCAGCACCTGCTGTGACACCTTCTATATCACCTGCATCATTAGTAAAACTAAATGCACCTGTTGAACTGTTATAACTTAAATCACCACTTGCACTAAAAAGTGCTCTAACTGATGCGTTTGTTAATTCTATGTCGTCCGCGTTTACTGTAATACCATAACCTGCACCAACGGCTAACGTGGCGTCACCGGATGTTGCGTCGCCTGTTAAACCTGCTCCTGCAACGATACCTGTAATATCACCTTCACCTAATGCGGTAATTTCAGCATATTTGGCCAGTCTATGACCACCTGCTGTTGAGCCGTCATGGACGACGACCGTATTGTTCGTTGTATCGATCGTGATCTCACCCGCCAAGCCAGTAAAACTACTGTGTTGGGAGGAAGTACCACGTCTCCTTTGAATTGCTGTTGCCATCTTTATCCCCTAAATTTTTAAAAGCAATAATATTTAATTGTATTTATCATTTATCGTAATATCCAATGTTCTAACTCATCATTAATATCTGATATTTTAAGCCATTTTTCATTGATATATTGTCCTTTATACATAGTGACTGAACCCACCATTGCTACTTTAGTCCAGCCTCTTTTTAATCTTTGTGTATAATCTTGTTCTGTATCGTATTGTGTATAGAATGGATTTACCTCTATATCACTTCCATCATCCATTGTTTCATATATAATGGCACTTTCTGGAAGTGCAAATGTAGGATCTAAACTTTGTAAATAATAACTGTGTAAAACTCCTACTTCGTCTGTCCATTCAACTACTTTTGTTTTATTTGCAACTGGATTACCGTCCTCGCCAACTTTGTATTTGTTTTTCCAGGCATTCCAACCTGCGTTGCCTACCACTGCGGCATGTTGTACTACAACTCCAATTACTGTTTGATCTCCATCAGCAATCTGTAATTTACCGTTTGCATCTAGAGATACTGTATATCCGTATCTGTTTTCATTTTTAGAATTGCCGTCTGCCCATTCAAATAATTCTGCATACCCAACTCTGTTTGAAAGGTAACCAGTTTCTGTATGAACTGTGCCTTCCCCATCTACTCTAAAAACATCTAAACCTTTATCATCATTTTTGTCGGCATGTACTTTGGCATTTAAAAAATTAAAATGACCCCTGGGTGCTGACCCAGTTTGCAAATTAATAAAGTTACCACTGTAATGCTTACTGCCTACAAAAGTGTTTAAAACATCTCCATCTGGATTAGTATTGTTTAAGTAAACTTTTGCTCTTCTTTTATCTGTAACATCACCAAAAATTAAACTTCCGTCTCCTGTGATGTTAAATCCCTGTCTGTTTAATCTACTTAAAGCTCTAAAACTAAATGATTTTTCATCATCACCATCGCCCTCTACTATAAGTCCTCTGGTGCTATGTAACCCACTTGATGGTATAGGTGCTTCACTAGGATAATTTGACCTTATGTGAACACTACCTGGACCATATGCCTTGGGTGCTCTAATACCTAATCCTATTGTGCCTGATCTATTTACTGCTAGGTGTACTTTATCTGAATCTTCAATTAAAAATCCATCTAGACCAGAACTCAATCTAAAATTCTTTTCACCTGTTAAGTTTAGCTCGGCCCTTTCCAGTTTAACTTCTGTTGGCTGGCCAACTTTACTTTTTAATTCTTTGATAACTTTCTGTAAATTATCATTTAATTCTTTTTTTATGCTACCTAAATCTACTTCTGATTCTGGTGCTTCTATTTCTATGTTTAGTAGAGCTTCTTCCAGTTGTTTTTGAACCTCTTGTTTAATCTGTTGCTTTAATGTGGGTTCTTTCTTTTTTATTGTCTGTGTCTTTTTTGCTCTTGGCATTTTTAACCACCTGTGCTAATAATTGCTCGGTCTTGAATTCTTCTCCAATTACTACCATCACTGAATGCCATTGTGGCTCCACCAGTTTCGTCTGTTACATAAATCATTTGTCCAGGCTGAGTAGCACTTGGTACTGTGGCTACTGTAAAACTATCACCAGTAGGCCCATAAATATCATTTAGATATTCAAAATCTCCAATAGCAGGAACTGTTCCTGCTTCATTTACTGCACCATAGTCAATAGTAATTGTGGCGTTAGCCGTAATAAGTCCATAATCTGTAATGGGTTGGAAAACCACTCCCTCAACAACACCACTAGAAGTTGTACCACTTACTGTGGCATTTCCAAATGTTAAATCTCCAGTGAGTTTTGCATCTATGGCACTATTTGCTCTGGCATCTGTATAATATAAATTGGTTGAACCTTCTTTTGTATCGTCTGAATCTTTTGTTGCTAATACAGTATTAACTCTAGCATCAGTGTAGTAAAGATTAGTTGAACCTTCTGATAAATCGTCTGTATCATTGTCATCTAAATCAACTTTGTTAGAAGTTTCTGCTTTTGTGCTTCTGTTTTTACTAACAGATTTAAGTTTACCGTCTGAACCTTTTCTCAAAACAACTTTGTCGTTACCTGTTCCTAATTCAATCTCATCTACAACCAGTTTTCTTTTTACACTGGTGTTTGCACTATCTGAGAAATCTATTTCATTATCTGATGTCACACTAATTGCTGTTGTGCCTAAATTTATGGTATTACCACTTAGGTATAAATCCTTAAACCTGTTTGAATCTGTTCCTAAATCGTATGTGACATTTGCTGTGGGAACAATATTACCTGTTATGCTTACATCTTTTACACTTAATGTGGTTCCTTGTTTTCTTGTAACCAATACCATGTCATTAGCAGTATATCCTGTATCAACACTGGATTGCTCACTGTTTACAACTGTGTTTACAGTTACATTGTCTTTTTGTGAACTGGCTCTTGGAATAACTTCCATATCAATTGTAACAGACCCATAAATTGTGCCTAATGTTTTGAATGCAAAAATAAATCCTGCTGTGGTTGTTTCTTTGGTCCACAGTTGAGGATCTATATATCTAGCACCATTGTATTCTTCATCATAGGTTATAGTCCAGTTGAGATCTGGTAACGTGTTACTTCTCAATGCGGCATTAAAATAAACTGTGTGAGTTTCACCAGCATTTTGAGCCGTCATACGACCAACCACTTGATAGTTTTGGCTGGCGGCGTCTGGAATAATTGTTACTACTTTTTGATATTCACCGTTACTAAAGTAACTACCAGTTGAAGCACCAGTGTATCTCTGGTTAAACTTCATTATGTTTGAATTTTGGAACTCAACAGTATTGTATGTTGCTGTTCCTGTGATGCTTAAATCTGTAAATTCACTTGAGAATGTTACGCCACCACTTCCATCAGTTTGTAAAAACTGTCCAGCAGTACCATCTG
>Ga0070749_10001086_pt1 | contig 18377 bp, 19 predicted proteins | sample VirMetDEL_Nov_18_FD_75180 | JGI IMG/M metagenome (GOLD analysis project Ga0070749, IMG submission 75180) | Aqueous microbial communities from the Delaware River and Bay under freshwater to marine salinity gradient to study organic matter... | ecosystem: Environmental > Aquatic > Marine >...
AGTTAGCCAGTATCAGGATGAGAAAGTCTTACTGTTAACTTACTACGGTCTGGTTCCTCGCGAATATCTTAAAAAGATGGAAGACGAGGACATCGTTGAGCTGTTCCCTGACGAATCGGCGGCTGAAGACTATCAAGACATGGTTGAGGCGATCATCGTGATTGCTAACGACGGCATGCTACTAAAGGCCGAAGAGAGTCCGTACATGATGAAGGATAGGCCAGTGCTGACCTATCAGGCCGATACGGTGCCAAATAGATTGCCAGGTCGCGGGACGATCGAAAAAGCCTACAACATGCAGAAATCTATTGATGCGCAAGTGCGTACTCACTTAGATTCTCTGGCATTGACTGCCTCACCGATGATGGCCGTGGATGCTACACGACTGCCACGGGGTGCAAAGCTGACAGTGCAGCCTGGTAAGGCGATTTACACGAACGGAAATCCTAGTGAAATCCTGTTTCCGTTTAAGTTTGGCTCAACGGATGGCAGCAACATCACGACGGCTGAGAAATTCCAGCAAATGCTCTTGCAAGCGACCGGTACGTTAGATTCTAACGGCATGGTGTCTGCTGTTGGGCGCGACGCGGCGGGCACAGGCATGTCGATGGCGGTTGCTTCGATCATTAAGAAGTACAAACGCACGTTGGTGAACTTCCAAGAAGACTTTTTGATTCCGTTCATCAACAAGGCAGCGTACCGCTTCATGCAGTTTGACCCTGAGCGCTATCCGTCGGTGGATATGGTGTTCGTGCCAACGGCAACGCTGGGTATTATTGCGCGCGAATACGAGCAAGCGCAGTTTATTAGCCTGTTACAGACATTAGGGCCTGATACACCGGTACTGCCGATCATTCTGAAGGGCATAGTGGCCAATAGTTCGCTCTCTAACCGTGCTGAATTGATGCAACGCTTGGATCAGATGGGTCAAGTTGATCCTGAAGCCCAGCAAAAGCAGCAGATTCAGGAACAGTTGGCCTTGCAAGCAGCGCAAGCACAGATTGCAGTCAATACGACGCAAGCCGAGCAGAATCGTGCTGAAGCCACCAAGATAATGATCGACACCAAGCTAAAACCGCTGGAAGTTCAGGCTAAGATTCAGCAAGGATTGACGGCTAATTTGCCTAATCAAGCGGATTTGGCGTCGAAAGAGTTTGATAAGCGTGTCAAGGTGGCTGAGTTGATGCTCAAAGAGGCTGATATTAAAAACAAATCGAAGATTGTCGAAATGCAGATGATGAACAAACAAGAAAATCTGAGCAAAGTAGAGAATGATTTTCTGGAAAGTTTAGGAGCGGAGCTTAAATGAGCATAATCCCTAACCTAGACGAGATGACCGACGAGGACAAGCTCAAGGTATTGGAGTCTGTTCAGAAATCGATTCGTGAAAGCAAAGAAATCCAGAAAAAGAAGATTGGCGAGAACGTCCAAGCGGTTGTCGCTGCGTTAAAGAAGATTGAAACGGATATTAATGCCCGTTTTGAGAATGTCGCAGCAACGATTGAGAATCGTGTCGCCAATATTAAGGATGATCAAGACGGATCACCTGGCGTTGATGGTCGTCCAGGCCGCGATGGCAAGGATGGTAAGGATGGCCGCGATGGCCGTGACGGTGTAGATGGTGTCAAAGGTGAGGATGGTGTAGCCGGTCAAGACGGCGTGTCTGTTACGAACGCTTATCTGGATTTTGATAATAGTCTAATCATTGAATTATCCAATGGCCGAAGCATTAACGCTGGTGAAGTGTTGCCGCCGGATATTGCTGACCGTTTAAAAGTCATCATCAACCAAGGCGCTAGTGGCGGCGGTGGTGGTGGCGCTAGTCTGCCAGATCAAACGGGTAACGCGGGTAAATTCTTAACGACTGACGGCACAGAGGCATCGTGGGGCACACCGGCTGGATCGGGTGATGTGGTTGGCCCATCGTCAGCAACAGATAATGCGATTGCCAGGTTCAATACCACTACCGGTAAGCTGATTCAGAATTCGGCAGTAACGATTAGCGACACAGGTGATATGTCAGGTGTGGCGTCGTTAGGTGTTGCTAACTACATTGATTTTGATATAACGCCAACAGTTACCAATGCGGTTGGCCGTTTGTATTGGAACGACACACAAAACACATTAGCAGTTGGTTTGACATCAGCTATATCGGCTGATATTGGCCAAACACTCTACGCCAGAGCAACCAATGCTGAAGCTACAACGATCACCAAAGGCCAGCCGGTCTATATGTTTGGTGCGACAGGCAATCGTGTATCAGTCAAGTTGGCATACAACACGACCGATGCAACATCAGCTAAAACTTTTGGCTTGGCGGCTGAAGATATTACGGCTGGCTCTACCGGCATGATCTTGTGCCAAGGCGTATTGGGTGGATTAAATCTCGGTTCGTACACCGCTGGAGATACGATCTATTTGGGCACAACGGCTGGAACGCTAACAGCGACAAAACCATACGCACCGAATCATCTTGTTTACGTTGGCGTGGTTGAGCGCGCAAATAGTGGTAATGGCCAGATTTACGTGCGTATCCAAAACGGCTACGAGATGGACGAGCTGCACAATGTGTCAGCTCAGAATCCAACGAACGGTCAAGTGTTGATCTATAACGAGACGACTAGCCTGTGGGAGAAAGCCAATCTTACGGCTGGCACGAATGTAACGATTACAAATGATGCGGGTGCGATTACAATCGCCGCATCAGGTGGTGGGGGCGGTAGCGGTGACGGCGGCGCATACGCCTGGTTCTTATCCTAAGAGGTAAAAATGAAGACTTTAGTTTTAGACGGAACAGCAATCAGCATTCAGATTGCTATGTCCACATCGGCGGCCACAACCAACCCGACATTCGTTACAACGTATGCTGATAATTCAGGCTCTGGTATTACTGAGGGCGCAACCGATGGCGCATTGAATGGTTCAACGGATGTTACTGCCGTCCCAGCGCCTACAGGAACAAATCGCCGAGTCATCAAAGATATTACGATCTATAACGGTGACACCGCAGCGGTTACGGTATTCATTAAGTACGACAACAATGCAACGCAACGCACATTAGCTAAAGTGACGTTGGCGGTTGGTGATACATGGACAACTGACGGAGCATTTGACGCTAATGGTCAACTAAAGACTGTTGCGGGTTCAGTTAATCTTGCCACTCAAGTTGTTGGCACATTGCCAGTTGCTAATGGCGGTTCAGGTGCTACGACACTGACTGGTGTGTTAAAGGGTAATGGAACTAGTGCGTTTAGTGCCGCGACTGCTGGCACTGATTATGTTGCTCCAGGCGGTGCTTTGGGTACACCCTCATCAGGTACCTTAACGAATGCTACTGGCTTGCCAATTTCAACTGGTGTTAGTGGTTTAGGTACTAACGTAGCGACGGCTTTAGCGGTCAATATAGGTTCGTCTGGTGCGGCTGTAGTTAATGGCGGCGTATTGGGTACGCCTAGTTCTGGTACGTTAACAAACTGTACGGTTGATGGCACTAATCCTATTGGCTATCGTGATCTACCTGCTGTTGGCACTAAAACTGGCTCATATACGCTGGCTACTGGTGATGTAGGTAAGTATGTGCAAGTAGGATCAGGTGGCTCTATAACGATTCCTGACGCGACATTTGCTGAAGGTGATGCCATCTCTATTTTTAATAATACGAGTGGCAACATAACGATTACTTGCTCGATTACTACGGCTTATATTGCTGGCACTGATGCTGATAAGGCTACGGTAACTCTGGCAACTCGTGGCATTGCTACTGTGTTGTTTATTAGTGGGACGGTTTGTGCCATCACAGGAAACGTGTCATGAGTGGCATTATGAATATGCTGGTGGCTGCCAAGACTGTGATTGCGGCTACAACTGATGAGTTCTTTAATCGTGTTGCTTTATTGCTAAATACCAGCAGTACTGATGGAGCGCATAACAATACGTTTTTAGATTCGTCTAGTAATGGCTATTCTATAACTCGTAGCCCATCTACGGGCCCTAATGCGCCTACGCAGGGTACATTTACACCGTTTAGCCAGACTGGATGGTCTAATTATTTTCCAACAAATACAGCTACAAGCCAAACAACGCTTACTGCTGCTGTTACTGCATTTGGTACTGGAAATTTTACAATAGAATTTAACTATTATTTAATAGCTCATGCTTCTGGAAATGTTGGTCAAATATATGAAGGCGGTACTAATAGCATAGGTATTCTAGTTGAAAACACAAATCAACTACGGGTATTTCAACGAGATGGCTCTGGTACTTCTACCACATTAATTGCTTCATCTTCAGCAACTGCTATTACTGTAAATGCTTGGACGTATATAGCTTTAGTAAGAACTGGAACAGGAACAAATCAATTAACTTTGTACATTAACGGTGTATCAGTTGGTACAGGAACATCATCAGCAAACTATACAAGCACAACCGGGTATATTAACGGAAGATATACAGGAGCAAACTATTTCCCTGTTATTTGTTACATATCAAATTTAAGAGTTTCAACAACAAACAGAACAATTGCTGTTCCTACAACATTTTTTACTTCTGATGCAAGCACAACGCTATTAACTTGTATCTCAAATAGGTTTGTAAATGTTGTGAATGGTAATTCTTTAACGGTTCTTCCTACCGCTACAGTTGAACCAACCGTACAAGCATTTTCTCCATTTTTACCAACTGCCGCATATGATACTGCTGTAGTAGGTGGTAGCGCATACCTTGATGGAACGGGTGATTACTTAACTGTAGCTAATGCTACTCCACTTCAATTTGATGCTGGTGCTTTTACTATTAACTGTTGGATATATAGGAATGCTTCTGGTGTAGCTCATACAATAGCTGCAAAAGGATCATCAACTACTGGTTGGGTATTTTCTGTAAATTCTTCAAACCAATTAAACTGGACTGATACATCAACATCAAATGCAACCACAGATACAATACCAGTAGGCGCATGGACTTATGTATCAGCCGTTCGTACTTCAACTGCATCTAATGGTATGCAGCTTTATATTAACGGAGTATCAAAACTAACCTTTACTGTTTCAACTACGTATAACCAAACATCTGCGCTGACTGTATTTGCTGGCAGAACTCAGGCAAATAGTTTTAATGGTTATGTGTCTGGTTTTGAATATGTTAAAGGCACTGCAATAACACCAACTATTCCTACCGCACCACCAACAACATCTAATAGCCCATCATTGTTATTGAACTTTACCAATGCTGGTATTTATGATGCTTCTGCTAAGAATGATTTAGAGACAGTAGCTGATGCACAAGTAAGTACAGCTATTCAAGCTAAGTTTGGTACTACGTCAATAGCTTTTGATGGAACAGGTGATTACTTATTATTTCCTGATTCACCTAATCTTCAACTTGGAACTGGTGATTTTACAATTGAAGGATGGGTAAATTTAACTGCTGCTAATGTGGCTTACGGAATTATTAGTAAGGGTACTGGAACTACAGGTTGGTCTGTCAATATAACGTCTGGCAACAAGCTACAGTTTAGTTATACGGCTACAGCACTTACTGGGGCTACGTCGTTATCTTCTGGTACTTGGTATTATTTTGCTGTAGTTAGGTCTGGTACAGGTACTGGTAATTTAAAGTTATATTTAGGAACAACTGGATCAACAACTCTTGATGCTACAAGCGGCGGTGCTGTAACAACTGATTTTAACCAAACAAATAGTATGTATGTTGGTGCAAGTAGAACTGGTACAACTTTGCTAAGTGGTTATCTTGAAGAAATTAGAATAACTAAAGTTGCAAGAGATGTAACTACGGTTCCAATTGCTGCTTTCTTCGTTCAATAGGTAATATATGCTTTACTCTAAAAACGGTTCTATACCAAGTATTGCAACTGATGGAACAGAAGGCTGGATAGAGGTATCTGATGCTCCTACTGCATCTGAAGGGCAGGAAGTCATCTGGTGCTTTCCTCCTGGTTGGGTTGTGCGTGATGTTATGCCAGCAACTCGTGACGGTTATAGGTGGATGCATTACTTAGATTTAGGATGGGTTGAGTATCAGATCGATACTATAACCACAGAACAGGTTCAATCTTTAACATCGGATCAAATACAGTCTTTGACAACAGACCAGATATGACCCCTGAACTCCAAAAATACTACGAAGACCGCTTCTCAATGATGGTCACGCCAGGCTGGGGTGACTTGATGGAAGATGTTGACGAAATGATAAACGCGCTAAATAATCTGTCTTCTGTTGAAGACGAAAAAAGTCTACAATTCAAGAAAGGCGAACTTTCTATTTTGTTATGGCTGAAAAACTTGCGACAAGTCAGCTCAGACGCTTATGAGGAACTAAATGCGCCGAATGTATGAGTTTGCCTGTGAGAACGGGCATCGCGTTGAGAAATTGGTCAGTTATGAGCTGGCTCAAGTTCAATGCGAATGCGGAAGGTTAGCCGACCGCGTAATATCTGCTCCATCGTTTAAATTGGAGGGTTGGTCGGGAGCATTTCCGACTGCCGCAGCCCAATTTGATCGAAAGCATCGAGAAAAACTCGCTGCGGAGCAAAAAGCGAACAGATAACCAAATTTTGGCCTGTTTATTACTATCCTGGAAACCAAAGTGGCAGGAAAAGGAAACCTAATATGTTGATTGACAAAGACGATGAGATGCCTAGTGAGTTAGAGGCAGAAGAAGCCAAGCTGGAATCAGCGGTTGGAAATGACAAGCCAGAACTTCCTGAGCGCTATCGGAATAAGTCGCTTGAAGACATTATGAAGATGCACCAGGAAGCGGAAAAAGTCATTGGACGCCAAGCGCAGGAAGTCGGCGAAGTGCGGAAACTAGCAGATGAGCTTATTAAGCAGAATCTCAGTTCTAGGCAGCAACCTATTGCAGAGGTAGAGCCGGAAGTGGACTTCTATGAAGACCCACAAAAGGCAGTTCGTAATACGATTGATAAGCACCCTGACATCATTGAGGCTCGCAAGGCCGCAGCGGAACTACGGGCGCTACAGACTCAGCAAAAGCTGGCTCAAGCACATCCTGATTTCGAGCAAGTTGTTCGCGATGAAGGGTTTGTGAATTGGGTTAAATCGTCAACTATTCGTTTGGATTTATTCAAGCGCGCTGACGCAGAGTTTGATTTTGATTCGGCTAACGAATTGTTGTCCACCTACAAAGAATTGCGCGGTATTCAAACGAAGCAAGCGACCCAACAAGCATCAACGGATCGCCAGAAAACGATGAAATCTGTACAAGTCGATGCCGGTGGAACAGGTGAGAGTTCAAAAAGAGTTTACCGCCGTGCTGACCTAATTCGGCTAAAAATGAATGATCCAGCCCGATATGACGCATTGTCTGATGAGATTATGGCGGCGTATCAAGAGGGACGGGTCAAGTAAATACTTTTGATCTAGGAGTAATAAATTATGGCAAATACAGCATTTTCCCCAAGTAACAGCGTAACCGTATCAAGCGCCGGTACCTTTGTTCCAGAGATTTGGAGTGATGAGATTGTTGCGTCCTACAAGAAGAACCTCGTTTTGGCCAATCTGGTCATGAAGATGAACTTCAAAGGCAAAAAGGGCGACACAATCCATATCCCAGCGCCAACACGCGGTTCGGCCAACGCTAAAGCAGCAACCGATGCAGTAACTTTGATTGCTGCCAGCAACACTGAAGTGCAAGTTGCTATCGACAAGCACTATGAGTACAGTCGTCTGATTGAGGACATCGCTGAAGTTCAGGCTCTGAACTCAATGCGTCAGTTCTACACTCAAGATGCAGGTTATGCTCTTGCCCGTCGTGTTGATACCGATTTGGTTCAATTGGGTCGTTATTTCAACGGCGCAACAGTCGGCACCGATGACTATGCAACATCCGCATCGTCAACCAAAGCCTATGTCGGCTCAGATGGCACAACAGCGTACAACTCAGCATCGACGAACGCTGCTGCTCTGACTGACGCTGCTATTCGTCGCACCATCCAGCGTCTGGATGACAACGATACCCCAATGGACGGTCGTTTCTTTGTAATCCCTCCATCAAGCCGCAACACGCTGATGGGTCTGGCTCGTTACACTGAACAGGCTTTTGTTGGCGACGGCAATGCTATCCGTAACGGCGAAATCGGCAATCTGTACGGTATCCCAGTATTCGTTTCGTCGAATGCTGACTTTGGTGCTGGTGGTTCGGGCACTGACCGTATCTGCTTGATGGGTCATCGCGATGCGATGGTTCTGGTTGAGCAGTTGGGTGTTCGTTCGCAGACTCAGTACAAGCAGGAATACCTAGGTACTCTGTTTACTGCTGACACGATCTACGGTGTGAAGGCTATGCGTACTGCGGCAACTACTGGCGCAGCTCTATCGTCTTCGGCATTTGCCTTGGCCGTACCTGCCTAATTAAGCTCCCCGCCTTCGGGCGGGGGTTTTTAACCTAATTGGGAGGAATATTATGGCAACAGCATCCGCAGTAACAGTACGTGCAGGTACGGATCAATTCCGTGGCTTGTTTTCCAATACGTGGCTCGTCAAAGCTACACTTGACGCCGGTTCACTGGTTGATGGTGCTGGCGAAACTGACGATGTAACCGTCCCAGGCGTGGCCTTGGGCGATATGGTTATCGGCGCATCGTTGGGCGTGGATTTGGTTGGTTTGACTGTTACTGGCTACGTCAGTGCAGCCAATACCGTCAAATTCCGCATTCAAAATGAGTCGGGTTCGACTGTTGACTTAGCATCGTCAACATTGCGCATCGTTGTAGCTCGTTCTTTAGCGTAAGAATCGGGGGCTTCGGCCCCTGATTTTCATAGAGGTTTTATGGCTATATTTAAATGTCTTCAAAGCGGTCAAACTGTTGAGTTTACGCAACAGCATGACATTGACAGCATGAAGGGTCATTCCGGTTATATTCGCATTGATGAGCCTGAAACTTCGGGTGATAATGACGAACATCAAGTAATTATGCGGCCACCAGAGGCGCAGAAACGGCCTGGAAGGCCAAGGAAAATCGGTCATGTCGGACATTGATTTGCGCGAATTTGGCAAGCTGGAAGCCCAAGTGGAGGTGCTTCAGATTGAAGTTACGGCGTTGCGTGATGACGTCAAAAAACTGTTGGCTATGGCCAACAAGTCAAAAGGCGGTTTTTGGGTCGGTATGGCCATCGCGTCGGCCATTAGTGGAATTTGTGCGTTTATCTTGGATAGGGTCTTTTTCAGATGAGAAAAACAACCGGAGCAAAAAAAGTCGGCAAGGTAATGAACGAGTACAAAGCTGGGACGCTGCATAGCGGCAAAGGTGGCCCTGTGGTGACGAACCGCAAACAAGCAGTCGCGATTGCCATGAGCGAGGCCAAAATGCCTATGCGCGGTCAGCGAACAGCAAAAAATCGCATGAAAAAGTAACTTTTTACCTATAATAGGGGCAAAGGCTTCTTCCCGTTGGGGATAGGCAAAAGCTGGCTCTGTTAAGTATTGCGGGGAAGCGGATGACCTATCTTGAAATTGTAAATTCTATTTTAGTACGGCTGCGTGAGCCGACGGTATCGACCGTCGCTTTGAGCGCGTACTCCAGCCTTATTGGTAAGTTTGTCAACGATGCCAAACGTCAAGTCGAAGACGCTTACGATTGGAATGTTCTCGGCCAAGAAATAACACTTACCACGGTTGCTGATACCTACATTTATTCGCTAACTGGCGCTGGTCAAAAATTTCGCGTATCAAGTGATCCATTAAATACGACTAGCAATGTCGTTATGCGCCAAATCAGCGTTGCTGATATGCGCCAAAAGCAGAATTTCACGCCGATAGTTACCAACATCCCAGCACAGTATTGTTTTGAAGGTGTTGATGGTAATGGTGATGCGCAAGTTCAACTCTATGGCCGCCCCAATGGCGTCTATACCATTAAGTTTTTTCTGACTATCCCACAAGCTACTCTATCATCTGATGGTACATCAATATTAGTTCCAGATACCTTAGTTGAGCAAAATGCGTATGCAAGAGCATTAGTTGAGCGCGGCGAAGATGGTGGTTTAACATCGTCAGAGGCGTATAACCTTTATCGCTCTATGCTATCGGATTACATTGCGTTGGAAGCGACGCGTTTCCCTGAGTCGCAGGAGTTTGTTTCGACATGAGTCAAACACTAGAGCGATTTTCTATATCTGCGCCAGGCTTTTATGGCCTGAATACGCAAGACTCGCCGCTTGATTTAGCGGCTGGTTTTGCATTGACTGCGACTAATTGCATCCTTGACCAATATGGTCGTATGGGTGCGCGTAAAGGTTGGGCAAAAATTAATTCGAGTTCAGGTGATCTTGGCGCAAATGATGTGGGCGTCATTCACGAACTGGTGCAGACCGATGGGTCAGTAACCACTTTATTTGCGGGAAACAATAAGTTATTCAAATTAAGTGGCACAAGCGTTGTTGAGCTAACTTATGGCGGCGGTGGTACAGCGCCAACCATTACCGCGAGTAATTGGCATTGCGCATCGCTTAATGGCATAACGTATTTTTTTCAATCTGCTCATGATCCATTAATTTACGATCCAGCGGTTAGCACAACAACCTATCGTCGAGTAAGCGAAAAGACAGGTTACGCGGGCACTGTTCCGCAAGGTAATATCTGTATATCAGCTTATGGTCGCTTATGGATTGCTGGCAGCGCGACAGATAAAACAACGCTCACATTTTCTGACTTGATTGCTGGCCACATTTACACAGGCGGCACATCCGGCACGTTGAATGTTAATAATGTGTGGGCAAATGGTGCTGATGAAATTACTGGCCTAGCAGCGCACAATGGTTTCCTATTTATCTTTGGTAAGCGCCAGATTTTAGTTTATCAAGGCGCGACAACACCTAGCACAATGTCGCTATATGACACCGTAGTGGGTATCGGTTGCCAATGGCGCGATTCGATTCAAAGTACGAATACCGATGTGGTGTTTTTGTCCAATTCGGGTGTGCGCTCGGTGCTTAGGACTATCCAAGAAAAGTCTGCTCCGTTTCGTGACTTGAGCAAAAATGTTCGTAATGATTTAATGCAGTTGGTTGCAGGTGAAACGCCAGCGAATATTAAAGCAGTCTATTCCGAAGTTGATGCGTTTTATTTGCTGACATTCCCAACGGCTGGGCAAGCCTACGTATTTGATACGCGCAATGTTATGCAGGATGGTTCATCCAGGGTAACTACTTGGACGCATATTGAGCCTACGTCTATGTACGCATTGCGCAATGGCGATTTGCTTGTCGGAAAAAATGGTTACATAGGTAAATATACAGGGTATCTCGATGATACCGATACATACCGAATGTTGTATTACACCAATCACGCTGATTTGGGTGATATAACAGTAACCTCAATAATTAAACGTGTATCCATTGTTGTTATTGGTGGTTCAGATCAAGCGGTGACGATTAAATGGGGTTACGATTTTTCTGAAAACTATTTATCTGAAAATGTCACTATCCCAACTCAAAGCATTTCTGAGTATGGTATTGCTGAATATGGCGCTAATGGTGTACCTGTTGCGCAGTATGCTGGTGGTATTGTGATCCAGACTTTAACCTCACAAGCTACTGGTTCAGGCAAAGTAGTTCAAACAGGTTACGAAGCAGAAATGAATGGTTTTGAACTATCTATTCAAAAGATTGAAATTTTGGCCAAGCGTGGCCGTATAAGTTAAGGGGCGGCACATGTCTGACTACACTAAATCGACCGACTTTGCATCTAAGGATTCGTTGCCGTCTGGCGACTCAGCTAAGATTGTTAAAGGTACGGAGATTGATACAGAGTTTAATAATATCGCGATAGCAGTTGCTACTAAAGCTAATTCAGCTAGTCCATCGTTTAGCGGGACGGCTGCATTTGCAACAATTACCGCTACAAGTGCAACAATATCGGGCGGTTCAATAACAGGAATTACCGATTTAGCTGTTGCTGACGGTGGTACAGGAGCATCAACAGCGGCTAATGCTAGAGCAAATTTAGGTACTGTTGCTGATGCAGCGGCTAATGGTATTGCTGCCAGAACAGCAGCCAATACATTGACAGCAAGAACGATTACCGCTGGCACAAGCATTAGCGTAACAAATGGCGATGGTGCATCAGGCAACCCTACCATAGGTGTATCAAGTGCCGGCATATCAGCTACTCAGTTAGCATCTAATGCGGTTGAAACCGCAAAAATTAAAGATGCAAATGTTACCGCTGCAAAACTAAGTGGCGCTCAATCAGGTTCAGCGCCTATTTATGGCATTCGTGCTTGGGCTAGTTTTGGATATATTAGTTCAGCACTAGTTGTTAATGCTGATGGAAATATAGATACAATTACAAGAACAGCAATTGGTCGGTATACAGTTACGTTTTCAACTGCAATGCCAAATGAAAATTATGCTGTTGTTGGTTCATCTCATGCAAGTTCTGGTGCTGATGCTGCTGGTGGTCATACATTCGGTATATACGGAAAAACAACTACTGGTTTTAATATAAATATCACTGATCCAACAAGTAATAACTACTCAGACCCGTATGAATGTGGTTTTACTATAGTTTGTTAACAAAATTTTCTATGACAGAAATCGAACAACAACTTGAGAATTTGGGTGGTGATATTACTCACCACTTTTCTGATGGCTTGTACGCCAAGGAGACGTTTGTTCCTGCTGGCACGGCTATCATGAAGCATACCCATGACTTTAGTCATTTATCTATTTTGGCTAAAGGTCGGGTTGCAGTTATGAAGGGTGAGCAGATTAGTATTATTGACGCGCCAGCCTGTATTGAGATTAAAGCACATGTGATTCACGGCATTAAAGCCATGAGTGATTGCGTTTGGTTTTGTATCCATGCGACGGATGAAAAAGACCCGTCTAAGGTGGATCACGTTTTAGTTAGAGGGGATTGATATGTCGTTTTTTGATTTTCTTGGTGCAGTTGTAGGCGGCGAAGCTACTAAATCTGCCGCAGAAACCTCTGCTAAAGCGCAAACTAAAGCTGCACAAATAGCCGCTGAAGAAGCTCGATTCCGTCCTATTGGAATGACAACCCGTTTTGGGTCTAGTCAATTTACAATGGATCCGAAAACTGGCCGCTTATCTGCCGCTGGCTATACAGTCAGTCCTGAGCTAAAAGCCTATCAAGATCGCTTAATGGCACTTAGTGGTGGCGCATTAACTGATGCTGAAGCTGCTAGGCAACAATATGCTCCATTAACTGGCGCAGCATCTAGCCTGTTTAATTTGGGTGAGCAATACTTGGCGCAATCTCCCGAGGCAGTTGCAGCGCAATATATGCAACGCCAACAGGATTTATTGGCTCCTAGTCGTGAGCGTCAATATGCGCAACTGCAAAACCAACTATTCCAAACTGGTCGCGGTGGTTTGGCTGTAGGCGCTACCGGCGCACGACCTGGTGGTGGCGCTGGTTTGGGTGCAACGACGCCAGAGACTGAGGCTTATTACAACGCATTGGCTCAACAAGATGCCGCATTGGCTGCCCAAGCACAACAAGCAGGTCAACAACAATTGGCATTTGGTACTGGTTTGTTTGGCCAAGGCGCTGGAATGCTTGGCCAGTATCAACAAGGTCAGATTGGTGCTTTATCACCATTTACGACGTACCTTGGCGGCGTCGGTACGTTGGAAGAATTTGGACAGCAGCCATTTAGTTTGGGCGTTAATCTTGGTGGTAGAAATGTTAATCCAACAGGTGCTCAAGCGCTACTACAAGGTGGATTAAGTTCTGCTCTTACTATGCAACGGGCTAATCAATATAGTCCTTGGGCAACTGCACTACAAGGTGCTTCTGATAACCCATACGTTCAACAAGGCGTGAAAAGTCTTTTTGGTAGTTTTGGTAGCCCACAAAATACTGCCCCAATTGAAGAACGTAGTTACGGTTACGGTATGGGCGGCAGTGCGGATACTGGCGCTGGTTACAATTGGGCAAGTTAAGGGGTTATTATGGCAAGCGAAATCTTAGGTCTGTTTACATCTCCAGAAGACTATCAAATGCGGCAGCAACAAGCAGCGCAGAATCGAGCGCTTCAGTTTGCCCAACTTGATCCGTTTGAAAGAGCAAATTACGGCATTTATAAAGGTGCTGGCCAATTAGCTGGAGCTGCCGCTCGTTTATTTGGTGTAGAAGACCCTCAGTTAAAATTAATATCGCAACGGCAGGCGTTGTCTCAGGAAATTGATCCGTCTGATCCTGAGTCTATATTGCGCGTTGCTCGAAAAGCGGTTCAATTAAATGACCAGCCTTTCGCATTGACGCTATCTGATTACGCTCGTAAAGCGCAAGTAGATATTGCTACCGCACAACAAAAAATGCGTGAAGGAAAAGCAGCTGCAATACCTAAAGAAGCGCGATTAGCTCAAATGCGTGCTGATCTTTTAGACCGCAAAGGGCAACTAGAACAAATGCCCGATTCGCCGGATAAAACTCGCGCATTAGCTATGGTTGATAATACGCTTGCAGGTCTTCAAACCGCAACTCGTCAAGGACAAGTTCCAGACGCAATTGAAATTGCACGCGAACGCGCGGCGTTAAATAATCTGACGCCTGGAACTACTGAATATAATTCTTTTGTTGATAAAGAGATAAACCGGTTATCGACCAAAAATGCCACAGAAAAGCGTTCAGCATTTGCGCAAGAATTATTAGACGCTGGTCTTAATCCTGCGAGTCAAGAATTTAAGAGTCTCATACTTCGTCATAGCGAAGCGCAAATTAAAGGTAAAGAAAAAGGTCAGACTACAGAAGTTAAACTGACTTTACCTGGCCAAACTAAAGAAGGCGTTAAAGGCGTATCTGAATTCCGCAGTTCAGTTATCGAAACAGTTAAACCGTTTCGCAACACTGTTACGTCTGCCGATCAAGCTATACAGTCAATTAACGATTCTCTTAAAACGGGTAACTTTATTTCGTTTAACGCCGCCCGTACTCAATTAGCTAAAGCGTTGGGTGACGGCACATTAAGCCGTAGAGATGTTGAACAAGCTGGCGGTGATCCATCGATTCTTGGTGGCTTGGCTGATACCGCATCTACTATGTTTACCGGCACGCCTACAGAAGATACGCAGAAAAAGATTAAATCTACGTTGATGGCTATACGTAAAGTTGCTAAAGAAAAAGGCGCCGCAGAATTATCTATCCAAAGACAAATCGCAGAACAATCTGGATACGATGAAAAACAAATGAGAACTATCTTTAACTTCCCTGAGTTTGAAGTGAAAGGTAAAACCCCTGCGCCCGAAGCAATGCGTACTAATGAAACCATTCCTTCATCGGTTGCAACTACCATAACGCAAGTACCAGCGCCTAAAACGACAGCGCCTAAAGCGCCAGCAGCTAAAGCGCCAGCAGCGCCAAAAAAAGGCCAAAAGCAAACGCGCACTCTTAAAAGTGGTAAGACCGTCATTGTAGAAACGGAATAATTATGGCGTACAAATACACTATTGATGGAAAAGTGTACCGTAGCGAAACACCGCTATCGGATGACTATCTTGAGGAATTGTCTGGCGGCACGGCTGCGCCAGCGTCTATTCCGCAGATGCCGTATACAAAAACAGAACCGCAAGGCGATTATCGCGTTGAAGCAGCGCGCAAAGGTTTTGCTAGTTCAGTAAGCACGTTAACTGGATTAGGTCGCGCATTAAACGATCAATTAAGCGCGTTAGGTATCAACCCTATATCGTTAGGCGCTGCTGCTGCGGGCGCCCCAACACCAAAACCTTCACCTAGCCCAACAGCATCATTTCAGGCTGGCCGCGCGTCAACCTATGAACCAATAATGCGCATGTTAGGTGGTACTGGTGCAGAGCCAACTACCACTGGACAAGCCATTACTGCCAGAGGTATTGAAGCAGTAACGTCTCCAGAATCGTACCTATTCCCAGGTTTAGCTGCTGTACAACGTGCTGGCCCATTAGTCAGAGGTATGGTTCGCCCAGCGGAACAATTTTTATTTGGTGCTGGCGCTGAAACAGGCGCTATAGCCGGTGAGGCTGCGGGAGAGAAAGTTGGTGCGCCGACAGCCGGTCGAGTAGTCGGCGGTCTTTTAGGCGGCGTGGCTACTGGATCAGCATTGGGTACGTCTACGCGTTTAGTTAACGTCGGTGATAAAGCGTGGAGCGCCGCTAAAAGTAAGTGGGATCAGTTACGCGGATTGACGCCAGAAAATGAAATTCTCCGCGAAGTTGATAACCGTATCAGTAATGTATTGATTGCGGCTATGGCAGCCGACCCTAGCATGATGAGAAAAGTAGAAGAGGCGGTTAAAGCGCAAGGTAACGTATCGCTTAAAGCGCCAGGCGCACCAAAAGTACAGATGCCTACGTCGTCATTGATCGCCGACAATCCGGTTATTGTTAGTTTCATTCAAAACTTATCGTCGCGTGATCCAGAGTTCCGTACTAAATATGGTTTGCAGTTTGAGCAAGCGGTTAATGATCTGCGCAAAAATCAAATTCGACTGTTTGGCGACCCAACAAAAATTGCTGCTGAAACTGCTGCGCGCGCTGAAGCTGGCAAGCCATTGGCTGCTGGCTACGACATCGGCAAATCACAGCAACGCAAGATACGTTCATTAGATGAACAGATAGCCGATGCGTATACGCGACAAGATCTTGATCCAACCGCGTTCGGCACTAAAGTTGAACAATTAATTAGTCAGAAAGAAAAAGACGCTCGCTTATCAACTAAGCCGTTGTATACAGAAGCGTTTAAAGTCGCTGCCGATAAAGGTGTTCAACTACCAGCAAGCGCGGTAGATGACATTTATGGTTTTGTTGTGTCTGGTCAGAACTCAGATATTTTTGCTAGGTTTCCATCGATATACAACAGCGTAAAGGCTAAGTTTCGTCCGGCAGTAACAGAGCCTAGCGCAGTGTTAACTGCTGAAGGTGTACCTGCTGTACCAGGCGGCGCTAAATTTGTTGCTGCAAGTGCTGAAGATTTGGATTCGTTAAAGCGCGAAATTAATAAACAGTTGCGCGGCAGCCGAGATGAAAATAACGTGCGTTTACTAAACGATTTGAAAGCGCGTGTTAATGGCCATATTGAAAGCCTTGATCCTGATTTTGTTAATGCGTATAAGAATGCAGACAAAGCATATTTGGAGCGCGTTGGACTTCCGTTTAGCGCTGAAACAATTAAGTCAGTTGACCGCAAAAAGTTTGTGGAGCAGATTGCGCCAGCATTAATTGGTAACCGTACTAACGTCGATGATTTCTTACGAGTTACAGGTGCTGAAGGTCAACAGCTTGCTAAAGATGCGTTCTACGACAGCTTTACTAAGTCTGCGCTAAAGAACAACGTTATTGATCCAAAAGCGGCTAATCAATGGCTGCAAAATAATAGCCCGAAAATGGCTGCTATACCTGGCTTAGAGGATGAATTGCGCGCGCCGGTAAACAACGTGCAAGCCTTGCGCGCACAACAAGCTAGATTAGATGGTGAGTTTCGTCGCGTGGCTGGCCAGCAAATTTTGGGTAAAGAAGGTATTAGCGACCCAACAGATTTGGTCAGAAAAATGTACGGCAGTGTGGACTTCACTAACAAGTTCATGCGTCAGTATGGCGCCAACAAAGACGCCGTTAATGCTGCACGTGCATACATGCTAGATGATATTGTAGCCAAGGGTGGTAACGCGGTTGATTTCTTAAACGGTCGCGACAACGCCGCTATATTTAATCGCGTGTTTGGCCCAGGTTACTCAAAGAAAGTAGCTGACTTTGCGGCAGTGTCTGAGCGTTTGAATAAAGACTTAACGCAAGTGGCCTTCCGTCCTGAGACAGTGCCAAAAACACCTGTCGAACAAGTAACAGGTGTGCCACTAGAACAGATCATCTCGCGCTTCTTTAACCCTGTTTCGGGCGCTAGATACGCCGTCACATCTCTGTTCAGTAAGTATTGGGCTAATCAAGCAGCTAAACAGACTGAAGAAAAACTTAAAGAGCTGCTGTTAAACCCAACCGATTTTGTGAAAGTCGCTAAAGCAGTTGAGCCTCGCGCTGAAGGTATTACTGCGGAGCAGATTAAAACCTTGTTAGATGTTGGTAAAAAGTACGGCATCAATTGGGTACAAGACGCGGCAAATGACGCAAGAGCAGGTGCTTTACGTGGCGCAAGAGCTGGAGCGCAAGCGCCGGTGCAAATGCCACAACCTGAAATGTCTACCGAAGATATGGGCGACTAAATGCCGTTTGCGTTGATCGCAGCGGCTAACACGGCCATTGCAGCAGCTAAAGCCGGTTGCAAACTTTATAAAGACATAAAGAATGCAGCCGGTGATGTAAGGGAAGTCCTGGATGATCTGAAATTGCAATTTAGTAAAATTCAAAACCCAACAAACGAACAAAAGATTCAGTTCAACGAAGAAG
>Ga0070749_10001088_pt1 | contig 18371 bp, 14 predicted proteins | sample VirMetDEL_Nov_18_FD_75180 | JGI IMG/M metagenome (GOLD analysis project Ga0070749, IMG submission 75180) | Aqueous microbial communities from the Delaware River and Bay under freshwater to marine salinity gradient to study organic matter... | ecosystem: Environmental > Aquatic > Marine >...
CGGATCGCCTGTTCCGCCAGCCAACAGCGCAGCTTTGACTTCTTCGGGGGTCATAGGCGTTTTGGGCATACCACCGGGGGCAGCAGTCGGGTCTCCAAGGGTCGGGTCAAGAGTCGTTTCTGGTGTAAACGGCTGATTAACTTCATTCAACGCATAACCAAGATCACCTCCAGCACCGGGAGGTGCAAACATATCCGAGTACGCCACATCAGGTGTCGGAGCACCAGCACCACTGAAGAGATCGTCGATGTAGTCTGAGGAGGATCCGGCGGTTTCTGAAAGGATCTGCTGGATACCTGCTTCACCAGCAGGAATGTTGGGGTTATAACCTAAATCCGGCATACCGCCGTAGCCTGCGGTAGGATCTCCAAGAGATGGATCTCCAAAAGCGGGGTCAGGCATCCCCCCAAAAGCAGCGGTAGGATCTCCTAACGTAAAGTCCGGAACAACATCTGTGATGTCAAACTCAGGCGCAGCACCCCCAAGCAGACCCTTAATTCCCGATGCATCAAGTGCCATCGACGTTCCAAACGATAACGCCGCAGCTTTCAAAGCGTCACTTAGGTCACCCGGGCCGTATGCTGCCTGCGCACCAGATGTCAAAGCAGCCGCCACAGGACCGCCACCCGGTATCAAAGCAGCTATAACCGGCAGGAGCGGGTTAGACATAATTGAGTTGGTAAAACTCTTCCAACTCGACGGCTCTTTATAAGCTGTCTGGAAGTAGGTCGGGATACCTTCACCAGTAAAATCGATCCCATACCCAATCTTGACGCGATCCGCCGCATCTCGGCTCTGGAGGATGTTTTCTTGGCCTTCATACTGGCCGTATTGGTCGATCTTTAGCGGCTCTCCAGTCTCAGTGTTGGTGTACTGGACCCTAGGTTCTTCAACGTAGCCTGATGGATCAGTGAAGCGATACCCACCATACTCAACACCTTCCCCACCCTGAACCTCCATATCAGGGTCCCAAATAAATCTTGACGCCGTAAAATCCTTAATTGTGTTTGGGTTTACTTGAACGGCTTCACCAGTTTTTGGGTCTTCGTAATAATAGCCGGTGGTGTAGTTATAGGAGTCGTCAGATGTACCCGGTATGGGGCCATACTTAATCGGAATCTTATCAACTACATTCTCTTTCTTAACCTTATAGATGTCCGTGATGCCCGACTCAGCTAGCTCCTGAGCCATCAGGACCATACCTTCATCTGCCGTCAAGTCAGAGTGCGGGCCATACAGTTTATTTGCTGCGTTAGGGTCTACAGCGGCAATACGATCCCGTTGGTCTACGAGCTGGTCATAGACTTTCTGAGCGGACTGATTTAGTTGGTCACGACGATGCCGTGCAAGGGGTTTAGGGATCTCTATATAACCTGACGGCTGGCCCAGCACATAATCACCATACCCGACCGTACCCTCTCCATCTACATGGACTTGGGCGTTAGGATCCCAAACACGTTCAGGCGGTTTAAATTCTTTAATCTTGTCTTGGCTTACCCCAATCGACTCACCAGTCTTAGGATCGTCGTAGTAATAGCCGTAGGCATACTCATTACCCTCCACTTGAGTATGTTATATATTGCCCATACTTAATCGGAATCTTGTCGACATCTGCCATACATCACCTCAGGTCAAATCGTAGAATTCAAGCGCGCCGATGATGTCATCGGAGCCAGTCAACACTCGGGCTGCAACGGTATAGATGTCGCTCGTCCCGCCGATTGTTCGACCAAGCTGAAGGTCGAAGTTGTAGGCAAAATTTGATTCGACCTGTCCTGATGATTGGTTGGTTGAGCTGACATACCCGGACTGAACAATTGTCCCGCCAGTCAAAGCTGTTGCAGACACGTCATAGTCGGCATTAGGAGAATCGCTTGCAACAAACGAAGCACCGGTCAGGGTTGGGTTCTTGATCAGAGCAACTTCGTAGTCCGAGTTTCCAACAGGGAGCACGTTGTATTTGAGTGGGATGATGACTGCATCCAACCTGCTGGAATTCAACTGGATACTGATCAGAGGTTCAAACGATGTACCCACAGTAGTTGTCGCGGTCATCCTCGCCACAGTAGCCGCAACCTTACGCTCATACCCGCCCTCGGAGACCACCGTTGAGCAGATCTGCTTCATGGACGAAGACGAGGCAGTAACCCCCGTATTCGTGATCTCATACCTGATCGGTAGAATCGCCGTGGTCATGTAAACGCTGGAACCGATGTTTGAGTTATCAAAGGTATGCGCGATGATCAGTTGACCATCAATGACAAACCCACACCGCACAGTCCCAACACCCAACCACTCAAAGTCCTGCCAGAAGATCTGAGACTTGCTGATGTCTAGAGTGATGCCGCTGTCTCCGGTGCCATTAAGCTTGTCTGTATTCCATGCAGACTGAGCGATACGAGTATCCACAACAGAGCCAGAGGTGTACGATCTCCTGACGAAGTAAAGCTGGTCCCCGTCATGCTCAAGGAATATGCCGTTCTCTGTAGAGAAGTAACCTACCCGCTGCCGTAGATTCGTCTTAGGCGTATCAAGCACAAATGTCGTCATCACCAGCAGAGACTTACCCGGTTGGTAAGGAAACACTCGATAACTCTGCCGAACAACTTCACTGCCCGAGCTTGTGGTCACGCTTAGCTGGACAGAACTCTCGTTGGGGAGATAGGTTGTACTGCCGCCGGTTGAAGTGGCTGTGTCAAAATCACCCGAATCGGCATACCGGTTCTGGGAGTCAAAGATAGTGAAGGGCTGACTTGCACGAAGCCGCCCGAACGCATCACCGGCTGACCCGGCTGCATAAATCCCAGTTGATCCTGTTGTTGCCACGAGCCTACTCAAAAAGTTGTCTAGCTGGTTGAAGTAGATCCGGAGGACGTTGTTGTACTGATTCTGGTAGCCAGTGTCATACTGACCGGGAGGGAGAGGAAGTGCAGGGGCTCTGAAATTGTAGGAGATGTTACTCATGGACCACCTATAACCCCGTAGCCTGACCCACGACCATCAGCCTGCATATCAAGGCGCAGGGAACCTAGCTGCCACTGCACACCCAAGGCTGACGACTCAAACCGAACTGAAATCTGACGACCTCTCAGGCGGATATACACCTGACCTGTAAAAGCTTCGATTGGCACGGTTGCCGTGCGTACTACGGTCGCATCTGCGTTACTGGATGTGCCGCCCATCGAGGCGGGGGAGAGGTACCCCGATCCAGAGTTAGCAAGAGGTTTGAGCGTAAGCGTACCAGATGGAGAAGCCGTAGTCGAGCCTCTAAAGGTCACGTCAGGCAGTACTCGCTTCACAAACATGAAGCTGTCGCCGTCATCCAGATCTATTTCAGCGGACTCAATGTAGGCATCGATGGGTTGAGGCGTCGCAGTCTGATTGTCGTCTACACCAAATTCGTGGTCTACGAGGTTGTTGTCATAGGTTGCTGCAAGCGGATAAACGAGGATGCCTGAATCAATCCAAGCTGTACGCCCAAGAGTGCCGTAGTACCAGATGTCCTCAAGATAATTGTAGATAACGTATCGGTCAATGACCTCAGAGTTTGCACTGGGGTAGAACCACCAGACCTCGTTGAACCCTTCGTTAGTCCCGGAGCAAATCTGCTGGAACTGATTGATGTTGATGTCTGAAAAGATGTACTGCCGGAGATTGCAGTTGAGAGTCTTGGTTGTCCCGCTGTAAACGTAGAACTTGTCCACACCCATCCAGAAAGCCACGCCATTTGCATAAGCCACAGCATTCTGACTGACAATCGAGATATTCTCACCAACCAACTGAGCACCCCAGCCTGTCGGGGCACCAAGATTTTGAAGCGCGTAGAGCGCCGCATCCGTCCAGACTAGGACTTCCTGCCGAGACTGTATGGCTGTGATGATCTGTGACCCGCGAGAAAGCCGCAGGCTACCTGCTTGGTTGATAGCAGATGGGGTCCAGTTCAGCGCATCCTCCTGATCAGACCAGCGGATCAGCATGGGGTCAGCAGTAGACCCACCGTAGTTATTACACCCAAACGCAAAAACAAACCGACTGATGTCGGACACTAGGATATAGTTTTGTAGCGTCGGAACGTCTGACGCTCCGACCTGTGTGGCGAGATCAACCGCCCTTACCGTCGGGCCAGAAGATGTATCCCAGTAGTAGACCCCGCCGCCGCGAGGGCCAAAGATCAGATCTTCACCAAAGTTTGACTGAGACCACAGCCGAATCTGGCTAGTAAATGAGCCGCCACCCCAACCACCAAGACCCCAGCCACCGACACCCCAACCAATAATTCCAACTTGTACCGGGCTTCCGGTATTGATTTCGTACTGCACATCAGCGGTTACTGCAGGAGTTCCAGAGCTCGTTGCAGCAGTGGGGGAGGTGATGGTGTAGTTGTCTGCGTCGATGACTGTAACTTGGAAGTTGCCCTCAAGGCTAGCGGCGGGGATGCCGTTTACAGCACCGGATACATTTGAGATCGTTACAAAATCCCCTGTGATACAACCGTGAGCAACATCCGTGACTTGAACCGTGGTTGTTCCGTCAGTCGTAAACGGGTTGGTTAGCGGTATGACAGCGGTTCTGTATGGTGTGACGTCGTAATACTGACCGCCATCTTGAATATAAAACTTCAGATGTGTTCCCACGCCGACAATTGGGTAGCCGGACAGCGTTGACCAAGCCCACAAGGAACGGCAGACGCCGAGGTAGATCTCAGTTGAGATACGGTTCCAACCACCGATCTTCTCGGGTGTGCCTTGGCGAAACCGAGTCTTGTCACAGGCATACCACCCACTTTCAGTGGTATAGCGCGTGTTCTCGCGGTTTACACCGGACTTGAATGTGAGTTTTTTGAGGGGCATAGTTTATGCCCACGGCAACGGAGGTTGAATGATTTTCGGATTGATCTGTTCGTCCAGTTGTCGCTGGATGTTCGCTTCGACTTCAGACTTGTCTACGCCGTTTGCCCACACCCAGCCAAGCACCTGCTCTTGGGTCAGTTGGTTGAAAGGCGTAAACGGCTCGCCTTCGGTATAGGTGAATCCAACCGATCCGTATGCGGTAGCGTTGTAGGTTTTGCCACCAGACTCTTGCGAGCCATTAACCCTCCATCCGGCCTGCACTACGCACTCGGCAGGGTTCGCGGTTGACGGGGTGGTTTTCAACCATTCGATGATCCATGTTGCCATGATTAGGCTCCTTCAAGTGCAGCGATGCGCTGCGTAAGTTGTTCGATGATGGCTTGCTGTTCTTGGATGGCCTTTGTCAGCACGGGGATCAGCTTCTCATATGCGACACCGAGGTAAGGACCGCACTCCTTGACCACGCAATCGGCATAATCCTGTCCCGCAAGCGCATTCTGCAAATCCTGCGCGATGAATCCAGTCTGTCGTTCAGCATCGAAGTTGTAACCGGTTCCCTGTTTGAATTCGAAGGTGACAGGCTGAATCGTTTTGATGGTATCAAGCGCACCGTTGATCGGAGTAATGTTCTCTTTCAGACGTGCGTCAGATGTTGCAATCGTGGCATTGGTTGCCCAGATTTGAGAATTAACCTGCAGCTTGTATGCGCCATTATCAGTCGTGGTGCCGATCAACACATCACCGCTGTTGGTGATACGCATACGTTCGTTGCCGCCATTTGTATAAAAAACCATTGGGCCGTTATAGTCATTACGAATGCCAAATTCGCCTGTTTGATCAAGATATAATATTGCTGGGTTAGAAAATGCCTGATGCTTCAGGTCTATTCGCGCCCAACTTACTCCAGACGAATTAGAAACAGCCGCTAGCGATGCTGCATATGCACTACCGCCAACAGATGCCAATCTTCCATAAGTTCCCGGCTGATTTGTCCCAATCCCTAGCTCACCGTTGTTGGTGAGACGCATTGTTTCAACGCCAGCTGAATTACTAAACACCAAGGCTGGAGTTGTTGAGTCTGAAGCTCCAAGATAATAAACTTCACCACTATTTACACGAGCCTGCGTATACCCAACACCAATTGAATATAATTCGCTATTTGCGCCAAAAAACGAACGTCCACTACCTACGTTAAATTTACCTTGTACGGCTGTTGTTCCAATCCCCACATTCCCCGACGTATCTATCCTGACGCTCTCGGAGCCGCCAACGGAAAAAGTCATTGGCAAGTAGCTTCCTGTTCCTGAGATTCCTGAGAACAGATTGGCTTGCGTTGAAAGAGCGTTCAAAGAGAAATAAGACGCATTGTCCGGGTCGCTGCTATTGACGGTCCCGAACGTGCTGATGTTTCCAGTGCCATTCGGCATGGCATAGACGCGAGTGTTCCCGTCTGTCGTGCTGGTCTGGAAGATCGTTCGATTTGAGACTGTCGCATTGCTGAAGTCGCCAGTAATACGGCGACCCGTGCCGGTGATGGTGATGTCGCCTGCAACCGTAGCACCTGTTAGCGTCGGGTTGGTGGCAAAGACCAGCGCCCCGCTACCTGTCTCATCAGTCACCGCAGCGGCGAGGTTTGCTGAAGACGGAGTGCCAAGGAAAGTGGCGACGTTCGTCCCCAGCCCGCTCACACCCGTGCTAATCGGCAGCCCCGTTGCATTGGTCAAGACGCCCGAAGCAGGAGTCCCCAGCGCAGGCGTGACAAGAGTCGGACTGACAAAATAATCCACCATCTGCACGACGTCCGTGCCGTCCACATACAGATGCGCCTTGGCCCCATTCGGCACCGTCACGCCCGTACCAGCCGAGGTCTTGACCGTGATGCTTTGTCCGCCAGTCGTGTTGTTCTGGACGATGTACTGCTTCTCGATGGTAGGTACCACCAAGTTCCGGGTTGCGGTGATACTGCCCGTCACATTGATGACAAGGTTTCGTTGCGCCTGAGATGAGTTAGAGTTTGTGTACCCAGCAGCCCAGTCGTAATCGGCATCAGACGGAAACGCTGCCGTGGCATAACCCGTGATCGACTCTTCAATCGCCCACTTGAAGTTGTTGTTGGTCAGGTTCCCCCAGTTGGTGTCACCTGTTCCAAGAAGTTCAATCTTTAGATTGTCTGACCAAGTTGACATAGTTTGTCCTTATGGGAGCACCGGGGTCCACCCCGGAGCCTGAAAGTCGTTAACATCAGTCCATGTGGCAGATTGTGTAATAACTACATCTTGCCATACTGCACCTTGACTGTCATCTACAGGGTTCCACAAGTATCCACCAATGACGGTGTCCGTCATGGCGATCTGCTCGGCAATCGATACCGGAAAGATTGTGTTCGACCGGAAGACGTCTACGGCTTGGACCGTGTCTTGGAACGGTGCGTTGAAAACTGACGGTGCAACCAGCACACTGTCCAGCGCAGCGGACTGCTCTTGGATTGTAACCGCAAAGATCTGCACTGACGAGGTAGTATCGGTTCCGGTAGCGCTTTCTGCAATTGTGGTCGGTACGATCAGGAAGCCTACGTCTGAGTCTGTGGCCGTAGCTGACTCGTCAATTGCAGTGAGAAAGGTGATGAATCCGACGTTCGTGTCCGTTATTGTGGCTGAGTCAGAGAATGGGGCGTTAAAGGTGGAAGCTGCGACCAGCGCAGAATCCGTACCCCGCGCCAAATCTTGAACCACAGAAATGAACGTCGCCAGACTGGAAGCAGTATCAGCCCCCGTAGCAGTGTCGGTGACACGGGAGAGGTAGATCGGAGTAGAAGCTGTTTGATCTGAGCCAGTGGCAGCGTCAGAGAACAAACCTAAAAACACGACCTTACTAAGTATCTGATCGTCAGCGGTAGCTGCCTCACTCGTCGTAATATTCAGAACCGCCAACGTGTTTAAAACATCTGCCGCAAACACCGTCTCTGAGACAAGGGGTATAAAGGTGGCACGACTGGAAGAAGTATCGGTACCCGTAATGGCGTCGGCAAAACGGGAAAGGTAAATTGGCGTGGAAGCAATTTGCTCAGATCCTGTTGCGGCTTCATCTATTACGCCAAGAACTAGAAATCCCGCATTAATTTCTTCAACCCCACTCGCGGAATCCGATACGCTGCTATTAAACGAAGCCGTAGTCGAGAATTTATCTAAGCCATTAACGAGTTCTGAAATGGAGCTTGCAAAAATGGCGATTGAGGAGGTCGTATCTGCTGCCGTGGAAGACTCAGATACAGCCCGACTGAATACCAGAACAGACGAAATAGAGTCCGATCCCGTACCCGACTCAGCAATATCAGCAAGAAATAGAAGCCCGCCAAGAAACTGATCAGAGCCCGTAGCCGTATCTTGAAAAGCCGCCCCAAGTACGCCTAAAGTCAAAACCTGATCAGAACCAACCGCACTTTCTGCCACAGAAACATTAAATACCGTCTCGGGAAATGCCGAAAACGGTACCTGAGAAAATGCGGAGATTCCAAACATCAGACAGCCACGCTTCCAGCCATGTCAGCTTGCGACATGACCCACGCATAGCACTTATCGAGGAACGTCGCGCCTTGCTGCACCTCAATGTCCTCCAGCGCAGTGTGATAGCGCCGGAAGTCAACCTCCCGAGTGTCATCACCCGGTGTCGCCGTTCCGTATCCAGCGACGTCAATCATCACCGAGAACTTAGCACCACCGGCTCGCTGCCTAGAGATCGAAGCAGTCACGATGCGGAAGTACGCACCCGCGAATGGGATGCCGTACTGAGATTGGGTGAGGTCGATTTGGATTGCCATTTGCTGCCTCAAATGAAGACAAAAAAGAAATTGCCTGTCCCGCCGGGAGAAGGTGGCGCAGGCGCTGCTTCAAACAACAAACCCAGAGACCCATTGTTTGTTGAATTTGCTCCAACATACCATGTATCGGTCAAGTCGTAAGCCCTGATTCCGGTAGCCGTCAGGTAGTCTACGTTCGGCTTTGTGGCACCAGTCAGAATAAGCGTCGCCGGAGACGTAGCAGACGTACCTTGAACCGTCAGCACATTGCCTGACGCCCCTGTAGCCGTCCACTGAGATACCCGTTGGGTTGTCGTACTCATTGCAATGGTTGTTGCACCCGTCGCACTGTAGCTGTTGGTGATGTCCTTGAAGGTGTTGTTGCCGGAGATCGTAAGCGTCCCAGCCCCGCCTTGGTCTAGGGTGATGTCGGTGTAGGCAATGCCGCCGCCAGCGAAGGTTTTATTAGACCCGCTGGTCAGGCTGATTGTGCCTGTGCCGGTGACAATGCAATTTGTACTCGGATTTGTACTCCAAACAGAGCCAGCAACAGTCCATGTGCCAGAGCCAATAGCAACCGTCCTTGTTAGTGTTCCGCCGCCTGCAAATGCAGATGCCGAACCAGACAGTGTTAGGTTGTAACTGTTCGCATCAATCGTTCCTGCTGTCAAAGTAAACGCTGTTGTAGAAGAAAAACTCGTGTTAAACGCATCCTGAAACGTAACCGAACCACCCGGGGTGTCAATTGTAAATCCTTGCGTAAACGTCTTACCAGCACTTGTAATTGTCTGACTGCCACGACCTGCAAACGTCATGATGCCCGTACCCGTCAGCGCAGTACCAGTGCCGTTGATCCAGTCGCCGTAGATTGTTGGTGTGTTTGAACCTGTCGCCAGCGTCATCGTGTTGCTGACAAGTCCGCTCATATCAAGGGTGCCGAGGTTATACCCAGAGTTGACAGTTGCGGTTGCTCCTGTTGTTACATTGGCGTCATTAAAAATTGCCGTGTCTTGAGCGAGAGGGAAATAAATTGTGTTAGTACCGCCTCCAGATGTATTTGACCAGTTGGCTGCGCCGAATGTTCCAGTACTACCTCTCCAATATACTGTCTTAGGCGCATCAAACGTAATCCCGCTGTTGCCTTTGCAGTCACCCAAGCGAGTGCCTGTAAGATTTCCACCAGAAACAGCAGCACCAGCAATCGTGATGTCGCGGAAGTCGATGTATGTCAGAGACCCCACAGCGTTGCAGGTCAGGGTGCAAGTTGTGCCGATAGTGTTTGAGCGAACAAAAGTTCGCATCGTGGTGTTAGTGCCAGCGGAAAGCGTCAGAGTGCCGTTGATGGTTTGGTCGGCTGAGATGGAGATGTTGGCAATACCAGCAGAGGTTCTACCTGCAACGGACAGATCGTTGAAAGTGTTTGCGCCGTTGATGGTGGCTGAAGTATTAGTAGTAGCACTAAAAGACACATCGTAAAACGTGCTACCGTTTCCTGAGAATGTAAAAGCTGTTGCTCCCACCAAGAATTGAGAAGTTCCAGCATTAAAACTTAATGCCGCCGCTTCATTGGCAGTACTACCCAAATTAACAGGAGTGTTAAATCCAGAAATAGAAACAACACTCGACCCAAAGTTTATAGTTCTTGAGTTTGTGTAGGCTGAATTTATGCCTTGAGCTGTTAAGTTATAGTTATTGGTGGAAAAAGTTCCGTTAATAAACCTGAACAGGTTTGAACTTATTGCGCCTCCCAACCCCCATTCAGAGCCAACACCGTTAAACTGAACGGTAGATCCTAAAGCAACCCCGTTGGTGTTTATTGTTTTGCCAGTAGTCGATCCAGTCAGCGTGATTGCACCCGTATAAGTCCTCGTCAGTCCCGTTGCTGGCAGCGTGATGTCGTCGTGGATATAGAGCGCAGTCGATCCTGCAAGCGTCACATCGCCTGATGCTGGGCCATCAATAGTCAGGGACTTGCAGCGGTTCCCGCCTGTGATTGCATTGACCGTAGCCGTATATGCCGTTGCGTTGCTGCTGGAGTCGAATACAACGTCATCATGGCTTCTGGGCAGATCAGCACCACCCGCACCACCAGATGTCGTTGACCAGCGGTTTGTATCGTTCCAATTACCAGTCCCACCGACCCAGTAGCGCGTAGAGTCAGCAGGCTTGTCGGTCAGGTATGTCGGAGCCGCAGGCGATCCAGTAGCCGTGGAATTGGCACCAGCGTAGAACTCACCCGGAGAGGTTGCAGCAAATCGGATGCTGCCAATAGCAAGGTAGTCAAGACCACTCGTGCAAGCCCCTGCAAGAATGTGAGAGGTTCCCGTTCCGGTCAGGGTGACGACGTTGCCGGATGTTCCGGTGACGGTCCATTTTCCAAAGGTCTGGGTGCTTGAGCCAAGGGCGATGGTGTGAGCGACAGTCTTAGTGCTGGCAAGCTCGGTGAATTGGTTATTGCCGGTAATGGTCAGAGTTGAAGTGCCGGTCGCACCGCCGATGGTCAGTTTGTTGTAGGATTTACCATTACCACTAAAAGTTCTGTCATTTATTGCGGTGCTGGACAGAAGAATATCGGCAGTTCCTTTGTAAAGTATTGCATTGCTAGAAGACGACATTAACCAAACATTGCCAATACCACTAGCTGTAAACGTACCAGATCCCATTTTAAGCGTTATACCGGCATTATTATAACTGTGCGCTCCGGCTGTCACGTTGTACGACACAGCATCAAACGTGCCTGATGTAAGCGTCAGGATGCGGGTGGAACTTAACTCAATCGCATCAGCAAGCTGCACGATGCCTGTGCCGCAGTCGATGGTGATGGGGTGATTAAACGCCACGCCGCCACTAGTAATGGTCTGAGTGCTACGGCCTGCAAAAGTGAGCGCTCCGCCAGCACTTAAAGTGGTAACCCCAGCACCAAATGACCAATTTCCATAAACAATAGGGACATTTATTCCGTTTATGAAGGATACTGCGGTTGTTCTGGAGGACGCATCAAATGTTCCGATGTTGAACGTCTGAATGGTTATTGTCCCAGCAGACCCCGCATCATCAAACACCGCCGTATCTTGTGCCAGCGGGAAGTTGTTGATGTCAGGCGTTCCACCAGACGAGGGTGCCCAGCCTGTAGCGCTCCAGTTCTGAGTACCGGCGAGGTTCCAGTAGACCGTCTTTGGAGCAGGAAACGTGATCCCAGAGTTCCCACCGCAGTCGCCTGCACGAGTGGGAGTTGACCCCGCAGCAGTACCAGCTATCGTGATATCACGGAAATCGCAGTCATCAGCGGATAGAGTGCCAACGGTCAGGGTGCGAGTAGTGCCGAGGGTGTTGGAGCAAACAAAGACGCGACGTACTGGAGAGGCTCCGGAGACGGTAAGGGTTCCTGTGATGGTTTGATTAGCTGATAAGGCTATTTGTCGTAAACCTGCGCTTGTTGGTGGTGTTATAGACAAGTTATTAAACGTATTTGTTCCATTTACAGCAGTTGAGCTTGCTGTTGTACTGGTAAAAGAAACGTTATAAAAAGTCTGATCACCACCAGAAAAAGTAGGAGTTGAGCCAGAACATATGATCGTTGATGTCCCAGCATCAAACGTTAAATTAGTAGAGGTAAAACTAAGTATAGAACCGCCGCCGTTTAGTGTTACTGTGCTTGACCCTAAATTAATTGTTTTAACGCCGGTTGCAACAGTACCTAAACTTGGTATCGTTATGGAATAACCCTGAGTATCAAAAGTGCCATCTTGAACAGCTATACCGCCACCTGAAGTAAAAGCATCAGCAAGTTGTACCGTACCCCCATAAGAGCTAATAATAGGGGCTATATTACCAAAACTTTTTCCATTGCCTGTAATTGTTTGTGTATTTCTTCCAGAGAAAGAAATATTAACACCAGCGCTTATTGATGTTCCAGAACCATTGCTCCAATTACCATAGATGGTTTGTGGAGAACTAAGGCTCAACGTCATCGCGTTCGTCCGGGTGGACATATCGATAGTGCCTAAATAAGGCACAGCCGAGTCCAGCGTCACCGTCGCAGAAGTATTCAGCCCAGTATTCTCAATAACAGCCGTATCCTGTGCGAGCGGGAAGTTGTCAGTCGATGCTGCGCCACCAGACGATGCCGCCCAGTTGTCAGCAGACCAACTACCACCCGCAGCAGTGACCCAGTAGACGGTCTTGGGCGTGTCAAACGTAATTCCTCTGCATCCGCGCAGATCCCCGATCCGAGTTCCTGATAACGTGCCGCCAGTGCCAGTAATGCGGATGTCTCTAAAATCGACATCGGTCACGGTTCCGATCGTGGCTATCTGCATATCACGCATCAGACCGTATGTAGATGACATAAACCATGCTCTTCTGTTGCCTTGTGTGCCGCTGGTAGAAAATGTCCCAGTAATTACAAAATTCACACCGACAGCGAATTGCGTCACACCATTAGCAGCCAATGGAGTAAACGTAAGATCAGCACAGGTGGCGTTATCGGTCACCGTAACCGTGTAATGGCTTGCCCCTGAATTAGCATCAAATATTGCATTGTCAGAAGACGTAGGAACAGAAGCGCCAGAAGCACCACCAGAGGTTGTAGACCATTTGGTAGTGCTGTTCCAACTTCCCGACCCGCCAACCCAATATCTGTCGGCCATAACTACGCCTTCACATATTTGACGCCATCAATCTCGATAAACTCCTGCTCAGGCTCTTCAACCGGCGGCGCAGTGACAACAGCAATCCAATTATCCCGGCGCTGCTCTTTCATAGCCTGAATCTCTGCATCCGTGAACGTGTGATCGTCCGGCAAGTGAAGCGCGTCAGCAAATTTGCCGTGGGGCGTCTCAAATGAGAAGTCAATCTTGATCATGGTTTAAGCCTGAGTTGTCACTGCAATCACATCCCAGCGCGTGTTGTTCGCGTTGTAGATGCACCCAACATAGGTCGTTTTGTTCGCGGTTGTAGTGGTTGGAAGCGTTACACCGATCGCCGTGTAGGTTCCGTCCCAAGTTAACGCCCTTGCCGTCCCATCATCCAACAGCCTGAAGACCAGCTTGTTTCCGTCCACCGGGGTTCCTGTCGGCGCATTGATAGCTAAACCCGCTGCCTGTGCCGTGACCACATATTGATCATAGGAAGAAACGTCCGGGGTGATAGACGCAGTCGAAGCGGTAGATGAGACACGCGGGTCAATGCGTTTATTCGTCAGGGTCTGGCTCGCACTAACGCCTACTTGCCCAACGCCATCAACCAACAATAGCCCGCTGTTTCCGGTCAGGGTGATTGCCGCACCGCTGGCGGTGTTGTCAATATTTACTGCGCCCATGTTTGACCTTATGCGTAGGTGACTTCAGATGTCTGAATGGTAGCAACCCAACGGATGTTCGTCGCCGCTGCACCCGTCACAGTAACCGCCAAGCCTCCATTCGTAGTGTCAGCAGAAAGTGCAACATCCCACGCAGATGCACCAGCGGTCTTGCTCAATATGTTGATGTTGTACGTTCCGAGCGATGTAGACGCAGCATTAGCGTCACGGATGATTGCGCCCTTCACTTCCCACGCGGCATAATCGCTGCCACCAGCAGCCTGTTGCCTTGCAATGATCGTCCCGCTGAAAGCGTAGGCTGAGTTGTTGGGGAGGATGACTTGGTTGGTTGTTGAAGCCGCTGTTCCAGTAGATGTTAACGCTGTAGCAGTAGCATTAGTTGTATCACTAAAAATAACAAGGTCACCAGTTTGCGTACCACCAGGGGATACCCAGAGAGTCGGTGAGTGTGCTCTTTTTCCGGTAATGCCGTTTGCTGATGCGCCGTAACCAGACACGACACTATACTGGCCATCTGCACTGTTACTCCTTCCTCCTAAAACTGTACTGTAAAACGCGCTGGCAACACCAAGATACCCTCCTATTGTTGTTGCGTAGGATGTGTTTGCTTTATTAGTACGACCAATCGCAACCGAATTCGCCCCAGTCGCACCATAGCTGCTCGTATTATTCGCCACCGCAGCAGCGAACGAATCTGTGCCAGATGCGTAGGAACCACCGAGCGCCATTGCGCCGGAGCCTGTGACTACACGAGAACCATTTGCTCCAGAATTTGTACCTATTGCGGTTCCTCTTGCCGCAGTTGTGCTAGCATCAAAACCTAAAGCAATTCCAGTACCCCCTGTTGCATTAGCGCCAGCACCGATAGCGACATCAAGACTACCTGAAGCAGTAGGCCTTGACTGGTTTACAGTAATGTTTTCAGAGTACCCGCGCATAACCTTCTTGTCGCCTGTCTGCCAATTTGTACCATCACATACAATTTGCATACCTTCGCCGCGACGAAGAATTAGTGTCGTTGTTCCGTCAATCGTTTCAGCGCCATTTGGATCAATAGTGATTGCGTCTGTTGATGTCGATGATGTATTCCACACCCAACAGTTAAACCCGCTACCAAGCGAAGCCGCAGCGGTCAGACTGACGGTGAACGTCCCTGACGTACAGTTGATGATCGTGCCAAGGTCGCCAGAGACTACCGTGTAAGCGCCAGTCTTGTTACTGATCGTGATCGCAGATGCGCCGCCAGAGGCAGGAGCAGACGTCCAGCTTGTACCGTCAGACGTCAGCACATTGCCGCTGGAACCCGGATCAGGAATGGCAAGCGCACTCGCAGAGCCAGACACAGATCTCTCTGCTGGGTAGGTCAGGAACACATCCTTGCTACCCGCGCCCCAATTGACCGCTGATCCGCTATTGCTGCTTTCAAGGATCGTGTCACGGCTGAGAGTCGTTCCAGAAGCCGTATACGTCCCAATCCCGACTTCCCAGTCCGTCCCGTCAGTGACCGTGTAGTAGGTGGTGTTTCCATCACCCACCACAGAAAACGATTGAAACCCAGTCACAGCACCTGCAAGCGTATAAGTGCCCGTGCTGGTTGTGGTCGTAGTTTCCTTTACACGATCCTTGAGAACGAGCGCCATGATCTACCCTTAAGCAGCATCAAGCGAAAAAGTGTAGGTCACATTCAAAGTATCACCCGACACAACACTCCGGTCACCGGGTGACTGGAAGTCTGCCGCTGAGAACAGCGTACCTGTCGTGCCGCCCTTGGTGTTATTGGAGGTCAGGAACGCCCCGCCAATCGTCGCAGTTGCGTTGATGTTAAATGACGCAGGCGAAGCAGAGTTTGTAATCACAGAAGGGTCGGCAGTAGTGGCGACACCAAACGTGCAAGTCGGACGGGTTGCATTGCTATAACCAGTCTCTTCAGTCCACCCAGCATGAGAAGACATCGTGTCCCCCGCTGCCGGATTATTCGACGCAGCCGCACCATACAGACCGATGTACCAAGCCGTGATCTGCGTACCGCTCGCAAAGTAAACCGAGTTCATCGACTGAAGGCCGACATTAACCACGAGATTCTTGGATTCGGCTTTCCACTTGAGGTTGCCATCCTTGTCGATGCACTCGATAGTGAAAACGCCACCACCTTTGATAGACTCAGTGGGCTGGGTGTTACGAACAACCGAAGCAGCTACCTGATCGGTCGATTTAGCTTTTTCAAGAGACATTTGGAACTCCTTTATCCGATCCGGATAACTGCATCAGTTGGATTGTTGGTTGGGAACTGGATTTGGAAGTTGCCACTTGACACAGTTTTAACTTCACCAAACTCAAAAACCGCAACCGCTCTATCAGCCTTACTACTATTGTAAATCAATGCTCCGCGAGCACTGAAGTTACCTGAAGTCCACGTCGTCGTAGAAAACGTCACAAACGCAACTCCTTGCGACAGAGTTACGGTAGCCCCAGTCAGGGTGTTCCCCCCTGCTTCATATCCGCCGCCTGACGTTTCGTTTAAGGTCGTGTAAACGGTTGTGTCAGGACCAAGCGTTGCGCTGTTCGTGTAAAGCGCAATCTTGAAGGTGTCGGTCAGGAAGTCATGGGTGCCCTTGAGTAGTTCTTCCTTGAAGCTGTTGCACATGCCTACGGTGATCATTACCGAACCTCATTTCTTGCTTGGCCGTTCCGATAGGTGTCCTGCCTCAACTTCCCGTCAGCAAATTGTTTAAACAAGATCATTGCTTGGGTGTACAGGTTTTCATAGGTCTTCAGATCAATCTCTGATCCCTTCGTGAACCTGATCGCTTGCATCAGTGTTCCATTGAGCAGGGCAGCATCAAATGCATCTCCAAGCCACGTCGTTCCTGCGGTAACGATAGACTCAGGATAGGCTGCGCAATGAAGCTCAACGCTATACGCGGCGTCAGGTGCTGGCCCAAGAATCAGCGTATTTGCGTCAAAGACGGCGTAATGCTTTGGTAGACCCGTGTCTGCTGCATCCGGATAGCATTCCCGGATGAAGTTCACATCCTTGTTCAACAAATACTCATAGTCCCCGTTGGCTTTGATTGCCGCGAGGGAAAAGAGATACAGGAACCCTGTGGGAAGCTCAAGGTACTTGTTGCCAATCGTCACTGTGGCTGTGACGTTTTTCCTGAGCGCAGGAGGCTGAGCAGTCTGAAAGATAAGCTGTTCAGCCTGCTTGATCAGTACGTTTAAATCCGCATCAGGGATGTTGATCTCAACCGTATCCCTGACCGCAGACTTTAGATCAACGTAGTTCACGCCATCGGTCCTCGGGCCATGACGCCCTTAGTGGCTGCACCCGTCCCGCGAATCTTGATGCCACCACCTTTCTGTAGCTTGGTCAGAGGCTTTCCGGGATGCATGGATTTCTCATGCTTGTGAACAGCCTTCTTGACAACCGCCTTGTCCATTTTTACGTCGCTGTGCTTCATACTGTCCTCACGAAATGACAACGGTTAGTGTGCCAATATTAACCGCAAGCTGTTGTCCAAACAAAGGTACAACCTGTGACCTGCTTTGCGGATAACCTGTGAAATCAGGTCTTGGATTCCTGATGGCTTGCGGATCCTCAACAGGAAAGCTACCAAGCTTCAATTGCGGATGACTGGGTTCCCAACATTCCGGACAAACCAAAATGTTGACCGGAGTGTTCTTGATGATGATTTCTTTAAGCTGCCTTAGCTTGTAACGAAACCCACACCGATCACACTCAGCAATTGGCCTGTCACGGCTTGCAAACTTGTTGCTCATGTTCGAATTCCATAAGCCCTTGGAACAAACCGTACAGAAGCCTTCTCCCGGTCTTCACCTGCTGCAAGATTGAACTGTTCGTCGTACTCGGCCTTCAACATCTGCACTCTTCCTGCCAGATCAGGAACCTTCATTGCAATGTGATAAGCCAAACCCGCAGCAATTGCAGGCAAGAATCTAAAAGGCGCGTCAGGGGTGTTTACACCTGTTCCTGCGTCTTGGATTCTTCTGAGCCTGTAGTAGAAGAGGGTGTAAGGACTGGATGAGTCGGGCACCGGCCAAAGAGTAATTCTGGGCTGATCTCTAAGTCTTTCGACAAAAATCTGAACCGGCCTGCCCTGAGCCAACTTTGCTGGAATTGAAGCATACGTCGAAACGCTAATCCTAGAGATCGTAAGGTCCGACTGAAGCGTAGGATTGCCTGCGCCGGTACGAATAACATGTTCGATGATGTCGATGGTATCTGCCGGAAGATTGTAAGTTGCAACACCCGGCGTAAGAACTTGCGATCCTGATTCAACTGTCCAGAGGTTAACCCCCCTGTTCGCAAATTCGATGGTCAGGAGATTCATTGACCGGCGAGCAGTCCTAAGGTCATAACCTGACCGCATCTCACGACCAGCCC
>Ga0070749_10001092_pt1 | contig 18352 bp, 26 predicted proteins | sample VirMetDEL_Nov_18_FD_75180 | JGI IMG/M metagenome (GOLD analysis project Ga0070749, IMG submission 75180) | Aqueous microbial communities from the Delaware River and Bay under freshwater to marine salinity gradient to study organic matter... | ecosystem: Environmental > Aquatic > Marine >...
GCCTGCAAATAGTTCTAACACATTCATCGGTACTGAATAGATTGAACAACTGAGGTGCCTTCGTTAATCATGTTAAACACACCAGTCCAGTCGCCTGCATCCATAGCCCACTCAATGTCATCCTTGCGGTGCGGTATTTGGAAATTACTGTATGCAAATCCGTTCGTTGAGATTTTGAAATCTCCATCGGAATCTTTCTTCGCTGTCCACCTGTACTTGTTGTCGCACATCACGGACACGAGGTCAATCTTTATTTCACGAGGCGTTTTACCTACCTCTAAACTTGGCGGGTTGAACCGCAATTCTCTATACAAACTCATTGTTTTGTCGGTTAAATTCTACTTCTACTTTAGCAAGCACCTCAAGTGCTTTGTCTAATTTGATGCGAACAAAAGTATTGTGCAACAAATTAGCGGTGTCCCGCGCTTCCTGCACGAGACTCACCGCTTTGGTTAAGTGACTATCCACCACGCTTGTTGGTTAGACGTTCAAAGAAACTTAGCCTGCTGTTGACTTCATCAACTAAGGCTTTCTCCTCAGCAACAGTTGCGTTGTGTTCTTCGATGGATATCTCTTCGAGTTGCCCCGATGGTGTAACCTTAAAGACATCCCTCTTAGGTGTAGTCCGTACCTTGAGTACATCACGTAGGCTTTCATTGTCCTGAGCAATAGTCTTGACCGCCTGTGCAACAAGCGGGTCTGCGCCATTCGCCTCAAGATATTCGAGCAACACCTTCTGCGCGTTCTGCGGTGTAAGGTTTGATACCTCCACACTTTCATACACAGCGGGCATTTGGTCTATCACTACGCGATTAGATACACGTTCGTCCACGCCTATCTCCTGGATCTGGGTAAGCGTAGGTACACGTGAGCCACGTCCACAAAAATCTACGAATAGTTTTCGTGCATCTTCTAAGTCTCTTGCAAAGACCGTAAAGTAAGACCGCTCAGTATGACCAATAGGTGCTACGCGGTCTGCGTTTTTGCTACCCTCCCCTATGTATGGGTTAGGCACTGTAATTGAGAATACTCTCATAATCGTCGGTGTGCGGTGTTATCCTCTTGCACTCTTGAGTTTTAGTTCATTAAGTAATTCATCAATAGAACCGTGTGCGAGTTCAATCTCGTGGTCTTGGCTCTCGCCTAATTCTATCTCCATCATGCATAGGTCAAATATCCCATACACTTCCTCCTTTAGTTGAGGGAACTCTTTAACCACCTCTTTACAGCGGTTGATTAAGTTATCTATCATAACGTCATTCATTTCTTGCGCCTCCTTCACGCGTTAAAAGATTAAACTAATTTTTGAAAAAACCAAACATCACACTTTCTCGTACTCGTCGATGAGTCGCTCAAGCGCTTGCTCATACTGCATTGACCCATGACTAATGTTAGGGAAGAAAGTATTATGGAAATCTCGGTTGGTGTAAGGGCTAACTATCACATCCATATACGTTCCGCCTCCGTCTCCGTCGTTCCAGATCCGTGCGCCAGGTATGTTGGTTGTGCATTCATAACCCACTCCTCTTCGGGTTTCAAAGTAACGGACTCCCGTTACCTTCAATTCATTTGCTTTCATAGGCACTATTGTTTAAATTCAACTTCATACGTATTAGTACCACGCATAGTAGTACAGTTCATCATTCGGTTCAATATCATCGAGTGCTTCTGCAAGAATTTCAATCGTATCACGAACGTCTTGATAGTACCACTCGTTGTAATCCGTATCTCCCCAAAAGAACCCGCTTTGTGTAGGCAAAAGTTCTTCTGCAACTGCAAGGTCATCTTTGTCCTGAAGGACATCCATACAAATGTCAATCAACTTCAGTATCTTTTTCTCGGTTACAGGTATAGGGGTGCAGTTGTCTTCCTCCACTCCTTGCGTAAACCATTTATGAATATGGTTTGCCTTGCGCCAATAAGCCAACTGAACATCATCAGCCGTTTTGTAATCTTCATTCGTAGCGTAATCGCTTTTGCGCTTCTTACGATACAAGTACATATCTAATCCCATAGCATTATTTTTTTAGGGTTATTATTCATCGTTCTTCATCCTCAATAAATGTATTGCTACATTTACACACAACTATTCGTTGATAGCAGTTCCCAAGTAACTGACGGTGTTCGGTTACTTTTTCGTATTCCGTAGAGCCACAACTCTTGCACGCTTTAGTGTATGTATTCACCCCCAACCATTTGTTGTAAGATGATACGGTCATAGTGTTTTGGTATGCACTATCCCAACAATCGCAGGTTCGATTACTACTACACATAACCTTAGCCTCTCAATTGTTCGTGCATCTTGATAGCGTGTTCACCATCTAACGCGTTGTAAGAATTGCCCGTAAACTTGCCGTTCTTGTACACCTTGAACCAACTAAAGCCCATGTGGTCTTTGCCACTTACCTTTATTGCTTTATACATAAGCCTTTATTTTTTTTGTTAAACACATTGTCTATCCAATAACAAGCCATCTCATCTTGCAATACCTGGATCTGCAGGTGTGTAAGGGAGGCGTACTGCCTCCCATACTTGCTCATAGAATAACTATGCTTATTCGCCTCGAACCATTCTAACCAACCCATTACGATTTGTTTTTAATTTGTTCGTCAATGTCTTCCCACAACTCCATCACCTCGTCAACCGCATCAAGTAGATACGCTCCACATTTCATGCACTCCGCGTTGTAGTTCACGTCGGTGTCGTGAGTCTCGCATACGTTGCAATCATACGTTCCGTGCAAGGGTGCCTTCTCATCCCAAGCAATCTCCTCGAACTCCTCTATGCTCTCAATGTCGTTCGTATTAAAGAACGATTCGTTGTACGCTTTGAGTTCTTCTTCGTCATCAGCGTAGGCATCATCCCAGTCGTACGAATACGTACTCCCACTTGTAACTGCGGTACTCCCGTAGTACCTGATCGCCTTCGTGTGTGAGTCGTTACTGAACCAATTATCTCCAATCCATTCGCCAAGTTTCTCACCGAATATGCGGTACTCACCCTCGTTGTCGAGGAATATCAACTTGTTCGTGCCTCCGAGATACTCGTAGATAGCATCCTCAATGAACAAGTTGTCAAGCATCTCCATGCCCACGTTGGGTATGGTGCTGAGTAACTCCGTAAACTCTGCGGTGTCGGACTTGTCTTGACTACCGAACCCACGAATGACTCCGTTGTGTACGAGTCCGAGTTCGCTCGTCACGAAGAACGGGTGTAGGTACTCCTCACTCATGCCGTGAGTAGCGATACGGAAGTGCAACAACATAGGTTGCTCGCCTGACACAGAGGTCTTGACCTCCGTATATCGTTGGTAAAATTTATCAAACGAATCCCCACCTTTGTTAGGGAACTTTTCGGCTACAAGTTTGCCGTCTTGTATGAACAACATACCTGCGCCATCATCATTGTATGTCCAACAGTTGGACAGTTTCTTCTTAGGCAACATCTTGCCTGCATTCATAATTGCAATACACATAAGCATAGTTGTGCGGTGTTATCCTCTTGCACTCTTGAGTTTGGTTAAACTATTATTCTTCGTCACGTACTTTTTGTAGGTACTCTTGTGTCTTTTTGGTGTCCATGTTGTACACTGCTCCAAAGGAATTACTTAATCGGTCAACAGCCTCACTCGCATTGTACACAATCGAAGTACCCTTGACCTTGCGGTTCTTGAGTCTACGTACTGCGCTCTTGATGAACACCCCAACGCCATCGCTCGTGAAGTCGTATGACGAGTACAGGTCATCTGCGAACTGAGCGTACAGGCTCACGATTTTGTGTATCATGTCCGCGCTGTACACCTTACGTAAGTGTATGTGTAGTTTACTCTTGGGGTTGAGCATCATCGAAATCACGTTGAGTGGTTTTACGTTTTGATTCTCACACACAATACGGATGAGGTCGCGTCTCCACAAGAGGTTCGTTACGTTACGCACAGCAGGTGGTAGGCGCAACTCTATGTACCTGCCCTTGACGTGTACAGCGGAATACTTGCCCGCTGACTTGTAGTCGGCAGGCTTGCGCTTTATCTGCGAGTACGAGTTACCCAATCGGTGTCTCCATATAGACAAGAACAACGGCACGAAGGCTTGGATACTATCGAAGAACTCCTCGCCGTTCTTACCAATTTGCCCTATGTTGATATGCCCTCCACAATTACTTGTGTACTCTGCATTGATATGGTCAACAAGTGTACGGCTTGTGCGGGTTTTGCCGTTCAAGGCAACATCAAGGTCATCCGTAAACATATCGTAGACTGGGCTGACCATCTCATACCCATCATCTCCGAGCGAGCCATCCGACTCGCGACACCAATCTGTAGCATCCGCGTCATCGAGGTCGTGGTGGTCAAAGATACTTGAGTCCTCTTTTTCTACCTCAAAACCAATGGTGAACTTGGTGTCGTCCGTATAGAACACTCTACGGAATCCGCTGTGGTATTCGTGCGTTGAGGAACCGCGAGGTTCGTGGTCGAGGTATTCTTCTCTACGTGAGTCCCAAAATACGTATTCGCCCTCATCGTCATTGTGGTAGTAGCACCCATCGGACTCACACCATATTACATCATCTACCCAAGCCCATTCGCCATCGCGAGAGCCTGCATCCAAGTAGCGTATGTCGTCACTGAAATCTGGCTCCCAAACGATATCGCCACCGACCAACTCTAAGGTGCGGTCATCATCATCAGGTGTAAGCACCACGCTTGAAGTACCACCCCATACTCGTACAAAGTCGTGAACGATCGCGTCACGTGTGTGTATGTACTCGCCCTCGAAATCACTTTGTGCTGTCAACACAATCGCCTCGTTTGAAGGTATCTTATTACCTTCATAATCCAAAACAAAATCCTCCATAGAACTTTTCTTTTTCAATTCAACAAAATTTTTACCAATCCTTATATTCATCTTCACCGCTATCGAACTTACGCCTGGCGCGTATCTGCTTGTGTCTCTGCCTTCTAACGAGCCTATGAACCCACCTAACTGCTTGAGGCTTCTTACCCAAATACCCGTTCCATCAATCGCCAACGAGTCTACACGTGTGGCTCGCTCAATGTCTCCCAATTTGTCATTAACATAGGCGATTGCCTTGTACATAAACCCCTGTAACGTACCTTGCGAGGAGTTCATAAAATCAAATCCTTGCATCTTGTAGAACAAATCCATCCCACCTCCTCTGTACACGTTCAGTTGGGTACATATACCATCGTCATACGCGCCACGTGTGTACTCCGAACCCCAAACCAACCTTCGCTCGTATATGGCGCGAAACATACCTGCGGTTCGCATCATACATGACACATCAGGCTCAAACGCCCAGTCATTCGAGGGGAACACGTTCCTCCCTTCGCCTGCACTATACACAGCATCACGCACAGCTCGCATGTACTCTTGGAAGTGTTCAACATACGCAGTCGTTGGTACACAAGCAGTTGCCTCGTACCTTCTCCGTAGGTTCCACGACACCTGCCTCATAGGTGGTAGGTCGCGTTGCCTAATCTCCGAGCCATTACGCTCAAACAACGAGTCAATGTGACCTACAAGGTCATACTCAATTAAATTCATACTCATTCGTATTGTGTGTGTAACTTGCCCTACACACTTGGGCATAGTGGACTGCGTGGGACTCGAACCCACAGCGTACCCGCCGACCACGTTATTAACCAAAAAACCAAAATGCAAAGAGAGTCGGTGTACTCAGTCCGTTTATAGTGTGGTCACCACTACCATCAAATCATCCCTACAAACGTAGGCTAAATATCTGAGAATCAGTGTTAAAGGTTTGTTAAAACTTCATCTTCATGTGCCCACGATTCATAGCGTCATGCACTCCACAGCGGGTGCGCGTCTGGATCACGCGCGAGTTACGCGCGGGTGCCTGTGTGTGCGGTGCAAGTGTACGTACAAGCACCACACATATATATATGAGAAGCATCATAGCACAGTCTTTTTTCTCAGGTTCAACACAAGGTGCAATACTGCTTGCCCAAGTAAGGACAAGCCCATCATAGCCTGCACAAGGCTCAAAATCAAATCAATCATCGGTTATACATTTAGTGAGTGAAGGGGGAATCGAACCCCCTCGTGTACCATACACCCTATGGACTCGTGCTTTCAGTCGGTGCAGAACTTCAAAGTCCATCCATCTGCACCTTCCTAACCCGCCGTACCGAGACGCACCGCTTCAAGCGGGTATGGTACGCCTCGATTTGTACACTACGACAAGGCATAGTTATACCTTTCGTAGATAGTCCGTTTATAGTGTGGTCACCACTACCAACAAGTTACTTGCGCTTTGCTCTACGAGCATCACGCTGGGCTTGTGCCCTGTACACCTTGCGGTCTATCCGCTCGGCGTACCTCACCTCAAGTGCATCGGCTTGCATTTTGCCTCGCGCTTTACGCTTGCTTGAACTCGCGGTCTTGCCCTCAAGTGAGGGTGCGCTCACCACTCGGACTACGTACTCGTAGCCCTTGTGGTTGCGGTGTGTAGCAAACCTACTCATTGTCGGTAGGGTTTTCAGCCGTAAGTTCGGCAGGGTTGAGGAACATATCTGCGTTCCCTTGTACGAGTAGTGCGAACTGCGGGTCGTGTACACTTGAGTACGCTCCAGTGAGCAGGTCTGTGAAGAAACCAAAACTTGCGAAAGCCTCAGTGTTTAAGAAATCCTCGAAAATCGTTTCAACGAAGTCGCGCCCTAACTTGTGCTCAAGTGCTTGCAAGAGTGCAAGTGTGCTTGGCTTACGTGTTGGCTGTGTTGTCTGTGTGTTGTCGTTTGTCGGCATTGTGTAAGTTTTTATTTGGTTAAACATCAATCGAACACCACAAACATCTGTCAAATAATTTTAAGACTATCACAAAGAAATGTTAAAATCCCTGCGCATTATGCGCACCAATTTTCCTGCCTGCCTGATCCGTGTGTATTATATACGCGCGCATGATACAGCGAGTTAGTCAGCCCTCAGTCCTTTGCGCCTACGAATGAGCAAGGCGGTGCCTTGCGAAGGTGTGAGTGAGGCTTGTGTGAGGTAGGCTTGTGTGGTGTGTGCGGTACGGCTTTGCCGTTAACATTCTTTAACATTTGCCCAAAAGCCCGATTTCGCATTTTAAGGGGTGCTGAGTGGCTTGAATGGGTGCTTGAGGTACTTGGGGTAGGGGAAGGTCGAGAAAGTATATAGATATCCCTATAGCACTACGTACTATAGGGTATATATATAAAAAAAAGTTGAGAAAAACAAGCCCAAAAACACGCTTTAACAAAACTTTAACAGCCCATTTTAACAAGGCTTTAACAAATTTTTTTTGTATTCACGTATGTGGGCAGGCGTGGGCGAGCGCGCGAGCGCGAGGGTGCGCGTACGTGGGCGCGCAGGCGTGTGCGCATGTGTGCAGGCGCGCGTGCATGGGTTGAATCTTCCCACCCTAATATATATCAACCCCCTACCACACGAGTGCCTGGAGGCGCGAGTCATCCGCGTGCTTGCCTGGATCATGTGCGCGCGTGCGCGCGTGTGTGCGCGTGTGTGTGTGCGCATGTGTGCGCGTATGTGTGTACGTATGTGTGAGTGTGTACGTATATACGAGGCAAAATAGTTTTAACAAGGCGTTAACACTTGCTGTGAGTTTTTCGCCCTATGTTTACAGCAGTTAACAACCAAAATTTAATGCTTTATGAAATTTAACAAAGTTAAAATGCCGAAATCAACAGAGTACAATCGTGCAACACAGCGCGAAATAATCGCGGATGTAAAACGTGCAGAGGAGCGCATAGATGCATTATGCGAGGAATTGTACCGCTCAATTGTTATAGTGTGTAAACACAACTACACAAACGACCTAAGGTTTTTCGGTATTGAGCAGGTCGCTAATACGCTCATAGATGATGCAGACCTCATACATGATGTATGCAAGCGAACACACAGCGCATTATGCGAGGCGAGCAGAGTGTACTCTTATGCGAGTGAACACTTATACGAGGGGGAGCCATTGGAGGACTTGGTTTGTGCTTTAGTCGAGGACTACTTAAACCAAAGGTCGAAAACCTATTTTGAAATAGGGTTTTTTAACGGAGCATACAAGGTGTTTGTTTGACCAAAATAAACGACCAAAGTTGAAGCCCCCTTGAGGGGCTTTTTTTGTGCCCAGTCTTTCCATGCGCGTATGCGCGAGCGCGCGGGTGATCAGATATGCGCGTATGTACGTAAGGGCTATTTTAAGCCGTTTTAAGCGACTTTTAGGGCTTGAGTGGTACCAATACACTACTTACGGCAGATATGCTCTTAAACGGGCTGTGAGGTGCCTCAGTGTGCCTCCATTAGTGGGGTGTGGTGTGTTGAGTGGGGCTTGGGTGTGTGTGTGAGCGTGGTTTGTTCGTCCCCTCATACGTACAGAGGCACTCCCGCTTGGCTGTGGGGCACGCATGGGTGCCCTCATGTATGCACGTGTACTTGCGCAGGCTTGCTCGCATACCTGCATACGCTTGCGCCTATGCTTGCACGTGCGCCCATACGCCCAAACCTGTGTGCGCATCCGCTTGCGCTCGCACCCCCGTATGCGCCCGCGCCCGTTCGGGTACGCGTGCGCGCACGTCCCCATATATATATTATCCCCACCCTGAACATTACTCAGGAAATTTTCCCAGATCCTGGTAAAAACCCAAAAAGAGAGGTACCCCCATAACAAAAAACCCCACTGCATTGCAGGGGGTTAATAGGTACGCTGTAAACAGCAGAAATGCATGCGAAATTTTGAGCAAAATAGGGGCCCTATGTAACGGAGCACCTTACGATTCGTTCAATTCGGTACATGCAAGTGTTATGTAATCCAATGTGACTATCGTCTTGGATTAAATAACTTCTGTGCAAGACTTAATTCGTTAGTACGGTGTAAAGGTACAACACATTTTAGTAAAAGTCAATAGGGGAAAACAACTATTTGCTACGCATAGTCCTCATAAGTTATCCAAACGTCCTCACCATCGGATAAAGCCTGGGCAATATCGGGGTAGATGTCTTTGTATGCAACTGTACTGCTGCCAATAACACCCTTCATGTTTGCTGAACGGCCCACAAGTAAACATCCCGCTGTATGCTCGTCCGTGTTTCCTATGTGAATCAAGATGTATTCAAAGTTTGGTACATCTCTTACCCATAACATACCCTTGTGCATGTTTGGAAACTTGTCGCTGTAGCGACTGTGGTGGCCACCTACCTTTCTCAAGGTGATTCTGTAGCGACCTGCAGGGATTCTTGTTTCACCCATTACCTTTTCGGTACGGTGTTCGTCTTCTAAGGTGAAGCAAAGGAACTTTCTTTCCTCACCTACTTCTCTATACAGCGATCCGATAGTGAAATCATCAGCGCTATACATTCTTATTACTTTTAATTCCATAACGACAAAGGTAGTATATTTGCAATATGAGTTTAATTAAGTTATACAACAACGGACAATACTACAAGTGCTCAGACAAGAATACTGTGCACTCGTATGTAGAAGGGTATTACACGCATGAGTTCAAGAACCCAGAGCGTGTAGAAAGAATTTTAGAAATAGGCGTTTGGACAGGCGGGAGTATGCTTCTTTGGAGCGATTGGTTCCCAAATGCACAGGTCATTGGGTTTGACAACAACCCACATGCCATCGACCAGGCTGAAAAGACCAGGAAGAAGTGGTATAAGGACAACGACTACAGTAGAGTTCTTATGAGATTAAGAGATGCGTACACATTGGATACAGTGGCGCGCATAGAAGATGACTCTTGTGACTACATTATAGACGATGGCCCACATACATTGGATTCAATGAAGTATGCTATCAGGCATTATTTAAAGAAGGTAAAGCCAGGAGGTAAACTTATCATTGAAGATGTGCAGTCTATTAGTTGGTTTGACGAGTTAGAAGATGTTTCTGAGGAAGTAGAGGATCTGGTAGAAGGTTGTAAGAGAGTTGTTCTGGATACCGACTACCGATACGACGACTTAATATTTGAGATAACAAGGAAATGAATTACAACACTACAGACCCGAAAAAGAAAAAGAAGAAAAAGTACGCGGTTAGAGGCACCCCTGTAGAAGAGTTGCCAGAAGGGCGTGTCACTCCTTACGAGAAAACAATCTTTGATTTCTTCAAGAGAAAAAAGAAAAAGAAAAAATGAAACTAAAGAAGACCAATAAGTCAGTAAAGGTTCCTGCACCAAAGGGATACCACTGGATGACAGAGGGCGGACGTCACTTCTTAATGAAAGGAGACTACAAACCACACAAGGGAGCATCACCAGAAGCGCCTTTCCGTTTAGTTACCCACGACAAAGGGGAGCCAAACAAGGCTATGGATGCGGCTCGTAAGGCGAAACGCTAAAAGGTTCTTCACCTCTCATCTTTCTGTGCATGCGTGCAACCATTAACCTTCCTTTCTGAGAGAGTGCATAGCGTACTCTGTAGTTGTATTTGGTTTCATCTCTAAAGAAATGGTCTTCCATTGCGTTACTCGGAGTAAGTTTATCGAAGTGCTTGTATATGTATTCCTTTTTTAGCAAAGGATAGATAATACGGTCACCTATCTTGTGTGGACTCTTGTTCATTGCATTGGCCACATACTGCATTGTCCAGAATTCCAGATCATACACAAACAAGAGGAACTCTAACTCAGCCTTGCCTAAGTCGTAATTCTCTTTAGCGTCTATATACAGGTAATGCAAGTTCTTTAGTACATTGTCTTGTATGTATCTCTTGTCTATTTTAGAGAACTCTCTAAACTTTTTCTTTCGGCTTACAGTACTTTTAGGCATATCTGTATCTTTGTTTTTGTAAAAGTAATAATATGGCATCACTTAGCGGAAATAAAATTAAGGACACGTTCACCACGCTTCTCAAGTTAGAATCATCTACCGTCAGCGGTACAGAACAGGTGGTAGAAGACGGAGCAGGAAACGATACGGCTTTAAAATTATCAACAGGAACTGTAGAGACTACAGGCGATTTAAAGATATCAGGAACACCAGGCACTACTACATCTGATGTAAAGGCATTAATGTTAAGCACTTCTGGGGTGGTAGTAACCAGAGATTTGAATGCAAACCCAATAGGAACAGCAAGTGTTGTAGGTATTGCACCAATTTCAGCAACAGGGAGTAATGTTGCTCTTGCAGACGCGGGAACACTTCCTCAAAAAACAACCCCTGCTAATAATGATAAGTATTTGTTGTGGGATGAGGCTAACAGTCAATACAAGTATATAGACCATGACGACCTAAGTACGTCTGTTGCAAATTCTGTATCTGCGTTCCAACCGCAATCCTTAGTAGCAAAACCAACTTCTACAGGAGATATAGTCGTATCAAATACAGTGCTTACACCAATAGTGTTCACAGAAATAGTGGGAGACTCTGGAGCAACAGGAGCAACCAGTCAAGCAACCTCATCTGTGATGTTTGGTCAAAACACAAACAATATATTAGGTTTTGGAACGGTAACTGATTTCGGAGACTGTATCGAGCCATTAATAGAAGAAGCAGGGTACTACAGAATAACTGCTGTGGTTTCTTTAGAAGGTGGAGGGAACCACAATGTTGACTTACGTATTTACGAGGCGGTTTCAGGAACATATTTAGCGCAAGGAATCAGGTCTACACAAAACGAAATCAGATATGTAGCAGAGTTTTCTGCGCTGTATTACTACAACTACCCCACTGTAACCACAGCAAGGTTTCAGTTAGTGGCTCAATCATCAACCACAGGGGATGTTATAAAGGGATTAGACACATTCTTTGAGGTTAAATACTTAGGTCAAAACATAACATTCTAATGACCGACAAAGAAAGAGCAGAGTTTTTTCATCAGATCCGTTTAAAATTAGACGAGATAGAAGACATCATGGACGAGATGGGCGGGAGAGAAAACTTTATTTCTTTATGGTGCTTTGGTACTTTTATCCCATCGGAGGACGAAGCCAATGAACGATACGATGTTATGACTGGAATGCACATGTCGGTCGAAGAAGAGTTCGACTTAATGGCGAGCATGGTCACAAAATGTTTTAATGAATATATAGATAACCCAGACGACGATACCGATACAGGTAAAATAGATTACTGGTTAAATAAATAAAATGGAACTCATTAGAAAAATCATTATCGGGCAAAACCCGAAGGATGCCATGGCTTATTATGTAGGCCAGAGAGCAGGGGACTCAGTTATTGATTCAATTATACTTGACGAAAGGTGTTTTGTGAAACACGGAATTCGTCGCTATCTTGTGTACATCTACAATAAGGATCAAGGCATTATGCTTTGGAAAACTATAGATGATATGCCAGTATTAATTGAACATGATTGCGACTTTGAATGAAATCACTAAGACATTTTCTCGTACGTGTCCCTAATACCACAAGGGATACATTCACATTAGGAGACAAAGAATTGTATCTCGATACCAAGTGGGATGAATTCGCTCACCGAACAATGGAGGGCGAAGTAGTAGCCACACCTGCTAAATACAAAACAGAAGTTAAAGTAGGAGACACCCTGTATTTTCATCACCACGTTGTCCTTGGTGGCAACCACATGATGATGAATGATGAAACAAATCAATTAGAAGAAACCAAGAAGCGTGGTCAATTCATAGACCCAGACGACGACATATACGTTGCCGTCTACGATGGAGCAATAGACCCGTTCTCTGTACAGGCTTATGCATTCAAATGTAAAGACACGGGAAATATTCGTTTGATAGCAGACTGGGTGTTTATTCAACCTGAAGAAGAGGTGGAAGAAAAAGAAGAGGAAACTGAAATTATGGTTGGAAACCAAATAATCTACATGATTCCTTCAAAGAAAGAACCAGAGGAAAAGAAAGGTTATATTAAATGGAGTTCACCAAAGTTAGACGAACTTGGATTAAAGCCTGGGGACAAGGTTTTGATTAGAAAAAGCGCCGACTATGAAATGAAAATAGAAGGCGAGAAACTATGGAGAACTATTATTACTTCAATTCATGGCAAAATCGAAGAAGTACAATAACATCGCTACAGCGGAAAGGTTAATGGAGTCTATGCAGATTGCTATAGAGAACATGATTCAAGAAATACAGAAGCCTGTAGATCAGGAACTCAGTGGCTCGCAACGAAAAGCAGAACTACAATCCATAAAACAAACCGCTGTAGATGCAAAAGACTTAATTGTTGAAAGAGAAAGACTCGCCCAACTTATCAAGGGACTTAAACAAAACGGAGAAATCAAAGAAGAAAGAGAATACTCAGGAGGATTTGCAGAGCAATTCTCAAAGTAATCAAATCTTTATTTATTGGGATTACTAAATGGCAGGACTGGTAGAGATAGAAGAAGAAATTGCAATAAACATTTGCCACGATAATACCTCTGGTGAAGTTGAATTGTATTTCGACTTGCCTATTCAGTTACCAAAGAAGCCTGCTAAAAAGAATATTCTGTTTTACAACAAGCCCAAAGCAGAACAGTGTTGGGAAAGAACAGAACTCCCTGAAGAGTTACGAAGAATTCGCTCTATGGAAGAGTGGATGGAAATGCCAGAAGCATTTAGAAAGAAGTACACAGGGTATATTTCAGAGGAATTTAAAAGAAGAAGAAATGGAGTATGGTTCTACAACAACGGGGTGCCCACTTATATCACGGGAAACCACTACTTTTTCTTACAATGGTCAAAGATTGATATTGGATATCCATCGTACCTTGACTTTCAAAGGAAACTTTTCGTACACCTTGAAGCCTGTGTAGTAGACCCTCGCTGTATTGGACAGATATACGTTAAGTGTAGACGATCTGGATACACCAACATGTCTGCAACAGTGCTTGTAAACGAGGGCTCACAGGTAAAAGAGAAACTCCTCGGCATTATGTCTAAGACAGGATCCGATGCACAAGAGAATATCTTTATGAAAAAGGTGGTGCCCATCTATAAGTCGCTGCCGTTCTTCTTTAAACCGATACAAGACGGTACAACCAACCCCCGTATGGAGTTGGCATTTAGAGAACCCTCTAAAAGAATCACCAAGAACAATAAAACATCTTCAAGGGGAGAGGCTCTTAATACTATTATCAACTGGAAGAACACTACGAACAATGCGTACGATGGAGAAAAGGTGCATCGCTTGTATATGGACGAGGCAGGTAAGTGGGAGAAAGGAAACGATATACGTGAAGCCTGGAGGATACAGCGAACCTGTTTGCTTGTAGGTAGAAAGATTGTAGGAAAAGCACTTGTTGGAAGTACAGTAAACCCTTTGGACAGAGGGGGAACTCAGTATAGAGAGATGTATTACAGCAGCAATGTAAACGAAAGAAACGAAAACGGAAGAACAAAGAGCGGGTTGTATGGGGTATTCATTCCTGCATACGAAGCGCTTGAAGGATTCTTTGATTCTTACGGAATGCCTGTTATTGATGACCCTGAAAACCCTGTAATAGGAATTGAAGGAGAGCAAATCACTATGGGCGCAAAGACGTATCTAAAGAACGAAAGAAAAGGATTAAGTGGAGACTCTTATGAACTTAACGAGGTTATTCGTCAGTTTCCTTTCACGGAAGCAGAAGCATTTAGAGATAGCGCTAAAGCCTCTTTGTTTAACGTGCAGAAGATATACGAACAGATAGAATACAACCAAGACCTATATCCTTCCCCTGTAGTTGTGGGGAATTTTAACTGGGCAAACGGAGTGCAAGACACAGAGGTTGTGTTTAGTCCAGATCCCAACGGAAGGTGGCGTGTAGCATGGATGCCGCCCGTTGAACTTAGAAACAAAACAAAACCAGAGAACGATTGGCTTGGGTGTGCAGGTGTTGATAGTTACGATATTGACGCAACTGTAGACGGTCGTGGCTCGAAAGGTGCGTGTCACTTCTACAACAAATTCAATATGGCTCACCCGTCAAACATGTTTGTTGCAGAGTACGCATCACGTCCACCGTTGGCTAAGATATTCTACGAAGACATATTGATGGCCGCTAAGTTTTATGGCTATCCTGTGTTGATTGAAAACAACAAGTATGGAATAGCAAGGTACTTTGAATCAAGGAATTACAGCCACTTTCTTTTAGACAGACCTGCCCACCTTACCTCAACGTACGGGACAAAAACAAAAACTAAAGGTATACCTTCAAATTCTCAGGACGTGATACAAGCGCACGCACAGGCAATTGAGGCGTACATACATGCACACATAGGACTTAATGAAGAGTCTCTCGAGTTTGGTAAGATGTATTTTGAAAGGACACTTGAGGATTGGATTAACTTTAAGATTGATGACCGTACAAGATATGACCTTACCATATCCAGTGGTCTGGCATTGCTTGCTGCTCAGGGTAATAAAGTTGAAAAACCTAAAATAGATTTTAACAACAAGAAATTCTTCAGAAAGGGTCAGATAATTTTAAGGTAATAATAATCGGTATATTTGCAATTGTAGCAATCTTGAGTATGAACACAGAATATAAAAACGGACAGTCTTCATTTCCAGATCCTTTAGCATCAACTAAAGAGAAGATGTGTCAACCTTACGGCTTACAATACGCCAAGGCAATGTACGCTCAATGGATTGGTAGTGATTATCAAAACTCTTTATACGGAAGAAGAAACGCGGAGTTCGAGAGATGTAGAGATTACGCTCAAGGAACTCAAGACACTTCAATCTATAGACAAATACTAAACTCTCTTGACCCGAACAACGGCGACGGCACACTATTAACTTTAGATTACACGCCTGTTCCTATAGTTCCTAAGTTTGTTAAGATTGTAGTAAACAAAATTCTATCAAGAAAACCCTACCCTCAATTAGAGGCTATTGACCCGCTGTCAAGAACAGAGAAGGATAAAAAGAAAAACTCTACAATATTGCGTATTGAGAATCGTGATATGATACAGGAGGCAAAATCCCTTGGTCTTAATGTAAAGGAAGACCCAGACAGTTTGCCAGAAACACCAGAGGAAACTGAAATATTCTTAGACACAAACATTAAGACAGACGCAGAGGTCGCCGCTCAGATTGCAACAGAGATGACCTTAAAGTGGAATGACTTCTCTGACGCTATATACCGCAGGTGTGTTGAAGATATTACAACATTAGGAATGGGTGTTGCTAAAAGAAGCAACGACCCAAACTACGGAATCAAAGAAGAATACGTAGACCCTAAACGTTTCTTACACAACTTTACTGAAGACCCGAACTTTACAGACCTGACATACGCAGGACATTTTAAATACATGACCATCATGGAGTTGAAGCGTATTGCAGGTAATCAGTTTACCGAAGAGCAGTACAAGGAGATTGCTAAGACGGTAATGAACAAGTATGGGAACAATCCAACACAGTTCTCTACAACAGGGTCGACATACGATAGACCAGGAACAAGATACCGACAAGGGTACGATGAGTATAAGATAGAGGTGCTTGACTTTGAGTTTATGTCGGTAGACGATATCATCTACGAGAAGAAAGAATCAGCGTACGGTAATATTGGGTTTTACTACAAGGGCAATGAATACAACGCCCCTCAAAACTCTGTATACGACAGAGAGGCGGTGTACATGAAAAACGCAACAGTCTACGGCGGTTGTTATATTGTAGGTACGGAGCACCTGTTTAATTATGGCCCCAAGAAAAATATACCTAAAAACATACACGATATTTCACGTGCGCGTTTATCATACAGTATTGTAGCCACAAACATCCGTGGAATGATTCCAAAGTCAATGGTATCCACAGTGATTGGGTTTGCGGATATGCTCCAGATCACCCACTTAAAACTTCAACAGTCTATTGCTAAAGCAAAACCAGACGGTCTTATCATAGATATCGAAGGCTTGGAGAACGTACAACTCGGAAGAGGAGGAGAACTTGAGCCTTTAGAGATTCAAGACATATACGAACAAACAGGTATATTCTACTACCGTAGTAAAAATCCAGAGGGTGGTTTTCAAAACCCACCTGTTCGGGAAATAGGAAATAGAATCAGGAACATTCAAGAGTTGGTTTCTTTATATAACCACTACTTAAGAATGATTCGTGACGCTACAGGTATCAATGAAGTTATGGACGGCACTACACCTAAAGGTGAAGCCCTTGTTGGTGTAAATCAAATGGCCATACAAGCAGGCAACAATGCGATATACGATATAACAAACGCAGCGTTAGTGCTTTACAAAAAGGTTTGCGACGACATCGTGAGGTGTGTACAAGTAATTCCACCAGATAGTGTTCTATACAAGGCATACACAAACGCTGTAGGGGAAACTAATATGGCAGTACTATCTTCTTTCGATAACCTTGCGATGTACAATTTTGGCGTAATGGTTGTTACAGAAATGAACGATCAGGACAAACAATACCTTGAGCAAAACATTCAGATTGCACTTGGCCAAAAAGAAATAGACCTTGAGGATGCTATTGCTATTCGTCAATTAAAAGATGTAGACCAGGCGGAAAGATTACTGGTTGTTCGTAGAAAGAAACGAATCAAACAAATGCAAGAGCAGGCGCAACAGCAGGCTCAGATAACCGCTCAAGTGAATGCGCAACAAACACAAGTTTCTACACAAATGGAAATGCAGAAGAAACAAATGGATGCGCAGATAGAAGCACAGCGGATTCAAATGGAAGCGCAAGCAAAAGCGCAACTGATGCAACTTGAATACCAGTTCAAGATAGAGATAGAAAAACTTAAAGGAGAGTACGGCGTAGTAGAGCAACAGATAGAAAGCGGAAACAGAATGGCTGCAGAGCAAGAATCTGAAAACAGAAAAGACCAACGCATCAACAAACAAGCATTGGCTCAAAGTAAGTTGATTGCACAACGCCAGGGAGACAGACCCCCGCTCAGTGAAGATATAGTAACCAACTTAACCATAGATTAAAATGTCGTGTTCATCTTGTTCAACAAGCGCATGCACTTGTGGTAATGCAACCAACGTAAACCTTAATACAGCGTCACAGGTAAATATATGTTGTAGGAGAGGAGACACGTTTAAACTTGTCGCAAACATTAAAGACTCTGACGGAACCGAATTAGACCTAACCTTGTACACCTACAAGATGGAGGTTCGTGAATACGATGGTGGCCCAGTTGTTATTGCCGATACAGACATAGATATTACAGGAACATCAAGCGGTGTACTCACAATAGAGATACCTGCTGCCGACATGGCTGTGGATTCAGGAACATACGTTTATGGATTACAAACAACATTGATTGCTACAGGATTTGTAGACACTTGGTTGTATGGTTCTTTTGAAGTTGTTCAAGATATTGTTCAGTAATAATGTATGAGAGCGCATGTCTATAACCGTAAACGTAACAGAAGGAAACAAGGTAACTGTCCATAGACA
>Ga0070749_10001097_pt1 | contig 18315 bp, 19 predicted proteins | sample VirMetDEL_Nov_18_FD_75180 | JGI IMG/M metagenome (GOLD analysis project Ga0070749, IMG submission 75180) | Aqueous microbial communities from the Delaware River and Bay under freshwater to marine salinity gradient to study organic matter... | ecosystem: Environmental > Aquatic > Marine >...
ATATTGAACTCACCTCCATTGATGAGATTGAAATTTGCTAATCTAATTTGCAATCCATTCAATAACGATGAAGGATTGTTAGGATTCTCTGATAATTTTCAGTTGTCTCACAATTTTGATTCAGTGGGAACATTCGTTGTGCCTGCGCCAAATCAAACCGATGGTTATATATTTGCTAAAGCATATTCATTGACATTTGGATTTACAGTGTTACATGAAGAAGTTGTTGGTTGGGATGATAAAGGTGGTAAGTTCAAAAATGAAAACTTTCCCTATAAACCAATTAGTCAAGAAGAAATCCCTTCTAATGCCACACTTGGTACTGCTATTTCAAACCTAAGAGGCTCCGTGACTCAATCGCCAACAGTTGCAAAAGGCTTGACACTAATATTCGGGGGATAATTTATGGCAACTTCTAGATATTCAAAATTATTGCCAGTAAATAATGTAGATGAAGGCTATAAAAAGCTTTATTTATATTCAAGAGTAAACAATAATAATATAATAAGACAATATCCTACACTAAATTTGAAATATCCAACTTCCGAGCAAATACAATCTTATACTATACAAACAGAAACTTGGTCTTTGGGAGATAGATTTTACAAATTAGCAAATCAATATTATGGTGATTCACAATATTGGTGGTTGATTGCTTTTTTCAACAAAACTCCAACAGAACAACATTTACAGCTTGGAGATGTAGTTCAAATTCCTTTACCTCTGAATGTAGTATTGAGTGATTTAGGTTTATAAAATGTCAAAATTCAAATTAGATCCATTCTTTCCAGATAAAAATCTAAATCCACAAGGATGGGTTACTGATTTTATTACGAGTCGTCTAAATAGAACTGGCGAACAAAGAAGTGATTTAGCTAATTTGATTTATGATGAATCGCTCACCGATGAAACTGTAGCTAATTTCAATTTACAACAACAAAGAGACGAAATAAACGCTGTTAGAAAGAGAAATCCAAAAGATAAATCTATTTTTCTAAATCCTTCTTGTTATGATGCTGTAGAAAGGAATATTTCTATTTCTTCTAAACCAGTTGAAAACACAAAGGACATGAGAGATTATTATCAATACATGATCAATGTAAAAACAAATGAACTAAGCTCATTTGTTCCTTATGTTCGCATGAAATTTGGATATAAGAAAGCTAAAGAAAAAACATTTACCGAAGTTGAAGTTCCTTTTGTTCAAAATCTCAAAACAGAGGTTGCATCTATCCTAGCTGATAAATTTTCCAGAGGTCAAGGTGCCGGTATTGAAAGTGTCTCTGCTGCCAGATCATTCCCAGGTTTAGGGCTAACTCTAAATGTGGAAGTAACTGTCAATTATTTTTTTAGTAGTATTTCTACTATAACTAAGCAAATAACTAACAATTATATTCCAAAGGAATTGAATTTCACTTACAGTAAGTTATTATCATTTTTACCTTCAACAAAACAAAAACTAGTTCTTGAATATGGGTATGGAATCAACCCTTCAGATAGCAATGTAAAATATTCAAAAATTGGTGACATTATTCAAGCTGAAACAAAAAGAATTCCTTTGGCTTATAAGAGCCACCAACTAAATATCGAAGAGAATGGAACTGTAAAAGTCAGCGTAAAATACCTTGCTTATACAGAGGCTCAACTTTTTCAAAAGAATGATGTTACAACACCAGGGCTGGATTTTGTAAAAAAGATTTCAAACAATTCAATCAGATCTTTATATGAGAATTATAACATTTTATCTGATGAATATTATAGAATTCAGAGACAGCTATTAGATTTACGAGAAAACACAGTAGAATTACAATCAATAGGTGGTTCTAAACAAAAATTAGATTCTCTTTTGAAACAAAAGCAGATTTTGTCCAAGCGTTCTGCCAATCTTTCTAAACAAATTACAGTTGTAAAACAAGAACTTTCGCCATATATCAAAGATATTATTATAGAAGCTATTATTCAAAGAAGACAAATGTTTTCTATATCCTTCTCCTCTGAGAGAAAAGGTGATATATTTGAAATTTCACATTATCTCAATCTAGTAAAAAGAAATAATTCAAAAAATAACCTTGAATTCATTTCAATAGGTAATGAAAATGGATATAAAACAACTAAAAATATAAATGAATTCAATAATTTTGATATTAGTGTTTTAGAAGATAATACTGTCGGTTTACAAAAAGAAGATTTATTTAGAAGAATAGTTACCAATCTTTTTGACGGAGTAGAGAGAGGTGTTCAGGGTAAGAAATTTGGATATATAACATTCTTTCCATTGAAAGCTTTGATTTCAATATTATATGAATTTCTTCCAGATGAACAAAGCGATCAAACTCAATATGAAATACCTTTTACATGTTTCGGAAATGTAACAGCCAGAAGTTTTGGTAAAGAATACTCTGTCAATATCGGGGATGTGTTGATCGAACTACAAACTTTTACTAAGTGGTTATACAAACATTACAATCAAAAAACTAGAATTGAATATTCTCTTTCAGATTTTCTAAAAGACATGGTTGAAGAGCTAGTACCACAAGCTATTTCTAGAAATAATACTGGTTTTTATAATAAGAATTCAATTGGCTCTATTAGGCATATGTTGTATTATACGAAACTAAATTTGAATAATACTACCGACTTGAAACTTATAAATGATGTTTACAAACAACCATATGATTCTAATAATTTATCAGCTATCTTTTCATCTGAGAAAAATAAGGATTCAAAAGGTCTTATTTATTTTTCTCAGATGCTAAATCCTTTGAATAATTATACATCTCCATATTTTAGAAAATATATTGCCAAAGAAGCTGCAAATGCAAATAGTTTCAACTTTGTGAAAGACAGCGAAATAGGAATTCCGCACGTTCAAATAGGCGCTGATCGTGGCTTGATAAAGAAAGTAGGATTTTCTGCTATTGAACAACCTTTCTTGGCGTCTTCTTTGGTCAAGCAAGCCATGGCTGATGGTGACACTAGATTGCCTCGTTATGCTTATAATATAAATGTTGACATGTTTGGCAATAACTTATTCAACCAAGCAGGATTTATAGCAGTACCTCCTTTTGGAGTTGAAGGCGGCGTCGATGTTGATTTGGGCTTGACAGGATATTATATCGTCACTAAAATAAACGACTATATATCAGTTGATGGCGGATATTCTACTTCTGTCACTGCTATATGGCACGGTAATCCATTGGTGAATAAGAAAGAAAAGGCTACTCTTGAAGACAGTGCAGATAACACTGAAATAAAAGAGAACATAGTATTTACTGTTGAAGATTACATAAAAGATCTATTAGATTTAGATCCTTCAACGCTAAAATCCCTTGGTATAACATCACAACCAATAACGAAAGAAAAGAAATCTGATGCAGCTATACAAGAAGAAAATAAAGAGAAGCCAAAGAGAGATAGGGTAGAAAACGTCGGAGTCAAAAAATAATGACTGTATCTAATGCAGACAATTTTTCTAATGCTAAAGACATGTACGAGGGAAGAACTCTATACAAAGAAGCCTTTCCTAGAACGTCTATACAATTCGATACTGGATATGAAAATAGATTATTTGGTAAAGTAGACACTCTTGGTAATGCTATTCAAATAAAAGAATATTCTTTATCATTTTTTGCAACCACTTATGATAAGAAAAATGTTGGTTGTATTGATTTTATGGCTGATGCCTTCTTGGATTGTAGAAAACAATATGATATTTTGGTCAAGAAAAGAAAAATAAACACCACATCTCAATATTTCAAAGAAAATCTACCAGTTTATGATGGGTGGAAGAAACAAGAGTTTTTATTTTCGACAAATCGAAATAATTTTTATGTATCTTTGGTGGATTATATCGTAAACAACAGCTTCAAAGTTTTGAAGTTTGAAACATATTCAGAAATAATGCTAAAGTTTCTGAAAGAGAATGAAATCCCTCTAACAAGAGTTGGATTTTTTGAAAGCATTTTCAACCCAATGCATACAACTGGTCTTGTATTAGAATTATATGAAGGTGATGCCGGTTCAGACGAAGAAAGAGAGTCATATATCTCAGATCCAAATTACGATCTAATGTCTGATTTGTTTGCAGACAGAGGTCTAAGATTTGATACACAAGTACCATGGAGATTGATTGCAAATCTTCAATCAAAGAGGTTGGCAAGCTATGTTGTTCGATATTTACCAGAAGATTATAAGCTTCAAGATATATTTGATAAATATTATTTCAAATGTTTTGAAGGTGTTTCTTTCTCTTATTTTGAAGAATTCAAAAACACAATAAAATCATTCTACACTGGTTATAAAAATGTATTTCCAAAATACAATCAACTTGTTATCGCAAATCCAGATGCCACCTCTATTCCATATGGCTCTGAAAAGAAAATTACCTACGATTCAAGCGGAATAAAAAACACATTTGTTTTTGCTGAGAACATAAAATTCAAACCAGATTCTAAAGAGGAAGATCTTTATTTCTTGGAATTATATTATCAAACAAGAATAATTGAAACCAAATCTATCTTTTCAGAATCTCTAAAACAATTCCATCGTGAAAATTTTAGAGGGCTTTATTTGTATAATAAAGATAGAAAAAAGGGAATAATCAAAGCAATCGACTATATCAATTATAATATTGGTACACTTGCTTACAGAAGCCCTAGCCTCCAAGAAATAAACTTGACTAGAGTGTCAAACGATAGTAATATGTAGCCTGAGAGTGGCTATGTTATTTCAAACGATAGATTATAAAAATACTTGCTATGGCTTCTATGCCAATGGCAATGTAATCATTGATCAAAAACCAGACGTTCCAGAATCAACGTGGGATTATTCACATCTATGTGATGACAATACGAAGTTAGCCAAGATATATTGTGGAGGTAAGAATTTCCTTGATGTATGCCCAGATGAGCTAAAAGAAGAAGCTGAACAATCTTTTGAAAAAATCAAATCATTTATGCGTAGCATAATCAACGCTAAAATTGATTTGGATCATAACTGTTTATATGATTTCATTCCTACTTCTCATTTGGAAGAGCATTTTGAGATTCGTAATAAAATTACAGATTTTGTTCTGAACAACTTTGAACAACCTGAAAATTATAATTACCTACGAAATGCTTCAGAACTTATTTATAGTATTCACCAAAAAGAACTAAAAATAAATTTAGAAACCATCAAGAAAAAATTACCCAATCCAAAGGCTTCACGCTTTCTAAAAACACAACATTCAAACAAAATCAAGTATAATTTGTTTGGTGCTATTACGGGAAGATTGACTCTGGACAGAAGCAGCTTTCCTGTTCTAAACATTGATAAAAGTTTGAGAGATTGTATCGATCCAAACAATCATCGTTTTGTTGAACTTGATTACAATTCAGCAGAACTTCGTGTCATGTTGGCATTGAGCGATGTTGAACAACCAAACATTGATTTACATGATTGGAATATTGAAAACATCTTTGATCACAAGTATGAGCGGGCTCAAGCCAAACAAAAAATATTTTCTTGGTTATATGACAATAAAACCAACAATTTGGCAGAAAAAGTATATGATAAAAATCTAGTTATAGATAAGTATTGGGACGGTTCCGAAGTCAAAACTCCTTATAATAGAGCTATTTCTTGTGATAAAAACCATGCTCTCAACTATATTCTCCAAAGTACAGCTTCTGACATGGTATTAGAACAGGCTTATAAAATTCATAAACTCCTAAAAGGAAGAAAATCTTATATTGCTTTTTATCTTTATGATTCAGTAGTAGTTGATTTTCATCAAGATGATATTCATCTACTTAGGGAAATCAAAGATACATTTGCAGAAACAAGATTTGGAAGATTTTTGACAAACGTATCAATCGGAAAGAACTTTGGTGAAATGAGGAAAATAAAATGATTTTTATGGGCTTGGGTGGTGGTGGATGTGAAATAGCCAAAAAATTTCACAGTTTATCTTCAGAAGAAGATCAATTATTTTTACTTGACACAAATGAAAAATACAAGCTTCCAAAAGCCCGCACAATGGAAGAAGCGGAGCAAAAAGCTCCAAATTTCAAGTTCAACCTAAAAAATGAAGACATATTATTTATCTTATGTGGAGGTGGCATTACTTCAGGGTATACTCTGAGAATCTTAGAACAAATAAAAAATAATAATATTGATATAATCTATGTTCGTCCAGATTCAACTCTAATGAATCAAGAAGAAAAAATGCGTGAGCGTGTCGTTTTCAATATTCTTCAAGAAATGACTCGTTCTGGTTTGTTCAATAAAATGATCCTTATCTGCAATAAACATATTGCAGATTCAAATGAAGAAATAGCTCTTGATAATTATTTTGACAAAATAAATGAAACAATCGAATATATCTATGGACACATCAACTATTTCCTTTCGCTAAGAGCAGTTAGAAGCAACTTGACAAGTCCGAAAGAAATAAATAGAATAGTGTCTATTGGAATGATGGAATACGACAACGGCGAAGAGCAAATGTTATTCCCTCTAGAAAATATTAGAGAAAAACAAATCTTATTCGGATTATCACAGCAAACTCTAAGAGATCGAAAAACTCTACAAAAAATTCAAGAGCACTTGACAAATGCTTCTTCAGGTAGTACAATAGCGACATACAAAATTGTGTCACTTGAAGCGAGTGACAACCTTGTATTTACTATTTCTTATACTAATTTTATTCAAAATCAAACTTACGGAGATATAAATGGCAATTGATCTAAAAGCAATGCGTGCTAAACTTTCACAACTAAATTCAAAAGGTTCTAATTCAACAGGTCCGAAATTCTGGAAGATTCCAGACGGAGAGAGTGTTATTCGTGTTTTACCAGTACCAGATGGTGATCCATTCAAGGAGTTCCATTTTCACTATAATGTAGGAAAGGAGAACGGCTTCTTATGTCCAAAGAAGAACTTTGGAGACAAATGTGCTGTTTGCGATTTCGTTGCTAAACTCTATAAAGAGGGTGATGAAGAAAGTCGTACAATGGCTCGTAATCTTGGGACTCGTCAACGGTTTGTAACCCCAATCGTTGTTCGTGGCGAAGAGAAAGAGGGAGCAAAACTCTGGACTTATAGCAAGAAAGTATATGAGACACTTCTTCAACTCGTTCTAAATCCAGATTATGGTGACGTTTCCGATGATCGTGAAGGTACTGATCTTATCATTACTTATGGTAAGGCAGCAGGAATGTTGTTCCCAACAACTAGCGTAACTCCACGTCGCAAAAGCTCACCATTATCAACTGATAAGGAGCTTCTACAAGAACTTCTTGAGAATGATATGGATTTTTCATCAATCTTTGAGCGTAAAACTTCAGATCAAGTTTCTCAAATTCTTGATCGTTTCCTCTTGGGAGATGATAAGGAAGAGGTTGAGCGAGGTGGTGATTCATCATCCGATGATGATATTGACCGCAAATTCAGCGAGGTTCTAGGATAATCCTAGTGTAATGCTCCAAGGTAAAGCCAGTCAGGGGAAACTTTGGCTGGCTTTACTTTTTCCTATTGACATTTATTATGAACAGTTTTATACTACAAAAAACTCTAATCAGGGGTTTATATTTATAGGAGAATTATGGCAAGAGTTGCTAAACAAAAAGAGGAAAAGGGTCGTATATCCATTTCTCAATTGCGTGATATGATAAATAAAAAAGCAGGCGCAAATGTTGCGTTTGATTTGACGCAAGATAATCCATCAGATGTTACAGAATGGATTAGTACTGGTTCTCATGTTTTAGATTCTATTATTTGCCGTGGTAGAAAGGCAGGCATTCCTGCTGGTCGTATTACGGAATTGGCTGGCTTAGAAGCTTCTGGTAAAAGCTACTTTGCTGCTCAAATTGCTGCAAATGCTCAAAAACAAGGATTTGATGTTATCTATTTCGATTCAGAATCTTCTCTTGATTCGGATTTCTTAGAAAAAGCAGGGTGTGATGTAGCAAATCTTATTTATGCTCAAGCTACTTCAATTGAGTTTGTTCTTGAGACAATTGAAGATTTATTAGGAAGCAATCAAAATAAAATGCTTTTTATTCTTGATTCATTTGCTTTTACACCTTGTCTTGCTGATCTGAATGGAGATTTCAATCCACAGTCCAGCATGGCAATGAAACCAAGAATCATGTCTAAGGGCTTGACAAAATTGATTCAGCCAATTGCTAATTCAGGTTCTGCTTTCTTAGTTCTAAACCAACTAAAGCAAAATATTGTTACAGGACCAATGGCTCATGTTGAAATGATGATAAATCCTTTCATTGTTCCTGGCGGTAAAGCATTGGCATATGCTTATTCGCTTCGTATTTGGCTAACTGCTCGTAAAAGCAAATCAAGTTATGTTATATCTGAAAATGGATACAGGATCGGTAGTGAAACTAAATGTACGCTGAAGAAAAGCCGTTTTGGAACTGAAGGACGTGAATGTTCTATCAAACTTCTATGGGGCGGTGATACAGTTCATGTTCAAGATGATGATGCATGGGTTGAGATTATCAAAAATTCAGAACACGTTGTTTCAGGACCATGGATGACTTTGAAATATTCAGATGGAACAGAAGATAAATTCCGTTCTGCTGCTTTTTCAGAACTTCTTTCGACAAATTCAAAGTTCAGAAATAGAATTCTAGAAATTGTGGAAGATGAGCTTATTACTAGATTTGATGAACAAAAAGGAAATGCATCTAATTACTATAACATAGACAATTCTTTAGAGGGAGTTGTAACAGAGGAATAATATGGCAAGACAAGAAGCATCATTATCAAAAAACGTAAAAAGAGGTCATTCAAAACCTAAAAAAACAAGACAAGGAAGAAGTTGCAATACTAAATTTCCACATAATAAAAAATCAAAACTATATAAGAAGAAGTACCGTGGTCAAGGCAAGAATAGATAAAACTATTTATGGTACTTGACTTCTAAAGAAAGTCCCCCTATAATGTCTATTACAATTATAGGGGGATTTTTTTATGAATGAAAAAAATACGGATTCTAAACAAACTCAAAACAAAGAAAATCCTGAAGACAAGGACTTCACCGAGAGGAATCTAAAGAATCCTGATTTTTTATGGGAGAAGCCTGTGAATGAAGAACAGCAATGCTCTTTACAACAAATGTAAGAAAACTGAAGATCCCGAGCTAATAGAAGAAATAATTGGCATATTACGAGAAGAATTAGAAAACAATAAAACTGCCGTGGGAATATCGGCTAATCAGCTTGGGTATGATGAAAGTATTAGTATTATAAGAGCAAATAAAGAAATAATACTAATAAATCCAGAGATTGTGTCACACTCAGAAGATACCTTCCTTTTTCATGAAGGTTGTCTATCTTTTCCAAACACTCTTGTAAAAACAAGAAGATTCAAAAGAGTGGTTGTAAAATCTGATAACAATGATATAATGGAATTTATATTCAAGGAATTTGATGATTTAGGAAATCTTGAACTTGCTTGTGTTCAACATGAAATAGATCATCTAAATGGAATAACAATGTTTGATAGGAAAGAATGAGATATATGATTGTTGACAGCCTCAATCAATTTTTGAGGTCACTTGTCATAAATCCAACTCTTTCTCCAAATGGTCAACATATTGGAGGAATTGTTGGTTATATGAAAACATTACAAAAACTTTCCAGGCAGATAAAGCCTGATAGAATCATTGTTTGTTGGGACGGCAAAGATGGCTCTGTCCGTCGTAGATCCCAAAATAAAAACTATAAAGAAGGTCGTAAGCCTTTACGATATAATTGGAATAATAATCTCACCGAAGAAGAAACACTTAGAAATAAACTTTGGCAAACTGGAAGAATTATGGAAATTCTAAATAACATGCCAGTTTGTCAATTCATTTATGATATGACCGAAGCAGATGATATTATTTCGCTTGTTTGCCAAGAATTGGCAGATGATCAAAAAATTATTGTATCTTCGGATAAGGACTTCTTTCAATTGCTGGATGATAAAACTATTTTGTTTCGTCCAGTTCAAAATCAAATTCTAAATAAAAATGATGTTATCAAAGAATATGATATACACCCAACAAACTTTGCCATTTCTAGGGCAATTTGTGGTGATAATAGCGATAATCTTTCAGGTGTAAGGGGCGCAGGGTTAGTTAGCCTCTCTAAACGATTTCCATTCCTAAAAGAAGACAAATCAGCGACATTTGAAGACATATATGATTATTGTGAAGAAAACAAAGGAAAGATAAAATTATATGATGGTATTTTAGAAAATAAGAATCTGATTCAAGAAAATTATAAACTGATGCAGCTATATGCTCCATCCGTTCCTCCGCATGTAAAAAACAATATTAGAGAAGCATTAGAAAATTATCCAAAACAATTCAACAAAACGGAAGTAAGAAAAATTTTTACGATTGATGGTCTTGGAGAGCTAGATTGGAGCGAACTTTTTACTGCCCTTCAGAAGATTTCCTACAGCTAAAAACTATTTATATTGTTACTCTGTAACCCTCCATTTTTATTCAATTTTGCGCTTTTTTGAGCGAATGGATGCTTTTACACTTGATCGATGTAGGAAACTGTAGTATGATGGCAACAACAATTACGGGTGATTTTATGTCAAATCAACAAACAGAAAAGGTAGATTTTTCTAAGTTTGGTAAAAATTTTCAAGAAAAGCTAGTACAAATCATGTATATTGATCGTATGTTCTGCGATCAAATGCGAGAAGTTATAGATCTAAATTTCCTAGAAAATGCTTATACTAGAGTTTTTCTAGAAAAGATCTTCTCTTATAAAGATAAGTTTCAAACTCATCCATCCGAGCAAACTGTTGCTACTATCTTACGCTCTGAATTAGATAGTGAGAATGAAGCAACTCAGAAACTTGTTCGTGATTATTTTTCTCGTATTCAAAACATCAAAGATGCTGATGATGTTGAAGACGCTGAGTTTGTAAAGACAACTGCTCTTGATTTTTGTAAAAAGCAAAAACTCAAGGAAGCTATTATCAAGTCAGCTAAACTTTTACAAAAGTCAGCATCTTATGATGAAATCAAGAATGTTATTGATTCAGCCGTTCGTTTGGGTAGTGATAATAATTTCGGATATGATTATCAAGAAGATTTTGAGAAACGCTTTCAATATCACTCCCGTGGTGCTGTTTCAACCAGTTGGAAAGAAATTGATGAAATTACTCAAGGTGGCTTAGGTCGTGGCGAAATGGGTGTTATCATTGCCGGTACAGGTGGTGGTAAATCATTCAGTTTAGTTCATATCGGAGCTAATGCCATTCTAGAAGGTAAAACTGTAGTTCACTATACTTTGGAGTTATCTGATGTAAATGTTGGAAAACGCTATGATAGTTGTATTACTGGTATTTGTCTAAATGAGCTAAATCAAAATAAGATGAAGGTGTTTGATACTCTAAAAGATCTTGTTAGAGGTAAGCTTATCATCAAAGAATATCCAACTCGTACAGCTAGTGTTTTGACTCTTCGTAATCATTTGATGAAGTTGAAGAATGCTGGAAATAATGTTGATATGATTATTGTCGATTATGGAGATTTGTTAGTAACTAAAAATGGTTCTGGTCAAAAATGGATTGACATGGAAACTATTTATGAAGAACTTCGTGGATTGAGTCAAGAATTTCAATGTCCAATCTGGACAGCTTCTCAAGTAAACAGAAGTGCTTCTGAATCTGAAGTAATCACCATGGATGGAATTGCTTCAGCTTTCAGTAAATGTTTCGTAGCGGACTTTATTTGTTCTGTTGCTAGAAATTCCAGTGCTAGAAATAGTAATAGTGCTCGTATGTATATTGCTAAAAATCGTAACGGTCCTGACGGTATTATTTTCCCAATGTACATTGACTTAGCCAGAGCAAAAGTCGAAGTGCTTCCAAAAGCAGATGAAACGGTTGATTCTGTTCGCGAAGATAATACTAAACGACAAGCAGAATCTCTGAAAGAGAAATACAAAAAATTCAAGAAATCTTATGATATAGACGACGAAGAGGGATAAAATGGACATTTCACAAAAGATTCTAAGTGATATTACACATCACATGAAATATGCTCGCTTTCTCAAAGATGAGCTGCGTAGGGAAGCCTATGAAGAAACTGTTGAAAGAAATATGCAGATGCATATCAAAAAGCATCCTCATATGGAACAAGAAATTCGCGATGCTTATAAATTTGTATTTGAGCGCAAAGTATTGCCTTCAATGCGCTCAATGCAATTTGGTGGTCGCGCAATTGAAGTAAATCCAATACGAATTTTCAATTGTTCCTTTGTGGCAATTGATGATGTTCGCGCTTTCAATGAAATTATGTTTCTTCTTTTAGGAGGAACAGGTGTTGGTTATTCTGTACAAAAGCATCATGTAGAGAAACTTCCAGAAATTCGCAAACCAAATTCTAAAAGAACTCGTAGGTTTTTGATTAGCGATAGTATTGAAGGTTGGGCTGATTCAATCAAGTCCTTGATGCGATCTTATTTTGATGGTGGACCAAAAGTAAGATTTGATTTTAGTGATATTCGTCCTAAAGGAGCAAGGCTAATTACTGCTGGCGGTAAAGCTCCCGGTCCACAGCCTTTGCGGGAATGTCTTCTAAAAGTTGAAGGTATTTTGGAGAGTAAAAATGATGGTGACAAACTTGAGCCAATTGAAGTCCACGATATTATTTGCTACATTGCAGATGCCGTTCTTGCTGGTGGAATTCGTAGGTCTGCTCTTATCTGTTTATTTAGCGCAGATGACGATGAAATGATTTCTTGTAAATCCGGTGCGTGGTGGGAAACAAATGCACAAAGAGGTAGAGCAAATAATTCAGCAGTTATCTTACGCCATAGGATAACCAAAGAATATTTCTTAGATTTATGGGAAAGAATAAAATCATCAGGTGCTGGAGAGCCAGGAATTTTCTTTACGAACGATAAAGAATGGGGCACAAATCCATGTGCGGAGATTGCACTAAGAAATAATCAATTTTGTAATCTTTGCGAGATAAATGTCAGCGATCTAGAATCACAAGAAGATTACGAGGCAAGAGTCAAAGCTGCTGCATTTATTGGTACGCTTCAAGCATCATATACTGATTTTCATTATTTGCGTGACGTATGGCGCAGAACAACAGAGAAAGAGGCTCTTCTTGGAATTGGTATGACAGGAATTGCATCAAATAAATTACAAAAATTGGATATGAAAAAGGCAGCAAAAATTGGAGTCGAGGAAAACAAACGAGTTGCTGCTTTGTTGGGTATCAATCCCGCAGCGCGTGTAACAACTGTAAAACCTTCAGGAACAACTAGTTTGATTCTTGGGACTTCCAGCGGTGTTCATGCATGGCACAATGATTATTATATTCGTCGTATTCGTGTTGGCAAGAATGAGGCAATTTATAAATATCTAGTTGATAATCATCCAGAGCTAGTAGAAGATGAGTTTTTCCGCCCACATGATACAGCAGTTATTTCTGTTCCACAAAAAGCACCAGAGGGAGCTATTTTACGAACTGAAAGTGCAATCCAAATGTTAGAGAGAGTAAAAGATATACATAGTCGTTGGGTAAAACCAGGGCACATGAAAGGTCAAAATACTCACAATGTTTCAGCTACTGTTTCTGTAAAAGAAGAAGAGTGGAATGAAGTTGGTGAATGGATGTGGCTAAATAGGGATTCATACACTGGTTTGAGTGTATTACCATATGATGGCGGTTCTTATAAGCAAGCTCCATTCCAAGATTGCTCTAAAGAAGAATTTGATCGTTTATTTGAATCTTTGAAAAACGTTGATTTGACAAATGTTTTTGAAGTTGAAGACGAAACAAATCTTCAAGGAGAATTGGCTTGTGCTGGAGGAAGCTGTACTGTTATCTAAAACATGAACTATTTATTGTATGGCATTTCGTTCCAATTCAAAACCCGATCCTGTAAAAATTACTAGCCCACTAACTTCTTTCAATGAAGTTGAAGTGGCGTCACTTTCTCCATCTGGTCAAGCAGATTTCGTTTATGGAATAACCTTGGAGGCTTTTCAAACTGCTTCATTTTCAGGAGGTTCAGTTACTAGCTCTAATCAATTTGCAATTGTTAGTTCAGGAACTAGTATAACTGGTTCTGGGGATGTTTCTCTTAGAAGAAACCTAAAATATAGACCAGGACAAGGTTCCTTAGCTAGATTGACTGCCTTGTTTGATACACCAGCACAAGGTAATGTTCAATTAGCGGGAGTTGGAAATTCAGAATCTGGTTATTTTTTTGGATATTCAGGAACACAATTTGGTATAATTCACCAAGAAACTTCAGACAGAGAAATAAGAGTTTTGACTGTATCTGCTGGTGCCGGAACAGAAACTGTAACAGTAACTCTAAATAATGTATCGGTAGCAGTACCTGTAACTGGTGGCGCAGATATAAATACAACATCTTATCAAATATCTAAGTATAATTATGCTAATGTAGGTGCTGGATGGGTAACTGACGTTATAGATGGAAAAGTATATTTCATAGGTTCACGCCCTGGAGCACGTTCAGGAACATATTCAGCCACGGGAACAGCTACTTTTGCTGGAACATTTGCGGGACTTGTTTCAGGCTCTGCCGGAACAAGCAGTTTCATACCTCAAGAATCTTGGAATATAGATCCTCTTTGTGGTGGTTGCAACAGTGAATTTGTTCTAGATCCACAAAAAGGAAATGTTTATCAAATAGGTTATCAATATTTAGGATTTGGAAACGCCTTCTTTGGTGTAGAAAGCCCAGAAACTGGTAGAATAATTCCAGTTCATATAATAAAACTTGCCAATAATAGAACAACGCCTGTTCTAAAAAATCCTCAAATGGCTACAAGAATTGTAAGTGCCAATGTAGGTGGAACAACCAACGTTAGTGTAAAATGTGCCAGCATGGCAGCATTTACCCAAGGGAATGTTAGAAATTTAGATCCTAGATTTGCTCGTAGTTTTTCATTTACAAACTATAATAATTCTACCTATAGAGGCTTAGTAATTTTTAGAGTAAATAGAATTTACAGAGGAATATCATGTTTTGGAGAAATGGATATACTTAGATTGAGTGCATCTAATGAATCAACTTCCAAAACTCTTTCAGTAGCTTTATTTAGAAATCCAACAATACTAAATGGTACGGCTATAAACTTCTTACAGAATGATGTGAATACAAGTTTTGTTTCTTATTCAGACCTTTCGCTAAGTGCGGACAATTTTACGGCTACGTCGGCTGCCTCAATTAGTTTTCAAGTTGGTGCTAATAATGCTACTTCATTAGATATATTGACAAACGATCTTGTCTTTGGTCAAGGAGATACAGTTCTTTTAGCAATAAAAACTTCAGGTCAAGTAAGTGGAGAACTAAGTATAAACTGGTATGAACAACAATAATTGAAGGACTAGTAAATTACTATTACCATCTTTGAAAAAACCGCTACTAATTATAACACTTCATATTTCTTATAAAGGCTAAAATAAAATGGAAGAAGACGTACAAAACGCTGTTCAATTTGAAAAAATTACTGGACAACTAAAAAGAATCGAGGACGGTATATTGGCACTAAAAGAAAAAAATGATGATATGGCAGAAGATATTGGCAAGATCAAGGATGCTATTTATGGTCCTGATACTGGCATATATGCTCGTCTAAAAGAATTAGAGGCTTGGAAAAATAGCATGAATAAAATAATATGGTTTGTTTTCACAATTACTGTCGGTACAGCCGCTGCCTTGATAATGAGAAAAATTTCATAATTTAGAGGAAAAATGAGTAAGACAAAAGAACAATACATTATAGATTATATAAAATCAATAAAAGCAATCGACGATTGTATTGAACCATACCTTCAACAGAAGAAGGAACTCCGCAAAGAGTATGTTGAAAATAAGTGGTTGACAAAGGAAGATATAAAGTATACAATCAAAGCATACCGTTTATTGAAAGACAGAACGGACATGTCTGAGTTAGATAAGGTCTATTCAGACATACAAGCTTTGATTGAGGGAGATTATGGCTCAGACCCATAAATATACTGGTACATTTCGTAAAAAAAATGGCGAAACAAGAGCAATGACTTTTCTGCGTATAGCAGAACTAAATGATGAACAAAAATCAAAAATAGGTTTGACAATTGGCGCTTCGGCTAATAAGCAAATTTATTTACAGCCTGGATTTGAGATTGTTTTTGATCTCGATGCCAATGGCTTTCGCACATTCAACTGGAATGGTATTACTGTTCCTGTTTCAAAAGAACTAATAGAATTCTAAGGAGTTATATGAATCTAAAACCATTCAATAAAAGGCTAATAGTATCACGAACTACACAAGCAGATAAAAAAGATACCGGGGGATTTATTATCCCTACAGAGCTAGAAGAAGAGTTTAGTAAGCGTAAAGAATTTGAACTTGTGCAAGTTGTCAACAAATCAGATGATTGCACACTTCCAGTTAGTGTTGGAAGCAATGTAGTTGTTCTATCTCATATGTTGGAAAAGATTGAGATTGACGATAATGTTTTTCTATCTGTTACCGAAAACCATGTAATTGGTCAACTATAAGGAGTTTTATGAATATCTTTGCTATTGAAGGCAATGAAGACACTGGAGAAATTGATTGGTATAAATCAGGACGCACACAAGATAATTATCGCACAGTAAAGATGTTATTGGAAAGCACACAGCTTTTATCTTCTGCTATGCATCTAAATGGTATGGAAGGTCCATATAAACTAAATCATGCAAAACACCCATCAACATTATGGGCAGCAGAAAGTTCTGAAAATTGGAAAAACCTATTTGCTCATGCAATGGGGCTTGTTGATGAATACAATGTTCGCTTTGGCAAAGATCATAAATGCGCCAGCGTTCTAAGCAAGATGGCGAAGGAAGTACAACTAAAAAAGTTTCCTCGTCATGAAAGCACTCCGCTAAAATTAGCAATGCCAGAACAATACAAAAGTAATAATCCTGTAAAATCTTATCGTGATTATTACTCCAGTAAAGAGAGGATTCGTTATCCTCAAAATAAAGTACCAACATGGTTTAGACAAAGAAGAACACTTCCCTTTGTCGAAGTATAAAATTTATTTATAATGGTGAAAAAGGAGGTGAAAGCCTCCTTTTTTGCTATTTATTCTATGGAGCTTTTTATTCTCCAAAGGAATTTTCACATGAAAATTATTGACTTTTTTGTCTTAGTCAGTTTACTAACCATTATCGGGTGTTCCAATAGTTCTGGCGTAGATAGAACAATCGGTGGATGGGTTCCGCCCGATAAGATCCCCGATGTTTCCATTATTTCTGAACCAGATGTGGTTGAGGAAGTGATTGAGATAAATGAAGAAGTTTCAACTACTTCACTGCCCGATACGATTGAAGAAGAAACCTCATCTAATCCCGATAATCCACCTGATGTAGAGGAGATAGAAGATGTAGAAGAAATGGAAGAGGTGGTTGAGGATGTTTCTGAACCCCAGCCAATCTGCCAAGATGATGATGGAGATGGTTGGGGCGAAGGTTGTGCTCTTGGACCAGATTGTGATGATTATAATCCTTATTTTGGTGCTAACTGCCCTGATTGTTCCAAGAAAAACCATCCTGGGTGTGCTTGTAAGGGCAAATCTGCGCCATGTTACAACGGAGATCCTGCTTTCGCAGGCAAAGGTATTTGTTCTGCTGGCGTACAAGTGTGTAAAGATGGGTTTTGGGCGGAATGTGTTGGGGACATTGGACCCGAAGCAGAGATCTGCAACGGATTGGATGACGATTGTGATGGTGAAGTGGATGAAGGCGTTCAATCTTCCTGTGGAGGATGTGATCTTTCTTGTAACGAACAAACCATTGCTGGAAAAGGCGATTACATCTGGGATCTAAACTCTGAAAACTCTTCTGGTGTAGGATTGGATCAAAATGGTGGAATTTACATTGACCAAACCAAAATTGCTCTAAATCTGAAGTTTATTTGGATTGCGAACTCTCCGCAAAACACTGTTTCCAAATTGGATTGCAAATCTGGTAAAGAAGTGGGTCGTTATGCTGTTTGTTCCAATCCCTCACGCACATCTGTGGATCTAAATGGAAATGTTTGGGTAGGTTGTCGCGGTGATGGTGGCGTAGCCAAGATAATGGCTGAACAAAAAGATTGCACTGATAAAAACGGAAACGGCAAGATTGATACTTCTAGTGATTCAAACACTGTGGGCAACGATGAGTGCATCAAGTTTATCACTTATCCCGATGGTGCTACTATTGCCCGCGCAGCGGGCGTAGATAAAGACAACTTTGTTTGGATCGGATTCTGGAACTCGAAACGCCTTCGGCGTTTAGA
>Ga0070749_10001101_pt1 | contig 18288 bp, 24 predicted proteins | sample VirMetDEL_Nov_18_FD_75180 | JGI IMG/M metagenome (GOLD analysis project Ga0070749, IMG submission 75180) | Aqueous microbial communities from the Delaware River and Bay under freshwater to marine salinity gradient to study organic matter... | ecosystem: Environmental > Aquatic > Marine >...
AATACCTTATACAGATTTATGGTATGAAAAATCAACAACCATAGAAGAGGAAGAAGGTGATTATTTTAATTACAATATTAAATACGAAGCATGAGTGTAGTAGCTGTAAAAGTAAAAAAAGATAAAATAGTAATCGGAGCTGATAGTATATTAGTTTCGGGTTGGACACAAGAAAAAGATAAGTTAGCCAAACTTAATGAAGTTAATGGTATGGTTATCGGTGATGTGGGTGATGCACAAGAAGGTGGTTTATTTTTAGTTTATTGTAAAACTAGAAAACCTAGAGAGGCATCAGTAGACGCTTTGGTTGAGTTTATGTCAGAATTCCAAGATTGGATGAATAATAAAATAGGTGAAACAAAACTAACAAATCAATATGTAATTGTTTTAGATAAAAAAGCCTTTATGATGGAAGGGTTTTTTATTAAAGAGGTTACAGATTATACCGCAATTGGAGCTGGCATGGATTTTGCGTTATCAGCATTATACCTAGGTAATTCAGTAAAGGAAGCTATTAAAGCGGCTTGTCATCTTTCTGTATATTGTGAAGAACCTGTTAATATAATTGAAGTGGAAAAATAAATTTAATGGCACATAAAGAACAAAAAAATTATTTAGATAGAATAAAGAAAAAGTTTCCTGAAGCCTTTAATGGTATAAAAGTTCTAGACATTGGTTCATTTGATGTTAATGGTAACGAAGAACCATGGTTTGATAATTGTGATTTTATAGGTTTAGATATTGGACATGGTAAAGGTGTTGATGTGGTTTGTCCTGCTAATGAATATGATGCACCTGATGAGTCATTTGATACTATCATATCTTGTGAGTGTTGGGAACACAACCCATTTTATAAAGAAAGTATACAAAACGCAGTCAGGATGTTAAAATCTGGTGGATATTTTATTTTTACTTGTGCTACAACAGGAAGACCTGTACACGGAACAAGCACCCAAGATAAGATAGATAGAGAAAAACATGTAACAGCTCAAGGTAATTCATCAGATAATTGGGTTACAATGCCTAATGTGTTCCGTGAAGATTGGGATTCAGAGTATTATAGAAATGTTACTGAGGAAGATATACGTTCTTGTATAGATTTAGATAAAATTTTCTCTTCATATGAATTTGAAGTAGAAACTAATCATTGTGATTTATATTTTTGGGGTATTAAAAAATGAGTTTAAGTGTAGTAATAAGTACTAAAAATATTGACCCGAAATTTAAAGAACATGTAGAAAAAACATCGGGAATTAAAGACATAGAAGTTTTAATGTATGAAAATCCTAACGGTATTTCATTAACCAAAATATATAATAAAGGTTTATCTGATTCCACTAATAACATAGTGGTTTTTTGTCACGATGATATAATTTTTAATAAAAAAAAATGGGGAAATAAAATTTTAGAAGATTTTAAAAATTATAATTATGGTATACTAGGTGTAGCTGGTAGTACATACATGGCACCTAATGGTAGATGGTGGGAAGACCAAACAAAAATGGTTGGTATAGTAAAACACTCAAAGGATGGTAAAACTTGGGTTAGTAAGTACAGTTCAAAATTTGATAGACCAATAAAAACTTGTTGTGTTGATGGTGTATTTTTTGCTTGTGATAAAACTAGGATTAAAAACAAATTTGACGAGAATTTTAAAGGTTTTCATTTTTACGATGTTGATTTTTCTTTTGGTAACCATGTTAGTGGTACTAAAGTAGGTGTGACTTTTTCTGTAGAATTAACACACAGATCTATAGGTATGACCAATGAAGAATGGGAAAAAAATCGTATACAATTTACTGAAAAATATGCATTTAAACCTGGTACTAAAGACCCTTGTTTACCCGTTAAATTAAATTCAGAAATTATATATGAAAAAAGAGAATTTAATTTTAAAGAAACACCTAAAGTAGAAGTAATAATACCTAATATAAATAACTTTGGTTTACTAAGTGGTTGTATAAATTCTTATATTGAAAAATCGAATTACCCTAATATTAAAATCACGGTAGCTGATACGGGTAGTAATGAAGAAAATTTACCTAAAATAAAAGAATTTTGTAAATCTAATAATATTAAATTGGTAGAATATGATTATTATCATTTTGAAGAAATTAATAATGATGTTGTAAAAAATCATTTGGATGAAGATACTGAATTATTGTTATTTTGTAATAACGATATAGAATTAATAAATGATTGTGTCTCTGAGATGGTAAATGTTTATTTACGTAATAAAAAAACTTGTGGTACTATAGGGGCTAGATTATACTTTAAGGATAATACAATACAACACGCTGGTATAGATTTAATTGGTGTGGTTAATGGTAATAATCAGTTTGGTCTTAGGATTGGTCATGTAGGCTTTAAGAGTGAGTATAATTACCCAACGGAAGATAAAATTGACACTTTAGGTAATACAGCGGCTTTACAAATGATATCTAAAGAATTGTTTTTTAAACTTGGGTGTTTTCCTGAATATTACATAGACTCACTTTCTGATGTAGAATTTAATCTTAAATGTATTCTATGGAATAAAAAAAATTGTTTTGCACATAACGCTTTAGCTTATCACTTTGAGAGTCAAACTAGAGAAGTAGAAGGTCAAATAAAACAAGAAGATTACGTTAGAGCAACTAATTACGTTAGGTCTAACAATAAATTATTAAATAAATTAAAATTAACTAGAATATGAAAATAGGTGTGTCTTATAACTTATTTGATGGTGAAGAACTATTAGAGGGTTCCATAAAATGTATAAGAGGGGAAGTAGATTATGTATCAGTAGTTTACCAAACCGTATCTAATTTCGGTAACCCGTGTGATGATGGTTTGGTAACATTATTAGAAAGATTAAAATCTGAAGGTTTAATAGATGAGTTGTTTGAATATAGACCAAAAACTAATAAAGGTGGTCATTACAACGAAATCACTAAAAGGAACATAGGTATTTCTTTATCTTTAGGTGAGGGTTGTACACATCATATGTCTATGGATTCTGATGAATATTATTTATTAGATGAGTTTAAGTATATGAAAAAGGTAATGTTAGAAGGTGATTACGATTCTTCTGCTTGTAGATTACAGACTTATTACAAAGAACCCGTTTACAGATTAGATCCACCTGAAGACTATTACGTTTCGTTATTGTATAAAATAGATAATAATTCTGAATATAGAATAGGTAGTAGACTACCTGTTTTAGTAGACCCAACCAGATGTATGGAAGCAGGTAATTGTAAAATATTTGATAGAGATGAAATAGAAATGCACCATTTTAGTTATATAAGAAAAAATATACGTAGAAAACTACAAAATTCTTCAGCAGTTGTTAACTTTAGAGATAGATTAGATAAACTAGTTGATTACCATAACAAATGGGAATATCCTAAACAAGTTTTAATGGCCGGAGCACCTGATAAATTTTATAACATAAAAAAAGTAGAAAAATTATTTAATTCATGGGAAGTATAAACGATTATTTTGATGGTATATATTGTATAAATTTAGATAGAAGACCTGATAGGTGGGAACAGAATTGTTTACCACAGTTTGAAAAATTAGATTTGTCGGTTGAAAGATTTTCAGCTGTAGATGGTAAAAAAGATATTGATATTGGTCATGGTGATTACTGTAATGCTGAATTAGCTGGTTCTATGAGTCATTTAAATGCTATAAAAAAAGCTAAAAATAACAATATTAAAAAACTACTTCTTTTAGAAGATGATGTTGTTTTTAAAGAAAATGCTAATGAAATGTTCTCTAAAGTAGTTAATAATGTACCCGATGACTGGGAATATCTTTTTTTTGGTGGTAATCATGTTGGTGGGTTTAGACCTGTATCGGATGGTGTTGTTAGATTAGGTGGTAGTTACGCTATACACGCATGTGGTATTAAAGAAAGTAGTTATGATATTATGATACAACATTTAGAGCACAAAATAGATCTATCAATAAAAAACGCAAAAATTGAAAAACCTAAAAAATCTATAGCTGCCGATTTTTTTCTAGCCGATTTACAAAAAGTTTTAAACACATATTGTTTTTTACCACATATGGCTTGGCAAAAAGACGGTCACTCCGATATCCAAGGATCTTACATGGATTATAATTTTTTAAAAAAATATTAATATGAGTTTTAAATGGCCTTTAATAAATAATAACGTATCCGATTTGGATAGAAAAATATTATCAGATTTCATTTTGAGTGGTGAGAGATTAACTAATGGTGATAAAGTTAGAGAATTTGAACGTTTATGGTCTGAGTGGTTAGGTGTTAAATACAGTACAATGGTTAACGCTGGAGCTTCAGCCAATTTCATATCAATAGCAATGGTTAAAGAAGTATTGGGTAAGGGAGAAATTATCGTACCACCATTAGGTTGGGTTTCCGATATATCTTCAGTAACCCAATTAGGTATGACACCAGTATTTGTAGATATATCTAAAGAAAATTTAGCCATAACTGAGAAAAACATAGAAAAAGCAATAACAGACAAAACTAAAGCTATTGTATTGGTCCATTGTCTAGGTTTTAATGGTATTAATGAAAAAATAATAGAATTAGCTAAAAAACATAATCTATTACTGATTGAAGATTGTTGTGAATCACATGGAGCTACATTTAAAGGTAGAAAGGTGGGGTCTATTGGTGATATATCTTTATTCTCATTCTATTTCGGTCACCATATAACAACTATTGAAGGTGGTATGGTTTGTGTTAACGATGAAAAGTTATATAACTTAAGTAGATTATTTAGGTCCCACGGTATGACTAGAGAGACTTCTGAAGAAGTACAAAACGAATACAAAACCAAGTACCCAAATCTAAACCCTTTATTTACGTTCGCTGTGGCTGGATTCAATATGAGAAGTACGGAATTAAACGCTGTATTAGGTATTGAACAATTGAAGAGGTTAGATTATAACATAGAAAAAAGAACCGAAAACTTACACACATGGTTAAATTCATTAGATAGTGACAAGTATTTCACTAAATACGATATTGAGGGTAGTAGTAATTTCGCTTTACCATTAATCCTAAATGAAAAAGATAAAACCATATTAAATAAAGTGTGTAAAATATTAGAAGAAGAAAGTATAGAATATAGATTAGGAACCGCTGGTGGTGGAAATCAGGCTATACAACCTTACTTAGAAAAATACGATTACCGTATTTGTGGTAATTTGGACACATGTAATCATATACACGAATATTCCTTATACGTTGGTAATCATACTGATTTAACTGAGGAACAAATAATAAATGTTTGTAAAAAATTAAATAATGTTTAAAGATAAGAAAGTTTTAGTAACAGGTGGTGGAGGTATGATTGGCCGTTCACTAGTTAAATTCCTTTTGGAGAAAGGGGCCAAAATAACAATCGTAGACTTAACCGAACCAAGTGACTTACCTGACGGTGTTGAATACTATAAAGCCGATTTAAGGTATTTTTCTGATTGTGAAAGAATATGTGATGGTAAGGATTACGTTTTCAACTTAGTAGGTGTGAAAGGGTCACCAAAGATGTGTGCTGAACAACCAGCTGACTTTATGGTACCAATGTTACAGTTTAATACAAACATGATGGAAGCGGCACGTAGAGCTGATGTTAAATGGTATTTGTACACTAGTTCTGTAGGTGTATATGCACCCGCTGAAGTATTTGTTGAGGATAGTGTTTGGAAAACAGTTCCGTCTCCTAACGATAGATTTGCTGGTTGGGCAAAACGTATGGGTGAACTACAGGCCGAGGCTTACTCAATCCAATATGGGTGGGACAAAGTATCCATAGTTAGACCGGCTAACGTATATGGAGCCTATGATAACTTCAATCCTGAAAACGCTATGGTAGTACCTTCGTTAATTAGAAAAGCACAAGAAAATGATGTGTTAGAAGTATGGGGTGACGGTTCAACTATTAGAGATTTCATACATGCTGATGATGTTGCTTTAGGTATGATATTCGCTGTTGAGAATGGTATTACTGACCCGATAAATTTAGGTTCAGGTACTGGACACGCTATTAAAGAGATTGTTAATATGGTTGTAAAATACGCTGATAAAGATTTAGAGGTTAAATGGTTAACAGATAAACCATCAGGTGATAAAATACGTTTGTTTGATATGACTAGAGCCAAGTCATATGGGTTTGATACGTCTGTTTCATTAGAAGATGGCATACGTAGAACTACTCAATGGTTTAAAAACAATAAAGAAATCTTAGATAAAAGATATAACGCTTTTGTAAATCATTAATAATGAAGAAAATTTTAGAGGATGGTGAGATAAAATCACATTATAAAAAGGAATACGATTTGGAGAGTAGGTTTCAAAAACAATTTAAAGCGGTGAAGCTTATTACGAGTTATCAGCCATGGAATTAAAAGAAAAATTAAAGAAATGAAATTAGAAGACATAAACATATACCAATTGTCACAACCTAGAACAGGTAGTACACTTTTACTTAATATATTATACGGATTATTATACCCACTAGACGAACCGTGCTCAAACTATAAAATAATTAAATCACATAATTTTGGTGTTGAAAACATAATAGCTGCTTGTGTTAATAAAAAAGGTGAAACTTTACGTTATCATTTGAAACATGACGATGTTAGGGAAATGGTTAAAAATGAAAAAAATTATATAATATGCTCACAAAGAACAGAAGATAAAGACCAACCAGTTTTACACCCTAGTACTGGTCCTGGGTATGGATGGGTGACTAATCCTAATGTTATTATTATAGATTATGAAAATTTATTAGAAACAGAATCTAATAGTGTTGCGGATATTGTTAACCATGTGGCTAATAAATTAAAAAACACACTACCAAAAGACATTGAAATCAACGTAGAAAACGGTATAAAAAGAATAGAAAATATGAACGAGTTTTATAAAACCATAAAACATCTACCTTTCTCATATGTTGAAAATTTCTATTTTTTACACGGTCACCATAGAAACAGAGGTTAAAATGAATTTAGTAATAAAAGATACAAAGATAAATCATGATGTTTGTGGGTTATTCCATTTCGTTAACACTATGGCAGCTTCTATATGGGTTAATAGAAACACCGATAATAAATTATTTTATGATATAGTCGGTAATTCACCTTATTACGATAAGACCTTAGAGGAAACCGACAATGTTTGGGAATATTATTTTGAACAACCTTGTCAAATCAAATACTCCGAAATAGAAGGGCCTACTCGTTACGGTAATTGGTCATCTTTTAATGGTGGCCATAACTTTGTAACCCAATACCACCTACTACCGAAACTAATCAAAGATAAAAAAGAAGAATTACAAACTGTTAGTAATGTGATTTTTAATGGTAAGAATAGAATTATCTTAAGACAAGACATGAAAGATAAAATAGAAGAAGTTAAAAATAGATTAGGGTTAAAGAACAATAAATATATTAGTGTACATTATAGGTCTTTTATTTTCGACCTAAACAAAATCCATAACCCACACCAAAGTAATAAAGTAGAATATGTTAATTGGTTTAATGAGATAGATAAAGTTTTAACCGACGAACATAAAATATTTCTCGCTACTGATGATGATGAGGTGTTAGAGAATTTTAAAAAAAAGTATGGAGATAGATTGGTTTATAACAACAATGTTGATAGGACTTGTGACGGTAGTGTAGGTGATAACCCTTTTAAACTACCCAACCATTTACTTTGGCATTATAAATCATTAACATTATCAGTAAATAGAAAACAAAGTCCTTATGAAATGGGGGTACAAGCTTTAATAGATTCTTACTTACTATCTGGTGGTGATGTTATAATAAGACCTAATAGTGGTTTGAGTTTTTTTTCAGTGTTGTTAAACCCAAATATTGAGGTAATAAACATAGATAAAATATATTAAAAATTATGGATTTTTTTAAAGGTAAAAAAGTTGTTGTAACTGGTGGTTCAGGATTTATCGGTTCACACTTTTTAAATGAATTGGTTAGTAGAGGAGCCATTGTTAGAACACATAAACATAAAACAGACCTACAGATTGATAACATGGATAATATCGAGGTTTTAGAGAACATTGATTTAAAGAAATTAGAAGATTGTATTAGGTTAGTTGATGGGGCTGAATATGTTATCCACTGTGGTGGTGCTGTAGCTCACCCGTCATCAGTACCAACAGATGTACAAATTTCATTAACACAAATACAATTAATAGGTAATGTTTTGGAAGCTTGTGCTAAAACAGGTGTAAAAAGGTTCTTAGATTTGAATAGTTCGACAGGATATCCTGATATTAGGAGACCGTTAACGGAAGAAGAGTTTTGGATTGATGAACCTTATAAATCATACTATGGTTACGGTTGGATGCGTAGATATAGGGAAAAGTTAATGGAACACGTTTCTAAATTCTCAGGTTTGGAAATCGCTTTAGCTAGATGTACAGCTATATTCGGACCATATGATAACTTTGATTTAAAAACTTGTCACGTTGTACCTGCTCTAATTAAAAGATTATTAAGTGGTGAAGACCCATTCGTTGTTTGGGGTAGTCCTGATGTTATTAGAGACTTCTTATACGTTAAAGATGTTGTTAATGGAGCTTTATTAATACTAGAGAAGGGTGAATCTATGAGACCATATAATTTAGGTTATGGTGGTGGTATTAGTATTGGTGAGATTGTTGAGGCTATATTAAAAGCGACAGGTAAGACACCAAAGGTAGAATGGGATAGTACAAAACCTACAACAATACCCTTTAGAGCTGTAAGTACTGATAGAATAAAAACTGAATTAGGTTTTGAACCTAAATATACTTTCGATGAGGGTATTAAAGAGACTATAGATTGGTATATTAAAGAAAATAAGTTAGAAGTTCTAGTGGATTAATTATGAATAATGTTTTAATTACAGGTATTTCAGGTATGGTCGGTTCTCATTTAGTAGATTTCTTACTAGAGAACACCGATTGGAATATATACGGTTTAATTAGATGGGGTGACCCAATAGATAATATATCACATCTAACTGATAGAATTAACAATAAAGATAGGGTGGAACTTATTTACGGTGACTTAAATGACTTAGCCTCTATAATTACAGCTATAGATAAATCTAAACCCGATTATGTGTTTCATTTAGCTGCACAATCCTACCCACAAACTAGTTTTGAAGCACCCATAGAAACACTTCAAACTAATATAATCGGTACTACTAACCTACTTGAGTCACTTAGAAAATCAAAATATAAAAACGTTGTAATACACATTTGTGCATCTAGTGAGGTATTCGGTAGAGTACCTAAAGAAAAACTACCTATAGATGAAGAATGTTCATTCCATCCAGCATCACCTTATGCTATATCTAAAGTGGGTACTGATTTAATTGGTCGTTACTACGCTGAAGCTTATAACATGACAATAATGACAACACGTATGTTTACACATACAGGACCTAGAAGGGGTGATGTTTTTTCCGAGTCAACTTTCGCTAAACAAATAGCTATGATAGAGAACGGTTTACAAGAACCTAAAATTTATGTTGGTAATCTAGATTCGTTAAGAACATATGCTGACGTTAGAGACGCGGTTAGAGCTTATTATATGTTAGTGACTATAAACCCACAATCGGGTGAATATTATAATATTGGTGGTTCTTACAGTTGTAGTATTCGTGATATGTTAAACTACTTATTAAGTAAATCTACAGTACCTAATATTGAAATAGTTACTGACCCTGAAAGGTTAAGACCTATAGATGCTGACCTACAAGTACCGAACACAGAAAAATTTAAAAATCATACAGGATGGGAACCTGAAATAGATTTTGAAAAGACTATGGATGATTTATTGAATTATTGGAGGGATATGATAAAATCAGGTCGTAAATTTTTAAGAAGGTAATATGAAAATAAAAGACATTATTGTTTACGAACCTGATGTTTATAAAGATTATAGAGGTGATTTATGGACATTATGGAAAGAAAATGAATTCAAACCCAACTTAAAATTTAATCACGATAAAGTATCGACTAGTAGAAAACACGTACTTAGGGGTGTACACGGTGATAAAAAATCACATAAACTAATTACATGTCTACAAGGTGAATTATATTTTGTAGTAGTAGACAATAGACCCGATTCACTAACCTATCTAGAGTGGGATTGGATGATATTGGATGATAGGTCTAGAAAACAAGTTTTATTACCACCTGGTGTGGGTAATGGTTTTTTAGTTTTAAGTGAATCTTCCATATTCCACTACAAATGGTGTTATGAAGGTAAATACCCTGATGTAGAAGACCAGTTTACAATAAAATGGAATGATAAAAAAGTTAATATAGATTGGCCAATAGATAACCCAATATTACAAAAAAGAGACAAATGAGATATTATATAATACCACAACTAAATCACCCATCTGTAAGTGTTAAATCTTATGGTACTATGGGATTTTTCGCTAAATTTGGTTATGTCCTTGAGGCTTTGTTAAGGATGGAGGCTATAATGAAAGAGACAGGTGAAGAATTAATACCTTACATAGATTTCGAAACCAGACCATCAACACTTAGAGATGAAACTAATAACGAAACTAAAAATGAGTGGGAATATTGTTTTATACAAGAGGATAGATATAAAGTATTTGGTTCTCCACACATGATAATGGATGCATCTTTTTACGCTGGTAACTACCCTGACGGACAACCAAAACCAATTTTAAAAATAAATCCTGGTGGTAAAAATTTTAATGATAAGGAACTAGTCAAAGGTTTGGGTGAGTTGATTAAGAAATACTTTAAAATTAGACCTGAAGTTTCTGATAAACTTAATAACGAGATAAAAAAAAATAAAACATTAGGTGTACATTGTAGACGTAGTGAACTACATTTATTACATGATAATATTGCTCTAAAATACGAAAATGAGACTTATTTTGAAAAAATAATGAAGGTTTTCGAAGAGAATGGTTTTGAGAAAATTTATTTAGCTACTGAAGAGATAGACATAATAAATTACTTTAAAGAAAAGATTCCTGACTTATTACTATACCAAGAAGATTGTTATAGAATCCTAAGACATGAATCTCCATTTCAAGGAGCTTTTAGGGGTATACCTAGAGACAAACATTTCACATTACACGCACAAGAAGTTTTGATAGATGCGATTAATTTATCTAAGTGTGATAGTTTGTTATGTGGTATATCAGGTGTTTCAAACGGAGCGACATATATAAATGGGTTAAAATATAATAATGTTTTTTATTTTGATGAAATATGAGAAAATACACAAAAGAAGAGTTAATTGATTTCGAAACAGATATAGGTGAAACATTTAACGAAGGTAAAATACGAGCACCGATCCACTTGTATTACGGTAATGAAGAGAAAATGATTGAGATATTCGAATCAGTTAAAGACGAGGATTGGGTTTTCTGTACTTGGAGGTCACACTACCAATGTTTATTGAAAGGTGTGCCTCAGGAGGTATTAAAAGAAGATATTATCAAAGGTAAATCTATAGCTTTATCGTACCCAGATTATAATGTGTATTCTTCAGCTATTGTTACAGGTAATATACCTATCGCTACAGGTACTGCTTTGGATATTAAACGAAAGGGTGGTGATAACCATGTTTGGTGTTTTGTGGGTGATATGACTTCTGAAACAGGTACTTTTTTTGAAAATTGGAAATATGCTGTAAACCACGACTTACCCATCACATATGTAATTGAAGATAACAATAGGTCTGTATGTACGGATACTAGAAAAACATGGGAAATTGGTGACTTATATTTTGCTAACGAGACTAGAAAAATAATCTATTACAAATACGAATCCAAATACCCACACGCGGGAGCTGGTAAAAGAATACAATTTTAATATGAAAAAGAGATATTTTGATGAACTTAAAAAATCTATGGAATGGTTGGGTGAGAAACCTGACACACTATTTCTAGGTCAAGCTGTTGGATACGATGGAACGGCTATGACAAATACCCTACGAGGTGTTTCTGAAGATAAGAAACTTGAAATGCCGGTTAACGAGGATATGCAGATGGGTATATCTTTAGGTATGGGACTAAACGGTACTGTACCAATCTCAATTTACCCTAGATGGAATTTTTTGGTTTTAGCCGCTAATCAGATTGTAAATCATGTTGATAAAATAAAATTAATGTCTAGTGGTGGATACACACCTAAAATAATAATTAGAACAGGTATTGGTTCACAAAGACCATTACACCCACAACATCAACACGTATCAGACTTCACAGCCGGATTTAAAGCTATGTGTGATACAATCGATATTATTAGATTGGATGAACCTGAACAAATATTCGAAGCTTACAAATACGCTTACGAAAGAACAGATAATAAATCTACCATATTGGTGGAGTGGAGTGATTATTTTAACGAGAAGTAAAGGTGAAACAATAATAAGAAATTGTAGTGGACTTAGTTTTTATTCAATAATACTGAACCCACATATTAATATAATAAACATTGATAATTTATAAAAAATGGAAAGAAAGTACTTACCAACATTAAGTGAATTAATAGATAGACTGAGTATTGTTCAGTTAAAAGAGGTTTTTATCTCAGAACATAAAGAAGAGTATGCTAAAGAAATACAAGACATTGTACATGATATTCAATTATGTTTAGATAATACAGATGAACCCATAACAGCTGAAACAATAAGGGCAGTCGTAGTATTATCACAAATGAATTTACATATTTGGCATAACGAATCTAACTACCGTAAAGGTATTAAAGATGGTAATAATTTAGAGTTAACACACGGATTAAACGGTATACGCAATATATCTAAAAATAAAATACAAGAGATTGTTGGTGGTAGAAAAGATTACAAAATTGATTGTTTAGCGGCAGAATTTAAAGATTGGGAAATTAGTTGGTAATGGGTAAAATTTTGGTTATAGGTGATAGTTGTATAGATACTTTTATCTATGGTACATCAGAACGTATGTGCCCTGATGTACCTGTACCAGTGTTTATACCTGAAAAAAAAATTAGTAATGGTGGTATGGCTTTAAATGTATACGAGAATATACTATCAATACACAAAGACGTTGATATCATTACTAATGATAATAAAATAAATAAGATTAGATATGTAGAATCTAGAAACAATTACATGTTCCTCAGAGTAGATTCTGAAAAGACTGAATTGGCTAGAATAAGTAATATAGAATCAGTTGATTTTAATTCTTACGATATAGTTGTTATATCTGATTATTGTAAAGGTTTTTTAACCGAGTCTGATATAGAATATATTTGTAATAATCATGATAATGTATTTATTGACACTAAGAAAATAATTGGTGATTTTTGTGTAAATGCTAAAATTATAAAAATAAACAATCATGAATATAACTACAACATAAAAGTTGGTGTAGATATGTCTAAATTTACCCATAACTTATTAGTTACGTTGGGTAGTGATGGTTGTCGTTATTTAAATAAGACTTATCCAGTGGCTGATGTAGAAATAAAAGATATGTGCGGTGCTGGTGACACATTCTTATCATCGTTAGTTGTTAAATATATAGAAAATCGTGATATAGAAGAATCTATTAACTTCGCTAATGAATGTTCGACAATAATAGTACAACACATGGGGGTTAATAGAATAGGTGATTTTATAAATATTAAATAATATGGTTTATTATACTTTAAGAGGTGGGTTAGGTAATATGATGTTTGGTATCGCTGCTACATATGCTAAATCATTTGAGTACAATACTGAACCGATGTTCACTAACTTAAGAACACAACTTGGTTATTTAGATGATGAAAAACATTTTAACCCTAAATTAAATCACGCTTTTGAGTATATGAATCTAGGGTTTTTTAAATCTATGAAACACGGTGAACCACCTAAAACTATCACTGTACATACATATCCGTTTCATTTTGAGGATAAGTTCATTACAGAAAATGATTTTCATTTAGACGGATTTTTCCAATCAGAAAAGTACTTTAAAAAATACACCAAAGAAATAAAGGAACTATTTAAACCAACAGATAAAATCACAAAATATCTTAACAAAAGATATTCAGATTTATTAGAAATAAGAACCACAGCAATTCATGTTAGAAGAGGTGATTATTTAAGACACCCACACCACCACCCAACCCAAACATTACAATACTACAGGGATGCTATAGAATTAACCAAAAACACAACAGATAAGTACATTATTTTTAGTGATGACTTAAATTGGTGTAGGGGGGTTTTTAAAGGTAATAATTTTATCTTCATAGACAATGAAAAGGATTACATGGAACTGTATCTAATGTCTCTGTGTGATAATAATATCACCTCTAACTCTAGTTTTTCTTGGTGGGGAGCTTGGTTAAATAATAATGAAAATAAAACTGTCGTAGGACCTAAGATTTGGTTCGGCAGTGCTTATAACGGATGGAACACTAATGATGTGTTACCTGAGAAATGGATTAAAATTTAAAAAAAAATGGAAAAGTTTTATTCGAAGAAAGAAGAAGGAAAATTACTACACACAATACATAGACTAGACGATGTGGTAAGTAGAGATACACAACGTGAGGATTTGGTTGACTCTAAAGAGTTCATCCAATGTTCGTCACTTAAAATGAAAAAAGGTACGACATTTAGACCACATAGACATATATGGAAAAAACCTGAAGGTGAAATAATTGCTCAAGAAAGTTGGATGATTGTTCGTGGTTCTGTAAAATGTTTCTTCTATGATTTAGATGATACAATCATAGCCACACCAACACTATACGCGGGTGACGCTAGTTTTACTTTCGAAGGTGGTCATACCTACGAGATTCTTGAAGATGATACTATTGTGTACGAATACAAGACAGGTCCATATAAGGGTCAGGAATTTGATAAAACTTTTATAGATGAAACTAAATAAGGTTGGTGAAGATGTTTTTATCGACGAAACTTCGGTAATAAAAAGACCTGAGTTAGTTGAGGTAGGTAGTCATGTGGCTATTGACGCATTTACATATATAACTACTAGTATGTCTTTAGGTAATTATGTACACATATCACCACACGTATCATGTATTGGTGGTAAAGAAAGTGTTTTTATCGCGAAAGGTTTTAATAATATTATGGCTGGAGCTAGAATAATATGTGGGTCCGATAGATTTGATAATTCAGGTTTATTTGGAGCTATGATACCAAATGGTTTAAAAGGTAAACAAATAATAGAACCCGTAGTGATGGAAGAATTTTCAAATATTGGGTCTAATGCTATAGTTTTACCAGGTTCAACCCTAAGAAAAGGTGTACTATTAACGGCCGGTAGTTTATTAATTGGTGATACAGAAGAGTGGGGTGTTTATAAAGGTAATCCCGCTAAATTAATTAAAAAAATAGATGGTGGTACCATAATTGAAAGAGCAAAAAAATTGGGTTATGATGAATAAACAACAAATAAACATGGTAGGTGGAGGATTTCAACATGATGTTTGTTCCTCTAGTGGTAGTATACCTAGGTCAATGGAGTGGATTAAAGGTAATTACACCGCTCCAATATCGATACATATTGACCACGCTGTAATGAATACACCTACTGATAAAACTAAAAAGAATTACGGTTGGTTGGCTGAGGCAAGAACTATAAATCCTAGTGTGTACAAATGGTGCTCAAATAACGTGTCTTACTTAGAGGAAAATTTTGAGTTGGTGTTCACGCACGATAAAAGTTTATTGAGATTTTCAGACAAGTTTAAATTTACTATATGTAATGTAATACCGTGGGTTAAAGATTGTGGAGTACATAAAAAATCTAAATTAGTTTCTATGGTAGCCTCTAGTAAGGTTATGTGTGAAGAACATAGATATAGACAAGAAGTAATTAAAAGTTTTAGAGATAAAGTTGACCATTTCGGTAGGGGGTATAAGTTTATACAAACCAAAGAGGAAGGTTTAAATGATTATTGTTTTTCTATAACTATGGAAAATGGACGATATGATAATATGTTTACTGAAAAAATCACGGATTGTTTCGCGACGGGTACTATACCATTGTATTGGGGTAGTCCATCCATTTCTGAGTTTTTTAATATGGACGGTATTATATTATTTGACGATTCTTTTGATATAAATGAGTTATCTTTTGAATTATACGAAAGTAAGTTAGAGGCTGTAAAAGATAACTATGAAAGAGTAATGAAAATACCTACAGCCGAAGATTATATATACGAAACATACATCAAATGAGTTTTCAAACAGTAAAAAAATTCGAAGAAGAGGTTGCTAATTTTTTTGGAGCACCTTACGCTATAGCCGTAGATTCCTGTACACACGGTATTGAATTAGCCTTAAGATACACAGGAGAGAAAAAGATAAATGTACCAAAAAGAACTTACCTTTCAGTACCGATGTTAGCAAATAAGATGGGATTAGAGTTAAGTTGGAGAGATGAGGAATGGGAAGATTACTACACTTTAAACTATGGTGAAACAAGAATAATTGACGCTGCTGTACTTTGGAAAAAAAATGGTTACGTACCAGGAACTATAATGTCATTAAGTTTTCAATATCAAAAACATTTAAGTTTAGGTAGGGGTGGTATGATTCTTTGTGACAACATGGTAGTCGCTGAAGAATTAAAAAAGATGTCATACGATGGTAGAATACCTGACACACCTTGGAGAGACCAAAATATTAGTTCTTTTGGTTACCATTATTATATGACACCTGAGACAGCTCAATTAGGTTTAGATAAACTAGAGAAAGCTATTAACACAGAACCTAGACAATGGGTCTATGAAGATTGGCCTGATTTAACACAAATGAAAATTTTTAAAAAATGAAATATCAATTATGGGACGTTATAAGTTATGGTGAAGGTGAACCACTTTTACCATTTAATTTATTAAAAGAAAGTGATAATTTTATTGATGTATATAATGAATTCAATAACAATAAAACTCCTTGTGTTATTATATTAGATAATAAAAAAGAAAAAATAAAAATAGATAAAAAAATAAAAATATTTGAGTCACCTGATAAAGGTAAAACAATCTATGAAAGGTATTCTGGTGATTTTAATAATAGAAAAAAAGTAAAATAAAAAATGAAAAAAGCGTTTATAACAGGTATTAATGGACAAGATGGTAGTTATTTAGCAGAATATCTTTTATCTTTAGGGTATGAAGTCCATGGTATGGTAAGAAGAAATTCTACATCAGAAAATCAATCAGCTAGATTAAAAAAGGTTTTTAAAGATAAACTTAATATAACCACACATTATGGTGATTTATTAGACCAAACTTCAATTGAAAAACTTTTAACCGAAATAAAACCTGATGAAATATATAATATTGCCGCACAATCACACGTAAGAGTTAGTTTCGACATACCCCAATTTACAATACAAACAAATTCTGTAGGTGTTGTAAATATATTAGAAGCCTATAAAAGAATATGTCCTGAAGCTAAATTTTATCAAGCAAGTTCTTCAGAAATGTTCGGCTTAAGTGTTGAAGAAGATAAGTTTCAAAGAGAAACTACCATAATGAATCCTGTTTCACCATACGGATGTTCAAAAGTGTTTTCATATAACATGGTTAGACACTATAGAAGAGCATATGGTTTACACGCTGTAAACGGAATTTTATTTAATCACGAATCACCAAGAAGGGGTTCTAATTTTGTTACAAATAAAGTTGTAAAAGCAGCGTGTTCAATTAAATTAGGACTACAAGACAAATTAGAATTGGGTAATATGGATTCTTATAGAGATTGGGGTCACTCGAAGGATTATGTAAGAGCAATGCACGCTATCATGAACCATGATACACCTGATGATTTTGTTGTATCAACAATGGAGACTCATTCTGTAAGGGAAATGTGTGAAGTTGTTTTTGGACATTTAGGATTAGATTATAAAGACTATGTAGTCCAAAACCCTAAATTTTTAAGACCAGAAGAATTACCATACCTAAAAGGTGATTCAACTAAAATTAGAAAAACTTTAGGATGGGAACCATCATATACTTTTAAATCAATGATGGAAGAAATGTGTGACCATTGGATGGATGTTTTACAAGGTAAAGAATCAACAAGATAATACCAAATTTAGATACACATTTTAACTAAATATAATATATTTTATTTATGAGTAGAAACAGAAGAGGCAAAAAATTAACTGAAGAGGAACTTCAGGAAATTGAAAAGTTTGTTTACAAAAAAAACATAGAAGAAGAAAAGTTTTTATCTTCGATGTTTGTTAATTACAAGTGTAGAACAGAAAATCAAGGAAAACTAAGAGAATCA
>Ga0070749_10001103_pt1 | contig 18267 bp, 15 predicted proteins | sample VirMetDEL_Nov_18_FD_75180 | JGI IMG/M metagenome (GOLD analysis project Ga0070749, IMG submission 75180) | Aqueous microbial communities from the Delaware River and Bay under freshwater to marine salinity gradient to study organic matter... | ecosystem: Environmental > Aquatic > Marine >...
ATATACTAGATGATCCTAATGCCTATAATACAAGTGCTGGTGATAGATTTGGAGAATCAATTGCTATATCAGGTAATTATGCTATTGTTGGTGCTGCGGAGGAAGATGATGAATATGGCACTAGTTCAGGCAAAGCATACATTTATGATCTAACAACATTACCTACCGCTCCTGCTACCTTAACTAGCTCTACACATACATTAGATAATCCTAATGCTTATGATGGCCCACCGCAACCTGAAAGATTTGGCGCAAATATTAGATCTTATAATCAATATACAGTAGTTGCTAGTGCAAGTCATCAGGATCCTACCACTGGTGGTTATAATGGTAGATTACATGTATATGATAATACAACTACTACATTATTGTATATACTTGAAGATGATGATTGGCAGTTGTCAGAAAATGAAGCATTCAATATGAGTGAAAATGAACTTGCTCTTTCAGACAAATATTTAATTATTTGCCTAGATAACGCGTATTTAATTAATGAAAAACCTGGAATAGTAAAAATTTATGATATTACTAATGGCACTCATTTATATACAATAGATGGACCTGATGGATTTGGGCAAGCTTGTGCAATTGAAAATGAAATTTTAGTAATTAATAGATACTGGTACTATACATATATATTTGATCTTACTACTTTCCCAACTGCGCCTGATTTTACATTGACATCAGCTGATGCCAGTTATAGGATTACTGGACCCGGAAATTCAGGTAGATATAGTGTAGCAATATATAATAACTTAATATTTACCACAAACGCTTCATCTCCAGAAGCTATTTATGTATATGATCTTACCACATTTCCAACTGCACCAAATTTATCATTATCCTATACTACTTATTATAGTTATATATTACAAAATCCTAATATTGAAACAAGTAGTAGTTATGACAACCTTGGTAAGCTCCTGATACTTGCGACTGATAATAAATTATTTGTTAGTGCGGATGGTGAAGATTATGGTGGTGGGTCTAATGAGGGTGTAGTTTACGTATATGATCTAACAACATTACCCACCGCACCAGCAACATTAACAACGGCAGATTATGTAGTTGTGCAACCAAATACTGGTGATAATAGTACGAATTTCGGTGGAAGATTATCATATTTAGATGGTTTATTGGCAATAGGTGAAATATCAGCTGCATCTACTGTACATATATGTGATACTTCCCGCTGGCCAGCACCAGCAGGAAATAATACAATTTTATTGCCTGATTTATCAATTTCTGAACCTAGTTATTCTCTTTATTTCAGAGCCGTTTCACTTATACCAAATAATAGATTGTATGTAGGTGATTCTTATGCAAAAGGACCATATAATATTAATTATGAAGGGGTCTTTTATGAATTTGATTTACTATTTGATGCTAAATCATCTGAATCTATACTAGGTGAAGGTATTTTTGTTAGTGATATAACTGAAACTGGTGCATCTACAGAATCTATACTAGGTGAAGGTATTTTTGCTAGAGATATAATTGAAACTGGTACTGTATTAGAATTACAATCTGCCCAAACTCTAAAAATTAGAGATATAACTGAAACTGGTGTATCATCTGAATCTGCATTTAGTGAAGGTATTTTTGTTAGTGATATAACTGAAACTGGTGCATCTACAGAATTACAATCTGCCCAAGCTAATTTCAATCCTGATATAACTGAATCTGGTACTGTATTAGAATTACAATCTGCCCAAGCTGATTTCAATCCTGATATAACTGAAAGTATAACTGCAACAGAAACAAATGCAAGTACACTTATTGCTGTAGGTTTAGCTAATGAACTTGTTACAGCATTAGAATCATCTACTAATACTGTTGTGTTTATTGCTTCTCGCAATGAACTTGTTACAGCAATAGAATCACTCATAGGTAATGCAATCTTTAGACCTTCTATAGAAGAAACAATAACGTCTACAGAAACTCAATCTGCTCAGGCTGATTTCAATCCTGATATAACTGAATCTGGCACTGCAACTGAAATTAATGCTGCTGTATTAATTGCTGAAGCTTTAATTACAGAACTTGTGACTGCGATTGAATCTATTGATGTACAAACAGTATTTGTAAGTAATATTACAGAATCAGCCACAGCACTTGATTCAATATTATCACAAGCAGATTTTGCCCCTGTTATAGAAGAAATTGTTACTGCGTTAGATTCTTCATATGCTCAAGCAGACTTTGTGCCTGTTATAGAAGAACTTGTCACTGCAGTTGAATCCTCATTCAACACACTTGTAACAAATCAATTTATTACAGAACTTACATCTGCTTTAGAATCATCTGATAGAACAATTACAATACCAAGAGATGTAACTGAAAATATTACAACAATAGATTTACAATCTGCTCAAGCTGACTTTGCGCCTGTTATAGAAGAAATTGTGACTGCAGTTGAAACTATTACATCTCAGGCTGACTTTAGACCAGTTATAGAAGAAATTGTTACTGCATTAGAAATAGCTGTTGGTAATATTATAACAAATCAATCAATATTAGAATCAATTACTGCGATTGATTCACTAGATAATTATGTAATTAAGCCCGTAGATCTTACTGAATTAGTTGCAACATCAGATTTACAATCTGCTCAGGCTGATTTTAATCCAGTTATAGAAGAAACAGGTACAGCAAGTGATGCACCTATAGGTAATGCAATATTTAGACCGGTTATAGAAGAAACAAGTACAGTAACAGAATCTTCATTTAATACACTTGTAACAAATCAATTTAGAACTGAAGCATTAAATGCAATTGATGATGCAACAAGAGTTGTAATATTTAATATGTATAGAAAAGATGGTGTATTTGTAGTTGATCAACCTACCGCAACGGCAGATTTTAGACCATCAATGCAAGAAACAGCAAATGCTCTTGATGCACCTATAGGTAATGCAATATTTAGACCAGTTATAGAAGAAATAGTAAGTGCACTTGATTCATCAACTCGTGTAATTATAGCAAATAGAGATGTTACTGAAGTAAGTTTAGCAATAGATTCACCTGATGCTGTATACATAACAAATAAAGCTGTGCTTGAAGTTGTAAATACAAATGATTCAGTTTCTGCTCAGGCTGATTTTAATCCAGCAATTAATGAATCAATTTCACTTATTGATATTCCTGTAGCAACAGCACTCTTTAATTCAATTAGACTTGAGTCAGTGACTGCAATTGATTCTCCTGATAGAGGTGTAACTGCAGCAAGATCAGTATTAGAAACAATTATTGCAAGTGATGCAGCAACAAGATACCAAGATGCATATGGTTATATTTTAGAACAATTAAATGCTATTGATTATCTATCTATTTGGATGGACAATATTATGGATCTTGAAGCCATACAAAGTAGTTCTTCTACAATTATTGCAGAAAGTCCTGAGATAATTGCAGATGAAATTACTGTTACGTATGACGAATAAATAATAGTTATTATAAATAATTAAAAGATTTTAGGAAAATAAAATGGCTGTCACAACAAGACAAGAACTTATTGAATATTGTTTACGCCAACTGGGTGATCCAGTTGTAGAAATTAACGTAGATGATCTTCAAGTTGAAGATAGAGTTGATGAAGCAATAGAATATTGGCGCCAATATCACTTTGATGGTATTGAACGTGTATATCTTAAACAACAAATTACAGCAACAAGAATCGTAATTACAACCTCTGTAGGTGATCAATTTAATTTAGGTGAAACAATTACAGGTGGAACTTCAGGTGCTACAGCACAAATTACAAAAGAAGCACAAACACCACCAGTAGAAGGATTTGTTGAATCATCTGGTACAACACTCATTGTAAGAAATGTAAATGGTACATTCCAAGATGGTGAAACAATTACCGGGGCAGATTCAGGTACAACAGCAGTATTAGATACAAATGCTGTGACACTTGGCACGTATGATAACAAATATTTTGATTTACCTGATACTGTGTATGGTATTAATCGTGTAATTCCATTTTCTGGTGTATCTTCATCAAAAAATTTATTTGATCTTCAATATCAATTAAGATTAAATGATTTATATGATTTAACATCAACATCAATTATCTATTTTAAACAAGTTATGAGTCATATTGCTTTACTAGATTTAGAGTTAAATGGCCATGCTTTATATAGATTTAATCGTATGCAAGGTAGATTATTTTTAGATGTTAACTGGGAAACAGAATTAGTATTAGGCGAGTATATGGTTGTTGAATGTTACCGTGCATTAGATCCTACTCAATGGTCAAAAATTTACAATGAACCATGGCTAAAACATTACACAACAGCGTTGATCAAAAGACAATGGGCGGTTAACATTAAAAAATTCTCTGGCATTCAATTACCAGGCGGTGTAACATTAGATGGTGATTCTTTATATAATGAAGCAATGCAAGAGATTAATCAATTGGAAGAAGAATTAATTGTAAAATCAGCACCTCTTGAATTCTTCTTAGGATAATTATGGCTAGAAATCCCTACTTCACTCATGGAACATCTGAAGAACAGAATCTACGAGAAAGTATCATTATTGAATCGATACAAATATATGGTCAAGATTTTTACTATATACCAAGAACTCTTATAGGTAAAGATGAAATCCTTGGTGAAGATAGACTATCAGAATTTAAACATGCATATCCAATAGAAATGTACCTTGAAACTTCAAGTGGATTTGAAGGCCAAGGCATGTTTATACAAAGATTTGGTGGTATGATGGTTGAACAAAGTGCCACACTTACTGTTGCTCGTAAGACATGGAATAATTTAGTAGGCATTCACGGTAGAACAATTATACCAGGTAGACCAAACGAAGGTGATCTTTTATATTTTCCACTTACCGATGGTTTATTTGAAATTAAATTTGTACAACATCAAGATCCATTTTATCAATTAGGACAACTTTACGTCTATCGTCTTGAAGTTGAACTCTTTCAATATGCTTCTGAAAAAATCAATACAGGTATTCAAGCTATTGATGACTTTGAATCACTTAAATCATTCTCAACAGAGATTATTTCTGATGGTTCATTAGTACAAATTGATGTATTAACAAGAGGCTCAGGATATACTGGAGTACCTACCGTAACAATTGCTGCACCAGCAAATGCAGCAGGTGCCACTGCAACAGCAACTACAACAATTAGTGGTGGCAGCGTAGATAGTGTAACAATGGTATATAAAGGTACAGAATATACTGGTGTTCCAACAGTAACATTTAGTGCTCCAACTTCTGGTGTGACGGCAACTGGTACTGCATCATATGCAAATGGTGAAGTAACAAGTATTACAATTACAAATCCAGGTTCAGGTTATACATCTGCACCAACTATTACAATTGATCCACCATCAGTATATCAAACAGCTACAGCAACTGCTGTACTTGGTACAAGTATCTATAGTGATCAAGTGGTTTCAATTACATTAGATACTCCAGGATTAGGTTATACAACAAAGCCTGTCGTAACATTATCAGGTGGTGGCACATTTGACCATGCTACATTATCTGCTGTTGTACAAAATATTGATATCCCTGATTCATTCGGTGATAATAATAAATTTAAAGAGGAAGCAGCTGATGTATTATTTTCAGAAGATAATCCATTTGGAGAGATTAGTTAATGCTTAATAATAGTACATATTATCATCAAGCAATAAGAAAATCTATTGTTGCATTTGGTAGATTATTTTCTGATATACGAATTGTTAGAAAAAATAAAGATGAAACCAAACAACAAACAGTTAAAGTGCCTCTTACATATGCTCCAAAGGAAAAATGGTTAGTAAGATTAGAATCAGATCCTACCTTAGATAACTATACATATGTTTCATTACCAAGAATGTCATTTGAAATTGTAAGTTATATGTATGATTCACAAAGAAAAACAAACAAATTAAATAGAATTACATGTGAAAATTTAAATGGTACAAATAAGAAAAGTGTATTTTCACCTGCACCATATAATATTGATATTAGCTTATATGTTATTTCAAAAACACAAGAAGATGGTATGCAAATATTGGAACAAATATTACCTATTTTTACTCCTGAATATACATTATCAGTTCAGGCATTACCAGATTTAAATATTAAACAAGCTGTACCAGTTATATTAAACTCAGTTCAAGTGAATGATGAATATGATGGTGATTTTCAAACAAGAAGATTTGTAACTCATACATTAAACTTTCAAATGAAAACAAATGTATATGGTAATGTAAGTGAACAAGGTATTATACTTTCTTCTATTTCTAATTTAGAAGAACAAAATAGAACATATACAGCAACTGGTACTACACCCGATGATCCAATTGTAGAAAATTGGGAAGATGAATTTTAATGTCACAAACATATTTAGGTAATTCAAATCTAAAGGCAGCCGGCGTAAAAGTTAATTTTACAGAAGAACAAATAGTTGAACTTCGTAAATGTAGAAAAGATCCTATTTACTTTATAGAAAACTATTGTAAAATTATTACACTTGACCATGGCTTACAACCATTTATATTATATGAATGCCAAAGAAATAAGGTAAAAATTATACATGAAAATCGTAAAGTCATTCTTATGGAAGGTAGGCAGCAAGGTAAAACTACCACAAGTGCTGCGTACATTTTATGGTACACTCTATTTCAAGATTCGAAAACGGTCGCCATATTGGCAAACAAAGCAACCGCCGCGAGGGAAGTACTTAACCGATATCAATTAATGTATGAAAATCTACCTCTATGGTTACAACAAGGTGTTGTAACTTGGAATAAAGGTGATATTGCTTTAGAAAATAATGCGGTTGTATTCACGGCTGCAACAAGTGCATCTGGTATTCGTGGTAAGTCTGTTAACTTACTATATGTAGATGAAACAGCGATTATACCTAATAATGTAGCGGAGGAATTTTTTACATCGGTATATCCAACAATTTCTGCTGGTACTACCTCTAAGATATTGTTATCATCAACACCATTAGGATATAATCACTTTTGGCGGTTTTGGAATGATGCACAAGAAGGTAATAATGATTTTGTACCATTGTTTATACCATACACTGAAATACCAGGTAGAGATGAAAAATGGGCAGAAGAACAAAAAAGACAACTTGGTGAACTTAAATTTAACCAAGAGGTACTATGTACGTTTTTAGGTTCAAGTGCAACACTAATTCGCGCTGATGTAATAGCAAAGTTAAAACCTAAGAATAATAAATATACTAAAGATGGTCTTGATGTTTTTAATAAACCAATTAAAGACCATAATTATGTAATTGTTGTTGATACTGCAAAAGGTGTAGGTGGTGATTACTCTGCCTTTAGCGTAATAGATATTACAAACATACCATATATACAAGTAGCAAAATATAGAGACAATAAGATTAGCCCTTTATTATATCCAAATATTATACATAAAGTGGCAAAAGAATATAATGATGCATATGTATTGATTGAAATTAATTCAAGCGAACAAGTTCCAACAATATTATATAGTGAATTAGAATATGAAAATTTACTTTTTGTAAACATGAGTTCAGCTGGACAAGTAGTTTCTGGTGGGTTTGGAGGAGGACAAACCAGATTAGGTGTACAAACAGATAAAAAAGTAAAAAGAATTGGCTGTACAAATTTTAAATCAATGGTAGAAGAGAATAAATTACTTATTCAAGATATTGATACCATTGCTGAGTTATCAACCTTTATTGAGAGAAGAGGATCATATTCTGCCGATGAGGGTTATCATGATGATCTTGTAATGACTTTAGTATTGTTTAGTTGGTTAACTTCTAATCCATACTTTAAAGATTTAAATGATGTTAATTTAAGAGAAGAAATGTATAAAACACATATACAACATATTGAAAATGAATTAACACCATTTGGTTTTATTGATGATGGCAGAGAACTGCCCGAAGATAAAACTTTGATTAATTTTTGAAAAAAATAAATATATAAATATATGAATAAGAGGTAACTCTTATATATAGTTCATAAATTAAGGAGAAACAAAAATGCCGTTTCAATTATCTCCAGGGATAGCTGTAACCGAACAAGATTTAACACTTCTTGTGCCTGCGGTTTCGACTTCAGCAGGTGCATATGCCGGTGCATTTACATGGGGACCTGTTGAAGATCCAGTTACTATTTCATCTGAAAATGTTTTAGTAGAAAGATTTGGTAAACCAACAGATTCCAACGCACAATCGTTCTTTACTGCAGCAAACTTCCTATCATACACAAACAATTTATTGGTTGTAAGAGCAGATACTGCAAGCTCAGTTAATGCTGTTACAATTCAAACAGGTTCTGTAACAAGTTTTACAATTACCCAAGGTGGTGATTCTTATGTATCCGCCCCAACAGTTACACTTTCAGCTCCAGATGTTCCAGGTGGTGTACAAGCTACAGCAACTGCAGTATTAACTGGTGACGCTGTAACTGATATTACAGTTGTTAATGGTGGCACTGGTTATACATCACCTCCAACTGTTACAATTGGTGCTTCTGGTGGTACATCAGCAACTGCTGACGCAGTGGTTGCTACTGGTGGTATTAAAATTAAAAACTTTGACCAATATAATAATAACTATTTAAATGGTGCTGGTGTGGTTGGTGAATGGGCAGCTAAATATCCTGGCGCTTTAGGTAATTCACTTAAAGTTTCTATGGCTGATTCACAAACATACGATGGTTGGGCATATGAAGATGAGTTTGATCTTGCTCCAGGTACATCTCCATTTGCTACTGATGTAGGTGGTTCAAATGATGAAGTACATATTATTGTTGTTGACGAAGATGGTTTATGGACAGGTACAAAAGGTGCAATCCTAGAAAAATATGCATTTGCTTCAAAAGCATCAAATGCTAAAAAACCAGATGGTACAAATAATTATTATAAAAGTGTTGTAAATTCTAACTCAAGATATATTTGGTGGATGGACCACACAACAGGTGTTGCTACAACATCGGGTGGTTCTGGTACAGGTGTTGATTGGGGTAATACTGCAGAAAATGATTTTAAAGATCTTTCAGCGGTAAAAACAGTATCATTAACTGGTGGTGTAGATGATTTAACGCCATCTGATGGTAATTTACAAACAGCATTCGCAATTTTTGCAAATGATGAACTTTATGATATTTCTTTAATACCTATAGGTAAAGCAAATACAACTGTAGCGACATTTGTTATTAATAATGTTGCTGAAGTTAGAAAAGATTGTGTTGTATTTGTTTCCCCAGAAAACTATAATACTGGCGAAATTATCCAAGGTACAGGTTCTGGCCCTGCTGATTTACTCACAGAATATAGAGCTGCGTTACCTTCAACATCATATGCTGTACTTGATTCTGGTTACAAATATCAATATGATCGATATAATGATCAATATAGATATGTTCCATTAAATGGTGATATTGCTGGTTTATGTGCTAGAACAGATTACACAAATGATGCATGGTGGTCTCCAGGCGGTTTAAATCGGGGTCAAGTTAAAAATGTAGTTAAACTTGCATTTAATCCAGGTAAAACTGAACGTGATATACTTTACAAAAAAGGTGTTAACCCAGTTGTAACATTCCCTGGTGAAGGCACTGTATTATTTGGTGATAAAACTCTGCTTGCTAAACCAAGTGCATTTGATCGCATCAATGTTCGCAGGTTGTTCATTGTACTTGAAAAAGCAATTGCAACAGCAGCAAAATATCAACTATTTGAATTTAATGATACATTTACAAGAGCACAATTCAAGAATTTGGTTGAACCATTCTTAAGAGATGTTCAAGGTAGACGTGGTATTATTGATTATCGTGTTAAATGTGATGATTCAAATAATACAGGTGAAGTTATTGATCGTAACGAGTTTGTTGCTGATATCTTCATTAAACCAAATCGCTCAATCAACTTCATTAGTCTTAACTTTATTGCTGCAAGAAGCACTGTAAGTTTTGAAGAGATTGGTGCATAATAGTATATAAATATAAGGTTAAATAAGGAAAAGCAAAATGGCAAATATCAGCGATTTTAAAGCACAAATGATTGGTGGTGGTGCTCGCCCTAATCAATTCCGTGTGGATTTATCTTTCCCTAACTTTGTTACCGCTGGCACGTTGGTAGGGTTGAATGCACAATTTATGTGTAAAGCAGCTCAATTACCACAATCAACTGTAGATAATACACAAATTTTCTATAGAGGACGCCAAGTTAACTTTGCAGGTGAAAGAACGTTTGCTCCATGGGTTGTGACTATCTATAATGATACAACATTTGCAGTAAGAAATGCATTAGAGCGTTGGTCAGATGGTATCATGAACCATAGTCAAACAAATGGTAGAACAAATCCAGGCGATTATCAAGTAGATTTAAATGTAACTCAACTTGATAGAAATGGCGCTGCAATCAAATCATATACATTTAGAGATGCATATCCAACAGTAATCTCACCGGTTCAGTTGGATTATGACTCAAATAATGTGATTGAAACATTTGAGGTTGAATGGACATACAATTACTGGACATCAAATTCAACAAGTAATTCTGACTTTGGTGTAAATGTAAGCGTGGATACGCCTTTAGGCACATTCCCACTTCCATTCTAATTTATTATAAAGGTATATTATGGCTGAAATATTTGGGTTTGAGATAAAACGCAAGAAAAATACTGAGCAGAAGGGAGCAGTTGTTGCTCCCGCTGCCGATGATGGCTCAACGTTAATATCATCCAGTACCGCTGGGTACTATGGGATGACAATTGACATTGAAGGTGTCATCAAGAATGAAAATGATTTAATTAGAAGATATAGACAGGTTTCTCAATATTCTGATTGTGATAATGCAATTTCAGATATTGTAAATGAAGCAATTACTTCTAATTCAGATGAATCACCAATTGACATTGTACTTGATGATGTTGAATTATCTGATAGTATTAAAAAGAAAATGGTGGATGAATTTGGTAATGTATTAAAGTTATATAGATTTAATGAAAAAGGCCATGATATGTTTAGATCATGGTATATTGATGGTAGATTATATTACCATATATTATTAGATCCAAATGCTCCAAAGAAGGGCATACAAGAATTACGCTATATTGATCCACGAAAAATTCGTAAGATCAAAAATGTTAAAAAAGAAAGAAATGAAAAAGGTGTTGAAGTAGTTAAATCAGTTGAAGAATATTATATCTTCAATGATAAAGGTATTAATGAAGCTTCATCACAGGGCTTAAAACTAAGTTTAGACTCAGTTGTTTATGCTCCTTCAGGTTTAATGGATCCTAGCTCAAATATGATGTTAGGTCATTTGCATAAAGCAATTAAACCTGTTAACCAATTAAAAATGATGGAAGATTCTCTGGTTATTTATCGTGTATCCAGAGCTCCAGATCGAAGAGTATTTTATGTTGATGTAGGTAATTTGCCTAAGATGAAAGCAGAACAATATGTCAATGATATCATGAATAAGTTTAGAAATAAAATTGTTTATGATGCAACCACTGGTGAAATAAGAGATGATAGAAAACATCTCAGTATGATGGAAGATTTTTGGATGCCTCGTCGTGAAGGTGGTAAAGGTACAGAAATTACTACACTACCAGGCGGCCAAAGTTTAGGACAGATTGAAGATATTAATTATTTCCAAAATAAATTATATCAATCATTAAATGTTCCTATTTCCAGATTACAACCACAACAAGGATTTAGTTTAGGTAGAACAAGTGAAATTACACGTGATGAAATTAAGTTCAATAAATTTATTGAAAGAATTCGTCGTAAATTTTCACATCTATTTAGTGAAACATTAAAGATACAATTAGTTGCAAAAGGTATTATTCGCCTTGAAGAATGGGAAGAAATTTCTCAAGATGTAAGATATGATTTCCAAGAAGATAATAATTTTGCTGAACTAAGAGATACTGATCTTATGATTAATAGGCTTGGTGCCTTACAACAAATTGAACAATACGTCGGCAAGTATTATTCACAAGAGTATGTAAGAAGATTTATCTTAAGACAATCCGATAAAGAAATTAAAGATATTGATACGCAAATAGACCAAGAACGTGAATTAATGATGAAAGATGCAGAATTTCAGGCTCAACAGGATACAGTAAGAAATGGACAGACTGCTGAACCAGAACAACCCGATGAAAGTGAACAAGGAGAAACATAATGTCAAATAATGCAAGTGTACAAGATTTAATTAATGCAATTGATAGTGGTAGTTCCACTGATATTGATAATGCTTTTAATGCAACAATGGCTGATAAAATTTCAACTAATATAGATGCATTAAGACAAGATTATGCACAAAATATGTTTAAGTCTTCCCAAGAGATAACTGATGAGTTATCTGTGGAAGAACCAAATGAAACAGAAATACAAGATAATATTGAACTAGAGGAAAATGTAGAAGTTGAAGTACAGGATACTGCTGACACACCAATAGAAAAGCCAACAGAGGAAAATTAATGTATTTTAACGAGTTTTCAAGAAAATTATCTGGTGATAATATTATTGAACAAAGTAGAAGTTATGGTCATTTAATTGAAAAATTAGATGATTCAACTATTTACATAGATAAGAAAAAGACTCAATTTTCTAGTATAGAAGAAGCTAGAAATTATATTAAGCAAAAATACTATGCAAACAATATAGAAGAACAGGTAAAAACTGAAATATATGTTGATTTATCATATGATAAAATAGCAGATATTATTAATAAACATCATAAAGTTAAAATAACTGATACATTAATAGAATCATATGTAGATTTAGCTTCTTCTAAACTTTTTACATTGGATCCAGTTGTCTATGATCTAAGGAGATTAAATAAATTGGATACGCTAATTGAAGGTAAGCAAGAGTACAAATTAAAAGATAATAGTATTGTTGCAATAAATAATTCAACTTATAATGAATTAAATAGATTGTTTGCTGCACATAGTGATGTTATAGATTACATGAAAGAAACAAAACAAAATTTTATGAAAGTATTAAAACAAATCGGAGAATAATAAATGGCAATTGTAACAACCACATTAAAAAATTCAAGTCATGAAGCCGTTATTAAAGTTACAGGTGCTGCATCAGATTCGACAACCCTTGATATATCAGCATTAGTAAATGCAAATCAAACTCTTGCAGGTGGTAATGTTGTTGGTGTGGTTTTATCAGACCCAGCTAGAGTAATTACCAGTGCGCCACATTTCTTAAGAAATGGCGATAAAGTTACATTTGCGTCTGTTGGTGGTACAGTAGAATTAAATGGTAATTCATATTATGTTAATGTTATAGATGCAATAACAATTGAATTATATTCAAATGCTACATTAGCAACTTCAGTTGATGCTACTGCATTTACCGCATATACAACAGGTGGTACAGTGGTTATTAATCCAAAAGTAAATATTGCTGGTGTAAAATATGCTGGTACAACCAGTTCAGTTGTAACAGTCACGCGAAATTCTATTAATGTTATGGCATTTTCAACAGAAGGTGTTGATGGTATGGATTTTGCAGCCGGTTGGGTTGATACACAAGAAAACGAATTTGATATTGGTGTTGCTTTTTCAGGTGGCGCTGCTACAGTATATTTAACACTAAGAAAACAAACAGGTTTCTTAAATAACATCGAGACTGCTACTTATAGTGTATACGATAATGAAGCAGCTGCGGGAGCATAATTAAATGAAACTAGTTAAAGAATATAACGAATCGGTTAAGTACTTAGTTGAAGAAAAACTAGGTAAAGGAAAAGAATATTTTATTGAAGGTGTATTTCTTCAATCAAATTTAAAGAATCGTAATGGACGAGTTTATCCAACTGAAATTTTGGATAAAGAAGTAAAACGATATAACGATGAGTATGTAAAAAAGAATCGCGCATTTGGTGAACTTGGTCACCCAGATTCTCCTACAATTAATCTGGATCGTGTATCACATATGATTAAAACCTTAAAACGAGAAGGTGATAACTTTATCGGTAAAGCTAAAATCATGGATACGCCTTATGGTAAAATTGTAAAAAATCTTATTGATGAAGGAGCTACTTTAGGTGTTTCATCAAGAGGTATGGGCTCATTAAGCACTAAAAATGGCGTTTCTGAGGTTCAAAGCGATTTCACTTTAGCTACAGCAGCTGACATTGTTGCTGATCCATCTGCACCTAATGCTTTTGTAGAAGGTGTTATGGAGTCAAAAGAGTGGGTTATGGTCGATGGAAGGTTTGTGGAAAAAGATTTAATAGAAGCTCAAAATTTAATTAGAAAAACTTCTAGTAAAAATCTAAACGAAGCGAAGTTAAAAGTTTTTGCTAACTTCCTTCAAAAAATTAAATAATATAAATAATATTAATAATCTAATAGGAGATAATTTATGTCTATCGAACAAAAGATTGCTGAGATTTTAGCTGAATCTTCTACCGAAGATGAAGTTACAGAGCAGCCTGACGTCGACACTGAAGAAGTTGAAACTGAAGAAGTTGAAACTGAAGAAGTAGTAGAAGATGAAACAGATACTACTGTCGAAGAAGGTTATAAGAAAAAAATGAAAGAAGCTGATGATTGTGATGATGAAGAAGATGATGATGAAGAAGATGAAGATAAAATGAAAATGAAAATGAAAATGAAAATGAAAAAAGAAGAAGCAGAAACCGAAGACGAAATGATTATTGACGTTAAAGATGACGTTAATGCATTAGTTAATGGTGAAGATCTTTCAGAAGAATTTAAAACTAAAGCAGCTACAATTTTTGAAGCAGCAATTGTTTCAAGAGTTAAAACTGAAGTTGCTAAGTTAGAAGAAGAATTTGATGCTAAGCTTGAAGAAGCTAAAGCAGAAAATAAAGGGGCATTAGTTGAAAAAGTTGATGGATACCTCAACTATGTAGTTGAGCAGTGGATGAAACAGAATGAGATTGCCCTTGAACATGGTATTAAGTCTGAAATTTTAGAAGGTTTTGTTTCAGGTCTTAAAGGCCTATTTGAAGAACATTACATTGATATTCCTGAGGAAAAATTTGATGTATTAGGTTCTATGGAACAAGAAAATGAAGAATTAAAAGCTAAATTAGATGAGCAAGTTGCTGCTAATGTTGAATTGTCACAAACAATCAACGAGGCTAAACGTGCTAATATAGTTAAAGCTGCTTCAGATGCAATGACTGAAACAGAAAAAGAAAAATTCTTTGGTTTAGCTGAAGAACTATCTTTTGAAGATGAAGAAACCTTTGCTAAGAAAGTTAAGACTATTCGTGAAAATTATTTCACAGGTAAAACATCAACAAATGTTGAGTATGTTGTAAGTGATGGTCCAGTAGAAGATCTAACAGAAGATAATAAACACCCTGTTGATCCTCAAATGGCTAAATACTTAAACGCACTCAAACAAAAATAAGGAAAATAAAAAATGGCTACACGTCAAGATTTATTAAAAAAATGGCAGCCAATTCTTGAAGCAGAAGGTGTAACACCTATCAAGGATAACTACAGAAAAGAAGTTACTGCTGTGCTCTTGGAAAACCAAGAACGCGAAGGTCGTAAACAAGCAGAAGCTCTTTTTGAAGCTGCTCCAACAAACTCAGGTGGCGCTGGCCTTGCACAAGGTCATGCAGGCGCAACTGCTGATGCTGTTGCTGGTTATGATCCAGTACTCATTAGCTTAGTTCGTCGTTCTATGCCACAACTTATTGCTTATGACATCGCAGGCGTTCAACCAATGACACAACCTACAGGTCTTATCTTTGCAATGAAAGCTCGTTACGGTTCACAAGCTGGTGCTGAAGCTCTCTATAACGAAGCTGATACAGACTTTTCAGGTACTGGTACACATGCTAATAATGTTCCTAACGGTGCTGCTACAACTGGTGCAGGTTTAACAGCTGCTGCTGGTGAACGTTTAGGCCAAGGTGCTACTGGTGACGGTTCATTTGGTGAAATGGCTTTCTCTATTGAAAGAACATCAGTTACAGCAAAAACACGTGCTCTTAAAGCTGAATACTCAGTTGAATTAGCTCAAGATCTTAAATCAGTTCATGGTCTTGATGCTGAGGGTGAATTATCAAACATCCTATCAACAGAAATTCTTGCTGAAATCAACCGTGAAGTTGTTCGTAACGTAGTAATGAACGCTAAAGCTGGTGCTCAACAAGGTACTGCTACAGCAGGCACATTCGACTTAGATGTTGATTCTAATGGTCGTTGGTCTGTTGAAAAATTTAAAGGCCTCCTTTTCCAAGTGGAAAGAGAAGCTAACGCTATCGCTCAATCAACCAGACGTGGTCGTGGTAACTTCATCCTTTGCTCTTCAGATGTTGCATCTGCTTTAGCAATGGCTGGCGTACTTGACTATGCTCCTGCACTTAACACATCTTTAAATGTTGACGAAGCTTCAACAACATTTGCTGGTGTATTAAATGGTAAATATAAAGTTTATGTTGATCCATATACAGTTGCTAATGCAAATGCTGGTAATGGTGAGCAATACTTTACTGTAGGTTACAAAGGTACTTCTGCATTTGATGCTGGTGTCTTCTACTGCCCATATGTTCCATTACAAATGGTTCGTGCAGTTGATCCTAATAGTTTCCAACCTAAAATCGGGTTCAAGACTCGCTATGGACTTGTTTCTAATCCATACGTTAATATTGATGGTTCAGGTGACCTTCAAGCTGGTGAAAACTACTACTACAGGACTGTTAAGGTCGCAAATATTATGTAATATCCCTACGGATATTCATATAGGAAAGGGAGCTTCGGCTCCCTTTTTTTATTATAAATAATATTATTATAATAAGGAATCACAATCATGGCACAATGCCCAGTACCTGAGAATATTAATCCATTATCACCTGTTGGTTTTAAATTGGATATACAAAAATTACCTGATGTAAGTTATTTTTGCCAAGAAGCAACAATACCAGATATATCAATTACATCAATACCGGTACCTACACCACTTGCTACAATTCAAGTGCCAGATACAATTATTACCTATGGTGATTTAGTTGTCAACTTTCTAATTGACGAAGATATGAAAAATTATGTAGCACTATATGATTGGGTGAAAGGTTTAGGCTTTCCTACAGATCATACTGAATACACACAATTGTTAAATGAAGCACAACAACAAACTTCATTAGAACTTACAAAAAATTATTCTGATGCATCTCTTACAATATTATCTTCATCAAACAACCCTGTACGAACAATAAGATTTATTGATATGTTTCCTATTTCTTTGGCATCAATTCAATTTGGTTCTAATCTTACTGATGTACAATACCTACAAGGCAATGCAATATTTAGATATACATATTACGAATTTACATAAAAAGGTTTACATTAATTAAGCTACGTGATATAATGTAATAATTAGTAATTGTGTGAGAATATTATGAACTTAGAACAAATCCAAGAAGAATGGGAAAATGATTGTCGTATTGATGATAACCACTTAGGTGAAGCATCAACTCATACTCCCAACCTCCATGCCAAATATCTTAAATTATTAGTAAGTGTGAGACTACGATTAACAAAGACTCGTGCTGATTATAATCTATTAAGAAAAAACAAATTTAAATATTACCGTGGTGAACTATCTCGAGAAGAATTATCTTCATTAGGTTGGGAACCATGGCAATTTAATAAACCACTCAAAAATGAGATGGATGAATTTTTACAGGGTGATAAAGATCTTATTGATTTAAATGCTCGTGTAGAATATTTAGAAACAATGTATTATACATTGGAATCCATACTCAATCAACTTAAAGCTCGCGATTGGCAACTTAAAAATGCCATTACCTGGAAACAATTCTTGTCTGGTATGTAATGTTATTAAAGATAGAAAAAATATCTGAAGTACACCTACGCGTCTATTCTGATCCTAATTGTGAACAAGAATTAGAAGCATTCTTTACATACGAAGTCCCTGGTGCCCGATTTACACCAAAGTTTAAAGCAAGACTTTGGGATGGTAAAGTTAGACTTTATTCGTTAATAAGAAAAACATTATATGTAGGTCTATATAATTATGTAATAGAATTTGCCAAACGTGCTAATTATCAAGTTGAATTTGTACCCAATGAAGAATATCCTAAACCATTTGAATTTAATGAAATACCAATTGAAGATATAGATGAATGGATACAATCATTAAATATGCATGCGCGTGGTGAACATATTCCAGCACGTGATTACCAAATAGAAGCAATTCATACTGCACTTACCTTAAATAGAACAATATTACTTTCTCCAACTGCATCAGG
>Ga0070749_10001105_pt1 | contig 18237 bp, 12 predicted proteins | sample VirMetDEL_Nov_18_FD_75180 | JGI IMG/M metagenome (GOLD analysis project Ga0070749, IMG submission 75180) | Aqueous microbial communities from the Delaware River and Bay under freshwater to marine salinity gradient to study organic matter... | ecosystem: Environmental > Aquatic > Marine >...
TCGGTTGATCTGAAAGCTCAGTACAGGGCAGGCTTGCTGTCAAGAGAGTTTCGTGACAGCGGGAACATGGTCACGTTGTCTTCGCTCCCGCAAGAGATCATCGTATACTCAGGGTCACGTGGCTCATCGACTGCGATGGTAGGAACGTTTTATGGCGGAGCAGAAAGTCACTTTCCCGGTGAGACACCCATAACCGATGTCGTCGATACAGGCGCTGCTGCATGTAGAGGTTTTATCGATGGTCCCACATCAAACCTAGGTGTGACAAACTTGGTAACAGGTTCTTTCTTTGCGGAGGACATTAGTAACACGCCGTTTACTGACCAGACAGATAAGGAAGTCCTGTTCACCGGATTTACCGATACAGAGATCAAGAATACACTTCCAGTATCGGTCAGTGGCTCTGTCTTTTCTGATGACTTGCTTCCTGGGGAGAGATTTGCTGCTGGTGGATTCACATACGAACCGACCGTATTCGGTCCGGACAATCACGGTACCGACTCAGTCGCATACGGGGGCTTGTTGAAGTAATGGCAGTTATAAGTGGATCAACTGCAAGATCGGGAATTGTTTCGCTACCAGGGAAAGTCCTGAAGGCTCGACATGACCAAAATGTCCAGTCGGCACCTGCAATCACAAGGACTGGTGATCAGGACTACGCGGCAAAGTTTGTCACACCATTCAACGACAACGATTCCCTCGTGTTCTCGTCACAGACTATCGTTGCAGGAACAGGGTTACCAAGCGGATCGTCCCTGATTGGGCGTCTTGTTGCAACCCCCAACACCGCGCCGACCCTTGATGTTACGCAACCTGTTGAGGTAAGCGTCCTTGACAATGAAACGATGTACCTTGATCCAGACGTGCAATCGTTTAGAGGGTTCAACGACTCAAGGGTGCATGTAGAAGCAGGCGTGAGCGGGTCTTCATTCTACGCAATTGGAACAGACATCACCGTTGTGCCTGGATTTGACTCTCCTCTTTCGTCAAAAGTTCAGATTGTGATTGACCTTCCGAACAGCACTGATCAAGTGCTTACACGAAACGATGCTGAACGTACTGCTGCTGATACATCTGGAGAATTCTACAACCAGAACCTCACGGGTTTTGTCTACTACAACTTTGAGCTTGGAAGGTGGGAACAGATAGGCTTGACTGATCCCGCTACAGGTCAATCAATTCACTATGATTACGCTGCTGAAGGCGTTGCTGGAAACATCTCACTTCTCAAGAGCGGCACAAACAATTTCCCGATGCAATTCAGGCAAGTCTTCAACACGAAGTTTCCATCGACAATCAACAACGCTGCTACAAATGGAAATCAAAAGACCGGTCTTCCTACGATTGCTTCTATGGCACCTTTCAAGACGACATACCATGCGACGTCAAGCCAGACTTTGAGCATGGAAAACTACATTAGTCATCCGTTCTTGTTCGAAAAAGCTGTCCTAGAATTTCCGTTCATTGCCCGCCACGTCTATGATGGAGACTTTCAAAGTCATGCATGGTTCCAAGACAACTATGTCTTTTTCATGTACAGGCAGGTAAGTTCCGCCGGTGCCGACGGACTTGTAGATTCTGCAACTGCCGTGACTGCATCAACAAGGTTCCTGGTCTGCAGCGCTTCATTGGCAATCTACAACCAGAACGGAAGAAGGGAGTCATTCAGCGGAGGGACATTCAGCAATTTCACCCAATTCGCACCGACAAATTCTCCTGCACAGAGCTTCAATCTGGAATATGATGCAAGGGCTCCACTAACTGCTGGAATCGCATCAGTGACAGGAACGATGAGGCTTGAGATTGTGCCGGCAGTCACGCCGGCTCAAGACCTTGCGATGTCATCTGTCCCAACTACGCGAACACCTGGATTGACGCCTGTTCAAGTTGCCTTAGGGCACTCATGGCCTGGCGGAACAACAGCCCTTCCATTCTTTGAGCTTGAGTCCGGATACACCGGTAAGGACGGCGTGTCTGCTAGCTATGTCGGCTCAGCTGTGTCGAGTAATGTAAACCCTCGAACCTTTTCTCAGTGGCCAGAATCAAGAAGTTTGTCGGCATTTTTCGGAAACATGCCTATTCAAACGTTTGACTCCAAAGCTCTCAGGCTGCTGGGTGGAGTAAATTCTACATTCGATTTTGGGGGAGGGCTAGATAACGCAGCTGTCGTTGCAGCGGGAGAAAACTCTGTTGTCAGCCCATACTTGCTTCTACCGGAAGACAAGCTGGTGTTTGGGTTTGATGCAGGAATCGGAACAATTTTCAATAATGAAGACCTGACACCGTACATGATCACAGGATCTTTCTGCAAGCTTCTAGCAGGGTCAGGAAAGCTCACGCTATTCGGCAGCATGATCCAGAACGGCAAAGAGTATTTTCCGACAACAAATCAGCCTCTAACAACCGCTGAGATTCAAGAGACTCTTCACTTCGACAATCCAGTCGTCGATCAGTATCTCATTGAGAGATTCGAGGTCTTCACGGGATCGAACCAGGAAGAAACAATCGCCGGCGGCTATGGCATTTCTGCTTGGGATAACCAGTTCGATGGAGGGATTTCAGGAGACAGAAGGGTCATCGGTACAAGAAATCGCGGAACGTTGGGTACGACAGGCTCTTTGCAAAGATTCGATAGAATTCCTTCAGAGAACGAAAGGTTTGCAGATGACGGAAAGAAGAACTCCGCAGTGTTCAGGTTCGATCATTTCGGGCATGCACGTGACATGTTCGAACCAGCTGTTGATGGAACATTCAGCAAGGACAAGCGGCAAAAGAACACGGGCCTAGTTTCTCCTCCTCTCTTTGTCAGGTTCGTGAGGGATGGAATGCAAACAGATCCTTCCAACACATTTTCTCAAAACCTCAGTACATATGCGACAAGTTCTTTTGTCTATGTCGACAATCCTGCATCAACACTTGAGAACCCGCTTCCGGGACAGGATCGCGGAGATATTCCTGATCAGACAATCAACGAAGAGCTGGAGATTGACTGATGCCGTTGAAGCTCAAGAGAGACGTTGTTGTCAGGTCAAAGTTTCTCACCCGCAAGGATGCCTCAACCGGTGAGATCATATCGGTCATTGCACCAAACGGGTTGCAGATAGGCCTCTCGGGATCCACTAGCGTCACCGGTGAATTTGTCTCATATGGAAACTCAAGGTTTTATGAGGGCCTATCAGGAAGCCTCACACAGCTTGTGGATGGCACGTCTTATCTTGTTGCAGGTTCAAACGTTACAATCTCGTCTGCGTCAAATGGCGCAGTCACGATCTCTGCGACAGGAGGAAGTGGCTCACCTGGAGGAAGCGATACATACGTTCAATTCAACGACGGAGGCGCTTTCGGAGGAGACGCAGGCTTTACATACAACAAGACGACCGACACTGTAACGGTCGCCGGCGCTGTGACTGCAAGCTTGGGTCTGTCCGGTTCTCTGACAAGGCTAGTTGATGGAACTTCATATCTCATTGCGGGAACAAACGTAACGATTTCGTCTGTTTCAAACGGGCCGATTACAATTTCTGCATCTGGTGGCAGTGGTTCTCCGGGCGGAAGCGATGGCAATGTCCAATTCAACAATGCTGGTTCATTCGGCGGCGAGAATGACTTTACGTACGACGATGCAACGAATGATCTCGTTCTTTCAGGCACGATAAACGTCCTGACTGCGTCCATACGATCGACCGATTTTGCTGGCAGCGTGAATCTCATTGCAGCTAGCGATCTTGCGACTGACCTCACGTTCACGCTTCCAGAAGCAGACGGATCTAAGTTCCAGTTTATGCAAACTGATAGCTCTGGAATTCTGTCTTTTGACTTTGCAGACAGGGTTCAGTTCAACGTCAGGAATAATTCTGGTTACGACCTTGATGCCGGAACACCGGTCTATGTCACTGGCTATAGCGCTGGGAATGACAGGGTTCTCATTGCTGCATCTAGTGCAAGCAATCCATCGACCATGCCTGCAGCAGGAATTCTTTCACAGGATCTTGTCAATAATTCAAACGGAAAGGCTTCATCGCTCGGGGTGCTTGAGGGTGTGAACACAACGCTTTTTTCCGAAGGAGACACACTTTATGTTGGTGTGAATGGAGGCTTGCAAAATACACGCCCAACAGGGTTTACTGATCTCATTCAAAATATCGCGTTTGTTCTAGAGTCTGCAACAAATGGAACGCTTGGAGTTAGATCACCGGGTAGAACGAATGATACGCCGAACATTGTGACTGCAACCGGTGGGTTTTCTGGTTCTTTGACGAGGTTGTCTGACGGAAACTCATACCTCATCGCCGGTTCAAATGTCACAATCTCATCGGTCTCAAATGGCTCCGTCACAATTTCTTCAACGCAGGTTTCTCCTGCCGGTGCAGATACACAGGTCCAATTTAACGACGGAGGAGTCTTCGGCGGCGATGACGGCTTAACTTTCAACAAGACAACGAACGATCTGAAAGCCGCCGGCTTTGTTTCTGCAAGCCTAGGATTCTCAGGATCGTTGACAAGATTGATCGATGGAACTTCATATATCATCGCAGGTTCAGGGATCAGCGTTAGTTCAGCGTCAAACGGTGCTGTGACAATTGGCTCAACAGGTGCCGCACCAGACGATGCACAGTACCTTGCGCTATCAGCAGATGCTACGCTCACAAATGAAAGGGTGTTTACACCCTCAACAGGATTGACAGCTGTAGACGGAGGCGCCGGTGCGAACTACACGTTATCGATCGACGACAGCGTCGTAGCTACTGTATCAGGCACAACGTTCACTGGAAAGGTAGCAATTGATGCCGCAGATCTCGACGTCACTGGTTCAGTTGGGATAACCCAGGGCTTGACAATCGGCGCAGTTGTGAATGCTGGAACTGATACTGATAAGTTCCTTGTCTTAGATGCGTCAAACAACGTAGACTTCAGGACCGGAGATGAAGTCAGATCAGACATCCGCGCAGGAACGGTGGGCGGAACAAGTACTGCAGGAAGGGTCGCGTACTGGTCATCTACAACTGACATCGCCGGCGATGCTGGATTCTTGTTCAGTACAGCTGATGATAAGATGACGTTAGGCGCAGGAACAGGTGGCGCTCTTGCACGTCTTCACGTGAATAACTCGTCTACTGGCTCGATACAGTTTTTGAGGGGCGGCGGAGCAACGCTTTCTGCAGAATTGCATAATGACGCAAACCAGGATCTCATTCTAGTCAATTCATCATCTGCAGCTGACATTGTCTTCAAGACAACATCTGGCAAAGCAATTTTTGACACCGAAGTGTTCGGTTCTACCGGTCAGTCAGGCGCAGTTCACGTCACAGGTTCGGCCTCATCAGCAACAACTCAAGCAAAATTGGCCGTGGGTTGCTCATCGGACACACCTCCAAAGACTGCTATTGATGTGACATTTGATTACAGCACGCATCCATTCGAGAACCAGCTCAGCAATGGCGAGGGAGGAGGATTACGTTTCAGGTTCGGCTCTTACAATACGAGCGTCAATGTTGTTGGAAAGCTTTGTTATCTTGTTAACGCGTTGTGGGTTTCTGTCGCTGCAAATAACGCAACTGCAAAAGACAACCTTATAGCGGTTGCTTTAGACAAAGATGCTGGAGCGGATGAGGGCTTAGTCTTGTTACAAGGATTTGTTCGGATCCCATCCTCTCTTGTGAACGGGACACCTGCTGGGGGCGCCCCGGTCTACGCAGATAACTCAAATGCAGGTGAGTATACGGCGACGCTCCCGTCTACAAGCGGTGACGTTGTTCGAGTTGTTGGTTACTGGGTTGACTCTAGCGGGTCAGACTACTTGATCTACTTCAATCCTGACCAGACATATGTCGAGGTTAGTTGATGAGAACATTTGAGATTGTCTTTACGTGGAGCTCAGGACACGCAGATATTGTCTATCATGTGTTCACGACACCGACGATGCATGGAATAACGCCAGACTACTTTTACTCAATGATGCAACAGGCTGTTGACAGAGACTATGACAGTCTGACAGACGAGCAGAAGAATTACATTTCTGAGTACCTGAACGATGTGTTTTTGTCAGATGAGCTGGGTGGTGTTTACGTCTCTTCGTTTAGGGAAACCTGATGCCTACAATCAATCCAGGAAGAGATGCTGAGTTCAGGGTTGACAACGAATCGACGTGGGCACTTGCGAGAGACAGGAGTTCTGCAGAGACTGTTCGCGCGACTGCAACGGCAGCTTTTCCAAGAGCATCAGGGGCCAATAGCGTTTTCGACTGTTACCGTTACATGGCTGCATTCGACACAAGCGGAATTACCGGAACTGTAGCGTCAGCAACGCTTAAGCTTTATGGTTACATCTACACGACCGCTGACCTTATCGTTGTGAAAGTCTCGTCATCAGCAACTGGAAGCCCGACAACAAATTTTGTTGCAGCAGACTTTGGCAGGATCGACGGCTTCGTTGCTGGGTCATCGATGGCAGGAAATGTTACCGACTATAGCGCAGAGATTCCGACATGGCTTGTTAACCAATACAACAGCATCACCCTGACTTCAGACGCGCTATCTGACCTCAGCAGTCTTAGCACATTCAGGTTAGCAGTCGTGACTTACGATTATGATTATCTGAACGTTGCACCTGGCATAACGACATTCCGCAGTGGTTTCAGAACAGTAAACGTCACAACTGCAGCCCAGAGGCCTGTTATCGATTACACACTGAGTACAGGGTATTCAAACAGTATCCTAGGTGTATCGGCAGCAAACATCTCAACCGTCTCAGGGGTTGCAACAGCGAACATCGATAAGGTCAATGGTGTGTGATCCTTTACTGAGCACTCAACCAGTGAGATACTTAGTGATATGGCTGGAATCTTAGACCAAAATTCACGTATCCTTGACTTTGTTCTGACGACTGCAGGTAGGCGCCGGCTGGCCGAGAGCGGAAATTTGGATATCACGTTTGCATCATTCTCTGACAAGGGGGCTTATTATGCAGAGCTTTCAAAGACGGGTTCGGTTGCTGACGATGGATCTAAGAGATTATACGTTGAAGCCAACGCACCAGAGGCAGACAACCTATACTTCGTGAGCGGCTCTGACTCAGAGGCAGCGAGAGTTGAGATATCTGCAGTTGAGAGATCAGATGATTTCTTCACAAAGCTTTCAAACCTGAGTATCCTGACAACGAAACCAGTCGATGCATCAAACGATTTCAAATTCACCGGTACCGGTTTCAATATTGAGTTTGTTCCGGAAGAATCAGATACTGAGTCAGGAACGACACTAGACGTTTCGAACATGAGCGCAGTATTTCAAGACAAGAGGCTGCAACATCTCAGAAACTACAAGTTCCTGCCTCCGGTAAACAGCGATGACGGAAGCCTGTTGGCTGATTATCAGAGGCTGAACGCTGAAGAGATTGTAACGCCAGAAGGGCTAGAGCTAGAGCTAGCTAGAAAAAAGAAGTTCACGATAAGCTTCGAGGGTGATGTAAGTCCAAGAAACATAAAGTTCAGGATCCTTGAAGACCAAGCATCTGAAGCACTCAGTAGTGCCTCAGAACCTCTTCAGATAATCGATTACGGTTCATATACTCGCCCTGATGGGGTAGAGAAGAAAGTATTTTTCGCAGGAAAGATCTTCAATACTCTTGAGGGCGTTCCTGTGTTTGTGAATATGTTTACGCTGGTGTTCAATGATTAGGGTCAAGAGAAAATCTACGAAGGCTTTGAAATTCAGTTCAAGGCAGCCTGTTGTGGTGGCCCCTGTTTTCTCTGAGTCTCTAGGTACAAAAGTCACTAACGTCATCATGAATTTCGTGATTGACCCTGCTCTTGCATTGAGGCTGGGTGCTTCAAACATCGATATAGAGGTTGTCAGCAACAAGTATGTCAGGCCAACGGCTGTTGATGGGTATTCTGAGAATGGCGATGCTGTCAGTAGAATTCGGGAGATGTCTCAAATTAACGAGTCCGCAAACCAGACATATCGAGCAGGTGTGATCTACAGGACGTCTGTCTCAATTTCTGGGCTGATACAATCAAACATGCCCAGCATACTTGACGTTGATATCAACGACCCAATTGCTGTCAATACTGCATATCCCGTAAAACAAGTTCTACTGACGAGAAAAGCCATACAGGCTCGTGATGGAAGGGACTCAGTGGGGGTTCCTATGACTGCAGACTTTATCTTTAGCGGTCAAGAGCAGCTCTTTAATTCTGAAAATTCAAGAGGTACGCTTTCTCCTAATTCTTTGAGACTGAGATCAATTTCTGAAAATGACGCGTCATTGTCTTCAGGGGTCTTCATCGCAAACTGTTCGAGAATTCCGTTTCCGATACAATCGTTGCATAGGGACAATAGAGACGAGAGAGTATCCCAATATGGTGACATCATCCTTGAGCAGCAGGCTGCTTTTCTAGAGTCTATCGACATGAGCAGTCTATCAGTTGAGCCTCTCGTTCGTAATCCTTCGTCGATTAGCCCAACTAGGCCAACGGTGTTTGCGTCTTTGAATATTCCAGGCCCTGGTTCCGACATCGAAGTGTACAACGAATTTTCTGGCGTCTCGACATCCTCAGAGAGCCTCTTCTTGATCAACAAGAAAATCAAGCGATTTGAGTTTGGCGCTGTTTTTGCAGTTGCACGAGCTGCAGAACTGAAAAATTTCACAATCATTGTGAGGGTTCGGAATGAACAAGGAGTAGTCTTGCAATCTCTTGACAAAGATGTTGATGCCGCAAAGATGATTCGTGCAGTAACATCTCCGATCATGCAGCCGAGCATAGCTGCAGTGAGTGCAAACACTAACGATCTCGGAGACTTCGTCATCAATTGCATTGTCGAGAGAAAAGACACATTGAATGAGAAGGTGAGGATATTAGCCCAAGAACCCGGCGGGAAATTTGAGCTACTAACAGATTTCAGGTTGAACATCAATGAGCCTTTCGAATTTGAGATAATTCCTGAGTCTTCATCAGGATTCTTGAGGATTAGAGCAATCACGATATCTTCAGGATTGCAGACGTCCCAACAGTATTCTGAGATTGCAGTCAAGATAGGAGAGAGTTTCGAATTAATTGATGTTCAACCTGAACTCCAACAGATGGACGGTAAGATTTCGACTGTGAACCTTCGTGATCGTGTAAGGTCATCGAGCGATGGGAAATATGAGGTCAGTATTGATGCTGTCCCTCCAAAGATCACAAGGCAAATTGCAAAATTAGGATTCGACCGACTTTCGATGAGAAGAATCAATGTCGCCGACGGCGAGAATCCTGGAGATCCCACATCAGGAACAAAAGAGATTGGACCTGGATTCAAGTTCGAAGGCACCCCTGAAGATTCATTCAAGGATAGGGTTGATGCAGGGTCTTACATTTACGTGTTCGATGGTATCAACGACGAGGCTGGATTTGTGCGCAGCGGCATAGCATCGATACCCGTGACAATACCTGAGGGTTTTGTGAACGAGCCTGGAGGGAAAAGATCAGGCTCTGATGGAACTGTCATAGCTTCGTTTGCAGATGCATCGATCACATCCAGGGGCATATCTGGAAAGATATCGATCCGCCCAGAGTCTGATGATGTGTCAGTGAAAAAGAGTGAGATAGGTGTGGTGCTGCAAGGTGCACAAGATTTCTCAAAGCAAGCTGAGATCAAGATTGAGGAATACATACAGGGCATCACATCAAAAGAAGACGGCACGATAGAAGTGCAGTTTGAGATTCCTGAAGATGGTATCCCTGAAGACGTCAAAGACGACGAAGGCAAGCTTGTTTCATTGTTTGCGTCCCCGTCATTCGAGTACGAAAAAAGTGATACGAAGGGTGGCGACATTGCAAAGGCCTCAATCGTTACAGATTTTGGTGAACCGAAATGAGCAAATACTTAGGCGATCCATCAGCTGCCATCGCTGCTCCTCTTGACGTAGATAGCGAAATTCTTCAGATTACGCCCGGGCAGGTTTCAACTCCCGTAGCCCCGAAGAATATATCCTTGTTGGGCGTCTCAACTTCAATCAACCCGCTAGGGGAAGTAGTTCTTCAGTGGAGAATTTCTGGCTCAGATACTGCGCCAGAAACGTTCGTCGTCTGCTGCGAATTCGGAGGGTATTTTGCACCGATTGGTTCGATTCCTGCAGTACCGGGTGTTAGAAAGTACCGCTTTATCGATCATGTCATGAATGCATATGTCGGAATGAAGACGTACTCGATCGTCATAATTTTCACTGACGGAACAGCAAAGACGTTTTCATCTGTTGCGACTTCAACAAAAAATTCTAGCATTCCTAGAGAGCTGTACGAATGAGCACGAAGACGACATCATTTACGTTTGGAAGGTCTCAGCAACCAAAAGCGAGAATTGAACGTAGGCAGCCGAGCCCTGTTGAAAGAGCACAAGGTGGTTCATCAAGGCAGCCAGCTCGAAGGGCGTCGCGTGCCCAGCGGCAGGAGCAACCTGATACCAGCAGGAATTCAATTCCTCAGGCAGTAACTGCGCTACCACGTGGAAGACGCCCTAAGACTAAAGGTCAGGAAAAAATTCAACCCAAAACTGCAAGAAGGCAAAGGGCATTCCAGATAGGAGCAGTCCGTCCAAAGTTTCGAAAGACGCAGGTCAAGGGGTCAACACTGCAGACACAATCGGCAGGCAAAAATAGAAAAGTAACTTCTATCGAGATTGTCCCGCAGTTTAAGAGAGTGAAGATATGAGCGAGAAATTTTTCATTCAAGACAGAGCTCAAATTTTAGCTGTCTGTGACTTCAAGCCGTTTGGCAACAAGATAGACGACACACCTTCTGATTCAGAGACGCTAGCAAAGCTTCGTGCAACGCTTAGGCAACTTTCTGAGATTTCTGTCGCAGAGAACATGTCATCATTTGAAGCTCAAGGTCCTGCACTTTCTGCCCAGTTTGATGGTGCTCAGCCTTACGTTTCGATGAAAGCTAGCGCTGAAAGCGTTTTTGGTCCTTCGTTTGATGGCGCATCAGGAAAAATATCTCAAGACATTGATGACCTAAACGTAATAAACAAGCGCGTCGAAAGAGCCATACTTTCAATGGACTTTAACAAGTCTTCTGGGTTCAACAACACGTTGAAAAATAACGTCCAAGATAGGCTTGATGAAATTGTTACTAGCAACCCTTCTCCGTACTTCACAAACGTAAAAGTCACTGTTGCAGACTATCTCAGGAATCTACATGATACCTTGAGTGATGCTGGGTTTTCTGAGGATCATGTCACTAATTTTTCTTCTACGAAGGTATTTTATCACCTGATCTCTCTTTTAGGCCAGCTCATGAATTCCCCCAGGCCGAAGACTCTAGATGAATCAGATCTGGGAGCAAGATCGGGTGACGATGATCCGTACACGTTCCGCAAGTCTATTGAGTACAGCTTGATCAATCCCATCCTTGTAGCGAAGTCCCCTAGGCCCGAAAGAACGCACCCGGGAAACCTGTTCAGCGACATCGATGCTGGCGGTTTTCTCGGCTCTGGCATTCTTAGCGCAGGTGGAGACATTCCTGCTCTTACAGGAAACGAAGCATTCGATGATGAGTATGGGTTAGGACAACACTTGATTGCAATCGCGAGAGAGCTATCAACGTCTGTCGTCGTCGGAAAGTATGAAGACGAACTAGCAATCCCGGGAACAGCTTCAACTGTTGCGCTTAGGGCGAGGGGGTCGGGCTTGTTAGAGAACCGCACTAGTCAGCTAACTTTAAATAGACAGGTGACCAACCCGAAAACTTTGGGAACCGATGGAGTATTCCCGGTGCTACCTATGGCGGTGATTGGATCTTCTGGACTGATAACGTCTGCAGAAGGAGTAAGGGATGCATTCGGACTAGTTCCTACAATAAATCTCTACTTTCCAGACAGATTTTTAGCCGTCAGGGTTGCCGACTCAGAATTTCCTGAGCACCAAAACAGGCCTGAAACAATTGTTGCAAACCAGGCTCAGGCAAGCATATTCGAGCAGCTTGATGTGAATGCACCGAATCCCGTAGGCAACATCGAGGGAACTAGAAATTACTTCATGCCTGCTCTACTTCAGAGCGAAATTCCTTCGATCAGATCCCTTGAGTCAGGAAACCTTTCAGACACCGCGAACCGACTAACCTCGGTTGAGGATGCATTTCAAAGCGCCGTCGAGGACTACATCACGTACATAGAACAATGCTCAAGCGTCACTGGGCTTGATGATCCTAACAACCTCGATCCGGTCAGGGTTTCAAAAAAGCTTTTTTGCAACGAGAATCTTCGGAGCCTCCTAGGGAAAATGGGTGGGCAAGGCATTGTTGTCGGTGATGAACCACCACCACCTCAAGACGGCGAACAGAGCGAGGGTGATCGCCTCGAAGAAATCTTCGATGTCTACGGTGATCCGGTGATACCCGAATTAAACAAGTCTCCAGTAAGCTCTCTAGGCTCAGGCACCGAAAGTATGGGCTACAATGGGGAATACACTGGCGCCGGCGGAGACAGAGACAGCGGGTACGGAGACTCTCCCTACGACCAGACCGAAGACATTCGGCGAGAATCATAGAACAATCACACTCAAATTTCAATGCAGAGTAACACATGGCAGAAATCAATAATTCAGACACGCCACAAGCAGATCCGCAAGATACGACTGGTGCGGAAGGCGACCCCACGTTGGCGGTCGCAAGACCTCCGTATTATGTCTGTAATGAGTTCGACAACCCGCTCGGTGATTTGGAAGAAATCGTTCATGGATGCCTTTTTGCAGTAGAGAACCCTAGGTTCCTGATCGCTCTAGAGCGATACTGCTGGACATTCTTTGTTGCATCAAGGCTTTCATCTCAAGGAACAAGGCAAGACGCGCCATGGTCTGAGTACGTCTTATCAAACGGTGTTGATGTCGAAGAGGCGCTAGATAAAATGTCTTGCTCCAAGGTTCTTGATGAAGGCTGGACAGTGGTTGACAACGGAGGTATTCCTGCGGTCGTAGCTGTTGCGTTGAGAAAGTATCCAGGATTCATCGCGGCAGCATTGGACACCGGTGATACTGATGACTATAGTTCTAATTTCGTAAGGATTGCATGCACGCCTGCACAGCTCGCCAGATCGCTATCATATGACAATATAGTCACGAAAGATCGAAGCCCATTCATTGCGCTTTCGCAATTCTTTGAAGACGTTCTTGATATGACGCATGACAAAAGCGTCTCTTTGGGCGCAGAGGGTCTCTGGTATAAGAATGTTCAAACTGAACCACCAGACCCTGGCGGAGTCACTAGGCAAAGAACGTCTGCACGAGGCCTTTCGGCTAGAAGTCTGTTTACTGAGTGCTTCAATACATTTAGAAAGGTGTTTTCCGCAGTTGAAGGAAGCGATGATCATCCTCGGCTCTCGAGGGTCCCAAACAAGATTAGAAGCAATTATGACCTTGAAAATGGTGGAGACTTGACGAAGTACCTGATTCCCTTTGCAAATACTCATGAAGGTGCTCCTATTTTCTCACCGGTGGGAGAAGACATTCCGGATGATCCGGATCTGCAGGGAGACGCATTGGGTTCTTCATTCCAATTCTGCATACCGAAATTGTTCAAAAACCGAAAGACTGACATGCGACGAGCGTGTGATGCAGAAGAGCCTATCACCGAGTTTACGTTATTCACTGATGTTACAAAGGCACTAGAACAAGAGAACAAGTCTGTAGTACGAGGTCTATCTCATCTGGGTGCGATAGCAGATACGCTACAAGACAAGCGAGCCGACATAGGATCGGTTACGGTCAGCAACGTTGCTGTGAATGTCATTAACGAATTTTTCCCGAGGGGCGGAGAGCCAGCACCGGTTGGCCGGGAGATAATTTCAAGAGCCGGGTCTCCGCACGTTTCCAGCGTGTACAAGACGATGGAGAAAAGACTTCCATTTGCAGAACTTTCAGGAGGACTTCCAAACGCTGCAGCTTTCCTTCCTCTCGCAAAGACGACTTCTGGTTCTCCTGGCGGGGTGACAAAGGGAAGATTTGCAGCTCTGAAGCTTCTTCTCTCCTCGCCGAACCTGACTGTTTCAGAAGAAAACTTATTCGATCCAACGAACACTCGAGTCTTTTGTGTAGGCATACCTCTTTCATCGTTCACAAGCGTTGTGACAAACAGGGTCACGAGTGTACCCGAAGATTTTGTTCCCGGCGATGCAGCGGGCCTGTCGATTACCGATCGTGAGCTTGTGCAAGACAACTCTCTGTTGAGGATCACGTTCACGAAAAAAGACAACATGCTTCCTACGGTAAAGTTTTCTGGCTTGTCGTATTACTACGATCCGAACCTGTTTGTCGCAGCTGACGGGTTTTTTGATGTTGATGAAAACTCAGAGAGCATTGAAGACGTTCTGCATCAAGTCAGGTTCAAACGCGCCGTCGTATCTTCGGACAACGTCGTCTCACTAGAGAGTGTTACGATCGACGAAGAGGGATCATTCTCAGGAGGAGGGTACCTTACATCGCTGTCGCCTGGGGTCTCTAGGCAGCTTGCGTATGTGACTGTAATGTCTGACCTGCTTTCGTTTTACACATCTCTGGTGTCTGGCGTCGATCCAAGTGAAGAAGCATTTTGTACAGTTCAGGCCTCGCTAAATCAACTGATCGATTCCTCTATAGGGGTAGAGTCTCAAATATCGATAGACGATCTAGTGAGAGCGTTTGCTTCATCTACAAATGTTCCAGTCTCACAAGACATAGCTTCTTCGGCTATTGCTGATGACATCGACCTTCAATCATCAAAGAGAGTAAAGTCGTTCAATGAAGCCATCGCTGATGGAACGCTGGGACAAGAGGATCTTCCAGCAAATTACGTCCAGGCTCAGAGAGCATTCTCATCGCTGCTGTTCAGGTCTGAGTCAGAGAGAATATTTGCACTGTCACCGAAGAGATTTTCGGGCGTTGCGTTTCTTCCTGTAGACCCCGACGCGTTCAGAGTCGATGATCCTGAAGGGACTGGGTTCGGATCCGGTGCAGAGGGAGAAGATCCCAACGCAGTCAGGACCATCATTCAAGATGCAGGGATAGAGCTGGAAAGCGAAGGCAGCGTGTTCATAGTTAAGTCTGGAAATTCGGAGGATGCAACATCCTTGAACGAGATCATAGTAGAGGCTGAGTATGTTTCTCTTTCTCCTGGTGGGATAGAGGAGTCTCTACCGATCGAAAATGGGATACCAAACGATCCCCTCGACTCAATAGCTGCTGGTGAATAACACATGCCTTCGAAACTAAAAGAATCAAAATTCTACATGGCGCCAGATGTCCCTGAAGTTTCTGCGTTCGGTGCATCATTCAAGTACTTTGGGTATGAGATTGATGAAGCTGTTTCACAGTCTAGCGCAGGCACGAGGGTCGTTACAATAAGCTTCAACACAGTTGAAGACACAAGCGACTTCGAGGGTTCGGCAGCCCAAAACTTGGCTGCGATCGTCGATAGCTCATCTGTCTTTGAAGCTCTTAGCGTTGAGGGCGGATTTCTCGATGAGTCATCTGGTGGATCGACTGGGGATGAAGATTCCCAAAACTTCTCCGTGTTGTTGCTTCAAGATATGTTCGTATCTGAAAAAGCGATACAAACGCTTGACGCTGCGATCCTGGGGTTCGACGCTGAGATAGACGCATTTTCGCCCACTGACGGCTCTGCGGCAATTTTGTCAGAGGTTGCTGGAACGTATCCGGATGCTGGAAGTTCTGTTTTTGAAGAGATTGTCTCTGCAGTTATCGGACAGAGAATTGTCGAAGAGTCGCTTCCTGAAGGCGCTGCAGAGCCTGGTACCAACATAATTTCTGCAGTTGCAGGAATCCAGCATGTTCACAGCGTTGATGCGAGAGTTGCAGCCGACGTGTTTGCATATTCTTCAGCTGACCCGATGAATTCTTTTTCTGCAAATCTTTCTTATGCAGTAGATGAATACACACCATCTCAGGGCTCTGCAAGGGCATCGTTTGATCCGACGATACTGTCTGAGGAAGATTATGCAATCAGTGTAACCTCAGTTGCGGAGAGTGCTTACGTTTCATCGACACCCACGAAGGTTGGCGATGCTAGGGTGTTTGGGTACCTTCTTGAGAAATCCAAAGTGAATCAAGATGGATCGCTTGAGGCGTTGCCAAGCATCCTAATACCTCAGCCAGAAGGTGCAACGGGTTCACAAATAACGTACGATGATACTGATGTCACACTCGGTGACTCATATGTGTATGGCATTAGCACGATTGCACTAGCAAATACTCCAGATGTCCAGCTAGGGGAAGAAACAGGCGCAGCCCTTTTTGTCGTGAAGTCAAGAGTTCAAACGACTGTGATCACTGCAGGGACACCATTTCCCAAGCCTCCCATCGACATCGAATTCTTCTATGACACAGATTCAGGAAACCTCGCGATATCTTGGAACGATGACCCAAACACAACGAACACAAAGAAGTTCCAGATATTCCGTAGGGACAATCTTGATCAACCATTTTCCCTCTTGCGCCAATATGACTTTGATGACTCAAGCGTCAATTTTGAGTCGATTGAAGAAGTGAACTATGGTCTGAATGTGAAGCTAGAGTCTCAGCTTACGTTCTACATTGATGAAAAGTTTGAGAGAAACAGGGAGTACATCTACGCGCTGTGCTCTGTTGACAGCATGGGGGCAATTTCTCCATACAGCTCGCAATTTAGCGTGAGTGTTGATCAAGCGACGGGAGACATTCGGGTTGTCAGGATTTCGCAAAGCGGCGCACCGAAGCCGTACCCTAATTTCTACATTGAGAATGAGTTGACCTCTGAGTCTGCTAGCCTAACCGGCGCAAGAGAGGTAGAGGTTTACTTCACGCCAGAAGTTTACAACGTGACAAGAAATGAGTTCAATGTATCTACCGGAGCAGTTGAAAATGAGGAAGTCTTTAACGTGTTCAGGATAGATGGATCACCAGCGAACCCTGGCAACTACTTATTGGAAATGATCGAGTTGTCAACAATCGATCGGCAAACAAAGACGATCAAGATCAAAGACGTCGAGAATGGCTCAGCCTTATTCATCGAGACTTGATCAAACGAAATACTTATGTTCTGAGGGAAGACAATGGGATTTCTTGACGGTAGCACAAACAATATCATTATCGACGCTGTTCTCACTGATTTAGGTCGAACAACGCTTTCGAGAAATGACGGCACATTCTCAATAGCAAGATACTCTTTCGGTGACGATGAGGTCGATTACGGCATCATCACTAAATTCGGAAGAACTGTCGGCAAAGAAAAGATCATCAAAAATACGCCTATTCTTGATGCAAACACAAACTCTTCGATTGCGCTGAATAACAAGCTAATCACGCTGAGCGATCAGGCATTTTCAAGGCTGCCGATCATTGAGCTCACAGCTGCGCAGGGTGTCTTGAACACCTCCGGAAACACCCCTGTGCTATCCGTTGTGAAGAACAAGACAGCCCGCTTCACGCTTCAGCAGTCAATCATCAATGAAGACAGGATACCCACTGGGCTTGTCGATACTGCGTTTGTTGTCCAGGCTGACAATCGTTTCATCACAATCAACAACCGGTCGCCTAATTTTGTGAACGCTAATAACTCCGCAGTCTACAGAATTGTCCGTGGAAACTCCGGTGTATCTGCTCAGGGCGGAGCAATCGTCACGTTCACGGTCAGAGCAAAGGCAATTACAGATTCTCAGTTTACGACGTTCGGAAATGTCTCTGACAAGACTGTCATCACGACGTTCTTGAAAATCCAGGGCATCCAGTCTGGTGCGACGCAAACAGTTGAAGTTCAGATTTCAAAGACTTGAGGAATTCATAGATGGCAACAACAAAAGAGTTAGCACCTTCTGACGTCACAACGAGAAGGTCAAACCTTCGACAGCTTGTCGACGTAATCCAGGAAGACGTTTCAGGATCTTCAACGAGGAAGACATACGAGCAGTTCATCACTGGCGGTTTAGGCCCCGGTGTTACGTCTTCGCTTTTTCAGACTGTCTTTGATCAAGATTTCTCGCTACAAACAGCGAACGCAATCTTCGATCTGACAATCGGCCTTCGCTCAGGATCAACGATCGTCGCAAACGCATCAACTGGCGAAGATTCTGCTGGCAAGCTCTTATTCCCTTCAAACTCTTTGATGATGAGAGAGAAGGTCGCAAACTATTCACAGTTTGCACAGTTGCTTTTGGGAGATGCAACAAGCCAGTTCTTTGCACCATTCGCTAGTACAACTGCAGCAGACGGAATCGATGAGGCTCTATTCATCAA
>Ga0070749_10001108_pt1 | contig 18212 bp, 26 predicted proteins | sample VirMetDEL_Nov_18_FD_75180 | JGI IMG/M metagenome (GOLD analysis project Ga0070749, IMG submission 75180) | Aqueous microbial communities from the Delaware River and Bay under freshwater to marine salinity gradient to study organic matter... | ecosystem: Environmental > Aquatic > Marine >...
GATAATTTACACCTAACCCATGCAACGCAACCTACGAACCACAGCCCCAACCCTAATACCGGCGGAACCCACAGCGGCGCCAGAACCCACCACCACGACCAATCAATATGAGAGGTGAGTTTTAGGATTACTAATACCGTAGTCGTTACTCCCACAACGGCGGCGTCCAGTTTTGATGCCCTCATCTTCATTGACTTATCTCCTGTGCAATCGGGCCTCTAGTCCACCCCATCGTAGCGAGGGCGTGCTCATAGGTCACCGGGTCATGCGCGCGCAAGTGCACAAGTACCTGCACCAGCCTGACTACAAGCAGCGGCGGGTGTCTCCGGGGATGCAGCGCCAGCCAATCGTACCCCGTCTTTAGCGCATACCCCATTGACACACTAAAGTCCATCGGTGTCCACTTCATATCACGGACCAGTGCGTCAACTTCATCCCGGTCCCACTTCGCCGGTAGGGACATGAGGCACCCCACGGGCCATGAGTCGCTGACAGCGGGCAGTGACGCCACTTTAGACAGCAAGCAATACACCAGTGGCCCCCCGCGCTTTTCGTGCTGCTGTACTACTTTAGAGGGTACCCCAAGCCTAGCGGCCATGGCTGCCTGACTCACCTCATCTTGGCGGTGACTTCGGATGGTGTCGGCGGTGACTACGCCGTAGCTCTTTTTACGCGGCATGATGCCCTCCAGCAGGGTCTACGGGATCGGGGACGCATACAACGAGTACGTCCTCTTCGGATACATCACTCACGTTATAGCGCCCAAGGGGTGTACTGGTGTGGATCACGCCTCGGGAAAATAGGTCACCACGCCATGGGGTCTCCTGCCAAGTGGCGGTGTACCTCTCTACCTGCCCCCCGGTCGCAACTTCGGCGACGTACACCCTGTCACCTTCCACCGGGAACGGCGCCCCAACGAACACCGCTATCACTTTTGCAGGACTACTCACGATTCGCCCCCTTCCCCGCAAAACGGGGTTACACAGTCAAAGAGCCGAAGCGCGTATATGCTGATATGTAGACCCTCCGGGCGATCACTAACCCACTTGTCGAATGCGTCTTGAGTCATAACCACTTCATCGATGCCACGTACCCGGATCGCGGCGTTGTCGAGCTGTAGTACAACGTCATGCCCACGTTTGTATTTTGCCACCATCACAGCGTGGCCTAAGAACCGGCCACGGCGGGACGCCGATGTTGAGACGCTACCGATGTAGCCCATGAATGTATCTGTAGATTCCATTGGATGCTCCTGTGTCGATTAGTTAGTGTGTACATAGGAGTATAGCCGGGTTTTCAAGGGGTGTCAATGGGGAATGTCGACATAGGAGTATACGGTAACGGAGGACTCCTCCCTAGTGGGAAAGAAGTGACAAATGCGACAGGTTTTAGCATATTTGAATTTTTAGGAAATATATATAATATAAGACTAACAAGAGTCCCTACAAAGGAGCACTTGGTACCAACTTTCTAACATAGGCGCAAAATTCCTCACTAGTCGTAACCTAACGGAGGGTTTTTACCCTCCTATGTCGGTCGAGTCTGGCCCTATTGAAAAGCCCTCCTATGTACGATTATTTCCCATTTTTCTACAGGGTCTACTCCCTTGGCGTATACTCCTATGCCGATATTTCCCATCTCAGTGACGTACAAGCGAGTAGTACTCCCATGGCACAGTACTCCCTTGTACACGGGCGAGGTCGTCACCTAATGGGATACGTACCCATGGCACAGTACTCACTTGTACACTGGATACCCGGCAACCCTACTCCAGTGTCACCGGCTACCGGGATGCGACACCGGAGTAGGGTAACCTGACACCCTTGACCTTGTGGAAGTAGAGTGCTATCATGTAAGAGGACGTAAGTGGGGGGTCAAGGGGTGACCGGCTACCGTAGGCCTCAGCCGATTTTCCGGCGGCAGGGGGGTGGGGTCCCCAGGTGACCGGGGGGGAGGGCTTAGGGGAGGTAACCCGGAGACTCCATGTAATTTTTTAAAAAATAGGAAATATTCGATCAGAAAATAGGAAATATTCGACACGGAGACGCCCCCCGGCATATACTAGGTGATATGGCAAGACCGGCTAAAGACTTAACAGGAAACAGGTACCACTGGCTGACCGTAGTATCTCGTGGAACACGTAACGCGCACGGCCGCCAACGGTGGGCGTGTGTCTGTGACTGTGGAACCAAGGTAGACGTGGCCCGCCATTCATTGGAATCCGGGAATACTAAGAGCTGCGGGTGCATACGTAGGACGCCCAAGTGGCTGGGGGGATAGCGTGAATACTGTGTGTGGAAATTGGTGTGAATAGGCAAACAGAGTTCTGGGTTATCAGGGTGGCGTTCCTCGTTCTCGGTGGCGCCTTGATCCTCGACTTCAATGTGGTGTTGGCGGCGGTGCTGATACTGCTGATCATAATTGGGGTACTCCCCTCTGGAGATGATGATTATGGGCCGTGATAATTGGGGGTTACCCCTTGGCACTGTAGAGGGGGTTAAGAGCCCCAGCAGGGCGGTCTACCGGTGTAGATGCGGGAGTCGGTGTTTCTATGCGCGAATGACAGACCAACTCGAATGCGTTAATTGCGGTAAGGTGCGTCAGATGCCTGGACGCAATGGGGATTATGGGGCGGAGGGCCTCTTAGGCATCGCCCTTAAGTTGGTGTTAGGGTTTGTATTGGGGTTCGCCGTGGCGGTTCTGGGACATATAATCCTTAGTGGGGGCTAGGTGTCGCAGTTTATTGAGACCGGGGTCCCCTCATGGCTACAGCCGCCCAAGCTGGATAGAGGGCCACCTTATACTGAATGGACCGTTGATAGAGCCCTAAGTTTGGTATCAATAGGGCACTCAGTGGCGGCTATTTGCCGGGATGACCCGGCTATGCCTGAAGCGGCGGAGCTGCTGAAGTACCTCCATAGCACACCTGAGTTAGAGGCGAGATATCACGAGGCCCAACGGGTTGGGGCGGAAGTTTTGATCGATGAAACAATGGAGGTGGCACAGGGGACATCCAGGTTTGACAATGTCGTCCCCCTTGACATAAACCGGGCGGGGTTGATCATAAAAACAGCGCAATGGATAGCAGAGAGACGGAACAAGCGGTATAGACCGTCTACCAACGTAGAAGTGACGAAGACTATCGATATCTCCAAGGCCATGGAGAGGGCGTCGGCTCGGGTGGGGAGTAGGAGACCCGGGCTAGTGATCGAAGGGGAAGTAGTAGATGGCGACTAAGAGCACTCCTACCGATAAAGAAGAGCAGCTGATAGAAGAGCTCCAAACGTTCAAGTACGATCCGTATGGGTTTGTGCTGTATGCGTACCCCTGGGGGGAGAAATATACCCCACTGGCCAACGTAGACGGGCCTAGAGCGTGGCAGGTCGATGAGTTTAAACGGATCTCAGACCACCTCATGGCGGATGCGGAGCTATCCAGAATGGGGTTTCCGCCACGGGTTTACTACTCCGCCACCTCGTCAGGACGCGGCCCAGGCAAGTCAGCCCTACTTGGGATGCTCGCCGACTGGATGAAGTCATGCTGGATCGGCTCTACCACAATCGTGACAGCCAACACCGAGACCCAATTACGATCCAGGACCATGGCAGAGCTCGGCAAATGGACCACTATGTCCATAAATAGCCACTGGTTTGAGCGTAGCATGCTAAAGGTGACCGTCGCACAGTGGTTCAGGTCTCTGGTGGAGACCCAGCTAGGCATCGACACCCAGTACTATTATGTGGAAGGCCAAAGTTGGTCGGAAGAGAACCCGGACGCATTCGCAGGAGCCCACAACTCAAATGGGATGATGGTAGCCTTTGACGAGGCGTCAGGTATACCGGATCCGATCTGGACAGTGACTGAGGGGTTCTTCACAGATGTCACCATGGCACGGCTATGGTTAGTGATATCCAATCCTCGCAGGAATACCGGGAAGTTTTATGAGTGTTTCCATGATCCCCTGGATCAATGGAATACCCGGTGCATCGACTCCCGGACGGTTGAGGGGGTTGATACCCAAGTATACGACAGGATTGTGGCTAAAAATGGAGAGGACAGTGATGTTGCCCGGGTAGAAGTCCGAGGTATGTTCCCGAAGAAGGGTGACACTCAGCTGATCAGTAGATACACGGTGGAGATGGCGTCTACCCGGGTAGTGGAGGAGAACCCATACGCCCCCCTTATAATGGCGCTAGACCCGTCACGGCAAGGGAAAGACAGCAATGTCGTCAGGTGGAGACAGGGCAGGGACGCACGGACCATCCCCCCGGTGAGATGGCAATCTAATGACTTGATGGTTACGGCCGATAAGACGGCCAAGCTCATTGACGATACACAACCTGACGCCGTTATCATAGATGGAGGGGGTCTCGGGGGCGGGGTGATAGACCGTCTCAGGCAACTGGGGTACGAGGTGTTGGAGGTGAACGGGGCGGAGTCCCCGAATAATGCCAAAAAGTACGGGAATAAACGGGCGGAGATGTGGGGGGATATGGGGGAGTGGGCGTTAACCGGAGCTATTGACGATTGCCCCCTGTTGGCGAGAGACTTGACCACCATGGAGTACTACGAGCACGAGACAACATTCAAGGTGTATTTGGAATCCAAGAAGGATAGGAGATCCAGAGGGCTACCGTCTCCCGATGACGGGGACGCGTTAGGACTCACTTTCGGCAGAAAAGTCAAGGTTAGGGGGTCCAGGCGCAGAAGGGGTAGGAATGGGGTGGTACTAGCCACTGGAATGGACTATGATATATTTGAGTAATTCCATAACACTAGATTACGGGGTCCCGTATGCGCAGAAAGAAGTCTACACCTAAAGCTCCACCCCCTCCGCCAGATCCGAATATAGCGGCAGAGGCCGCCGCCAAGGCCGCAGCAGAGGCCGCAGCAGAGCGTAAGAGTAGGGGCCGCGCGTCCACTATACTTACAGGAGGCCAAGGGCTGGCAGATGCCGGGGGCACAACAGCTAGAAGGCGGCTATTAGAGCCATGAGCGTTCACCAAACCACGTTTGGGCAAGATACGGCCGGTAAGATACTGGAGGAGTTTCGCCAGATGTCTGGGGATCGTGCTACGTGGGAAGGTCACTGGCAGGAGATAGCGGAACGGGTGTTGCCTTCTCACGCTAACACCTTCGCCCACGGGTCTGTGAATACTCCAGGGGGTAAAAAGACCCAACATCAATACGACTCTACGGCCGCAACAGCGTTGAAGCGGTTCACCTCGATCCTAGATAGCCTTCTCACCCCTCGTAACTCCACTTGGCACCATCTTAAACCCTCTGACCCGAGGCTACTAAAAGACAGGGCCACCCGGTCGTGGTTTGAGGAGGCGAACAGGATTCTATTCAAGTACCGGTACTCCCCGAGTGCCAATTTCTCAAGTCAGAATCAAATGGCTTTCATGAGTTTGGGCGCTTTTGGTTCGGGGTGCCTTTTCGTGGATGAGCTATTTGGGGCGCCGGGGTTCCGGTACAAGGCGATAGGGCTAGGGGAGATCTATTTCCGAGAGAACCATCAAGGCGTGGTGGATGCGGTCTACCGGAGATTCATTTACACCGCGCGACAAGCTATCCAACGGTGGGGGGATAGAACCCCTAAAGTTATAGTGGAGAGGGGCGTGAAGGATAAGAACGCACCTTTTTATTTTATTCATTGCGTACAGCCGAGAGACGACTTCGACCCGAGGAAATTGGATTCCCTTAATATGCCATGGGGGTCGTTTTACGTGTCGGAAGACTCCAAAACGGTGGTAGAGGAGAGCGGGTACCGCGCTTTCCCTTACGCCATATCCAGGTACGAACAGGCCCCAGGGGAGGTTTACGGCCGAGGTCCGGCCATGGACGTTCTACCGGCGGTTAAGTCTCTAAACGAGCAGAAGAAGACCCTAATCAAACAGGGCCACCGGGTGGTGGATCCGGTGCTCCTGGCCGCCGATGATGGCATTATATCCAGTTTTAGCCTGAGGCCGGGCGCGCTCAACTACGGGGGAGTCAGCGCGGACGGCCGCCCCCTGGTACAGCCCCTCCCTGTCGGTAACCTTGCCGCCGGGATTGAGATGATGGAGGCCGAGAAAGCGGTGATCAATGACGCTTTCCTGGTGTCATTATTCCAAATTCTCACAGATAACCCTCGAATGACGGCCACGGAAGTGATTGAGCGCACCCGAGAGAAAGGCCTTCTGCTGGCGCCATCCATCGGACGGCAACAGACGGAGTATCTAGGGTCTCTAATAGGGCGTGAAATCGATCTGGCTATACACCAAGGGCTTATACCGGAGCCACCCCCGGCTCTTGTGGAAGCGGCGGGGGAATATGACATTGAGTATGAATCCCCTCTCACCCGTGCCCAGAAGGCGGAGGAGGTGGCGGGACTCATGCGTGCAGTCGAGCACACACTTAGTATCGTGAACGTGACCCAAGACCCCGCACCGCTGGATCACTATAACTGGGATGTCATTGTTCCGGAAATGGCAGAGATCCAAGCCGTTCCGCTTCGGTGGCTGAGGAGTAGAGACGAAGTGAAGGCGTTAAGAGACAGCAGGGCCGCACAACAACAGCAAGCAGGGATGGTGGAAGCGCTACCTGGACTAGCCGCGATGACAAAGGCCGCCGGGGGCGTTGATGCTATCGCTGACGCTGTAGGTGGGGGATAGCATGGTGGATTTAAAAGTTAGACAGATGGCCTATGCGCGGCTATTTGAGTCAGATGATGGCCGCATAGTTCTGGAAGATTTGATGAGGTTTTGCCGTGCGAGAGAGTCCACGTTCCACCCAGATAGCCGGGTGGCAGCAGCCTTAGACGGGAGGCGGGAAGTGTTTTTACGGATAGAGGACCACCTGTCCCTATCTGCCGACGAATTGAATACTAAATACGGGGGTCAAACATGACAGCACCAGCGACAGCAGCACCAGCAACAGCAGCACCAGCGACAGCAGCACCAGTGACAGCAGCACCAGCGGCAGCAGCACCAGCAACAGCAGCACCAGCAACAGCAGCACCGGGGGGAGAGCCCGCCCCGTGGTACTCTACGTTTGATCCGGGACTGCAAGGCGTAGTGTCGGCGAAGCAGTGGGCGGGCCCGGAAGATGTCGTGCGCAGCTACACTAACCTAGAGAAGTTGGTAGGGTACCCCCCTGATCGGGTCGTAAAACTCCCAGGGGGAGACGCGAAACCAGAGGAGTGGGGGCCGGTGTGGGACCAGCTAGGGCGGCCTAAAACCCCCGATGGGTACGAGATGCCGAAGGGGGACGGTGTTGACGAGGATTTCACTGCGTGGGCGAGAGGCGCCTTCCATGAAGCAGGAGTCCCAGCCGGGATGGCGTCTAAGCTGGCGCAGTCGTACCAAGATATGGTGAAAGGGGCAGAAGCTAAGCTCCTTGCGGATCGGGACGCGGCGGTGGCCGCACAAGCCGCCCAATTGAAGACTGAGTGGGGCGCTGCTCACGACCAGAACATAGGTCAAGCTCAGAGGGCGGTTAGGGGCCTAGGGGTGCAGGGGGAGACCATCGACGCATTGGAACAGGTCATGGGGTATGCGGGAGTTATGCGGTTTTTCCACGGGATATCCGAGAAGATTGGTGAGGGGGCGTTCCTGGGAGGGGGCGGGGGCAACCCTTCAGTTCTGACCCCAACGGCGGCCTTGGCGAGGATAACCGCATTGAAAAACGACGCTGGATTTGTTCAGAGGTATACGGCGGGGGATGTGTTGGCCAAGGAGGAAATGGCCCGTCTACACGCTCAAGCGTATCCGAGCAGCTAAAATCTGGAGTTTAAAACGCCATGGATAATGCTACAATTAGGTTAGAGATACTACGGCTATCGTATTCACATGCCAGGGAGATAGGCGAGGTAATTGACAGAGCTAAGGCTCTGGAGGCGTATGTGGTGCAAGAGGGTAAGCCTGAGACAGGCCCCAAAGACTGCGGGGAAAGGCCCGCCCCTAGCCCGGGGGAAGCGGGTAGGTCGCGTCCTCGTAAGAGATAAACGCCCCGAGAAAACTATTTATTTTTACAATTTTCTGGAGGCGCGGAAATGTCTATAAACATCCCAACCCATTTTGTGCAGCAGTATTCCACCAATGTGGACATGCTGTTACAGCAAAAAGTTTCAAAATTCAGACGAGCAGTTACTACAGGTTCACATGTAGGTAAACAGGCCAGCCCAGTGGACCAGGTTGGATCTATCGAGATGCAACCGGTTACTACCCGTTTTGGTGCCATGGGGCGAGTGGATGCCCCCACAGATCGGAGATGGGTGTTCCCTTCTGACTTCGACTTGCCGCAACTGATCGACAGCTTCGATAAGCTGAAGACTATAACCGATCTGAATAGCGCCTATGTACGTAACGCGGTTGCAGCGGTTAACCGCCGGTTTGACCGATCCATTATCGCGGCGTTCTTGGCCGCAGCTAAAACCGGAGAGACAGGGAGTACATCTACCGCCTTCACCGCAGCCAATGAAGTGGATGTGGCGGTGGGTGGTGCTAACTCCAAAATCAACGTTAAAAAGATCAAAGCCGTTCGGGAGTTGATGGAGGCCAACGATGTTGATTTCGAGATGGAAGAGGCGTTCATTGGGTTAACCGCAGCTGATCATGCGGCGCTTCTGGACGAGGTTCAAATCATAAGCACGGAGTTCAGAGCCGGGCAAGCGCCGGTACTGGAGAGCGGCCGGGTGAAGTCTTTTCTGGGCTTCACTTTCGTTCAATCGGAACTAATTGAAACCGATTTGGCGGGTACAAACGAGGTCACCTTGCCCGTGTGGGTGAAAAGTGGAATGTATCTCGGCATATGGGCGGATATGCAGCACTCTGTCTCTACCCGAAACGACCTCCAGGGCGAGCCGTGGCAGCTGTATACCAAAACCTCTATCGGGGCCACCCGGTTGGAGGAGAACAAAGTTTACGCCATTGAGTCATACAGGGCCTAATACCGCCACCCCATAATCAGGAGCTAAAATCATGGCAACAGAAGCATTGAGTTCAACACCCATAACCAACATCAACGCCACCCCACAAGTTCGTAACAACGCGGGAGTTGACGGGGGAGTCCTCCGCCAAGCGGTGGGCACACTGGAGCATGCGGGAGGTGATGCAGGGTCTACTTATCGTATGGTCCGCATCCCCAGTAACGCCGCAGGCATCGCAGTGGTTCTCTCAGCCGATGATGCAGGAGTAACGGGGCTTATCGACATCGGCATCTACCAGACATCCAGCAATGGTGGGGCGGTGGTGGACGCGGACTTTTTCGCCAGTGCATACGACGTAAAAACCGCAGCAGTAGCCCAGGTGGAAGTACAGCATGAATCCACCGTTTATGGTCTGGAAGACGTGGAGAAGCCGTTGTGGCAAGCCCTAGGGCTGTCTGCCGATCCTCACCGGGATTATGACGTGGTTATCACGTCGACAGAAGCGCTTGCTACTGCATCCACCCTCACGCTACGGGTAACATACACCCTGTAACCCGACTACCGGGAGCCCTCTTCACGGGGGCTCCTCTAACCTAACGGAGGCTTTTATGGCCGATAAATTCTACTCAGCAGTAGTTGGGGACCAATTGCCGGTAGACATAACCGAGGGGGCAGCTACCTCCGGGGAGGCTATCGAGCTGCGGGTATCTGACACGGCTTACACAGAGAAAACTGCAGTGATTGCTGCGGTAGAGGGGATTCTTCTCTACCTCAAAACCGTAGAAACGAACCCGATAGCGTAAGGAGTAACCCATGGCGTTTATCTACATCACAGAGCATCGGGAACCCCGGCTGTATAACGGGAGTTTGTTCCCCGTGGTGCGTTTACCCCCTTTGGCTACTCAAAAGATCGTCAATACCGGCGGCTCTACGGCGTCTTCAGCGTTCAATGCTGATACTAAGATAATTGCGGTTCATACGGATTCTATCTGTTCCATAGAAGTCAGTGCTACCCCTGGGGCGACTCCTACAGCCACCACGTCCAGCCGCAGATTGGCCGCAAATACCACTGAGTATTTCGAGGTCAGAGGCGGAGACAAACTCGCCGTTATATTGAATACTTAACCTGTTTTGGAGAAAAAGTGATGTCTCAATACCTCGATGCAAAGGCCAAGCTCAAGGCAGCTGAAGCTGAGTCCAGGGCAGTTAAAAAGGAGGCCAAGGAGACAGTGAAATCTCTGTCTCGGGTAAAGCGGAAAATCGAGTCCCTGAACCGGAAACGGATTAGAGATATAAAAGAGCAGAAAGCGCGAGATATGGAGGTCAGGAGGTTGCAGGCTCAGATCCCACAATTAGAAGCAAAAGCCCGTGCAGAGGAAGCCCAGATCGCCTTAGCCGAGCGGAGACGGGACGCGGCCAAAGGTGCGTATGAGGTGGCCAAGAGGGAGGAGGCCGCACGTAAATCCCGTGAACGGGCATCCGCTGACGCCTTGCACCAGTCGCAAGAGACCAACCGTAGGGCGGCTGACGCCCGGAACGAACAGGCAAGGGTTAAGGCCAATGGGAGACAGCAAGCTAAAACCGCCAAACAGAGGGCGGCCGAACAGAGGGCACGTATTGAAGAGCGGAGAAACGCCGCACGAGAACAAGCGGGAGAGGCGAAGCGAAGAGGCCGGGCACAGAGAGCCGCCGTCAGATCCCGGAATTCAGTGGTAGGCCGTTGATGGTATTACATATAAACAGGAGGCGTACATCATGCTATTAGGTTCAGTCCCAATGCAAACGGTTTCGGATCTAACCTCCCTAGCTAAGATCCTTCAGATGTTGTTGGATGACGGGGCGGTCAAACTCCTATCGGAGTTGGAAACAGCCATGCAAGAAGCGGCAGAGGCGGATCGGCTTTTGGATATAAAAAGGGCAGAATGTCTCGAAGTGGAAGATCGCAGTTGCCAAGCGGCAGCCCGTCTCGAATCCGACCAGGCCGAGTGGCGGGCCAATCTGAAGATCCTTACCCAGCGGAAAACGGATCTGGAGCAGGTCGAGAGCAGGCTAAAAGAGCAGGTCGCGTTTTTGACTGCTAAGGAGTCTGAGTTAAATGGAACCCTGATCAAGTTACAGAAGGAACTGGCGGGCCGTTTAACGTGGATACGCGACCAAGAGAAACGGGCTGAAGAGGTGTTGGCAGAGGCAGAGGAAGCCAAAAGCATAGCAGCTAAGAAGCTTCGAGAAGTCCAGGAAGCCGTAAACCGGTTAGCCAAGTAACCGTATGACTCTAGGCGTTCAATTGCTGGTTAGGGGGGTCTCTAACATGAGTAGAGACCCCCGGGTATCGCCCTTCATGTATAAGAGGGGCGACCCCGTAGACGTGAGGCCACTTGACTGGGAGTTCTCAGACACTGAAAGGAACTCAGGTAGGTTCAAGATAATAACTTTCCCTGATCTGACATTAGAGGAGGGACTGTCACTAATAGAGGACCGAGTGACTGACTGGGATAAGGTGTTTTCTCATCCGAGTCCCCACCTGTTTATGTCAAACCCGAGCCGTAAGGCCGTCAGAATCAACATAGATAGCCCGGAGTTTGAACGGCGACCACGGGGCAGCGGTCGTGATACGCTCCACCTTGAAAACAAGATAACTCGATTGCACTCTGAAGTGGCGCATTTAATCCAACGAATGCAGGGGGGTCTGGGTGGCTGAGGATATCTTCACGATAAAGCCATCTGGTGGGGATTACTCATCGATGTCAAGCTTTGAGGCAGATAGGCAGGGGGATCTCTCTGTTAGGAATATCCAGGTGGCAGAGTTCTACACGTTCGCCGGAGGCTTGAACGACAATAACGCTTTTGTCGGTTGGTCGAATCCCGACGCCACGCACTATGTGGCGTTGAGAGCCGCTGACGGGGAGCAGCATGACGGAACCAGGTCCACAGGGTTTTATTTTAATAGGGGGGCTGCATCGAATTACACCATCCGACCGGTGGTAGGGTGCAGTTGGATGAGGGTGGAAGGTCTAGCACAAATTGGTGCGGGGCTTTTCGCGAATGTGAATGGCGCTACAAATCTAACCGCTAACAGACTGGCGGTATTTGACTGCATTGGTTCCGCGCTATTAGTGCCAGTGCAACAGAACACATTAATTGTGAATAGCTCTGGGGCGGGCCACCTATTGGCTACCGCAGGGTCATTGACTCACTGTCAAGTCCATGACTGCGCCGGGCGGGGGTTTATACTAGCACACGCTAGCGCCAGTGCCACGAACTGTATCAGCACAGGTAACGTGGATGCTGATTACGACATCCAGGGAGGGGCAACGCTTTCATACTCGATCAGCGAAGACGCCTCAGCAGTGGGGACTGGGTGCCTAGCGAGTCGGGCCGTAAAACAAGCGGCAGACCTCCCACTTGCTGCCGGAAATTACGTAATATTCCAATCCACAACGCTAGGGGCTGAGAACCTGGAGCTAGTGGACGACGCTGAAAATGATGCACTTGATGCGGGAACGAGTACAGCTGTGACCGAAGACATCTTGGCCAATGCAAGAGACGGTTCCACCCCGGACATCGGACCATGGGAGATTACCGCCGCTGAAGAGGGGGTCCCGTCTTCCCCGCGTTTCCTATCTAATTTAGGGACATTAATTAACAGGTAACATAACCATGGCGTCAACTACATCTATAGCCAATCGCGCCCTACAACTGTTGGGGGCAAAGCGTGTTACAAGTCTAAGTGAGGACTCCAGGAACGCGAGGTCAATGAACGTTGCATATGAGCCCGTAAGGGACGCACTATTGCAGAAGTACCCGTGGAGTTTCGCGGTTAAAAGGGCAGCCCTCGCAGCGGACGGAGACGCACCCCTGCACGGTAGAGCCCGGTCGTTCACGCTCCCCTCTGACTACATAAGGCTCTTAGACCCGTACCCTGAGGTGAACTATAATGACCGGGATTGGTTTGTAGAGGGGAATGCCATTTATACCAATGAATCTGCTCCGCTCAACATCCGGTACATATCACGGGTAACTGACCCGAATCTAATGCACCCCCTCTTTCGTGAGATGCTATCACACGCCTTAGCGGAGGCTACCTGTGTGGAAATAGCAGAATCCAATACCCGATACCGTGAACTCCGTAGTGCGTTAGTAGCCATTGCGAGAGAGGCCAGAGCCGCAGACGCTTTCATAAAACTGCCCGCAGACTCCTACGTTGACCCATGGGAGACCGCAAGGCTATGACCAGATCCGCACCTTTACAGGGGAGCTTTAGCGGGGGGGAGTTCTCCCCGTTACTGTATGGCAGGGTAGAAGCTGAGCGTTACAAGACGGGCCTAGCTGTTATGAAGAACTACATAGCCGCCCTACAAGGCCCAGCCATCCGGCGACCTGGAACCTATTTTGTAGAGGAGACCAAAGACTCATCCAAGGCTTCTGTTTTGGTGAGGTTTGAGTTCTCAGTGACCCAGGCCTATATCATCGAGTTTGGGGATGGATACTGCCGTTTTTACCGGAACCACGGTCAGATCTCTGACCAAGTCCGAACCGTGACCAACATAACTCAGGCCAACCCCGCCGTAGTTAGCGCCCCTGGACACGTATTCCAGAACGGCATCACTGTGACTCTCGACACGGTTGTGGGCATGACTGAGGTGAACGGGAACTCATATACCGTGGCCAACACGGACCACGCTTCCGGCACTTTTGAGTTGCAAGGAGTGGACAGTACGGCCTACGGGGCGTATGTGTCAGGAGGGACGGCCACAAGAGACGTGGCGGCACCGTATGAGGTAGTGACCCCCTACGTGGAGGCGGATGTACCCAAGCTGAGGTTTACCCAGTCGGCGGATGTTCTATACATCACGCACCCAGACTACGCGCCCCGGACTCTATCTCGTACCGGTCACGCCACCTGGACCCTCAGTACCTTGGTCTTTGAGGATGGGCCGTACCTGATCACTAATAAGACATCTACGACACTAACACCAAGTGCCGCTACTGGGACAGGGATAACCCTCACCGCCTCGGCGGTAACTGGGATAAACGATGATGAGGGGTTTAAAACTACGGATGTCGGGCGCCTGATCCGGATGAAACAGGGCTCTGTGTGGGGGTGGGTCAAGGTGACCGGGTGGACTTCTGCCACAGTGGTCACTGCGGATGTGATGTCAACCCTTACAAGTACTGCAGCCAAATCTACATGGAGGCTTGGTGTCTGGTCAGACACAACCGGTTATCCAGCTGTGTCCACGTTCTACGAAGACCGGTTAGTCTTCGCAGGGGCAAGGGACTACCCCCAGCGCCTGGACGGGAGCAATTCGGGCGATTATGTGAACATGGCGCCATCGGAGACTGGGGGGACTGTCACTAACTCCCATGCAATCAGTTTCACGCTGAACTCTAACACCGTGAACGTGGTCCGGTGGCTGTCTTCCGACGAGAAGGGGCTAGTAGCTGGCACAGCGGGCGGCGAATGGATTATACGTCCTTCGTCGACAGGGGAGGCGCTTTCCCCTACCAATGTCACAGGTAAACAGTCCACATCCCACGGGAGCGCCGATGTCGCAGCGGTATCTATGGGCAAGGCAACCCTTTTTGCACAGAGAGCCGGTAGGAAGGTCAGAGAGCTGAAATACTTCTTTGGCTCCGATGGGTTTGAATCCCCCGATCTCACAGAGCTGGCCGAACACGTCACCTCGGGAGGGGTGGTCCAGTTCGCCCGGCAAGCTGAACCCCGGTCGCTGATATGGGCGTTAAGAGGGGATGGGGTTTTAGCTTGTATGACGTATGAACGGGACGTAGAGTCCCTTCGCGTAGCGTGGTCCCGCCAGATCCTTGGAGGGGCGAGTGACGCGAACGGCGCGGACCCTATCGTGGAAAGTATTGCGTGTATCCCCGCACCAACCGGTGACTACGACGAACTATGGCTTTTGGTGCGGCGATGGGTCAATGGGGCGTCCGTTAGGTACATCGAGTATCTTACTTCTGAGTTTGAAGACATCGATGCCCAGGAGGATGCGTTTTTCGTGGATTGCGGGTTAACGTATGATGGGGCGCCTACTACCACCGTTTCGGGGCTGGGTCACCTGGAGGGGGAGACCGTCGCAATACTCGCAGACGGCGCGGTACGCCCTAATGCTGTAGTTACATCCGGGGCTATAACACTATCCACTGCTGCCAGTAAAATACATGTGGGCTATAATTACAACAGCGACGGGCAACTGTTGAGATTGGATGCAGGGGCAACGGATGGCACTTCACTAGGGAAGTCTCGACGAATGTACTACGTGGGCATGCTGCTACATCGGTCACTGGGGCTACGTACCGGTATGAGTTTTGACGATCTTGATACTTACACCTTCAGAACGTCCAGTGATGAGAGTGGGAACCCGCCTCACCTATTCTCGGGTATGGTTTCCATCCAAGTGGAGGCTGACTACGACTACGACAACCAATTCTGTTGGAGACAGGATCAACCGTTACCTAGTACTATTTTGGCAATATGTCCCCGTATGACGACCCAAAGTTTATGAGGTATCCGATTGGAATTGATCAAGTTTAAAGCAGCCCACTGGGACCAGATGGACGTTCAGGAGTCCACGGCGTACCTGTCCCAGTATATCCCCGCGTCCGCCGTGCAGGGGCTAGAAGGTGACTACAGTTTTACAGGCGTGTCTAATGGGCGCATTATAGGCTTTGCCGGGCTGATCGAGTTCTGGCCTGGTAGGGCGGAGGTGTGGGCGGAGTTCTCCTCGTCTATCACCAAAAACGAATTCGTATCGGTTCACCGTGCAGCTTTGAGACTTCTGGACGTATGCCCCTATATCAGGGTAGAGGCGGTAGTAGACCGGGAATTCAAGGCTGCCAACAGGTGGGCGGTCATGTTGGGGTTTAAAGTGGAGGCTGATCGGCTGGAGGCATACTCCCCTGACGGCCGGGATTGTAGACTCTATGCGAGGGTTAAATCATGATGGCAGTGGCGTTGGTCGGGGCTGCGATATCGGCCTACGGACAAATACAGCAAGGTAGGGCAGCGAGAGCTGCCGCCGAATACCAGTCTAAAGTGGCTCAAAATAACGCTATAGCCGCTCAACGGAAGGCGGCTGAAGATGAGCGTAGGTTCAGGGTGCAAACGTCAAGGCAACTGGGGACTATGAGGGCTGCCTACGGGGCTTCAGGGGTCACACTGGAGGGGAGTCCCCTTGATGTGATCGATGATAGCACTTTCACTGCGGAGTTGGACGCTTTGACCATAAGAGGGGGAGGTCTCCAGGAATCGAACGCATTTCTAGCGGAATCCCGGTTGTCCCGGTTCCAAGGGCGGGCTGCTGAACGTGGGTCCAGACTGAGCGCCGCAGGGACTCTTTTAGGGGGATTCGCCAAGGCGTATGGGATGCGCTCAGACACATCAACCGCTGCCTAACGCGCAGTGAAAGCTTGAACAGGTAAAATGTTATGCCAAATATCCCTATCATAACCCACAGGACAGAGGCCTTAGGCCCGCAAAGGCAGGCTCAAATGTCGGGGTCAGGGGCGGAAGGTCAGGGTCTGGCTATTGCGGGGCAGGGTCTGACTCAAGTAGCAGAGGCCCTGCATGCAGAGGAAGTCCGTAAACAGACCCGTAGTGACGCCATTGGGCGGGTCAGGGCAATTAACGACTATAAGGCCCGGGCTCAGGAGGAATTTACCCTGATCGAGTCTGAAGGGGATCTAACGGACCCAGAGACCGTGAGGGGGTACCACCAGCGGCTACGGGATCTTGCTCAGGAGGTTGTCACCGGGCATAGGGGAACCGCTGATAGCACGGCAGAGTTGACCATGAGGATTGAGGAGGTGCGGGGGCAATGGACACGGGACTCGTATAGAGCCGGGTCCAAGGCTCAAGAGCAGATGATGACCCTGCACAAGGATTCACGACTCAATGAAATATCCAATACCGTGGTGAATGGCGCATCATCCCCCGACGTTATACTATCAGCGCTAACCGACTGGCATAAGGAGATTGACGCCCTATCTAGCGCCCTACCTCAGGGGGTAGAAGATAGCTGGAGAAGGCAGGGGGAATCAGTAATCCTCAAGTCTGCCATTGCCGCCAATATCGATCAGCAGGACTATTCAGCAGCTAAGGTCATACTTGGGAATCCGCAGGCATCCGCAGCCCTTGACCCGGACACCCTGCTCCATTTTAAAACTCAAATCGCTAAAGGCGAATACCAACAGAGTAAAGGGGTGACCGACGGAAACAACGCTATCCTGAAAGCTGAAACCATTCTGGGACGACCGTTACGACCGGAGGAGAGGGCAAGGGTCGCAGGGGTGGCGACATCCCAGGGGGATCTGGCGGGCAGAGTGTCCCAGTTAGAGACCATACTTGGGCGACCCGCCACGGAAGCTGAAATAACGAAAATGGCAGGAGCCCACATCGACAGCGGTGATGACGCGTCTTTTGGCAAGGGTCTACGGGGCCGCGCAATAGCTCACATGATAAAGTTGGCACCGGTGATAGCAAATGGCATGGCTACTGATGAGCAGCGGAACGTGTTCATGAGCTCAGTCATGGAATATACCACGATCAAAGACCCGGACACAGGGCTAGTGGTCCCAGGGAAAGTGCCTTTACCGGAATACGCAAGTGAGGCGATGGCACGGGCAGGATTGTCACTCCCAGGGGTGGATTTGAACGCTACATATGACCCAGGGGCCACCCCATTGGACGTTCCTCCAGATCCAGGGAAATCGATCTGGGATAGGGCCGAGTTAGTGACGGGTCCGGTTCCAGCCGCAGCGGAGTTTGCAAGGGGTATCCCTGGTGTAGGCGGCATGCTGGATATCGGAGAATTCACCCAAGCCAGAAACTTTGTGCCCATACTTCAGCGGGAGTTGGTGCGTGTGCTCCAGAATAACCCAAGATACGCTGAAGGGGAGCGTAGGGCTATTGAAAAGGAGGTGTCCATAGAGCCCCGAGTACTGGATAACCCCTCAGCGTACAGAGACCGACTTGTCGCCATCGATGAAGCGCTTGCGGTACGGGAGCAAGTGGCATTCAATACCGCCAGGAACCCGAACGTGGGCGCCGCCGAACGCATACAGGCCCGAAACATATTGAACGGGATAATCGGGTTCCGGCAGCAATTAGGAGTGCCCCCAGCGGTTACCACTGAGGCAGAATATAAGAGCCTCCCAGACGGCGCGGCGTTCAGGTGGAACGGGCAACTACTACGTAAGGGTGGGGACCAATCCACTGGGAAGATTGAGAGGGGTACACCTAATGGCTGATACCACCGGATTTGTACCCCCAGAACTCGCTCAACCC
>Ga0070749_10001110_pt1 | contig 18178 bp, 21 predicted proteins | sample VirMetDEL_Nov_18_FD_75180 | JGI IMG/M metagenome (GOLD analysis project Ga0070749, IMG submission 75180) | Aqueous microbial communities from the Delaware River and Bay under freshwater to marine salinity gradient to study organic matter... | ecosystem: Environmental > Aquatic > Marine >...
AAGAAGAGAGGACAAGGCTAGTGACCGTAACTCTAATAGACAAGATGGGCAGCGACCTGTCGGTTGTGAACGCAGCGAGGGTCAGCTTTGGCAAGGCTGTCAAAAAGATGTCCAACGGTGACGAACGCCTGATCAAGTATCTGGCTAGGCATCACCACTGGACCCCTTTTGCCCATACTTGTCTTACGTTCCATATCAAGGCCCCTATGTTTGTCGCTAGGCAGTTGGCCAAGCATCAGATCGGCCTGACGTGGAACGAGATCAGCCGCCGCTATGTCACCTACGATCCCGACTTCTGGGAGCCGCACACTTGGCGACAAGCAGCGGACGATAAGAAGCAAGGTTCTACAGACCAGAGCGTAACGTCGCCCAGCGTTGTCAACCACGTCTACGAAGATAGTGTTAGACACGCAGAGTGTGCTTATGCTAAGTTACTTGAACTTGGCGTGTGTCCCGAGCAAGCCCGAGCGGTTCTGCCTCAATCGACACACACCGAGTGGTACTGGACCGGTTCGCTCTATGCGTTCAATAGAGTATGTAAGCTACGCATAGCAGCGGACGCTCAGAGGGAAACTCAAGAAGTGGCTAGAAAGATTTCTTCCACGTGCAGCGCGAGTTTCCCCGTTAGCTGGGACGCGCTGACCGAATATGCCTAAAGTATGTGTCATAGACATTGAAACTGACGGCCTCTCTCCCACCGTCATTCACTGTCTGGTCGCGCTCGATGTGGACCACGGCATTGTCCAGACGTTTCTGAACCCCACAGGTCTTTCGGGATACTTGGAAACGTTTGAACGTGTCGTGGCTCACAACGGTTCAGCCTTTGATTTCCCCGCGCTCAAAAAACTATGGAACACCTCTGTCCCTACGGATAAACAGTGGGATACCTTGGTGCTATCTCGCATGTCCCAGCCGGACAGGGAAGGTGGACATAGCTTGAGAGCGTGGGGAGATCGTGTGGGGGCCGCTAAGGGAGACTTTGACGGCCCTTGGGACAAGCTCAGTGACGAGATGATCAGCTACTGCGAGCAGGATGTTATGGTCTGCTCTAAGGTCTATGGTCTACTGCTGGAGGACATGAAGGAGTTCTCTGACAAGTCCATACGCGACGAGCACACTATGCAACGCTTGGCCACACACGTCGAGGACAACGGATTTGCCTTTGACCGAGCCAAGGCGCACAAGCTGTACTCTAAGCTGATCAGAGAGCAGGAAGAGATCGTCATCCAGATGCAGGACACCTTTGAGCCAGAGGTGATCCAGCTAAAGACCAAGACTAAACTGAAACCTTTTAACCCAGCCAGCCGCAAGCAGATCGGAGAACGCTTGGTGGCCAAAGGCTGGAAGCCCAAGGAGCTAACACCCACGGGACAGCCGAAGATCGACGAGAACACCTTGGAGCAATGCGATATCCCAGAGGCTCAAATCCTGGCGAGATACTTCATGCTCCAGAAGCGGACAGGTATGCTGGACTCGTGGATCAAATCTTGCGACGGCGGTGACCGCGTGCATTGCCAGTACCACACCTTGGGCGCTGTGACCAACCGCATGTCTTGCAGCAACCCAAACTTGCAGCAGATACCTTCGCTCAGGAAACCGTTTGGGCAAGAGTGCCGAGAGCTATGGTGCTCAGAGTACGGCAACGCTTTGATCGATACAGACGCTGCCGGTCTAGAGCTACGGGTACTGGCTCACTACATGAACGACGAGCGATATACCAAGGAGGTACTAGAGGGAGATATACATACCGCTAACCAACAGATGGCGGGTCTGGAAACGAGAGACCAAGCCAAGACCTTCATCTACGCCCTGCTCTACGGAGCGGGAGATGCTAAGATAGGCAGCGTGGTGAACGGATCGTCCAAGGACGGTCGCGATCTGCGCGAGAGGTTCATGGCCAACCTACCAGCGTTCGCTAGGTTTCGCGACGCTGTGGTTGCCAAGGGTACGTCAGAGGGCAAACTGAAAGCTATAGATGGCCGACTGTTAAAGGTGCGACACGCACACGCCAGCATCAATACGCTCATTCAGGGCTCCTCTGCCGTGCTTATGAAGAAGTGGTTTATGAACACAGCTATGGAGATGAAACGCCGACAGACCGGCGGTAAACTGGTAGCTATGGTGCATGACGAAATGGTCATCGAATCTTTGCAAGATAAGGTTGACATAGTTTCTGATTGTGTTAAAATGGCTATATCACTGGTCAACGAAGAGTACAAAATGCGTTGTCGCTTAGACTGTGATGTACAAGTTGGAACAAACTGGAGTGAAATTCACTAACATGGCCGCTAACAACACCGCCTATATCGAAGGCACTTTTCACTATCCCTGTCTCTTCGACACGAAGGACAAGTTCGACCGTTGGAGCGTCGCGGTGACCCTGGAAGGGGATCAGGTCAAACACGCTCGAAACCTAAATCTCAAGGTCAATCAGAACCCTGAGAAGTACGACGGTATGCCTTATGTCCAGTTGAAGAGTAATTACCAGCCACAGGTCTTTGCAGATGACGGGTCTGAATACTCCGGCCCGACCCGTCTAGCTAACGGGACCAAAGGTGTGGTAAAGATCAGCCAGAAGCCATACAATAATAAATACGGTACTGGCGTGACAACCTACATGAGTGCGGTCAAGTTGACTCATGTAATCGAGTTCGTCCCCGATTCCAGCGGTGGCTCCTCGTTTGACGACGGCGGAGACTTTGGGGGCAGTTCCTCTAGTGACTCGGAAGAGTTCTAGAAACTGTGGCCGATAAAGACTACGGCCACTGGGACATTGATCTGGTAGGCGAATTTAACCCGGATGATCATCTGGGGTTCGTCTACCGGATCACTCGACTAGACACCGGCAAAGCATACATAGGCTGCAAGCACCTCTGGAAGTTCAAGCGAGGTAGCCGCAAGAGAATACGCGCCAGCGAGTGGCGCTATTACTGTAGCAGCAGCAACTATCTCAAGCCAGAGATCGAAGAGCTTGGTAAAGAACTCTTCAGTTTTGAGATACTTATGCTTTGCGACAACAAGCGTGATCTCTACTATAACGAAATGAAGCTCCAAGTAGAACTTGGGGTCCTGGAAGACGACACCTACTATAACGCTAATATAGGCGGTATGCGTTTCTACAGGCCGGTTAAGAGTTACTTGACACCGGAACTAATCGAAAGGATGTCAGGTACTAATAACCATGCGTATAAAGGAACCTTCTATGTCACCTACAAGTCAGGTGAGGTCGAGAAGGTCGAGGATAAAACTGTCAGAGACTGGTGCTCCGACAACGGCTTTACTTTCCAGCGTGTCTACGACGTTAGAAACGGCAAGCGAAAGACCCACAAAGGCATAGTCAAAATGGAGTACGAGCATGAGCGACAAGTCGATTGATACCCTCGTAGACGACATCTACGAGCTTCTGGACAAGGGCAAGCCCAAGCCCAACAACGAGTACCTCTTTGGCATGGCTGCGTCTATCATGGACTCGGTTCGTAAGCAGCTTTGGTTCTCTTCTGCCGGACGATCCAAGGGTGCTCTGCGTATGTCCAACCTTGGCAAACCCTGTGACCGTGCCTTGTGGTACGATATCAAGGGCGAGCACGAAGTGGAGCCGCTGCTGCCAGCTACGCGCCTGAAATTTATGATGGGCGATATCGCAGAGGCTTTGGTCCTGTACTTGGCCAAGGAAGCTGGTCATAAAGTGGAAGACCAGCAGCGAGAGATCGAGATCGACGGTATCAAGGGTCACCTTGACGCGGTGATCGACGGTGAACTGGTCGATGTCAAGTCTGCTAGCTCGTATGGCATGAAGAAGTTCAAGGACGGCACGTTGCCCAACGATGATCCGTTTGGCTACATCTCGCAGATCAGCGGCTACGGTAACGCCTTGGGCAAGAAGAGCGGCACGTTCTTGGCTCTGGACAAGAGCAGCGGAGAACTGGCCACCTACACGCACAAGGAACTGGAAGATACCTCAGATCGTATCTCTCATGTAAAGGCGTTCTTGGACGCTCCTGAGCCGCCTGAGAGGGGTTTTGAGACAGGGGTAGATAAGCAGACTGGTCGTAAGAAACTAGGAGTGAACTGCTCGTATTGTCCGCATAAGAACGAGTGCTGGAAAGACCCTGGCTTAGAACTCAAGTTCCGCTCAGGCCGTCCGGTGTTCTTCGTAGGCAAAGCCGAGAAGTCCAAGCAAGAGAAACATGATTTCTAAAGAACAATTACACGATCTGTCTGACGCTTACACAGCCGAGGACATATTAGACATACTGGGTATGTCAACCTACGATCTGCTTCTTCTGCTAATCGAACAGGTCGAAGAAAACATCGATAACTTCCAACTGAGGCCGGTAGATACCTATGAGCTATAAATCCAATTTGCTTCCCACCCAGTACCAGAACTTTATCGCCCTGTCTCGCTACGCTAGGTGGCTACCGGAAGAGGGCCGTCGAGAGAACTGGTCAGAGACCGTAGACCGTTATGTTGACAACGTAGTGGCCCCTTGCATTGACGATAGCGCGGTGGTTGAGGAACTGCGGGAAGCTATCTTGGGTTTGTCTGTCATGCCCAGTATGCGTATGCTTATGACAGCGGGACCCGCTCTCGACCGCGACAACACCGCTGGCTACAACTGCTCCTATATTGCCGTAGATGACGTTAAGGCTTTTGACGAAGCCATGATGATCCTGCTCTGCGGCACAGGTGTCGGCTTCTCTGTCGAGCGTCAGCACATCGCCAAGCTGCCAGAGGTTCCTGACCAGTTATTTGATTCTCAGGACATCATCGTTGTCCATGACTCAAAGGAAGGCTGGGCCAAGGCGTACCGTAAGCTGATCGCTATGCTTTACGCTGGCGAGGTGCCGAAGTGGGACGTGTCCAAGGTACGCCCCGCTGGGGCAAAGTTGAAGACATTTGGCGGTAGAGCCAGCGGCCCAGAGCCTCTGATTGACCTATTCAACTTTACCATCAACGTGTTCAAAGGAGCAGCAGGGCGTCGCCTGAACAGCATCGAGTGTCACGATATCATGTGCAAGATCGGTGACATCGTGGTGGTCGGTGGTGTACGTCGGTCGGCTATGATCAGCCTGTCCAACTTGTCCGACGACCGTATGCGCCATGCCAAGAGTGGCCAATGGTGGGAGCAGAACCCGCAACGTGCTCTGGCTAATAACTCTGTGGTCTATACCGAGAAGCCGGACATTGAATCGTTCATGCGCGAGTGGACCGCTTTGGTCGAGTCGAAGTCTGGAGAGCGTGGTATCTTTGCTAGGTACGCGGCAGAGAAGCATGTAGAGAACCACGGTCGCCGTAAGACCGGCTTTGAGTGGGGCACCAACCCGTGCTCTGAGATCATCCTACGGTCAAACCAGTTCTGTAACCTCACCGAGGTCGTTGTGCGCGCCACTGATAGTAAAGAGACCCTTCGTAAGAAGGTGCGCTTGGCGACCATCCTAGGCACCGTACAGTCCACCTACACGAAGTTCCCTTATCTGCGTAAGGTATGGACCAAGAACACCGAAGAAGAACGTCTGCTGGGCGTTAGCCTCACCGGCATCATGGACTGTAAGCTGACCATTTCGCCAGACCCTGAGTTCCTGGCCGAGTTGCGAGACCTGTCGGTAGAGACCAATAAGGAGTGGGCAGAGAAACTTGGCATCCCGCAGTCCGCTGCGATCACCTGTGTCAAGCCCTCTGGCACTGTGTCTCAGTTGGTCGATGCTGGCTCAGGTATCCACGCTAGGCATAGCCCGTACTATATCCGCACCGTTCGCGGAGATATCAAGGACCCCTTGACGCAGCTTATGATCGACGAAGGTGTACCGGCGGAGCCAGAGGTGTTCCACCCTGACTCGACAATGGTCTTCTCGTTCCCGGTGAAGTCTCCCAACGATGCAGTCACGCGCAATGATATGACAGCGTTGGAACAGTTGGAGGTATGGAAGCTCTACGCTGTGAACTGGTGCGAGCACAAGCCGTCGGTGACGATCAGCGTGAGGGACGAGGAGTGGCTAGAGGTAGGAGCGTGGGTCTACCGTAACTTCGACCTGTGCAGCGGCATCAGCTTCCTGCCACATTCTGACCACACCTATCAGCAGGCTCCGTATCAAGACTGTGACAAGGAGACCTACGAGAAGCTTCTCTGGAGTATGCCACCGTCTATCGATTGGTCACGGTTGGGCGAATACGAAGCAGAGGATAATACCGCTGGGTCTCAGACCCTGGCATGTGTAGGGGGAGTGTGTGAAGTTGTCGATCTCAACTAGCAAACAATGCAAAGGCGGCTGTACTCTCGATGAGAACGGCGATTACTGCGTCTGCTGTAACCGCACTATCGAAGAGATCAAAGCCGCCTATGAAGAACTAAAGCAGGAACGCTTGACCAAAGAATACTGGAACAAACTTCCTGCTTAGGTTTGTCGCTAAATAGACACGCGAGGGGCCACGGTTAGCCCCTCTTTTCTTTTCAGCTTACCGATAGCACCGCACACCGGAACACCGATAGAGATAATCAATCGGCCCAATGTGCTACTCTTACCTTTACCAGTCTCCTGATAGTGCATCTCGTTAGCCCACGCTTTGCCAAACGGTTCTACAACCTTGGTAACTAGCTTGGACCTCTGCATGAGCTTGACTACAGGAATGGCCCAAAGGTGGTAACCAGAGACTACGTTGGGCTGCTCTGTGGCCATCCGCAAGCCTATAGCGTGGTCAGAGGCATAGACCTCGTCGCTGATGCGGCCCTGTCGGTGAAGCTCGGTGCAGATGACCTTGCCGCCATCGCCGCCTCCATCACCACCAGGACCGACTTCTCCTCCGTGTGCTTCGGCAAAACTATTAACAGCATCGGTTGCATCACTCACAGCGTCGCCGCCAAAAGCAGAGCCAGTGTCTACAGCCTGTCCTTGTACAGAGGTTGTACCGGCTGAGTTCGTCGTTGCACCGATGCTTCCTAGACCAACACTTGTCACCCCCGGAGCGTTTTCAGCGTCTGCCGCTATGTCTGCGGCAATGGCCATAGCCATTTGAGTTGCTGGGCTATAAGCAACCGCCTCTGCGTTGGGATCGACTTCCTGACCATAAGCATTGATGCCGAGACCTGTGGGTCCACCTGTCGCGGTTCCAGACCCCGAAACCTGACCACCGCTGATGCCAGAGCCTGTCTGCTGGCCTACGGTAAATCCTCCCGGAGCTACTTCGTCATTGCCTCCGAAGATCGCGTTGGCCAATAGACCAGCGGCAAAACCTACGGGATTAAAGGATAGCAGGCCCTGTCCAATAGTAAGTCCGGGCGCGGCTAAGTTGCCAACCACGGTTCCTATTGTACCCGGAACCGTAGGAGTCACCGCATCGACAGCTTGCTGGAAGCTCATCGTTGGGACACTTGGATCAGTGGGTGTTGTGTTGATACCCGGAAAAGCCTCGTCTGGGCCTATTAAACCGTTAGCCATTTTTTACCTATTGTAATATTGCATGTATGCGTCGATCAGGCTCTTAGTACGGTCTGATCCATAAATGGCAAGATTGTCCACCATTGCCCTATCCTGATCAGACATCTGGCCGGTGGCGTAGTCTTTCAGATTAACATTCACATTGTCTGGAATACCGGCAGAGAACACAGGATTTCCCTGCATGATCATCTGAGCCACACCCGGTCCAAAAGCCCCTAGTAGACCGCCCTTTGGGAAAGCGTTCTGTACCGCAGCAGCGTAAGCTTCACGAGCAGGTAGCGAGGTCATCCCGACGCGCTGCTGAGGAGACATCTGTGACAGTTGCTGCTGAGGTTGCTGGAACTGAGGAGCTTTATCCCCCAGCAATCCCTGCATAACCATAGGAAAGATTTTTTCTAAAGATACTCCAAACATATGTCTTACCTCGCGTTCTTGACCATTGAAGCGCCGAAGTACAGCCCTACAATAGCACTAAGCAAATGTGTGTCCAAAGGTGTCAGGACCAGCCCTTTGACCGACTGCCACGTTGTCTCTTCGCTGCCCTCAAAGAACAGGAAACCTGGGTTCCATTCGGTGTAGCCCACGGTTACCGAAACCTCTGGCCAGAAGACGGCTACAATCTTGGGCCACACGATCACCGCGAACACCGCTGACAAGGCGATGATCCTACGGGTCACTTGGAAGCCCTTGTTCTCGTATCGTCGGGCCAAGTCTGTGGCCTTAGACTGCGCTGAGAGACCGTCTATAGCCCTCTGGAAAGCGTCCTGCTTGGCCTTCTGGCTTTGACCCCAGAGCGTCATCACTCCCGAGAGCAAGCCTGAGCCAAGCATGGTGATTAGTTCTAAAGGTAGGCCACCCATGTTACTCTCGCCCCGTTAGTTTCTTGACCGTCTCCGTCTCCCAGATGCGTAGAGCCATCCAGATGATAGTGAACACACTGGCCACCGCTGGGAGAACTTGAATGACAGTACCGAAGGCAATGGAGCCAGCGGCGATATCGATTGCAGTTTTACCGTCCACTGTCTAATCTCCCCATTACGCTGCTAAAGTAATTTCTGGTTTCTTTGGGCAGTTTGTCTATATCTGCCCCGCGTTTTAACCATTTATCCGTATTACCTACGCCCCAGTTGTAAGCTATGAGAGCGTCTCTAGTGTTGCCATATCTGTTTTTCAAAGCGTATAGATAATCAGTACCAAACCTTACATTTTCTTGAGGATCAAAAGCGTCTTTCAAAGGTTTAACACCAAAGCCTGGTTTTTTTGCAGTGTTTGGCATGATCTGCATTAGACCTTCCGCCCCTACTGGACTTACAGCCTTTGGGTTTCCACCGCTTTCTTGTATAATTACAGACTGCACTAAAGGATCGCTGCTGTATTGAGCAACGCCTTCAATGTCTGGTTCTAACAAACCTTTAAGAACCCGCTTTGCATCTACGGCTTTATCCAAAAGACCAAAGTAATCAAGAACTGCTTTCGCGCTTTCCATAACAGTTTCCTTAGAACCCAATGCTGAGACGGGCGAGGATAGCAACGTCGCCCAAGATAGAAACATGATCGATGCTAAAACGTATACTCTGTACATATGTTTCCATTTTAGCGCTCTTTGGCCAGACGTTCGTTGTACTTCTCTGCCCCGCCTAGGAACCAGTTGTAAACAAGAGGACCAACAACAGGAATACTGCGGGTATACTTAGCAATATCAGGGTCTTCTCCAGCAAGTTCTGCACCTCCTTCAAACACCGCATCCAAGATCGGAGTAGCTGGCATGATCAGGTCCTTAGCAGCGTCGGTAATCTGACCCTTGCTAATGTACTTATCATTAATATACTTGTTGCCGCCGTAGACACCCAACAGCGCCCATAGAGCGTTGTTAGGAATATCGTCTACTTCCACGTCACGTCCCAGCAGGAGGTCTTTGACAGTCTGAGTAGCCACGTTAGCGGTAGACAAATAACCAGCCAGCAAAGCTGCTTGTTTAATCGCCTGGGTCTTACTACCCTTTGCATATTCCTGCACAACATTGCGCCGCACTACGTCGAGCTGCTTCAACGTGAACGACTTCAGCGCGTACAATATGCGACCATTTTTGTACATATTGTAGCCTTGCGGAAGTTCCAGCATCGTAATAGGCTGAACGTCTGACAGTTCGTTAAAGGCGTGGAACTTAACGATGTCGCTGATTTGTTTATTCTTTAGATCAGCCACTAGCGCGTCGATCTCACCCTCGTAGAACTTGCCCCACTTTTTGCGGAAAGCTGCTTCGCCTTTGGCAGTTTTGACCATGTTGATATTCTTACGGAGAGAAGCGTTAATCGCAGTCTCTTTACCGAGACGGTCAATAGCCTTGAAGCCAGATGCTCGGAACATTTTGTCTAGAAGTTTAGCGGTAGGCCGCACTTCTGCAACTTCCTTGGAAATATCAGACAAGCCAAGATCAACCAGTTTGATATTCTTTGCACCAAACATAGAAGCGATGGTGTTACGGAAACCATAGAGAGCACCAGAGACACCGAGATCGCCTAGCTGTGTAATAGCAGAGATCGGGTTAGCAATAGTTCCCATGTAACCAAGGTCACGCAAGATGCCGATACCTTGGCTTGAACTTTGCTCACCACCGATAAACCTAGCGCTGATAAGTTCTTTCAGCTTGTCCTGATTAGAATGTCCAGCCGACCCGCATCGATCTCCTTCTGGACTACGCGACCGATAGAGCCTTCTACATCTATAGTGCCGTCTACGTTTCTCATAACATCGTCTACGCCACGGCCAAAGAAGTTGCGGCGTTCAATGTTGTTTACAGCGTTGCGAATATACATATGCAACGATTCTTCTGGTGAAGCGTAATACCGAAGCTGACCGTCATCTATTTTTTGAATAGTACGTTTTTTAACATTACCGGGCAAGGGCGCATCTTTAAGACCATATCCGCGCAGTGCTTTGTTGGCGATTTCTTTTTTGACATCTTCGCTTATCTGGTCAACCTGTATGCCCTTCTTCTTAGCAAACTCTCGCTGCATTTTATCAATAGCGCTGCGCTGTTCACCGCCAAGTGATTTAAGCAAGCCGTCATAATCTTTGACAATACGCGGGAAATAGTTTTGTTTTTCTATAAAGTCAAATCCAGAATCTTTGTACTCTTTGTAAAAAGTACCCAGCATTTCTTTAACAGGTTTGAAACTTTCGGCTAGTCCTGATCGCTGCGATTTCATAAGTCCTTCTGCCGCTTCGAAATCACCATTGTACAAATGTCTAGCAATCGCTCCTTTTTCATTTTTACCGAGAGCCGAAAGATTTTTTATAAAAGGTTCTGCTTGTTCCAGACGTTCCTTGGTTTTCAAGTGTACGTCTGCTTCAAACTTACGCACACGTCGCAAGATTGGCTGAGAAATCTTACCAATTTGCGTAGACAACACGCCTAGGTATTTATCCAAAGGTTTAGCAATAGGTCCTACTATTCTAGAAAAAGCGCTGTCATTAACTATGGCGTCATTAACAGCATCTTCAGCCCCTTTTTCAAACTTAACAGCACCTTCGCTGATTAAGTCTGGAATTTTACGCCGCAACGCTGACACAGCTTTGCCAGCGATAGGGAGCGCGGCTGCACCGGCACCGCCTAAAGCTCCTACGATAGCAGCTTTTTCTAGGTCAACGTCTCCTGTCTGCGCTATGTCTTCCAAAGCACTATACCCTGCGCCTAGACCAGCGCCCGCTGCCAATGCTGCTTTAATACCTACTCCAAATGGGGTCAATGTTGTAGGATCAGCTAGCGTACCCGCAATTTCTCCAATGGTTTGAGCAACGCCTTCTTGAGGCTCAAAGTATGGGCCGTAGTCTTCTAAAAGCTGACGCTCTTTAGCGCGAGTAATCATTTGCATACGCTCTGACCAGTCTGCATCTGTAAAGCCAGCGCCATATGCTTCTTCTGTAGAATAGAATTTTAATCCTGTGTCAAAGCCAATATCAAGTTTGCCTATATCGAAATAGGAATTTAGAGCATCTATACCGTAACCGACAAAAGACCTAGCTTCATCGAAGCCATACATAAACTGCTGCATGGCGTTCTCAACACCAGCGTCTTTTAGCTTGCCGTCTACAATACGATCTCCAGGATTTGCTCCTAGTTCTTGCAAACGAGCAGAGTTCGCTATGTCTTGTTCTGTTACGCGAGTGCCTAGATCAATACGGTCTTCTTCAGACGAAAACTTACGAATCAGGTTGTTGTCGGAGATTTCATCCCCCGGTGCAACCCCCAGTTCCATAAGTCTAGGAGAAGACTGAATGTCCTCTAGCGTAATTGTCTGTGTTTCAGCCATTAGATACTACCGACCAACGTTGGCAAATGGGTCCGCTCCGCCAGAAGCTGCCACTCCTCCAGAAGAAGCAGCGGTAGCGGCCCGCCCTGCTAATTCTGAAGCTGCTTGTATACCGGCTTCCTTAATAGAAAGTTCTGGATTACCGGCTCTAATTTCAGTCGCACGAGTAGCAATAGCAGTCAGAATCTCGTCAGTTTCTGGAGCAAGTCCGACAAACCGTGCTATTCCACTTTTGTTTAGCTCATCAACAAGATCACCAACTTGAGGATCGTTTTGTAGATAATCTTTTAGAGCATCCATTTGAGGTTTGGTCAAAAGCGCTGCTTTCCGCGTCGCTTCTGCTTTCTGCCTAGCTTCTCTTTGACGCTGTAGTTCTAAACTTTCAATATCGCGAAGTTCCCGACGACGACCAGCCTCTAGCTCACGCTGTTCTTTAAGAGCTTTCAGAGCGCGTTGTTCTTTAGCTTTCTCGTCTGCTCGAATACCTGCCTGAGCTTCCGCCATGCCCATCAACATAGAGTCAATACCCTGCCCCTCAAAACCAGGGCGTAGAAACTCTGGCCGTGCAGACATCTTGAGGAAGTTTTGCACAAAGCCCCCAAGATCTCCTCCGAGAAGTGATTCTAAGAAGCCACGTTCTCTCTGATTTTCTACTATCCGGCTACCATATTCTTGGCCTGCGTCTATCGCCGCTGCGCCGGTACCTTCTACCGCTGCTACTCCAGTTTGAGAACGCACAGGTACTGAAACCGCAGAGGGAACAGGAGCAGAAACAGGCTGACCCAATGACCGTGGCAAAGGCTGGACCATGACTGACGAACCAGGCATCCCTGGAACATCAGGCCTTAAACCAGGGGTAACACCAGAATTGTATAAATCTATCTGTGTGATTGTTGGTAAAACAGTCGTCGCTTCTTCTTGAGGTCGTGCTCTTCCCCTTGAAATAATATCTAGGATGCGCTGCTCTTCCGGTATAGTTTCAACACGAAATTCGGGCAGAAGCGCTCTCATAGCTTGGGCGGACATTGCCCGCTTGTCTAGACGATTGTTATTCTCAGCCATCAGATTAGCCCTCTAAAACGCATACGCGGCGCTGCGACCACCGCCATGTTCAAAAACTGCTCGATACCTTTTTCCGCTTCGGCCTGTAACTGAGCAGGAGTCCGCAAAGATGTAGGGATTTGACCGTATGTATACGGAGACGGAGTTCCTCTGTAACTTGGACCAGGAGTTGAAACAGGCAATAGAGAAGGCTCTCGACCCAGAAGTGGTTTTACAGTTGGAACTTTACCAGAACCCTCGTCCTCTTTTAGAGCGTCGAGGATTTTATCCATCTTCTTTTTAAGATCAGTGTCTTCGTAAGTCGCGTACTCTTCTTCTGTCTTCAGAGTTTCTTTCTCTAACTCTGGGTCCATGTCCATAGTTATCTCATACGGAGTAGCTTCTCCGTAATCGGCTGCTCGCTGTTTGAACAGTGTTCCCATAGTTACCTACACAATCTTGCCGTAGTTGACACGCAGGTAGCCATCGTTGCCCACAGCGACAGCTTCAGGCATAAGCTTGAGAACTTCCTGAGCAATGACGCCAAAGGTTGTCTGATCACCAGCGATCTTTTTACCTTCGCGTGTCCATTCCCAGTGATACAGCGGGATACCGTTGGGCAGTTTGCCAATTCGTTTAATGTTGGTTTTAAGTCGGATATCCGAAGGAAGAAGCCCAGCGATAGTACCAGCGGCACCAGCAATCTGCTGGAATGGAGACAGGCCGGGAATTGCCTGACCCTGCGTACCACTGGATGTCTGCTGCATCTGGGTGCTGCTGCCGAGACCTGCGAGACCACCGAGCAGGTTGGCGTAAGTGATTGCCTGAGCGCGTTCTGCCTCTTGCTGCTGCTGGGCCAAGCGAGCAGCGTCCGACAACTGAGCAGCCTGACGAGCTTCGACATCGCGACCAATCTGCTCCTGCAACGCACCCGGCGTAAGCTGTGCCTGCAAGACCTGCTGCGCCATTCCCGGAAGATCGGCCTGAACCTGACGGCGACGAGCCTCTTCTTCGCCCAGAGCCTGAGCCATCTGCTTCTGGATTGTCTCTTCACGAAGCTGCTGCTGCATGGCCTGTAGCTCGCCTAGGGCAGTCGAGCCTAGGCCGAATTGACCCGCCTCGATAGCCTGACGCTGCGCCAGTAGCTTGTCTCGCTCTGTCAGGCGACGGGCCTGATTAGCGATATCTCCAACCTGTGCCTGATACAAGGCGCTAGTTCCAGGCGCTGCCGTGGCCTGTGCCAGTTGCTGCTGAAAGATATCTTGAAACGCCGGAGCAAAGCCAGCGGCCTGCTGACCTACCTGACCGTAGATGTCTCGCGCTGCCAGTGTCTGAGCAGACTCAGAAGGTACGAAACTTCCCGTGTACAGCGCAGGGTCCTGCGTGAAGATATTCTCCAGCGAAGGAAGAAGTTCCTGAATGTACGGCTCTACCGGAGCGTATGGCTTTACTTCGCCAGAAGACTGAGCCTGAGACGAAGAAGGTACGCTGACGACTGTGGTTTTAGGTCTGAAGAGACTGCCCATATTTATAACCTTTTGTAGATAGTGATGCAGCTAAACTCGTAGCCCAAAGGCTCCATCACTTTTTCCCACCCTTTCCTGCCTGTCATTTCAAAGAACTGGTAGCCCAAGCTTTTGTAGTATTTCTCTACAACTGGAACTACGTCTGGAAAATTAAACTTACCGCCTATGGCCTCTGCCATGATGCCTGTCTTTTGCGGGTAAGGCGCTGCGCCTATGACAAAACAACCAACTATGTTCTCTTCTGTATCTACACTGACCCAGAGGTCCGAGTCTTTGTCTACTAGTTTCTGAATAACATCTACTGCTTTAATTATATCAGTATTTCCGCGTTCTGTCGATTTTTCTATGTAGTTCCAACATTGAGCCAAGATTGTCTTAAACTTCTTATGCTGGTTGTTTACCCGCCTATAGCTTAACCCACGAACCGGCAGAGTTGTAAAAGTATATACCTTCTCCGCTGCCTGGGTCCCAGCTAGTTCCATCTGCATATCTAATGTCTCCTTGAGAAGGCTTGTCTGGTGCCGCGTAGGATACATCCAGATGCCCGTCTCTAAGCAAATCTGTCACAGCCGAGACTTCCAAGAGCATTTCGTCGATATAGACCGGCAACTCTGCTGGCTCTGCCGGAGCATTGCGGGGGCTAAATCGTAGAAACTCTCTGCTCATCGGTCTGAGACAACTTCTGTTTCTAGCGCATATCCAGACATCCTGAAGATGGTGTCTGCGCTTGTTTCAAACTTGACCGCTATGTATCTACCCCTGACACGACAATCTACTTTGTTGTCTTGCCCGATGGTAAACGTCACAGGGTCGTTATAGACCACACCCTCGTAGGGGTTTAGCTCTGAGCCTATGCTAATCTGCAACGTGCCTGTACCTTCAATCCTAGGATACATGGCGGTGACAGATTTGATAGCGTCGGTGCGACCGGCGTGTAAGCCTCGACGTTCCAAAGTTGTGGTAAACGAGGTGCCGTCGAAGGTGGTACCAGAGTCGGTCAGGTAGAACTTTGAATCGTTAGTGCCACACATCAGCAGCGAGTCAATCGCAGGGTTGTATTCCTGCTGAGACCAAGCGAGCGTAGAGTTCTGCCAAGTAGCGGTAGAAGCGGTCCAAGTGTTGGTCAGCACCGGATTAACCAAGCCACGAGCGATGTAGTTGACACTGGGTAGGGACCTAATGGTCCAAGTGTTATCGCGGTAGTTCCAGATCAGAGCCTCGTCAGCGTAGCCGCTGGTGGCGTTCTGCTTAGGGTAGCAAATCCAGACTTCGTTCTTGATCTTGTTGTGGACCAAGAAAGTACGGTAGTAGTACGTCGTGTCGATCTCTGAGAACAAGTAGGTCTTGACGGTATCGTCAATGACACTCTTGACCGTGTTGCCGTTATGGATAACCACGTCGTTGGTAGACATCATAACGTGGCGACCGTCGCCTAGATCGACCACAGCGTCTCTAGCAAACAGTCCAACGTCTTTGAACTTCTCGCGGATGTTAAAGGTAAACGCACCGCCTACGTAGTTCAGCGAGAATACGCTGTCTTCCTTGTAGATCAGAAGCTCGTTGCCCAACTGTAGCGCGTTGAGAATATGACCCTTGGTGCCACCGATAGTGGCCTCTCCTGCCTCTGACGCTGTGCTCGCTGTGTTCCAAGTGTCAGCACCGTTGGTAGAAGCACCCTCGGGAATAGCGTCGCTCCAGCGGATCGTGAAGGGCTTGTTGGTTCCGCTGTCTGTCACGTTCATGGCAACTAAGTGGTTGCGGAACGGGACAATGGTTTTACAAGTAAGGTTAGCTGGCCAATCGCTCAGGTCAGCAAACACAGAGCCTGTCTGAGCGATAAACTGAGGATCGTCTAGGCCATTGGTAACGACCAGCACGCCGCCTAGGATGCCGCCTTGCCAGTTGTTCTCCGTACCAGACAGCGTCGTATACGCGCCAGCAGTTCGGGTAATATCAGTATGAGTAGTTCCATCGATTTTATACAGCGCTGTGAGACCGCCGTAGACCCAGAGATCGCTGCTGCCCTGCGCCCAGCTAATCGCCCAGTACGGGTCTGTGCCAACGGCGCCAAACACTTGAGAGTGTCCGGTGATTGTACCAGCCTTCCTGTCAACGAAACGAGCGTTGTTCACGTCGTCGAAGAACGTAGGAGGCATGTCATACGGAGACAGGTCCCGGTTGTACGAGAACGGGATTTGCTGACCGTTGATATCGAAAAGTTGTTTAGCCATCGCCTACCGTTGTATCTTCTGTCCAAGTAGTAGCTTGGTATTCTTGGAGAGCAATGTAGTCGCCGTCTTCCAAGAGAATGTTACCGTTGCCCTCTTGGATCAGGTCGAACAAATCTTGTACCCAGTTGGTAGCCATTAGGCACCTCTACGCACTAGACCGCCAGGATCACCCTGCACGGTCATGGTCATAACCGTACCACTGTAGCGAGCTTTGTCTTCTGCCGCTGTCACGTCGGTCAGTGTCTTCTGATAGACCGCGTTGAACCGCTGAGACTGCTCTGAGTCGTTTAGATAGATAGAGCCTTCCAGACATGCTCCAAAGAGGTACAGGTCTGGAAACTCTTGAAGGATCGTATTGGTCGTGTTGCTGTCTGACAGCGGGGTCAGCTTTTTGAAGTAGTTGATCCCGATAGTGTAAGCAGCGTCGGGCGTAGGGAACAGTTTGATGTTCTTACCTAGATTGGTATACGCGCGAGGAAAACCGTTGCTGTAGGTACCGTACTCGCGATTGCCTGACTCAGGGGAAAGATAAGACAGGGCATAGTCGCTAGAACCGTTATCGTAGACAATGTTGCGAAGTTCGATCAAATCCGTAGGCAGGTTGTAGAACGCTGTGCCAGAGGTGGTCGTGGTATTAGCGCGGATCATGTTAGCCCGCACTCGCAAATCACGGTTCAGTCGATTTTCAGTCAGCGTGATAAAATCAGGAATAACCGAAGTGAGATCATTTCGGTTAAGATAGTTAGCAACGCTGGTCTTCAAATCGGAGTAGGTAGCTAGAGCCATTACAGGTTACTTTCGTGAGTTCGCAGCCATTTGTATTCTGGATCATTGAGAAGCTGCTTAACCTTTGGCATGTGGTCTTTGTTAAAGACATCGACGCCCAGTTCGCGCTTCCACTTTTCAATCACTACTAGCGGGATGCTGGCAACCTTACGCATACTTGATGCAGGGTTGGCAGGTCCGTACATCGAATCACCCAGCGCTTCTTTCTTGTTCAGTTCAAGAATAGGCTGTACGTCCTGAACACGGTTGACGACCATGTTGTCGTTCTCGTGATCATATTTAAGTTTTGTCTTGATAGGTCCGTTCATATTATCCTCTAATTGGGGAGAGAGCCGCTACAGACCCTCTCCCCGTTTAGACTTACGACAGGTCGTAGACCGCGCCGAGGGCCTTCTCGTTATTCACGACAAGGGTGTACTCAGCGATGATCGCACGCTGCTCGCCGTCAGACGTGGAAGCAACTTCTTTCTGGAAGAACGGACGCAGATAAGCCACGCCGTAGTATTCCGGATCGAGCAGCCACACGTCGCGAGACCGCTGGAAGCGGTTCGGGACAACGGCCATCTCGCCAAAGTCACTCACATAAACGTCCATGCCGCCAATGATGCGCTGGTCGCTGACATCATTGAAGTTGGAAACGCCAGCAGAACCGCCGACGCCGACGAAGCTGGAGAACGTCTGCTTCGCCGACGGGGCCATCATCAGGTACTTGATGTTGGCACCTTCGTCGTAGGCCGACAGGATCGAGGCTTTGAGCAGCGTCTCGGTGAAGGTACGCTGGGTACCGTCGGTACGAGCCGTGCCGTTACCGCCAGCACCAGCAGCCGTGCCACCAGAGCCAACGCTG
>Ga0070749_10001113_pt1 | contig 18167 bp, 7 predicted proteins | sample VirMetDEL_Nov_18_FD_75180 | JGI IMG/M metagenome (GOLD analysis project Ga0070749, IMG submission 75180) | Aqueous microbial communities from the Delaware River and Bay under freshwater to marine salinity gradient to study organic matter... | ecosystem: Environmental > Aquatic > Marine > Coastal...
CTCAAATCAAGAAACTCATTATTCTATATACGATGAAAAACCAAATATTGGAAATAACTATTATAGATTAAAGCAAACAGATTATGATGGTTTATTTAAAATATTTCAATCAATAGTAGTGTTTATAGAGGAAAATAAATATATTATAAAAACAATTAACATCAGCGGTCAACAAGTTAATGTTAAAAGTAAAGGACTTTTTATAGACTTATGGAACAATGGAGAAGCAACTAAATATATAAATAAATAACTTAAAATTTAAAACATGTGTGAATTATGCGAAGGTCTTTGTCAAGGCTGCTAAATAATAAAAGGGAGGTCTTACGGCCTCCCTTTTTTGGTTACAGGAACTTTGGGTATGGTGCCCAGTTTTTTTGTTCCTTATTTCATTAACTCTAATAGCTTGTTTACTCTATCTTTCTCATACTTTAAAGCTTTTATTTCAGCATCACTTAATCCTAAACTATCTAACTTAGCTACTTGTTCTGCTTTGTTTAAAGCTTTATACTTAGCTGTATCCTCAGCTTTTTTATCTACCTTTATTTTTCCACTACTATTCTTATGTATTATTAAATCTATCTTAGCTTTTTCAGATTTAGCATTCTTAATAGTGTACTCACCGTAACCTAAACTTCTAAGCATTTTAATTTGTTGAGCAGCTGTTAGCTTCTTTAAAGTATCATAATCTGTAGAACCTTTAGCTGCTTTATAATTTTCTACAGCTTTAGATGCTTTAGCTTTTTCCTTTTGCTCAGGAGTTAATTCAGGTTCTTTTGCTTTATCTTTTAATTGCCACTCTGGCCAACCAGCAAGCATTGCTACTCTTTGCCATAGATCATTGTCTTCATTAAGTGCTCCTTCAATGTTTTTCATTTTATAAAATAATCTATCAATAGGAACATTAACAGTAGCAGAAACAACCTTAGCAAAAGCTTCATATGCTGGATTATCTAAAGCAAAACCTTTATCAAATATAACCTGTCTTCTTTTCTTGCTATCAAAATGCCATGCGGCTTGTTTAAGTTTAGATATTTTAGAATTAATAGGTGGTGAGAACTGAGTTAATTTCCAAACAGCATCTACATATTCAGGTCGTTTTCTACCTGATCTTTCGTATATATCCATTAAGAAGTTTTTACCTACAGAAACTGCTTGGCCTGCTATACCTAAACCTCTAAGTAAAGAATCTAACATACCGTTAGCTGTGTTTAGATATTTTTTCTGTTTGCTCTCATCTTCTTCTTCATCGTCATCACCAAATCCTAAAGCGAATACAGCTTGTTGTAAAGCGTTGAATATTACGTTTTGTATAAATCCGTAGTATATAATTTTACTCACATGTGTTTTAGCATCACCTCTACCATTAATTAAATCTTGTATAGCTCTTTTTTGTATACGAGCATACTGCATTGGAGTATTGGCAAATGCTAATATGATTCTACCTAAATCACTAGACTGTTGAGCAGATATTCTACTAGGATCAGATGACTGTTGCGACTCTTCAGCTACTTGTCTCCACTCTACCATTGCTTGAGCTTCTGCATCAGCTTCAGTCATACCACTATTTTTCATAAGATCTTTAATCCTATTTCTATAAAATGTAGCACCACCAGATGCGATAGCAAAACTATCTGCATATTGCGTAGGTAAATATCCTTTTTGTAATATATAGTTTATAACTGCTTTAGCTTTATTCTTGCTTGTCGATGCTGCATCTGCTATTTCACTTTCAGATATATTAAGTTTTAAACCATTACGTCTATCTTTTAGATAATCAGAGTTCATTAATTTAACAAAGTCAGACCAATATTGCTTTTGATTAGCGAAAGCTGCACCAGCTCTAATAGGATTATTAAAGTTCCAATTAATAAAGTTAATAGAAGATATAGTTTGAAGTACAGCTGATCTAGTATTGAAGAACATTATAGTTCCTATAGATCCATTAATATAATCTAATACTTTATTACTAAGTCTATTACCAGTGTCAAGTCTATTTCTACCAGACTTCATTCGTTTTAATATACCTTCTAAAGCTTCTCTATATTTACTACCATATATAGCTTCTAGTTTGTTCAAGTTTTCTTTAGAGTATATAGCGTCAACGTTTTGTTGCCACTCAGCTAGATATTTAGATCTTTTCTCTGTATTAATTAAATCTATAAGATCAGTTGTTATAGTACCTGTTAACCACTCTGGTCTTGGTTTAGAATATCCATCACCTTTAGTTATACTTAATATTTGCTCTGCAAAAACTTTTAGTTTAGGATTATTTTCAACTACTGATTGTAATTCTTTTAAATCAGTTTTAGATAGGCCAGGTATTTCATAACCTATACTTTGGAATAAATAAACTCTAACAGCTTGCTCATTAGTCATACCTGTAGAGTTCTTTTTTCTAAGATCCTTAGGCACATCTAGTGATTTTTTAAGTTGTTTAAAGTCATTCATTAGATTTAATCTAGCTGCAGACATATTTTCTTGAGCTTTAGTATATGGATCAAGTAAATGCTTTTTATACCAAGCCATTTGTCTGTCGCCTAATTTACCTTTACCTAACGTAGGATATATTAAACCTAAGAAGTCTTCAGCTGAGTGAGGTATAAAGAATTTAAACCTACCTTTGCTAGCACCAATTGTTTTAGCTTTAGCAGGTGAATACTCTTTGTAATATTCTATACCCGTTGTTTCTTGTAAAAGCTTATTATATGCTATACTTAAATCTTTACTTTGTTTTATTTTAGCTTGTTGTATTTTAGACTTAACATCTATAACACTCAACGCGTCTTGAACTGCTTTTACATTTTGATAAGCATCATCAGCAAAGTAGAAATCGTTATAACCTTCAGCTGCTTTATCTACTATCCAATTAGCTTTTGCTTCACCTGTAGAGTTACCAAGTCCAATTATATTTTCACGCTTAAACTCTAAACCTTCAGCTTTTAAAAACTCATATATAGCGTCTTGAGATTCAGGTGCGCGAGCAGTAAGTACAAATAAATCTTCATTACCTCTAGCTGCTTTTATCTTTTTAGCAACTTCAAATAAAGGTCCACGTCTACCGTCTCTAACAATATTAAAATCACTAAAATCCATTACAGCTCCTTCAGCTACAAGATCTCCTCCTTTTTCAGCAAACTCTTCAGCTGTTAATTGTCCTCTAGTTCCATCTTGTTTAGTGTAAAATACTATGCTATTTGTTTGAGCTAATGTATCATCAAAATCAAATACCCTAATTTTTTTAATTGGCTGATCTAGTAAATTAGCTTTTCTCAAAGCATCATCAAGCGTCGCTGCTTTACTTAATACAGCATTCATATCTACTTGTTTGCTTTGAAATAAAACTACCTTTGATTCTTCTGTAATAGACTTATTGGAATTAGAAGCTTCTTGTACATTACTAGACAAAGTAGTTCCATCAACTTCTTTTATGACTTGATAATAAAATTGCTTTTTAGCTTCTGCTTTTGTTATATCATTATTAGCTATTTGATATATTAAATCTTGCTGTATAGATATTACTTCTGGATTTATTAGTTTTTTATCTACATCCAAACCAAAGTATTCTGATACAGTCTGTGTTTTACCATTTTTATTTATTATAATTCTATTAGGATCAAAACCACTTACTCCATCAGGGCTAATAGCTTCATTTACTTTCGGATCAAAATACCTAACCCAAACCTCTTTTGCAAGTGACGGATCATTAGCTCTAACTGCTTCTATTATTGACTCAAAGAAACCATCAGGCATTTTACTTTGTAATCCAGCTCCTTTTAATTTATGATCGTAATATTTGTTTATTAGTATTTGAAAGTAATTATCATTTATATAAGGCATAACATCTGAAATGCTTATGTCTTTTAATGATGGATCAGCTACAACTTTAAATAAAAATTCACCAACTTCGTTAGCAGGTATTACATGTTCTCTTTCAGGACCTTTATTGCTTTTCCAATTTTCTTGATAGCCTATAGGATAACCAGCCATCCTCATAATATGACTACTATTTGAAGATGAAGTTTGTATATAAGCAGCTATAAACTTAGCATTTTCTGGATTAGCTTTATACATTGCTTCAAACTGTTTCCACAATACTTCTATACCTTCTTGTTTTAGCTTATTAGCTTCTTTCCATTTATCATTTTGAAATACTCTTTTACCTGTATCTTGTATTTTACTCCACCAAGTACTGACACTTTTCTTTACTTCATTTAAAGCATCTCTTTCTCTTTGTGTTAAATCAAAAGACTGATTGACTCTAGCTTTAGCTTTTACTTCACTTAACTCTTCAGAGCTTAAAAACTGTGATGGAAACTTACCTCTACCTCCATTAGCTAGTGTACTAGGATTCAATAATGTAATAGGTAGATACTTAGGCCATTCATCTATTAAAAACTCTTTGAATAATTCAATATCATCTTGACTTACTATTTGACCATTACTATTTCTAGCGTTCAAAGGTGTCTGTCCTAATACTATCAATAATGCATCAACGTTACGTTTAGCAAATAATAATCTAGGATCTTTTTGGGTTTTTCTAGCAGAAGTTGCTCTAACTCTATCTGATTCACCTCTCTTAGCTCTTACTTCAGGTAATAAATCTTTAAACATCTTTTTGCCATAAGCTTCCATAAGCTTGCCTTTTCTATTAGAATTATTAGAAGCAGTATCGTTTAAAAAGAAGTCAGCCATAGCTTCTGGCCCTGGATTTTTAATATCAAAAAGAGAAACACCTTGCGCTTCATTCTCTACAAAAGCTCTACCAGAATCTCTATACTTTCTTATTTCAGCTTGTGTAGTTAATTTTTTATTAAACTCAGTAAAAATTCTAGGTTTACCTTGTCTTTGCAAACCTTTATCTAAGTCTATTAAATAATCAACACCTAAATCTCTTATATTATTATAGTTGTCTAATATAAATTGTCTTCCCCAATTACCTTTAAATATGTTCTCATTAACCCATTTTTTCAAACCTGGGCCAGCTACTTGATTTACTTTAGTTCTGTAGTTTTTAGCATCTACATCTGGTAATTTTTTAACCAAAGGTTCAGCTGCTTCTTTAAATGATTTAACTTCTTGAGGTGTTAAACCTTTTTCTCTACCTCTAACTATGTTTTTTCTAAATGTAGATCTCGGAGCTTCAGTAATATCTCTGTCAACGTTTTCTATAATATTTGTCGATGTATCAGCTATATCAAATGTTTGTCCTTCAGCAGTTGGTTGATCTATAGAACGTCCACTTACAGTTGTAGCATATTGTTTTTTAGTGTCAAGTAAAGCAAAATCAATTTGACCGTTATTACCTGTTATATATCCAAATAAACTTTCATTTTTAGCAGGATCAAAGTTTTTTAATACTCTTTCAGAAACGTTTTCCTTTACTTTTCTTACTATGTCTCTTTTTACATTATCATCTAAACCGCTTAAACTACTATCTCTATTTATTCTTCTTAATATTTCACCATCTAATAACCTTGTGTTTTGTATAGCTTCATAAGCTTCAAACGCAGCCATATCAGCTTGAAATTCCTGCTTGTTTTTAAATCTAGCTTTTTGATTCTCATCTTGAACTATATTATCTAAAGTTTCTTTCATGTCTTTAGATTGTCTTATATCTGCATCTGAGACATCCTGATCTGTTTCTTGTCTAATTAGTTCTTGCTCTTTCTTTCTTTGTTCTATTTCCGCTGTAGAAACATCTTCATCACTAGCTAATTTACCTTTTAGTTTTACATTACCTTCTCTAAATCTTTTTAATCTTTCAGATTCTTTACCAGTTTCAACAGCTCTTCTGTGGTCTTTAATTAGATTTATTAGATCTTTTTCGTTTCTTAAAGTTACTTCTTTTTTAAATGTATCATTATACAACCTGCGTAAACCATCTTTTATCTTAGTAAATAAGTTGTCTTTACCTAAACCAGTTACAACATTTTGATCCGTCAGAGCATCTCCAAAAAACATTATCATTTCTTCAGCTAACATAGCTGCATCGTAGTCAGCGTCTTCTCTGTAAAGCTTTTCTTTTTCTTCTATAAGCTTAATAGCTGATTCTGAACCTTTTGTTTTTTCTAACTTATTTTTTATTAAGTTACTCAACCTAAAAGCTAGTTCAGGATTATTTTGCAATACATTAGACAAGAAAGCATGTCTATCTTCGTGAGTTAATAATTTATCTAAGTCAGCGTTTTCATCAACTATTATTTGAGTATTTCCATTAGAGTCTTCAAATATAGCAGCACCGTTATTTAATTCTTCTTTTATTTTAGCTTTTTTATTTTCAGGTACATTAACTAAAGCATCATTAACACTCTGCTCGTTGCTTACATCTACTGCGTTAATATTAGCATCTGGATTTAAAGCTTGTATATTCTGTAAAACTTCTTGCTTTTGTTCTCTACCTTTAGTAGCTAAATCTTTATTTTCTTGCTTTAACTCTTTTACTCTTTGTATTTTATCTTCTACTAAGTCTGGATCTCTACCTTCTATTTGTTCTTCAAGTTCTTGTATTTCTTCTAAATTAGAGTGCGCTATTTGTTGTTGTCTAGTACTTAAGTTACTGGGTATTTTAGACATAATACCATGTATTTTCTTTATGGTTTCTAACTTCTTATCAGCCTCCTCTCTAGTTGGTATTTTTCCTTTTTTTAAATCTAATTCTATTCTAGCTATTTCATTTTGTAAACCTTCATCAGTGCTAAACATTTGGTAATTAGCAGCAAATTGAGTGTCAGATAAATCATTCATCCACTTTGTATTTCCTTCTTCTTGTGTAATTTGCACAGCAGAAGATACTGTTGCTATAGGACCAGAAGCAGCCATTGTTAATAATGTAACTTCTTTAATTTGCTCAAACATCTCTTTAGAACCCCAATCAGCATTAACAAAACCTGTTTCACCTGTTTTGCCAGTAAATCCATTCAAGTAGTTAACTAAGTCTTGACCACCTATTTCAACTAGCTCTTGTATATTTTCTGTTATAACTTCACCTGCCATACCAGCGCTAGCAGATCCAGTTATTAAAGCACCTTTTCTAACTAAGTCAGCTATAGTATTATCAACAACTTTACTCATGTTTTTCTTGCCACTGCTAGCTGCTTTACCAATTATGTATCTTACTACTTGAGGACCAGCTTTACCTACAGTAGCATCAATACCTAGCTTTTCTAATTGGCCAATAACGTAACCCATACCAGTAGAATACAAAAACTTAGATCTAGGATCCATATCCTTAAACTCATCTTTGCTTAACTCTTCATCTATCTGTGTGTATATTCTAGCATACATTGGACTAGTAGCTGTTTTACCAGCACTTTTAGCTACTAACTTAGCTGCAGCTGTTACTGTAGGTGCTTTTTTGAAAGTTTGAAAAGTTGTACGAGCAGCTCTTATAGCACCACTACCACCCATTCCCTTAGTAACCATAACGTCAAACACCATGTCAATCATTACTTGCTGCGCTTGTCCTGCAAAACTTTCATTCCATTGTCTAGAAAATCTTTTGTCAGTGTTTACATTGAAGTATTTCTCAGTTATATAGTTTACATCTCTTCTTATTTGATTTATACTATTGTCAATCTGCTTATTATCATAGTCATCATACATACCAAATAAGTTTCCAACAAATTGATTTGTTCTACCTAAAGCAACTATAGGATACTCATATACTAATTTAGCTAAGTTAGTTCCAAAATCATTTAAAACTTCTTTACCAACGTTTAAATAACTCTCAGGAGATGCAGCATCAAAACCACTTAAGCCTTCGTTTCTTTTTACTTCAAGCTCGTATTTTTCCTGTAAAATCTCACTAACTTTATTTAGTCCAGTAGTCTCATGTACTAATAGTCTATCTAAGTAGTTTAATTTTTTAAAAAGTTCTAACTGATTACGCACTTCATCTTTTTGAAATTTATCGTATCTATCAGTATACTCTTTAAGTGTCATGTTTTTCCAATCTCCTTGAAAATCCATTTCGTGAACAGTTATTTTTTCACCGCTAGGGCTTTTAAGTGTAATTTGATTTAAATCCTCTAATCCTTCTGGTGAAACAATCTTTTCACTTACAACCTCCCAATCCGAAAGCTTAAGAGTGTTATACTCCTGTGCTACTTTTTTGTAATCGTTTAAATCCTTATTATATCTTTTTACGTTTCTATTATACTTATTTTTAGATACTAAACCTTGTGTAGCTTTAGCTTTTAATTCATCAAGTTCTTTTTTCTTAGAATCTAAACTTTCACTAAGTTTATTTAAAGAATTTATAGATGAGTCTGCTTGAGCAACTCTATCTCTCCACCAATCTATTTTATTGTTAGTTTCTTCAGACTTAAGTTTATTTATTAAATCAGTAGACTCTGTTCTTAGATAACTTAATTTTTTATTAGTATCTGCTAATTTTTCATTAGCAATATTATATCTAGAATCAATATGGTAATCTTCGTTAAACTCTGACTTGTTGTCTCTTAAAAATTGTTTGACTGCTGCACCACCTTTAGAAATTTGTATAGTTTTACCATTAGCAGCTTTTATTACCCCTTCTTTTTCATCATATATAAAACCAAAACTAGTAAATGTAGAACCATTAAAACCAGTATCTGCTTTAGTTCTAAAGCGAGCACCAGGAGTATTGTAAGTTATTCTAATTTCTTCTCCTGTTTTTTTATCTTTTCTAGTAAAAGCTTGATCACTCTCTGTATATTCTGCTTTAAAGTTTTCTTCTGTTATATCTTCGTCTTTAAGATTATTCAAAGCACTATCAAAACCAGCATCGTAATCTATAGAATAAGTATTGTTACCCTCATCTTTTCTCATTACACCAGGTTCTGGATTAAAAACCTTATCTATATAACCTTTTTCTTTTAGAGTATAAGTGTAATCAGAAACATATTCTTCGGGTGTAAAATCTTCGTATGTTGTTACTGACATTTCTTGAAGTTCACCTACATCTTCAGCTTTTTCTTCACTAGCTACATAAGGTACATATTGATAACTAATGTCGCCAGTGTTTGGATCTGTAACCTCTATTTTAAGCATAGATTTACCAGATAAAAGTTGAGGTGTTTTTTCTAATTTTGGCTGTTGTAAAACACCATCAGTTCCATCTTTAACCACTTCACCGGTGTATATAGGAGACATACCAGGATCTTGTGGAACAGGTATACTTTCAAGCTCTCCTTCTTCCATTATAGCTCTTATACCTACTACCTTACCATTTTCTGGTATTATATCTTCATTTATTGGTAATTCATCTTCAGTTACAGGAGCATAATCATCGTAAAAGCCAACAGCTTCACCTTGTTGTTGGTTAATTAAATTTTGAATTTCTCTTTTTAGAACATCTTTAGTTAATATATCTTGTCTTCTAGTTTCTGGTTTACTATAGTAATTATCTAAAATATCCTTTGCAGCAATATTAAAAGCTTCATTGTCAGTATTAAATACGTAGTCTTGTGGTAAGTTATTTTTAACTTTTCTATATAGTTTATCTAAATCTCTATTAGCTCTTCTAGATGTTATATTAGATCTTTCTAATAATTCTTTTTGAGTAATTTCATCACCACCTTCTATCTCTTCAACTTCTTCTTGCTCCAATAAACCATTGTCTAAAATAGAATCCGTACTGCTTGACTCTCCCGCCGCTGCAGGTGCAGCATCCTCTGCAACGACTTCCTGCTTTTCCACAACCTCAAAACCTGGAATAATTTCTTTTTCTTTTTTATCTTCTTTATTTACAAGTTCAAAACCTTCTGGAATAAATTCTTCAGCCATACTTTATGTTTTTCTTATTTTTGTTAACTTCCCATTTATAGTTATCTCTACCTCATCTCCACTTTTTGCTAATCTTATTTTCTCTTGATCTTCTTCTGATAAACCTACTCTACTAAAATATTCATCTAATTTAGTTTCGTATTCTTTAGATCCACTTTTAAATTTACCTGTTCCATACTTTTTATTATACTCTTCTTTATTTTGAGTCTCTCTTTGAACGTCTGTAGCGTTATTGTTAATAGTAGTAGTCGCTAAGTAATCAAGCATTGGTTCATAATAATTTTTATAAAAATCATCGTAACCAGCATCACCAAACATAGGCATTTCATCTGGCCATTGTGTTTTTTTGGTTAAACCATCAGGCATCATATCTTCCCATATGCTTTCACCATACTGACTTATCATCTCTTTAAAACCACCGCCGTCATGGTAGTTAGTTTGTTTTTTATTTTTAAAATCATACCTAGGCGCACCCATTAAAGCGTTTTTAAGCTTTATTTCTTGCTCTTCGCTCATTGTTCTAATAGCTACAGGATTATTAGGATCTGATTCATTTGGATTTTGAGATGTGAATGTGTTTTGCATTTCACCTTTATGATCTTTATTAAAAGCGTCGTAAGCGTTTGTCATACCTTTACTTAAGTCAGGAACTAGTTTTATATAAGGATTATCTTTACTGCTTACTGCTCTATTAAATTCTCTTATATTTAATTCAGCTCCAGTTTTATTATCAAAAAGTATTATAGTACCACCTTCGTATCTCATGTCTATATCGTCACCAGAAGGACCACCGCTAGATATTTTCTTTATTATAGCTAACTGACCTGGAGGAGCTCCAGTAACACTTAACGTACCAGGCGCACCCATGCCATTTTTACCTGCTATACTAGCTGCTTTATTTATTTCATCTGACATTGCTAAAACCTTTGGTAATGCTTTACCATATTGATCAACTAAACCTCTTAAATTAGCTAAATCTTTTTTACCTAAAGAAGCGTCTCTCATAGTTCCATTGTTTAAGTGAGTTTTAATAGAGTTATATTCTTCTATTAAATCACCAAAGAACTTTTCAGATTTTTCATTAAAACCTTCAAACTCAGTTGTAAATCCACCTACTTTGTCATATAGTTTTTGATCTTCCTTTAACACGCTTTTATTGAAATCTCCTAAAGCTTTCTTTTTTTGAGTAAGTAAATTAACACCACCTTGTATTAACGATGTTATATTTTTTTCAGTATTGTCTGTTGTATTAGCGGCTCTTGCAGCTTCTAATTCTTTTGTACTTTTAATTACTGATTCTCTTAAAGGATCTTTAGTTGACATTTGTGGGTCAGTATAACTCATAATTAATCTCCTGTTACAGTTGATAAATCTATTTCTAATAGAGATGCCCTTGCAGCATCTTCTCTAGCTCTTTGGTTGTCTAAATCTTTAGAAGCTCTATTTAGATCTGCAACGTTTCTTTGCTCTTCTATAGAGAATTTAAACTTCTCACCTTCAGCTTTAGCTTTTTGTACATCAGCTGCACCTTGCGCCGCTGCTTTTTGATTAGCAGCTTCTTGTTGTTGTAAACTAGCAGATATACCTCTTTTACTTTTTAAAGCTGCTTGCGCCAACGCGGTAGCTCCACCAGCTCCAGCGCCAGAAGCCTGCATAGCATCTAATGTATTAGCTAAAGCAATATCCGTTTCTTCTGCTTGAAACTCAGCAGCTTGAGTAGCGACGCCTAAGTTAGCAAACTCATTAGTCATGTTTTCATATGGATTAAAAGCTGCTTTTCTTTGATCTTTAACCGCTTCAAGTGCTAATTCTTTACTCTGAGTCTGGTTTTGCATTTGTTGAGTTAGATTTGCAAATTGATTTCTTTCTTGCTGTCTTTGTTCTTCGAGTTCTGCGTCTCCGTCTTGTCTGCTCATAGCTTAAATTTTTAATAATAATGATGATAAAGCGTTGTTATTTGTTTTATAAAATCCCTGTTCTTTTAATCTTTCTTGAAATTTAAAATTTTTATCTTCTCCGTAAAAAATTATATACTTACCACCGTGTCTTGCACATATATTTCTTACACCTGAAAACATTAATTCAAACGCTTTGTTTTTAATTTTTTTGTCTTTAAATTTTTTATTAGATAAAGGCCAACTCATGTGATAAAACTTAGAGTTTGTAGTATATATGAATATACTACATATACCTATACCATTTTCGTCTTCTACTATTACACCACCTGTTCCATTTTCTGGTAACATGTCTTTTGAAGGGACAAGCTCAAAACCCCAATCTTCCCACCAATCAAGAAGGGTGCTGCGGTCTTCGCTTCTTAATTTTCTAATATTTAATTTCATTTAATTTAATTTAATAAGACGATGTTACAAAATTAGTTGCTGCAGCCCATAATTCTTTAGGTCCACCTAACTGTGTAGTACCATCAGTTTGTATTGTTACAGTAGCAAAATAACCTTTTATTCCACTCATTTGAGCGCCAAACAATACTTCTCCAGTTGCTGCTGCAGAATTATTTCTTAAGTTAGCTACATATCTATTTTCTTTTCTATCAAAACCAGCTCTAAAAGTATAACCAGTATTAGCATCTATATAAGATCCTTCGTCATAACTTTTTATAGATAAAATACTATCTCTGCTTTGAACATAACTAGCTGTGCCATCTGGATTTGGATCTTGACCGGTAAAATCAGATATATACGAAGTAACTTCCCAACCATTACTACCTTCATAAGAAATAGTATTAAAGTTTTTCATAACGTCTGGCTGTGGATTAAAAACAAAAGTAACATTAGACTTATGTCTAGTACCATAAAATAAGCCATGAGTATCATTAGCTGTATTCTTATAATATTGTTGATAAAGTTCTGTACTATTAGTAGTTCCTGAAGCACCTACAGTATAATACTTGTTTATCATACTAAACATTTGAACAGGTTTGTAATCAAAGAAACTAACCCACCCATTTATATCTTCATCAAAAGCTATGGTTTTGTAAGAGTCATACTCGCCAGTCTCAGGATCTGGTGTTTCATCTGGATCAACCTGTGTAGGGAATTTTTGTAGAGATACTACATAGTTTTTATTATGTATATCCCAACCACCTTTAACTTGACCTTTATAAAAATAACTAACAAGTAGTGTACCAGAGCTTAAATTGTTTGCAAAAAGCTCTGAGTAATAAATTCTTGTTGTTGCATTATCTGGTGTTTCAACTAGAGTTATATAACCTGGTTGTGCAGTTCCATTTCTAAGTATCTGCATACCAGGTGTTATATTCTGACCAGCAGTTATAGCAGAAGTAAATACATCTAAATAAGTTGTTGAAGTTGTACCGCCAGCTTTATAAGTAATACTAATTGTTTTCTTTTCTTTTCCGTTAGAGATCTCAGCTAATTTATCTCTAAAGTAATCTCGCATACCATACATGCTAATCTCAGTTAACCCATCATTAGATAACCTCATTATAGCATTACGATTTTTATCAGCAAAATACTTCCTATAGTTATATATTGCAAAAGATTCTGGATTTTTACTTATTCCATACTCTCCTTTATATTGTACAAATTGTCCTATTACAGCAGCACCTGCTTGAGTTTGAGTACCACTTTCAGTTGTATATATAGTATCTTTATCTATCAACGCTCTGTGTATTCTATTTTCTTGAAACACAATTAAGTTGGTTTCCTCTGCATAAGTCTTCTGTATTGATCCATATACTGGATCTAAAGACTTAGTTATAGCATCACCAACTGAAAACACATTAGTTTGGTTTATACCTGTTCTAGAGTTGTACACACCAGAATAAATTAATGTACTAACTCTATCCTGCTGTAAAGGGTATTCTTCATCTAAATAAGCTCTAACACCTAAATCTGTGGATTTGTTATTATAACCACCTCTTATACGACCTTCTTCAACAAACCAAGTTTCTTTTAATTCATTAGTTGCAAATGTTAATGGTCCAGGAAAATAAGGACCTGGCCAACCTACACCCTTATTAGCACCAACACTACTTTTAATAATTGCTTTTTGCAATATATATGAATTGTAAAAATCTACTTCTAATATAAAACTCATTTTATTATCTTTTTATCAACCAGGAACTTTTTGATCAGGAAGCTCTTCTTGTGCTGTGTCGCCAAGATCTATTAAATTATTCAGCTCTGAAATTAATCCACAAGTTGATGTTTCCCAATATATTTCTAATCTAGATTGTGTAGGTTTAACTTCAAACACAGAAAGCTGTAAAGCTCTCTCACCACTGGTCCCAATAGTTATACCTCCAATGTTGGTATTATATAAACTTAATTTAGCAACAGTAGGATTACTTTTAGCATCGTATATACCTCTAGCAGTAATAGGTGTCACAGGTGAAGAAGCTTGTATACCTAAATCAGTTACTTTTGCTATGGTATCTACAGTTATAAATTCTTCATCAACATAATATTGTGCATTTTTACCAAAACCAACAAAATCTTGATTAGGATATGGACCTACTCTAGGGTATAAAATTTCATCACTAGTTCTAAACTGAGTTTGCTCTGGTTGAACCTCAGTTAAATCACTTGGTATTTTGTTTATATTATCACTTATTAATGTAGTATAGCCAGCTCTTCGATTATCAGCATGTATTCCATCCTCAATATTACCTTGACCAAAACCTGGTAAATAAGCGTTATAGTATTCTTGCGCTTGCTGTTTTACAACTATTTTGTAAGTATACCATCCTAATTTATTTTCTTCACCATGAAAAACTAAATCTGAATTAGAAGAATCAAAGTCTAAGCTTTCGTTAAATCCTACTAGAGTTCTAGCAGTATTTATACTTTTTACACTTCTAGTAAATGGATTATCATCAGCGTCTAAACCTGTAATTATATCTCCTACTTTTATGTTAATATCTATCTCTTCTGCAAAACTAAAAGTACTAAGCGTAGCATTAGTAGAAGATGTAGTAGTTTCATTATAAGTTCCGCTTTTGTACAAACCTGGATAACCATCAGCATAAGTTACTGTTTCAGGTATTTTATCTCTAAATAAAACTTTTAGATTATCACCAAACCATTTACTACTACCAGCGTTTGGATTAGAATCTTTGTAAGGATGAAATATAGTTGAACCATCAAAAACATTAGTACTTGCCCCTTGTGAATATTGATAACTAGTTATAGACGATAACACAACGTCAGATTGCCTTCCATATCTATCAGATAAAACTATACCAACTTGATATGTTCTATTCTGTTTTAAAGTATGCTTAGGATGAGCAATAAAACTATTACCGCGATACGGGTTTATTGTTGAGTAATTTCCAGGAAGATATTTCTTACTAGCTTGAACATTATAATTTAAATTTTGTGGTGGAGTATGTTTATCTACAAAGTTGCCATATATAACTCTATTTCCTGAAACAGACTGAGATAATGCTCTAATTGGAACTTTATCAAAAACCCTTGTTGTTTCTTTTTCTGGTAATGTTCTAAAAGGTTTTCTAGATTGGTATTTATAAGTGTAAATACTAGTACTATTTCCAGTAATAGAAGAATCATCAACTGGTATAGTTTCTAAAACTTGAATAGCTAAACCATCTGACTCTTTGTAAAGTATATCTATCTCACTTATTTTTAATTCATTTGAGAGTTGATTTACAATAAAAGGCATTTCTATATTTAAGTCTATTTCGTCTAATTTATTTTCAAAAAAACTAACTATAGTACTAGCTTGTATATCAATTTCTTGATTTATAGGTTGTGCCTCGCCAGTGGGCTCTTCTATTATGTAACCATCTTGCTTTGGAACAAAAACCGGCTGAGTGAATGGAGATATTAAAGAATATTCTCCATCGTCAAATTTAAATCTATAAGCAAATCTAACAAATCTTTCATTTAGAAAATCTTTATCACCAGGCCATGTGTTTATATAATCTGGATTAGGCCAAGCTAATAATAAATCATCATTAACATTTACATCACTAGATATATCTATACTAGTTAATAATGTGTTAGAAGTTGGAAAAGATTGTATAGTTACTTTTTCACTTATACCTGTGCCATTGGACCCGCCTGTAATCAGCATACCTACTAATAAATCTCCAGCTACAGCGGAAGGTGTATACGTTATAGTAGAACTAGAACCTGTTCCAGAACCAACTATGTTATTTACCTGGAGCTTAGTACTAGGTGGTAAATATTCATCGGTAACGTTTTGAGCGGTGAAATATATTAATGTAACACTAGAAGCAGACCCAAAGTCTACAGCATAGTTAGTGTAAAATTCATAATATTGACTAGCGCCTGATCCTGTTGAGTTTATAGGTCCTCTAGAAACTTGTAAAGGAATACCAGTTCCAGATTGAGGATTTGTAATACCAGATTTAGGTCTAAAATACATACCAACTCTTAAATCAGTTGCTTGCGAACCACTTGGGTTTTGTTGATAAACTCTATGTGGACCAGTTGTGTCTGATCCACCAATTGTTTGAATTTTAAAATCTTTAGTAGTCCATAATTGAGGTGCAGAATAAGGATAGTATTTAGCTACAGATATTTGATCTTCTTTTGTGTAATAAGTGTTATCAGCTATAGCTTTAGTAACGTTTATTTTCCTAGGTTGATTTCGATTATCTGTCCAGAATAATAAATCTTCTATTAAATCTATACCAAAAACAGGATGTGTTTTAGAAAAGTTTAAAAATCTACCTTGAACTAGTATTTTATATTTATCAGCAACATCAATAGCTTTATTATCAAACATTAATATGTAACAAGAAGCACCGTAAGGAGCTGGGTTATCTAACTCACTATCAGAAACGTCAGTGTAGTTAGTAGCTATAAAAAAAGCTCTATCGTTAGTTTGATCTACAGTATAACCTATTATCTCTAAGTTAGCAACATTGTTTAAACCCCAATTTGTTATTAAGTTGTTACCTAACACGTTTTCTAAAGCTCCTACATCTTCACCTTCAGATCTACTTATTTGTACGTTTTCAGCATTTCTATATTCACCTTTAGACAATAATCTATCGTCTAAGTCTTTATTCATTTTTGATTTAACAAAAGTATTTCTAATCTCTGCCATAATTAGTTTTTAAGCCATTTAGATTTACCTCTAAATACTTGTATTATCTCATCTAACTTGAGGTTTGATAACCTTATTTTAGCATTCCTTAACTTAGCGTATCTATCTCGTTTATATCTTTGAACTATGTATTCCTGAGTGTTAGATCGTGTAGATAGTATAGAGTAGTTGATATGAGCATATAATGCATCCTCGGCCATCTTAGGTATCTTAGAATCCATATCATAAGCTAATCCATCAGATATGTATTCTAATACTATTAATTCATTAGCTAATCCACTAGAAAAACTAAAAGTACCTAATCTTTCGTTTATCTGAAACCATCCATTCTTCTGTGATATTTGAGGATCTAAACCATATCTTTGGCCAAAATTAAGTTTCCACCAAGCCCAATCATAAACGTTTGTATTGTTTTCATCTAGCTCTCCTGTGATATCGTCAGGATCATTATTGTTCCATCTTTCTTCTGTTTTAGACTGATTAGCTTGGTTGTTTTCACCAAAAGAATTTTGAGTGGGTATTCCATTTGCGTCTTGTATAGGTAGATTAGTTGGTGATGAAGTTAAATTATTAACAGGATATATAATACGTTGCACACCGTCTTCATCTATTCTTGAAACCCTAACATAGTTTACATAATCTTGTGGTATTGGCACAGATAAACTTGGCGGAATTGTTAACTCTTGAGATTTAATAGATTTAAGAGTGTCATATGAAAACTCTTGTAAACCTCTCTTAGCGTGGAATATAACATCAGATCTTTTAACTCTTGGTATTAGCTTGTCCATACCAACGTATGCTACCATAAAATTATTAACTATATCTGTTAAGCTTACATATTCATAACTACCATAGTTTGCATTTATAGCTGGTTGAATTAAAGTTACAACAACTTGATCTGTAGCTACAAGTGGATTTGTAAAGTTTATTTGATTAAGTTTAACTGAAGCAAGTGTATAGTCAACTCCTTCAGTTAATGTAGATCCGTTTTTTGTTACACTAAAATTAGCGTTTGATACATTAGCAACAGTGCCAACTAAATCTGTATTAAACGTAGTTACAATAGTTGATCCTGTTACGTCTGTAAATACTTGTTGTCCAGAATAATATTGTGCATTTGTTTCAGTAATCAGTCCCATATCTTATTATCTTTTAGTGTTAGCTTCATTTGCAGCGGATAATTGCGACGCTGATTGTACTATTTGTGGATCTCTTATTATGACTCCAGCGTACTTTAATATCTCTATAATCACTTCTGTTTGTTGACTTTCACTTATTTCAAAGTTAACAGACCCAGTAGCGGGTATAGGTGTTAATGAAAA